>Ga0155135_106_pt1 | contig 158726 bp, 160 predicted proteins | sample RifCSPhighO2_01_FD_106103 | JGI IMG/M metagenome (GOLD analysis project Ga0155135, IMG submission 106103) | Candidatus Lloydbacteria bacterium RIFCSPHIGHO2_01_FULL_49_22
ACCGCCTGGGTAGTACGATCGCAAGATTAAAACTCAAAGGAATAGACGGGGACTTGCACAAGCGGTGGATTATGTGGTTTAATTCGATGGTACACGAAGAACCTTACCAGGGCTAGATATCTAATGGAAAGACTTAGGAAACTAAGTAACTCCGCAAGGACCGTTAGACAGGTGATGCATGGCCGTCGTCAGTTCGTGGTTTGAACTGTTCCCTTAAGTGGGGTAACGAACGCAACCCTTGTCGTCTGTTACAAGTGTCAGGCGAGACTGCCCAGCCCTAAGCGCACAATACGATCATAAAAGATGATCGTGATTGCGAATTTGGGGCTGGGAGGAAGGCGGGGATGACGCCAGGTCAGCATGTCCCTAGATGCCCTGGGCTACACACATAATACAATGGAGGTTACAACGGGCAGCGACCCAGCAATGGTGAGCTAATCCTTAAAAAGCCTTCTCAGTCCGGATTGAGGTCTGCAACTCGACCTCATGAAGCCGGAATCGCTAGTAATCGCGGGTCAGCTAAACCGCGGTGAATACGTTCTCAAGTCTTGTACTCACCGCCCGTCAACTCAAGGGAGCCGGGAGTACCCGAAATCTCACCTCGTGTGGGCCTAAGGTAAGCTCGGTAACAGGGAGTAAGTCGTAACAAGGCACGGGTAGCGGAAGCTGCTCGTGGATCAATTCCAATTTGGAGCGTTGATACACTTTCGAGTGTAAAGACTGATAGTCGATGAGTTCCTAGAACTATGGTCATGGTGATACACCCTAAAGGTCACTGCTTAACATGCGAGCGATGCATGTCGGATAAGGCCTCTCAATACGTAAAGAGGTAAAGTGGAGCGAGACAAAAGAAAGTGCTGTATTTTCTCAATCTTGTTTCTTTCTGAATTTGCATAGCTTGATCGCGTAACACACTATAATCTCAAACAAAAAACCTACTCACCCGAGTAGGTTTTTTGTTGCCATTTTTTAAGTCGGAGGGTATGATAAAAAAATGGATGAACAAATGCCAGAGATCAACAAGAAATTACTCGAGATGGATGAAGGTGAACTGCCTCCTGACGGAGAGTTGGGATCCGAGGAATTTGGTGCCTCAGGTGACGAAGTTGCCGGAGAAGACCTCATGAGCAGTCTCGGTGAGGCTGCCATGGATGAAGCACCGGACGTGCACGAAGCCCCGTCAACGCTTCAGTAGACGAAGAGTAAAAGACGAAACCCCGCTCAATAGAAAAGCGGGGTCTTGTTTTTGATCATTGTAGGAAAGAAGAAGCCCCGTATGTTTTGCATGCGGGGCTTTTTGGGGTGATCATCTAGTCTTTGATCGGAGGATCCTTCGCGCGCAGTGCGACGATCATGCTTCGCGTGATCGATTGGCAGCGGAGACAGCGCTCGTCAGTCTCTGAGTGCTCATTCTCGGCTTTCCAGTAGAGCACATTCTCCTCACTTGTTTGCATGTGCAAGAAGTCACGTTGTTCCTGGGAAAGATCGTTAGGTGACATACCGTTCGCTATTTGCCCCCTGAGGTTTTCAAGTTTTTTGATCCGCCAGTCCGTTTGCAGCGATGCCACGGGAGCGTACTTAGCAGTTTTCGTTTTTGCCACGATGAGCCTCACTTCCTTTGTGTAAGTTAAGAAGGGCAAAAGTGCCGTATCTGTGTCTATTATACAAAGCTTGCGCTACCTGTCAATATGTGATATAATTTAAGAGTAAGTTTGTTCTATGAATTTTTAATAAGGAGAAGGATAATGGTGAGAAATCGGATATTAAGCAAGCGTGGCTTGTTGTTCACGCTCGCATTTGTAGTGTTGGGAACGATCTCCCTCGCCATGCTTGATGGGCTCGTGCGTGACCTTGCGGGTGAGCCGCAAATATGGGAAACCCACGTACGTTACACCTGGCTAGCCAAGGCCGGTTATCGGCAATGCATTGTTGCTGTTCGCGGCAAAACTGCCGAGCCGTGCAGCTCTTTCACGAAGGAGCAGATCGCAACCTTCAGGCTTCAGTATGAAACTCCGTCGCCGAAGGTCCTTGCCGGGGAGTTTTGAATCAGGAGCGAAATATAAGCCGGGCACACGGTGCTCGGCTTTTTATTCTCTATTTCCGTTGGCATTGCGATAAACGCTTGTTTTTGCTATATTCTCCCATACAAGCGCGTGTATCAAAGCATACATACGGTTCGTTCGGTTCAAATATAAACATACTTTTAAATCCATTTCTGTTCTGTGTGCGCGTGTAGCTCAGGTGGTTAGAGCGCGTCACTGATAATGACGAGGTCCCAAGTTCGAGTCTTGGCATGCGCACACAGAACAGAAGAAAAGCATGTTTATATTTGCCCCTCACTGCCGTTAGTATCAAAGCATATATACGGTTCGTTCGGTCAGAGAATAAATGAGTGCATTTCTTCTCTTCCCTCACTGCCCTTTGTAGCTCAGGTGCAAAGGTGCCCCTACGGGCTTTTTTTGTTGGAGCGGGCAAAAGATGCGGGCACTCCTTTTGCCCTAATAATAACGAGATCCCAAGTTCGAGCGACTAATTTTTCTTGACGGTACTCCGTCTTAGAAAAATGAAGTGCTCTTGTGGCGCTTGGCATGCGCACACAGATGAACAAAAAGCCCCAATTGCTTGGGGTATTTTTGTCTGTCACGTGAAAGATCAGATATGGTATTATCGTAATATGATCAACGAAGCAATTGCAAATTATGTGCGTGACGAGCGCGCTCGGGGTGTTGCTGACCAAGCTATTCGTGCCGAGCTATCGGTAAAGGGCTGGAAGTCAGAAGACATCAATGCCGCTCTGCCGAAAGGAGATGAGTCGACGACGATAGCAACGAAGTCGAAGATATTCGGGTCTGCACTTTTGGGAACAGTAGAAACTGCAGCATTTCGTCTGCTCCTTCTCGGTTTCGTATTTTTTCTCGTTTCGTCCGTATTGCTCGCTTTGTTTTACGGTGAGGCAAAAAATGATCTCAGCAATCAGCTTGTCTTCGCCCTATTTTCGCTTACACACATAGTCAATGCTTCAGCGGCATATTTTCTGTTTCTTACGGTGTGGAAGCTTTCTCGTTCCGTGTGGTTTCGCATATGGATCGGGATCATGGCCTTCATCGTCGCATTATTTGCGATCTTCTCATTTGCGCATTTTGTATCAATTGCAACGGGATATGATTTTTTTATGATTTCAAAGGCCTTATTTGGTGATGAATACTTTCCTGTTATTATCTACTTTATATTACTTCCTCTCCAGGCAGTGGTATTTCTCTTGCTTACCATAACCCTGTGGACGCTTAAAAACTTGCACAAGCGGAGAACGGGAAGGGTGTTGTTACTCCGTGCGCACCTTGCGACCACTGGACTCTTCTTCTTGATGGCGCTACTTGCACTCGGCGATTTCATTTTTGTACTGTCGAATTCTTTTTAGCTCGATGCCATATCGCATACGCGGATATTTGCTCACTATAAAAATAATGCGAGATTGTGTTTTAAAAGAATTTTGCTTAGCATGTACACATGCCCACTTTATATATAGTAGCGACCCCGATCGGGAACCTCGAAGACGTGACCCTTCGGGCGATCCGCATACTGAAAGAAGTTGACCTCATTCTTTGTGAGGATACACGGGTGACAAAGCGATTGCTCGAACGATACGAGATCGATAAGCCGACCATGAGCTATCACGCACAGTCGAAATTATCGAAAGTAGACAAGATTCTCTCTGTGCTCGGCGAAGGGAAAAGCTGCGCCCTGGTTTCCGATGCCGGCACTCCAACCATCTCAGACCCTGGATGTTTGCTTGTCGCACAAGTGAGGGAGAAGTTTGGAGATGTGATAGAAATCATTCCTATACCCGGTCCATCTGCCGTACTTTCCGCGCTTTCGGTATCCGGCTTCCCGTCATCGGAATTTTTATTCCTTGGATTTTTGCCGCACAAAAAGGGGAGAGAGACCCTGTTTCGGGAGATTACCGCATCGAAGCGCACGGTCGTGTTCTATGAATCACCGCATCGTATCGAAAAAACACTCGAAGCATTGCATCTGCATCTCGGTGCGGCATCGGACGGGGGGTCAAAGCGAAGGATCCTTATTTCACGCGAGATCACCAAGATCCACGAGGAGCATGTGCTTGGTACTCCGGACGAGGTCATGCTGCATTATCAGTCACACCCTGACCGCATCCGCGGCGAATTTGTGGTGGTGGTGGAGGGTGCATAGTATCGCCCTCTGCGCTATAATAGGGCGCATCATGTTACGCAATATCCTTATCGTTGTTGGACTGCTGGTCGCACTTGATCCATACTTGGGATTTCCTCAATCTGTTGATAAGTTCATCTTAACGGGACTTGGCCTTTTTGTCGTATTTCTCATCGCACTAACACGGCGCGGGCGTATACACCATGAGGTTCACGAGATGAAGGAGGAAAGCCCTACGGCGCTCCATATTGAGCGTACTGAAGTAGCGGACTCTCCCCGTATGCACGTCGAGCGGAATACAATAGAAGATACGGAGTCGCTCGAAGATAGTGAGGGTGGCGAGACGGTGGTCGAAAAGAAGACCACGGTCGTACGCCGCAGAAAAAGAGATAATGGTGACGGTCTCTCGTCGGAAGAGAGGGTGCGCATGTAATTCATGCTCCAAAGCCTATTACAACTTCGTGTGATGCTTCCAGCCTTGATCGGTGGGTTGCTTTTCTATACCGGCGTAAGCAGTAAGACGGAAGTCTTTTATGATGCGCAGAGTGCGACGACGACGCCTGTGCGCACAGCCTCGACAACGCCCGTAGCGGCAGTACCAACGCTGCCGCCGCCATTCGTCGTGACTCACATAAAAACACCAATACCGGTGAAGGCGGCTTATATGACGAGCTGTATTGCGAGCGGCAAAAGCCTGCGCGCACCGCTTACGCGATTGGTGGAGCAAACGGAGCTGAACGCACTCGTCATCGATATCAAAGATTTTTCGGGGATGGTCTCTGTCGATTTCGGTGACCCCCGTTTTGTCGTGAACTCAAAGGGGTGCACGATTCCGGATGTAAAAGAATACATTGCAGAGCTACACAAAAAAAATATCTATGTCATCGGTCGCGTGACGGTGATGCAGGACAGTGTTTATACGAAGTCACACCCTGACGCGGCCGTGAAACGACGGTCCGACGGTGGGATTTGGAAAGATAAAAAAGGTCTCGCCTTTGTCGATCCCGGTGCATCAGAATACTGGCAGTACATGGTTGATATAGGAAAAGCCTCATATGCGCTCGGGTTCGATGAGATCAATTACGATTACGTTCGCTATCCGTCAGACGGTGATATGTCGAACGCGAAATTTACCCGTACGGGATCAACGACGAAAGCGGTGATGATGGACAGATTCTTCAGCTACCTCGGGAAGGCGATGCGTGTCGCGGGTGTCCCATCGTCGGTCGATCTCTTCGGCATGACGACGACGAATACTGATGATCTCGGGATTGGACAGGTGCTTGAAAGTGCGCTCCGAAATTTCGATTATGTCGCACCGATGGTCTATCCGTCGCACTACCCTCCAAATTTCAATGGCTGGAAAAATCCGAATCTTGTGCCCTATGAGATCATTCAATTTGTAATGTCTCGTGCGGTGACACGAGCCAATGCGCTGGAACAGAAGGAATCGGGATGGGTCGCCCCTGTCGTGGGTTCAACGACGCCGATCGCGTCTACCACTCCGACGAAATTCGTTCCGCAAGGAATTTACGCGAACAGACTTCGTCCATGGATTCAGGATTTTGATTATGGAAAGGTCTACACGGAGGCAGATGTGCGCGCACAAAAAAGGGCGACGTATGATGCAGGGCTGACGTCGTGGATGAGCTGGGATCCATCAAATAAATATACGCCGAGTGCATACAACACCGCTGAGCTTGCTACGATCGAGTCGGATGGGGGAGCGGTGCTTCCGTAATTCGCTTTCCCATCGTTTCATACGACGAGTATTTCTCGCTTCGTCCCCCCCTCTCACTCTGCCTCACCCAAGTGATCCGCCCCATGCTTTCTTGTTTTTTCTATATTACTCATTCTATATTTTTCAACATATTTTCCCCATTTTTTGTCAAGGTTTAACCTTGACCATGTTTCTGTACTTTTATTCAAAATGTGTTAGATTTCGCCAAGTCTCAATTTCGTTCTTCACAACAGAAAGGTATTTCTTAAATGGAAAAAAGCCCACCAATGCAGTCCGACCGACCCAATTGGTATCGCGGTCTTCGGACTCGCACTCAAGGAGGCTACTTTGGCTCGCTCTCGTCTCTGTATCCGAACGAGGTATTCGTCACGTTCGATAAGAAGTGGATCGTTACACGCACGGAAGACGGAGAAGTTTCGGTCGTTCAGAATGTCTGCCTTCATGCAGGCATGGAAATCCTGAATCAGTCTGGGACGCAGCATAAGCCTGAGATACGCTGTTCAGGTCATCAGTGGCTTTACGATATTCGCGGTACTCTGCGTGCTGCACCGAAGTTCTGCAAATTCGAGGGACATCTTGCGCGTCCGAAGTTCTCCGTCTGGAATGGGCTTATCCTCGGCTATTCCAATGATGAGCTTGGCGCACTTAAGGGCTTTGGTTCATCGCTAGGTTTACCGGAAGGCTTCTTGTCTATCGATCAATTTCGTTTCGGCAAAGAGGTCGCATATGCGTTACCCTATCCGTGTCCGCTCATGGGAATCAATTATCTCGACGGGTTGCATGTGCCGAAGTATCACGAGACCACCTTTGGCCCCGTGGTCGATGAGGCACAGTATGACTGGGAATTCGGTCCGACGGATACGAGCTTAAGTTATAGTATCCAACTCGTGCGCGTGCGTCCTGATGTGCGCGCGCATGTCGATAGGCTTATGCGCATGCGGAATATACGGCAGTCCGAACTCGGTTGGTCCGATCTATATTTCTGGCTCGATGAAACGATGCCGGATGCGACGACGCCAATCGACAGCAACATCTTTGCGGTGTGGCCACTCATCTATGGTGATGGCTATGTCATGCCGGAGCTCTATCTTGGCGGACGGTTTCTTGCGCTCTCATACCTCATTTCTTTTGAGGACGATGAGGGGCGGATGATCAGCCGGAATTACGTTGAGTATTATGTGCACGAGAGTTTTCCTGAGCGGTATCGTGCACACACACTCGATAAATTTATCTTTGCGTACGAACAAAGCGCGCGAGAAGATGATGAGCTGTGCATGAAGCTTTCTGCTGCACACCGTCGAACGGATATCTCTTTCGATCGTATTGTGCATGAAACGCTCGAGACGGGGGATAAACACTTTCGTGATTGGTTCAAGCGGCATTTTGTCGAATAGTTCTTTGTGTACTCCCTGCGTAATGTGGGGAGTTTTTTTGCGCAAAATACGAATTGTTCACCGGGTCGCATTTTTCAAAGCACGCGGCTAGTGCTTTGACAAGATGATTGGTTTATAATGAAACGAGTATGCCCATTCCGAGTAACAACCCCGACAAGATCACTTATTTCGCCGAAACGGACTATCGCTCAAAGCGGATCAAGTTTGGTATTCGCGATGATGACCGAGGAAAGCATGTCTACGTGATAGGAAAGACGGGAATGGGAAAGTCTACATTGCTCGAGAATCTGGCGATCCAAGATATTCAAAACGGTGAGGGTGTCTGTTTTATCGATCCACACGGAGGTACTGCCGAAACATTGCTTTCCTATGTTCCAGAGGATCGCATAAAGGATGTCATTTATTTTGCACCGTTCGATCAGGAGTTTCCGGTCGGGTTGAATGTGATGGAAGACATGGGTCGCGACAAGCGTCCGCTCGTTGTGTCGGGCTTGATGGGCGCATTCAAAAAGGTCTGGGTCGACGCATGGAGCGCACGCATGGAATATATTCTGAACAATGCGATGCTCGCACTTATGGAAACATCCGGCTCGACGCTCTTGGGGGTTAATCGCATGTTTGCCGACAAGGATTATCGCACGACGATCGTTGCGAACGTGACCGATCCGTCGGTGAAGGCATTTTGGCTTGATGAGTACGCAAAATATTCTGACAAGTTCGCGACCGAGGCGACTGCGGCGATCCAAAACAAGGTCGGGCAATTTGCCGCCAATCCGCTCATTCGCAACTTGGTCGGTCAGCCCAAATCGACGTTCGACATTCGCAAGGTCATGGACGAACGCAAGATACTCATCGTCAATCTTTCAAAGGGGCGCATGGGTGAGGGGAATGCAAATCTCGTGGGCTCAATGCTCATCACGAAGATCTACCTCGCCGCAATGTCTCGCGCCGACGTCGGGCCGGAGGTGGTAAAAGGTCTTCCGCCATTTTATCTCTACGTTGACGAGTTTCAGTCGTTCGCCAATGAGTCGTTCGCGGACATTCTTTCCGAGGCGCGCAAATATAAACTATCGCTCACGATCGCACACCAATACATCGAACAAATGTCCGATGAGGTTCGCGCCGCGGTGTTTGGGAACGTCGGTACGATGATCTCGTTTCGCGTTGGTTCATATGACGCGGAAGTGCTCGAAAAAGAATTCGCCCCCGCGTTCCTTGCGGAAGACATTGTGAATCTCGGCTTCGCGCAAATATATCTCAAATTGATGATCAAGGGGATCGGCTCTCCGCCATTTTCGGCACAGACACTCAATCGCCCGAAATTGCCTGCATTGAATTATGCACAAGAGGTCATCGATGCGTCCCGCTCTCAATTCGCCCGCCCGCGCACGGAGGTGGAAGACGAGATCCGTAAGTGGCATGAGCCGGTCCAACTGCCGCCGCGAGATCCGAACGCCCCGCTTCCCCCTGAAACAAAAAAGTACGCACCGGGACTTCGCCCATCACGCCCGCCGGCTTTCGTTCCGTCACCGCTCGCAGTACGCACCTTTACACCAAGTGGGGTGGTGGTGACTCCTCCGGCGGCGCCGGCACTCTCGGTTCCCGTCGCCCTCCCGATTGCCGCACTCGCACCGATACCTTCCCCGATTGCTGTTCCCGTGCCTCTCCCGATCGTGACACGTCCGTCTCTCAGTGTTCCAAAAGCTCCCTATCATGCAGCTTCGTTACCGTCGATTCCTGCGTTGAGCATTAAAAAGACACCCGTTGTGGAGGAAGTAGTGGCGATGAAGGTACTGGAGCAGAAGGGAACGGGAAAGACTATACCGACGCACCCCCCAGTGCACCAACCGTTCAAGCAGGTGTTTTCAGCAATAAAGACCGAAGCGCCGGCAAAGGAGTTTGTTCCGAGCCAGCCCAAATTTGTGCCAAGCGGTGGTCCCAAAAGAACAGAAGAAGAAATGAGCATGCCGCTCTCTATCCTGAAGTCACAGCCTAAAAAAGACAAAGGTCCTTCTGAGGAAAATCTTTCTTCGCTCAAAGAGGCACTCATGGCGACAATGGCATCGCAGAAAAAAAAGGAAGGACAAACTGAAGTGCCTCAAACAGCAGGCGAGAAGGAACAAAAGGATACTACGGTAGCTCCTTTGGGGGCGCCTGTTGTGAGCAGCTTCATGCCAACTCCATCAAAAACAGCTATCGTTGAAAAGCGGAATGAGCTGCTTGAAGATGTTCCGACTCCGGTTCCAACCCGTGAGATTCCCGAACATGTACTGCGCGGTTTATTGGAGGATTGATACCGGAGCGAGAAGGAAGAAGAACGGGCTGTGGTCGAATTTGACAAGAGCAGAAAACTTCATTACTCTAAAGACAGAGGTATTTTCATTCACATACAGAAATGAGGTGTAATCATGGCAACACGTCCTGACTCATCCACGGAAAAAACGCTATTCTGCTCGTTTTGTGCAAAAAGCCAACATGAGGTCAAGAAGCTCATCAGGGGCCCTACCGTTTTCATTTGCGACGAATGCATCGAGCAATGTGTCGATATCATTAGCGGTGCAGAGGAGAACAAAAGTCCGCCTGCTGAACAAAATCTTCCGACACCCGAAGAGATCGTCGCCAAATTGGGCGAATACGTGATCGGGCAGAACCTCCCCAAAGAGGTCCTTGCGGTCGCGGCATATCAGCACTACAGGCGCATGTCCAACAATGGTCATGTGAAAGACGGAGTCGAAGTCGAGAAATCGAACGTCTTGCTCATCGGTCCCACCGGCTCAGGAAAGACTCATATCGCTAAGACGCTTGCGCGGATCTTGAACGTTCCGTTCGCCGAAGAAGATCTCACTGCGGTCACCACGCCGGGCTATGTCGGCAAGGACGTTGAAGATGTCCTCGTGCGACTGGTTCAGAGTGCAAAGGGTGATGTATCCAAAGCGGAGTTCGGAGTTGTTTTCCTCGATGAGGTGGACAAACTCGGAAAGCATGAAGGTCCCGGCACCAGTCAGGGTTTTGGCTCCGGTGTGCAAAATGCGCTCCTGAAAATGATCGAAGGAACGGTCGTTGAGGTGACTCCCGATGGGAAACGTCTGCAGCCGGGTCAAGAACCGATCAGGCTCAACACGAAGAATATTCTCTTTGTGTGCGCGGGTGCATTTGACGGTCTCGAGAAGATCGTCGCCAAAAGAGTGCGCGACAAAAGCGGTAGCGGCGGCGGGATGGGATTCAATGCGACGAGCGTGGGCGGCCATCTCAACACTCCGAAGGCGCTCATTCACAAAGTGACACCTGAAGACCTTGCTGCATTCGGTTTCGACACGCAGTTCATCGCTCGTCTCCCTATCCGGGCGACATTCGACGAATTGAATGAAGAAATGCTTGAAGCGATCCTCACGGTCCCTAAAAATGCGCTGCTCCGGCAATTTTCCGAGATCATTGCACGTGAAGGGGCCGAATCGGTGTATGACCCCGATGCGGTCAAGGAGATCGCGAAGAAGGCACTCCGGGAAAAAATGGGCGCACGCGGTCTTCGGACTATTTGCGCAAATCTTTATCACAAGACGTTCCTGACGCTCCCGACGTATCAACGAAGCGGTCGCAAGGTTACCACCGTGCATCTCACGGGGGAAAACGTGCTGAAGGACGAATCCCCGGAATTGATATTCGCCCCGCTCCTGTTGTCACGCTAGGGAATTTCCGCGGACTGAATTCTGGTGTTCTCACAAACTCTTGACACTCGTGTCAAGAGTTTTTTTGTTGAGCAAAATACTTGCAGCACGCTTTTTTGCGAGTAAAATCCGAACTATGAAAAGAATGATCATCGGAGGCGTCATCGTGTTATGGGCAACGTGTGTCTGCCCTGCATATGCGAGCGTTGTCATCAATGAAATCGCTTGGATGGGAACGGTGGTTTCTGCCAATGATGAATGGATCGAGTTGCACAATGATGGCACTCTACCGGTTGATGTTTCCGGTTGGACGCTTCGGGCCGATGATGGTTCTCCGTCGATCACCCTCTCCGGTACGATAGCGGAAAGCGGGTACTTCCTCCTCGAGCGTACGAGTGACGAAAGCGTTCCCACTATTCCGGCTGATCAGATCTATGTCGGCGCTCTCGGTAATGAGTCTGGTGAGACACTTCGTCTTAGGAATGAGAACGGTGATGATGTTGACGTCGTTGTTGGAGGATTGAACTGGGAGAATGTCGGGGGAGACAATGTAACAAAAGACACGGCGCAGCGTATTGCGAACGGTTGGGCGACGGGTGCCCCGACTCCTCGTGCGGAAAATACCGCGACCGCGGGTGAAGTTGCCGGCGCAAGCACGGTCATCTCGACCGATACTGCGGCAGAGACAGCCGTCGCTCCGAGTGGTGGGTCATTATCCGGAGGCTCGGTCGTGAAGTCTCCTTATCCGCGCAATAATATCGTCGTTGAAGCGGGGGAAGACCTGCGTGCGTTCACTTCATTTCCGGTCATGTTCTCGGGAAGTTCGACCGGCCTCTATAATGAGCCGCTTTCACGCGCAACGTACCGATGGAATTTTGGCGACGGAATGATAGGAGTCGGCCCCACGGTTGCTCATGAATATGAATTTCCCGGAGTGTATGTGGTGACACTCGAAGTATTCCTGGCGGAATACCATAGTGCGGACCGCCTTGCTGTTTCTGTGACCGATCCGGATGTCATCATTTCAAAAGTCGTCTCGGGCGAGAAAGGTTACGTCGAACTGACGGATCGCACCGATCGTGAGATGGACCTCTCGGGATGGTCTCTCTCCGATGGAAGCGCCACGCCGTTTGTCTTTGCTCCAAACTCCATCATTCTACCGAAACATACATTTCTTATTTCGCATCATACGAGCGGCGTTGCCCCCGCAGCGACGAGCATTACACTCCGCGATCCGCGCGGTGCCAGTATCTTTGTGTGGAATGCTCTCAACTCGTCAGTCGTAGCCGCCCCCACGTCTCTACCTCTTGTGAGCAAACAGTCCGGAATACAACGAGCAAGTAGTGAGAAAAAACTCATTGAAAAAGTATTGCCAACACCTCCGAGCGAGGAGGGTGTCGCTTCAGCTCTCGGGACAACGACGACCGGTGCAACCATCCTATGGGAGGGGCAGCCCGCCGGAACCGCGCTTTCTGGTTCGTTCGTGGGCAATGGGATGAAGTGGATCTTTGTGCTGTGCACGGTCCTGCTGATCGTCATCGCGGGAACCATCATCGCGAGAAGCGGCGGTGAGGCGGTGCTTCCCGCTGATGAATATATCATCATCGAGGGAAAGGATGAGTTTAATAACTAATACGATGCAGATAAAATACACCCGTTCTCGTATGGAGCGGGTGTTTTGTTTATTTTGGCACGACGCCAAATTTTGCGAGTGCGAGGGAGAGTATTTCAATCGAGTCGCAGCGTGCATCATACACGATACCGCGACCACCGAGCGCTTCCCATGCGGTGATGTTCTCGGGAAGGTCATCAATGAACAGGCAGTGTGACGGATGAACCCCCGCACGCCGTAGTGCCTCTTGATAGATGGGCAGGTCGGGTTTGACCGCTCCAACGACATACGAGAGAATGCGCTGTTCCCATTCTCGAAAATGATGCTGAACGATCATCGTATGTGCGATATAGCGATTGAATATCATGCGATTCGTATTCGAGAGCAAGAACTTTTGCAGTGGGATGCGCGTGAGTAATTGGTCTAATTCTTTATTCTCAGCGATAAAGATACTTGACCACCATCTTGCGAAGGGCTCATAGTCGATCAGTCCCGCACAGTTGAATAGTTGTGTGATCTCGAAAAAGAATCGACTTGAGCTCATCATCCCGCTCTCGAGGCGTTCAAAGAACGGCCCATACGATTTCCCATGGGGCACTTCACCAATAAGAATCTTTTTCACCTCATCCGGCTGAATGCCGATCTGTTTGCTGAACGGATCGAGAAAACGATGAACGTCATATGTTGCGCATACATTCCCGAAATCAAAGAATAATGCTTTAATCGTTGGAGTTTTCAGTTTTCTTCTCCCGCGTTGTGTTTTACTGTCTTTGCGCAATCTACCATGCATTGCAGCATTGTCTATATGCTTGCTTTTTGTGCCTGGTCACCTTTTTTCGCGAGACACGTTATACTAAGACAACACTATGCAAGCGACATCTGCACAAAAGACGATCCTGATCACCGGCGGGGCCGGTTTCATCGGCTCTCACCTTGTTGAGAAATATCTCGCGCTCGGTCATCGGGTGATCGTTGTTGATAACCTTCAGACAACCTGGAAGCCCAAAAATATCGTACGCTTTTTTGATCATCCGAATTTTCAATTCATCAAAAAGGACATCATCGAGCCATTGTCGATACGGGGGCGCATCGACTGGATATTTAACTGTGCGTGTGCGGGTTCATATACAAGCTACCAGTTCAATCCCGTGCATACGGTGAAGACTAATACGGTCGGCATGATCAATCTGCTCGAACTTGCGAAAGAGCACGGGGCGCGTATCCTTCAGACCTCGACATCGGAAATTTATGGTGACCCGCTCGTGTCGCCACAGCGCGAAGACTATCGCGGCAATACAAGTACGCTCGGCCCCCGCGCCTGCTATGACGAAGGAAAGCGCGTCGCGGAAACACTGTGCATGGACTATCATCGCGAGTTCGGCACCGACGTACGAATCGTGCGCATCTTCAACACTTATGGTCCGAACATGGACATCAACGATGGGAGAGCGGTGACGAATTTTGTGATGAATGCACTGCAGAACAAAGACCTCGCGATCTATGGTGACGGATCAAATACCCGAAGCTTCCAATACATCGATGATCTCGTGGAGGGTCTCGATCGGATGATGAATACGGATGGCATTACCGGCCCGATCAATCTCGGTAATCCCGGCGAGATCACCATGAAGGAGCTTGCAGAAAAGGTCATTGCGCTCACCGGCTCTTCTTCAAAGCTCGTCTACGTGCCCGGTGCGACCGACGATCCGAGGCGGCGTTGTCCCGACATCGCACTCGCAAAAAAGGAGCTCGATTGGGAGCCGCACGTGGCACTCGAAGAGGGGCTGAAAAAGACCATTGCGTATTTTCGAACCTGTTCAGCCCCCGAGAAAAAAGTCCTTGTGTTCGCGACGACGTATTATCCCGACATGGGTCCCGCCGAAGAAGCACTGTTCGAACTCTCGAAGCAAATGTCTGATACGGAATTTCACATTGTCACAACGAAGTTCGCGAAGGGGAGGCCGGTGCTTGAGGAGGTTGGCACGGACATCGTGCATCGTGTCGGTATCGGAAGCGCCCTAGATAAGTATCTTCTCCCCGTGCTTGGAGTATTAAAGGCGCATACGTTGAACAAACAGCATAATTACCGATTTGTCTGGTCGGTGATGGGTTCCTATTCAGGCTTTGCCGCGTTGCTCTATTGTTTGATGAACAGCGACAGCAATCTTCTCGTGACACTCGACGATAAAGAGGTCGCTCAAAAAGGGATAAAAGCGCGTCTCTTGCGTCCGATCTACAAACTCATTCTCGGAAAGGCGGGGACCATCTATGTGTCGAACATCGCACTCCGGCAGGGGTCCGCATTGCTCAAAGATCTGCCGAGCGTCACCGGAACCGGAGACACCAAAAGTTTCATGAACAAGGTTCGTTTCACCTACGCCGATCTCGCCAACAAGCAGGAAAAGAAGCTCGACCGCCCCAAATAGTGTTTTGTATGAAATCCATTCTCATTTTTTCACTGGCATATTTCCCGCGTCACGTAGGAGGAGCAGAAGTTGCGATAAAGGAAATTACTGATCGCATACCTGAAAATGATATCCAGTTTCACATGATCACCCTGCGATTTGACTCGACTCTTCCAAGGGTGGAGAGGGTGGGGAATGTGCTCGTGCATCGTATCGGGTTCACGCAAGCACATCCGGGCATGGCAGATCTTCGCAGATTTCCGCTCCATCTCAATAAATTCATCTATCAATTTTATGCGCCATTAGTTGCATTGCGTCTCAATCGCATGTTTCACTATGATGAAGCGTGGGCGATGATGGCGCACTCCTGCGGAGTGCCCGCAACGGTATTTAATTTTTTTTCTGGGGTGCCATACGTCCTTACTTTGCAGGAGGGAGATCCTATTCCCTATATCCTGAAGAAAGCAAGACCTGTCTATCCGCTTTTTGTAAGAGCATTTAGGAAGGCGAAGATCATTCAAGCGATTTCTACCTATCTTGCTGTTTGGGCACGAGATATGGGGTTTACGGGGCCACTCGTGGTCGTGCCTAACGCTGTTGATACAAAACATTTTTCACAAATATACTCGGATGATGAACTGCGTGAATTAAAAAAACAATTAGGAAAAAAAGATGGAGAAAAGTACGTAATTACGACGTCGCGACTCGTTAATAAAAATGCTGTCGATGTTGTCATTCGCGCGATGAAATTGTTGCCTCCCAACTTTGTATTTCTAGTTCTTGGAATAGGTCCGGATGAGGATATCCTCAAAAAGCTTGCAGGGGATGTGGGAGTAGCAGATCGGGTGAAGTTTCTCGGGCAGATCGGGCATCAGGAGCTTCCGAAGTATCTTTGCGTCTCTGATGTATTCATAAGGCCGTCACGCTCTGAGGGGATGGGCATTTCATTTCTTGAGGCCATGGCCGCGCGTATTCCTGTTGTGGCAACAAAAGAGGGTGGTATCGCTGACTTTCTGTTTGACCCGGATCAGGATCCTGATAAAGAACCAACGGGTATTGCAGTGCACACCGATGACGTTGAAGATACCGCGCGGCAACTCCAGCGTATCACCTATGACGAAATGCTTCGCGCTCGCTGTATCAATAATGCACAGCGACTCGTCCTGCATCAGTATGACTGGGACCTGATCGCAAAGAATATGCGTGAAAAAGTCTTCCTCTCTTAAGAGTGGAGAAGTATGCTCTCCTCCCTTTTGGATCAGCGTTCGAAAAATGCTTATGAAAAGTGGATGTCAACAACCGAGAACACCGCTCACGGAAAGTTAGTTCATCTGAGAGAAAGGGGCAAATTTGCGCTAGAGTCGAAAATTTCTCGAAAATATCGGGGATGGTGCCTCGGCGAATACTATCAGGCCATTGCTTGGTCGTGACTATTTATTGAGCTACACTGTTTACATTCCTATGAAGATCCTGATCGCTACACCGCTCTATCCTCCCGACGATGGGGGACCCGCAACACGCGCGCGTCTCCTCGAGCTGGCATTTCCTGAACATGGCACAGAAGTTTCCGTGGTATCGTTTTCGCATTTTCGGCATCACCCGAAAGGGATCAGTCATTTGCTGTATGCGATCGCGCTTTGGAGGGCGGCTCACGGTGTTGATCTTATCTACGCGCTTGATCCGGTGTCGGTAGGTTTTTCGGCTGCGCTCGTTGCGCTCCTTGCGCGGAAACCGCTAGTCGTGTGCATTGTTGGAGACTATGCATGGGAGCAGGGCGCGCAGCGCGCGGGTGTGAAGGAAAATCTTGATGAATTCACGAAACGTACATCATACCCGCTTCTCGTTCGTGTACTGCGTGCTCTTCAGGGGTGGGTGGCGCGCCGCGCGGTCCGCATCATTGTCCCGAGTTATTATTTGCAGGGAATCATCGCGAGTTGGGGAATACCAACGGAAAAGATCTCGGTCGTTTATAATGCTTTTGATCCGCAGATGACGCGGGAGAGCAGGTCGACACTGCGCACAAAACTCGCCGTCGATGGACGACTCATCGTCACCGCCGGTCGCGCCGTGCCATGGAAGGGCTTTCCCGTACTCATGGACGCCGTCGCAGAACTCCGGGCAGAATTTCCCGATGTAACACTGGTGATAGCGGGGAGTGGTGATCAATCGGAATATATTGCGTATGCAAAAAAGCAGGGATATGATTTCGTGCGCTTTCTTGGTCTGTTGTCTCATGATGAGCTTATGGAGTGGGTCCGTGCTGCGGATTGTTTTGCGCTTAATACCGGCTATGAGGGACTCTCCCATCTTTTGCTTGAAGCAATGGCACTTGAGACTCCAATCGTGACCACGAACGTTGGAGGGAACACCGAGTTGCTCGCGGATGGCCGAGGGGCATTGGTTCCCCATGATGATAAGGACGCACTTACCGCAGCACTTCACGATGTTTTGACAGATCAGGATGCGGCGGCAAAACGCACAAGCAAGGCCACGCAATTCGTGTCCGCATTTACCGTCTCACGCATGGTAGAAGAAAGCCTCAACATATTAAAAGAAGCCGCACATCCATGATAAAAATATTAATGATCTCTACCGACAGGTCGGTCTTCGACACAAACTCGGCGGTGCTTGCACGGCTCGTTGAGCAAGCCGGACTCGTGTCGGAACTCCACGTTGTCGTATTCACTCCGCGTGGAGAAAAATTCAAGAAATTTCATGGAGCAGAACATCTGATCATCCACCCGACGAGTTCGGCGGGGAGGTGGGCATATCTTCCGGATGCGTTCAGGTTGGCGCGATCGATCATCGCCCACCATGGGAATCGAGAAAAGTGGCTGATCACCACGCAAGATCCGTTCGAAACCGGCGCCCTCGGATATCTCATTGCGAAAACACTTCATGTCCCGCTCCATTTGCAGATCCATACCGATCCGTGGAGCGAGGCATGGCAGCACGAACGCATCATGAATCGTGCACGGTTCGCCGTGATGGGTTTTCTTCTGCAGCACACCTCAGGTGTTCGTGTCGTATCAAAACGTGTTGAGGAGAGCGTGCTCCGAAGCGGGGTACCAAAAGAGTGCGTGACGCGCGTGCCGATCTTCACGGACGTAAGGAAGTGGAAGGAAACGACCCCGACATTCGATCTCCATGCTTCGTATCGCATGTTCGACAAGATCGTGCTTTCTATCGGGCGACTGCAGCCCGAAAAGAATTTTCATGGATTGATCCGTGCATTCGCGCGCGTAAAGAAAGTACGCGACGATACCATGCTGCTTATTGTGGGCTCAGGGCCCCTCCGCGAGCGATTGCTTCTCCTCGCATCCTCACTCGGTCTGTCAGGCTCGGTGATCGTTCTTCCTTGGGCACGCGATGTCGTGTCGTACTACAAGACCTGCGACCTCTATGTACAGCCGTCGTTATATGAAGGGTGGGGTCTTGCCGTCGCTGAGGCAATGGCCGCAGGTGCTCCCGTGCTCATGACCGATGTCGGGGTGGCGGGAGAGCTTGTACGTGACAAGGAGACAGGCATCGTTATTCCCGTGGGTGACGAAGGCGCACTCGCCGATGCGATGCTCGAAATACTCGCAGATGCTACACTGCGAACAATCCTTTCAGCAGCAGCGGCGCGCGAAGTGGAACAATTGCCGACCCACGCAGAAACACTCGCGGCATACAGGGCGAGCTGGGTGAATGCGCATCATTATGGACACAAAAAAACAAAAAAATAGTCAAAAAACAAAAAAGGAAGTACGTCATTTTCCGAAGTCCAAACCTAAGGTCGTCGTGATGGGCGGTGGCACTGGAACCTTTACAGTACTCTCAGGTTTGAAGCACTTTCCCGTTGACCTCACCGCAATCGTTACAATGGCGGACGATGGTGGTTCGACAGGGGTACTCCGCGATGAGTTTGGCGTGCTTCCACCGGGCGACCTGCGGCAGTGTCTTGTCGCACTCTCCGACGCGGATCTCGTCATACGCAAGCTCTTCAATCATCGCTATGATCGCGGAGGGCTCAAGGGGCACAATTTCGGAAATATTTTCATCTCAACGCTCGAGCAGGTGACGGGCTCTCTCGATAAGGCTCTTGATCTCGCGGGAGAGATACTGCATATCCGCGGAAGGGTTGTTCCGGTCACGCTCACCAAGGTGGAACTGATCGCGGAGTTGAATAATGGGAAGATCATCCACGGTGAATCGGCTCTTTCAGACTATCAGCTGGTATCGCGTTTCGGGATACAGAAGATCTATCTTAAACCGAAAGCTACGGCAAACCCGAAGGCACTCCTCGCGATAAAAGAGGCCGATCTGATCATTGTCGGTCCCGGAAATCTTTATGCGTCACTCATACCGAACTTTCTGGTGAGTGGTGTAGGTGCGGCATTTGCACAATCAAAGGCAAAGAAGGTCTATGTGGCGAATCTGATGAATAAGAACGGGCACACTGATGATTTCTTTGTCTCAGATTATGTCCGTGCACTTGGTGGAGCCATCGGAAAGAAAAATGTTTTTGATGCAGTCATTTACAATACAAAAAAGCCGGCATCGGCATTGCTTCGTAAATATGCTGATGAAGGTGAATCGGTCAGTTGTGGTGATGAGTGCAAAAAGGGGGAATTCGAGCTCATCGGCGCGAACCTCCTTGCGGATACGCTCGCAAAGACGGCAAAAAAAGACCTCATCTATCGCACGCTCATTCGTCATGATCCGGACAAATTGGCGAACATCATTATGAAGTTACTTCGCAAGTAGTCTATATGAAAATTTTAGTTACAGGAGTCGCAGGGGCAATAGGCTCACATGTTGCAGAAGCGCTTGCCAAGCGTGGCGATGCGGTCTTTGGCATTGATAATATTGATCCATATTATGATCCCGTCATCAAGATGTTGGCTCTTGCTGATGTGAAAGAGGCCGGGGTGGAGGTCGTCATTGCCGACATCAATACCATTGATCTCACTACGCTTGGTAACGACATCGAGGCGATCGTGCATTTTGCGGCACAGCCCGGAATCTCGGCGGGAACACCCTTTGCGCAGTATGTTGCGAACAACATTCACGCCACGTATGCGTTGCTTGAATATGCAAAAACATTACCGAAACTGAAATTATTTTTACACATCTCCACCTCGTCAGTGTATGGCCGCTCGGCACGGGGAAGTGAGGATGTTGTGCCGATGCCGACCTCTCCGTACGGGGTCACCAAGCTCGCGGCTGAACAGCTCGCACTGTCCCGTTTTCGTAGTGATGGGTTGCCCGTCGCCGTCTTGCGTTTATTTTCTGTCTACGGTCCGCGCGAGCGCCCTGAGAAGCTCTATCACAAGCTCACTCACGCGATGCTCTTGGATAAGCCGTTCCCTCTCTATGAAGGGAGTGAGAAACACGAGCGGAGCTTTACCTACGTCGGAGACGTGGTTGATGCCTGCCTCCGTGCGCTCGATCGTTATGAAACAATAGTGGGGGAGATCATCAATATCGGTAGTAGTGCCGTACACACGACGGGGGAGGGTATCCGTATCATCGAGTCGCTCGCCAGGAAGAAGGCGGAGCTCGTTCTTGTCCCGCCTCGCTACGGAGACCAGATAGATACGAAAGCTGTGATTGAAAAAGCAAAGCGATTGCTCGATTTCGTCCCGAATGTTTCACTTGAAGAAGGACTGCAAAGACAGTTCGATTGGCACGAAAAGAAACTTTTTCCGCATCTGAAAAAAGAAGGCAAAATTACCTAATACCATCCCCAGTTAACTCTTTCTGCTCACAGAAGTTTCAAAGGTGAGTCCTTGTCTTTGAAAGATCTCTCCTTGGAAACTGATTCGGAAGACCTTAACGAGAGATGGTATAAGGTGATTGCCATGCGACCATTACTCGGTTAATATGTCCAGACTACAGTACGCGTAACGTTTTTTGTTTTTACGTAGTTACCACTTGTATGAATAAGACCATCGGATTCATTGGACAGGGCTGGATAGGGAAAAATCTCGCAGACCATTTCGAGCGAAGGGGTTTTGATGTTCTGCGGTATGCGAAAGAGCCCGAATTCGAAATGAATAAAGAGGCGATCGCCGATTGCGACATCGTGTTCATCGCCGTGCCCACACCATCAACACCCGAGGGTTTTGACGACCGAATTTTACGCGCAGTACTCCCGTTGGTTGGAAAAGGAAAAACCGCGGTCATTAAATCGACCATTCTCCCCGGTACGACCGACGAATTCGCCGCACTGTATCCCGACCGCTTCGTGATGCATTCACCGGAATTTCTCCGCGAGACATCTGTGCGCAACGATATCGATTTTCCCGACCGCAACATCGTCGGCATTCCATCGCGGTATTTTGATGATGAAATATGGCAGACAAAAGCGAGAGATGTCATGGAAGTGCTTCCCGATGCGCCGTATAAAGCGATCTGCAAAGCCCCCGAGGCTGAACTGACGAAGTATGGCGGGAATAATTTCCTTTTTGTGAAAGTCGTATTCATGAATCTCATGTACGATATCGCAACGACACATGGAGCACGTTTTGACGTCATCGCCGAGAACATGAAAGCTGATCCGCGCATCGGAGCGTCGCATATGCAGCCGGTGCATCAGTATGACCATATGGGCGGGATAGAGGGCCGCGGTGCGGGTGGGCATTGCTTCATCAAAGATTTTGCAGCTTTTCGTCAGATGTTCGAGCAACGTTTAGGAGACGATCAGGAGGCGGTCACTCTTTTGCGTGCTTTTGAGGCAAAGAACAACAAAATGCTTCGTGATTCGGGGAAGGACCTTGATCTCTTGGAAGGAGTGTACGGGAAACTGAATGAGGATGTTGCTGAGATGCAGCAAGTCTTCATCAAAGAAGGTGACGACATCGCGGCGATGGAGATGGCTCGCGCGAAGGATGACCTCCCGACACTTGAAGCTGCATATACCCGCGCAGGAGAAGACCTCGTGAAGCTTACTGATGCCTACGAAGAAACCGGTGAAGATCTCACCGCAATAGAGGAGATCATTACCGAGAAGGAGTAGATCATGACAAAAAAATACCTGTTGGGTTTTATCGGACAGGGTTGGGTAGGAAAGAACTACGCCGACCATTTTGAAGATCGTGGCTTTACGGTCGTGCGCTACTCGCTTGAGGAGCCCTATGTACATAATAAAGAAGAGATCGCGAAGTGCGATATCGTGTTCATCGCGGTGCCCACTCCGACAACGCCAGATGGCTTTGATGATCGATATATACGTTCAGTGATCGATCTGGTGGGGCGGGGAAAGGTTGCCGTTATAAAGTCGACGATCCCACCCGGAACGACGCGACGGCTAGCGAAAGAGCATACAGATAAATTTATCATTCATGCTCCGGAATTTTTACGCGAAGCATTTGCGCGTCATGATGTTGATCATCCTGAACGAGTTTTTGTCGGTATTCCCGACCTGTCAGAAGAGTATAAAAAATGGGGAAAGGTTGTTCTTGATATCCACCCCAAGGCACCTCATTCCGAAATGGTTTCTGCGGAAGAAGCGGAATTCATCAAGTATGTGCACAACACGATGGGGTATTCCCTGATCGTCTTTACGAATCTCCTCTATGATCTCGCGCAAAAGCATGGCGTTGAGTGGGCAAAAGTGAAAGAGGCTATCACGAACAATCCATGGTATCCGTCAAAATATATCGATCCGGTCCACAAGGGTGGACGCGGTGCCGGGGGGGCATGTTTCATCAAAGACTTCGCGACGTTGCGGCACACCTATGAACAGGATCTTCCCAATGACGTGGAAGGACTCGCACTGCTTCGTGCATTTGAAGCAAAAAATAACCAAATGCTTCGCGATAGTGGAAAAGACATTGGCATTCTGGACGGCGTATATGGAATGCGAGGAGAGGGTATTGATAAGGACATCACCGCAATAGAGGAGATCATTACCGAGAAGGAAGCGAACTAGGTCGGCTTTTGGGCAATCAAAACAATATTTCTTTCCACGCTATCACGCGGGACGGTATCAATGCCGAGAATGGTGAATCCGTTCTCTTTAAAAAGTTCACGGAGTTCAGGTGCGGTGAATGCGTGTACATAGCGCGGCTGTTTCTTTTTTCCGAATGTGAGCATAACGTCGCGCACGTCGAGCGAGTTAATTTGGAGCATTGAGCTGATCGCGCTTCGGAGCAGTCTTCCCACATATTTTCTTGACCAAAGGTCCCATGAAGTGATGATGAGTTTTCCGCCGGGATGCAGCACGCGAAATGCTTCGCGCGCGAACTCGTTCCTGCCCTCCTTGCCGGGTATGTGGTGGATGACGGCAAATGAAAATGCGATATCGAAACTATCGTCGGGAAAGGGGAGCGCCGTTGCATCACCAACAGTGAAGCATTGTTGTGGGAATTTACGCTTCGCCTCCTCTATGAGTCCGGATGAATAGTCGACACCGTCGTAGTGGGCATGACGCGCAGAAACCAGCGGGACAAAACGCCCGTTCCCGCATCCGATATCGAGTACATGATCGTCACGCTCGATATGCTCGGAAAGAAATGCCAGTTCATTCCAAAAGTGCGCGCGACTGTCGGAAAATTCCTTCGCCATCTGGTCATAGGAATGCTGTGTCTCCAAAGAGAGTATCTGTGCTTTTTTGTCGTTCATATTCGTAAGACCAGTGTATCGAGCGGCGAGATTTCTCGCAAATGGAGCCGTTTCGGTGTTCTTTCTTTCTGTGCTAGGATGTGCAAATAATGACCAAAATGATGCAAGAAGCCAATGGTAACCTCGAACGCCGCTTTGCGGCTGTTTCTCGCTCAAAGACGCTTGCACACATTATTGCAGAGCTAGAACTCGACAAAAAGTCGGTTTTTGATATCGGGTGTTCATTCGGAGAATTTTTGACGCACTTTGGGGAGGGTAGCGTGGGGTTAACCATAGCAGAAAATGAGGCAGCGCATGGAAAGATGAAGGGGCTTGATATTCGGCTCGGGAATATTGAATCTGATGATTTCAAGCTCGATGAACAATTTGATGCGATCTTTGCAAACAATATCTTTGAACATCTCTATTCTCCACACGAATTTTTATGTAGGATAAAGCGCTATTTGAAACCAGGAGGAGTACTTGTTCTTGGTGTTCCTTGTATCCCGCGCATTGCCTCCCTGATTCATTTTAAGAAGTTCAGAGGAAGCTTGGCGACTCAACATATAAATTTTTTTACGCGAGAGACCCTGTATCATACAGTTTTGCGTGGTGGATGGAATATTTCCGACATGCGGGGATTTCACTTCGCATGCCGCGTCGTTGATAAGCTGCTTGATCTCGTATATCCGCACTTTTATGTCATTGCACACGTAGACCCCGATTTTGTGTATTCAGACAAAAGGCTCAAAGAATTAGCCGGATATAACAATATTCCATAGGGGGGGGTGGGAGACGGTTTGGTATTTTTTACGCGTATGCTTTTTTCCAATATCCGCACTGATCAGGACGTCGAAAAACTCAAAAAACGCATTGTCAAAGATGCGACACTTTCCGCGCGTCTGCGTGAAATGCGTGAGGGCGGGGGAGGATATACCAAGACGGGAGAGTCGCGACACGACAAGAACGAACTGGACGGAAGCATCCAGATGCCGACAAAGTCAGAGGTACTTGCCCTCTATCGCGCGCTCGTTAAAGAGGGTACCGAAGAGGTCAATATTGAGGCGGAGATGGCACTCCGAAAGATCAAGACCAAATCTAATTCTGGGGTCGCTGTCGTGTCGCTCCTCACGAAGCCGTTCGCATGCCCTGGTCGTTGCACCTATTGCCCGACCGACATTTCGATGCCGAAAAGCTATTTGGCAAAAGAGCCCGCTGCCGCGCGCGCGCTTGCGAATGATTTTGATCCGTACGCGCAGATCACCGGTCGTTTGAAGGCGCTCGAGGATAACGGCCACCCCATCGATAAGATCGAAATGATCGTGATAGGAGGCACGTGGAGCTTTTATCACCCCATCTATCAAGAAGAATTTCTCATCGGCTGTTATCGCGCGTGCAATGACTATGTGGCGGGAAAAGATTCGCGTACTGAAATATATGAAGACAGGCTCGCGTATCTCCTCGAGCTTCAAGACGAGAACGAGCATGCGGCGTGTCGCATCATCGGTCTCTCCATCGAAACACGCCCCGATTACATCACTGACTTTGAGATCGAGCGCTTGCGTGCGTTTGGGGTAACAAAGGTGGAGATCGGCGTGCAGCACCTTGATGATGCTGTGTTGAAGTTAACGAAGCGTGACATGAAGATCGAACGCGTGAAACAGGCGACGGAGCTTCTTCGAAATGCGGGACTCAAGATCGTGTATCACATGATGCCGAATCTGCCCGGCAGCACCGTTGCTCGGGACATCGCAATGTTCGGTGAACTCTTTTCCGGAGAGGATTTTCAACCTGACATGCTCAAGATCTACCCCTGCATGGTCCTCGATAACAGTGAGCTGTATGAGACGTGGAAAAAGGGGCAATTCACCCCATATACCGATCAGGAGCTTATCGAGGTACTTCGGGGCGCAAAACAGCAGGTTCCTCCGTATGTGCGCATTTTGCGCGTTATACGCGATATTCCCGCGACTTACATCAAGGCGGGGAGCCACGTCTCGAATCTTCGTCAGGCAATGGACGAGGACATGAAAAAAAACGGTTGGCAGTGCAAGTGTATCCGTTGTCGTGAGATTCGCGAGGGGGAGGTGAATCCGGACGATTTTATGCTTTCGAATATTACCTATCGGACAAGAACGGGGGAGGAACAGTTCTTAAGTTTTGAAAACCCCGGGGCACGGAAGCTCGTGTCGTTCACTCGTCTGCGTCTGCCAGACAATCATGGGGAAGACGCGGTGCTCCACGTACTTCGCGGTGCAGCACTCATCCGCGAGCTTCATACCTACGGTAGACATACGCGCGTGGGCGATGAGAGCAACCAGAGCCAGCATGTAGGATTTGGCCGCAGACTCATTGCGGAAGCGGAACGCATCGCCAAAGAAAAAGGCTACAAGAAAATGGCGATCATCTCCGGCGTCGGCGTCCGCGAATATTACCGTAAGCTGGGATACGCGTTGGAGGGGACGTATATGATAAAATATCTCTGATCACCTTTTAGGGGAATCGCAGGTATTCATTGTTATGAAATTACTCATCATCACGCAAAAGATCGATAAAAATGACGACGTACTCGGCTTCATGCACGGGTGGATCGAAGAGTTCGCCAAACACTGCGATGAGGTCATTGCAGTAGGGCTTTTTGTGGGGGCTTATGATTTTCCGTCGAATGTGCGGGTGTATTCGCTCGGGAAGGAAGACGGAGTTTCTCGCATAAAATATCTGTGGAATTTTTTCCTCATCATTTGGAGCGAACGGAAGAATTATGACGCCGTGTTCGTGCACATGAATCAGGTCTATGTGCTGCTCGGAGGTCTTATTTGGAAACTCATGGGAAAGAAGATTGCGCTTTGGTATGCACATGGATACGTACCATTTTCGCTTCGTGTCGCGTTGTTTTTTACTGATGCGGTCTTTACTTCTACCAGGAGCGGATTTCGTATTTCTTCAAAAAAAGTGAATATCGTCGGGCAGGGGATCGATACGGATCGCTTCTCCCTTATCGGGCATGACAAGGTCGCCGATGAGCCCTTCACGATAATTATTGTCGGAAGAATATCACCCGTGAAAGACTATGAAACACTCTTGCGGGCAGCCGCGCTTGTGGCTGTATCTGGAGAGGAGATACGGGTGATCGTTGTGGGTGGCGCCGGTCTCGCTCCGCAAGAAGCATATCTTGCCGAGCTTCATGAGCTAACAAAAGAACTTGGCATCGACAATATCGTGTATTTCACGGGAGCGATACCCAACAGCGAGATAGGGAAACTCCTTGCTTCGTCACACGTTTTCGTGAATACGTCGAACACCGGGAGTTTTGATAAGGCTGTAGGTGAGGCGATGGCATCGGGGCTCCCTGTGCTGACCTCAAATGAGGCATTTCGTGAGGTGTTCGGAAGTATGGCATCGGAATTCATGTTCTTTGCCGGCGATCATGAAGCACTGGCAAAGAAGATCCAAATCATGATAGCGAAGACAAATCCTGATCGGGAAGAGCTTGGGAAGACATTGCGCGGTATCATTCTCGCGCGACATAGCCTCGAGATGTTCGTGGGGAGGATCTTATCCCGTCATACATAAAGAATTATTTTGTCAGCAGTATCGCGTAGGCGCTTACTTGCTTTGTCACATTTTTTCCAATCAAATTATCGATGACACGCGCAACGGGCTCAAGGAATCGTGTGTGCGGATTTAATATCACCCATGTTTCAAGCGCACCTCGAATAGGGACAATTTCTATTGATGAAAATTTCTTGAAAAGTTCGCGAATCGCTTCCTCGGTGAATCGCCAGTAGTCGCCGAAGTAACCAGGTTCCGAATGATAGTAGTAAAGGAACGGTACATAGACATAGACTAGACCACCGGGTTTGAGTGTGCGATATATCTCCTCTGCAGCCGTAAAGGGATTAGTGACGTGTTCAAGTACCGATGCGCAAATGATCGCATCAATGGAGTTGTTGACAAAAGGCATCTTGTGGATATCGCCCACTATGTCGGGATGGAATGTGTCGACGGGATCCATGATTTTGTAGTCGACTTTTTCGGCGAGTGTTGAAATCCATGCAGTACTCGCATCGTAGCGATCCCCTTGGGTATTTTTCAGCCGCAGCCCTCCGCCAATGTCTATCACGAGTTTTCTGGGGGTATGTTCGGAAAATATGAATGCCATCCATCCGCGGAAGCGTTCGTCGTGTGTTGTCATGATCTTGAGTCTAGCAGAAAACATGTGCCATTTCTAGCTATACCACAGGGTCAAGAATTAGGAAGGAGTGGCATTTGCGCCATTATGTGAGAAAATCGTGTTATCTTAGGACTGGCGCGAATGGATGAAATTCGAGGCGCGGGGAAAGCGATGAGCGACCAAAATTCACTGACCGCAGGGAATATGAATTTGGAAGTCCCAGTATGGGGGAAGACATATTCATATATGTTGACCGAATCGTGGGGGCCCCGCAACAAAGAAGTTCGCCATTTGCGTAAGTACTAACTACTATGGCAAACACCGAAGTCAAAAATTTTTATAACGAAACCATGCCGGGAAAGTTCGGTGAAGACTACGAATATACCCGCTGGTTCAAGGACGAGATACAGCGCGTTGGGTACGCACAGACCAAGGATGCGATCACTGTACACGTTCTTGATGACGCAATACTAGATCCATCTTTCATTCTCGAACTCGGGCCGGGTGCTGCAACGTGGACAAAGCATCTTCTCGCGCGTTTCCCCGACGCATCATTCGACCTTCTTGATATTTCAAGAGAAATGCTCGCACGCTCGCATAAAGCTATCGGTGAGAATGCGCACGTAAACTATGTCGAATCAGATATTCTCGAGTGGGATCCGAAGGGATCATATGAATTCTTTTTTTCTTCACGTGTCATTGAGTATATCGATGACAAAAAAAAGTTTTGTGAAAAAATATTTTCAGTACTTGAATCGAACGGGAGAGGATTCCTGATCACCAAAATGCCGCACTACGAGCGCGAACGATTGCTCAGGCATGCAAAAAGTGATCTCCATCAGGGGCAAATGGCCCCCGCGGTGCTCCGTGAAACGCTCATGTCGGTGGGATTCATCGATGTGGACTGTTATCCTGTGACGATGGTCTTTCCGTTCCTTCATTCCGCTTTTGCGAATAAATGGATCGGGAGACTTTTCGGAAGCAGAACGCTGGGATTCTTCGGTATGCTCTTTGCTGAATCGTATTGCGTAGTATTTCGTAAGCCATAACGTGAATCGTCGTGACCCAGTAGTGAATTTTTAGCTTGAGCATGTTTTACCTGCATATCTTACAAAGTATAAAAATCATTCGATATGATCATTGAATTGACGGGATTGCCGGGAAGCGGAAAAAGCACATTTGCAAAGAAGCTTGTCCAAGAAGGCGAGTGGCAGATCGTCCGCACGAATGGTATGGCTGACATCCTTTGGAATAATTGCTGTTTTGCTCTCCGGCATCCCATTTATTTTTCAAGAGGTTTTTTTGCAATGATCCGTTTTTGTGGCGCACGCCAGTTTTGGTATACGAAATTCATGAATCTTTTCTTGGTCCACAACGCGAAGTACATGAAAGCATCGCGCATGTCGCATGCGATCATTGATCAGGGGCACCATCAAAATATCATCTCACTTTTTGATGAGAAGGCGTCAGACGTCGTGCTTCGTACATATCTTGCAAAACTTCCACAACCGGATGCGCTCGTTCTATTCGCAGCAGATGAAGATGTACGCGCAAGCCGTCTCCGTGCGCGTGGGTATGGGGCACGCGAGAATGTGGAAGGGGGCCTGCGAGAGGCCTGGGAAGACGCTCGTGGGGTCAATTTTGAGCTCCTGTACGCCATTCGTAGTGAGCTCCCGGTCACAACGATGGTCGTGACTCCTGAGAATGAGGAGGAGCAGTTGGGCTCGTTGGCACATTTTCGTTTATGGAGATTCGTCATGCACCTACGCATGCCCACCGAGAAGGCGCACGGACTCCAGATCGCTAATACCTTACAGGCATTATCGAGAGCCGGACAGCAAGTTGAGCTATGGGTGACAAAACGAAAAAATGCCATCAGTGAAAATGTATTTACTTACTACGGATTGAGTGAACGATTTCCCGTTCGATATTTACGTGTTCTTCCTGCGCTCAGGCTTACAAGCATATTGGGGGCCGGGGCGTATTGGCTTGAGGCGGCATTTTTTATGATCGTACTCCTCATGGAGAGGATAGATACCTCAATGATCTACTACACACGCAATGCCGAAGTCGCTTGGCTTCTTGGGAAAAAAGGAGCAACCGTGTTCTACGAAGCGCATTTATGGCCGAGCGGAAAGAGCGTAATATTTCGTTTTTTTCTTCAAGGCGTGAAAGGCATCGTTGCAAATTCGGAGGGCACAGCAGAAGTCTTTCGAAAAAACGGTTTTTCCAATACAGAAGTCATTCGCAACGGTGCCGATCTTGAAAAATTTTCGATCGATATGACGCGTGAAGATGCGCGTAAGAAGATAGACCTCCCCCTCGACGGTGACATCATTATGTATGTCGGTTCTTTTGCGCGCTGGAAGGGTGTTGCAACGCTCCGTGGTGCGTGGGCAAAGCTTCGTAAGCAATTTCCGAATGCGCATTTGGTCATGGTTGGCGGCACGACAAAAGATCTTACTCATTTTCCCGAGTGCCGGGAGTTAGCCGGGGATACGCAGTGTATCGTGCGCGGCCATCTGCCGTCGTCGATGATCCCGACGTATCTCCGTGCGGCGGACATCCTTGTCCTCCCAAATGAGCCCGTGAGCGAAGAATCTATCCGCTTCACCTCGCCGATCAAATTGTTCGAGTACATGGCCTCCGGGCGACCCATTGTCGCATCCGATCTTCCCTCAATGCGCGAGATATTGAATGAAACAAATGCTTCACTATTCATCTCCGGAGACAAAGACGATCTTGCTCGAAGTATTGCTGACCTGCTAGTGAACAAAGGGGCCGGCGACGAGCATGCGAAGAACGCCTCCGCACTTGTCCGAGAATACAGTTGGGAGGCGCGCGCGAGGCGATTGGTCGCCTTCGTGGACTCGTCACGTTGACAGATCATTCCTTTTTGCGCTTAATAGAGAAGTTCGATCAATCACCCAACCAGTCACAAGGAGTTCTTTATGAACAATGTCGGAATCGTTCCGGTGCAGGACTACGTCTCGAATGTTGCAAGCCAGTCAGAGCTCGATGATCTTGAGCAACGGATCATCAAGCGTCGCCTTGAATTAGCACGTCGAGTGCCGCGTCCAAACCCCCTTGGTGTTGATCGAGAGCTTTGCCAGCAGATTGGGTCCTGAATACCAACAGCGCATCGTGCTGTTTTTGATATGTGGTATATAGCCTCACGCCACATAAGGACTTGGATCACCATCATCATTGACACTCTGGGTCTATATTAGCTCCTTCCACTGTTTTGTTTTTTTAAAGAAGTGTAAGATAGGAAAATGTTCAACAAGATCACACGAAAGAAACTCGAATACTTCTTAGCGATACACCGCACGGATAAAAGGGTTCTCGATATTGGGGCTGGAGGCTCGGGGTATAATAAATTTTTTCCGAATCGACTTACTGTGGACATCGACCCCGCTCGAAATCCTGAAATTGTTGGGGACATTGAGTCTTTGCCGTTCAAGGACGGCGAGTTTGAATTCATCCTTTGCACAGAAGTATTGGAGCATGTAAATGATCCATTTAAGGCGGTTGGAGAACTTTCTCGCGTCCTCAAATCTGGGGGCACCCTTCTTCTCACAACACGTTTTATGTATCCTATCCATGACGCTCCGCATGATCTTTATCGTTTCACGAAATATGGATTAAGGCATCTATTTAATGATTGGGATATTGATGAGTTGGAGGAGGAAACAACTGGCTTCTCGACGCTCGCTGTCCTCCTTCAGCGCTTTGCATTCCAAATGCATTTTCGTTGTGACAAACCCATGAAGTTTTTATTATTTTTACTCGCATGGTTATTAACGAAGTTAGACTGGCTTATCATTAAGGAGTATGGGAATATTCAAAAAACAAAGATCGAATCTAATCTTTTCGCAAGTGGATATTACTTGGTGGCTCATAAAAAGTAGTGTTTTATCCGGAATTATATAGAGTTGCGACCGAGTAGTTCTTATTTGAGTTCTCATCAACAAACATGAAAAAGAGTCTATTGGTAGTTGGGATTCGTTTGCGCGAGTACCCCCGTAATGTGGTGTTGCTCAATGCCCTAACGGAGGTGTTTGGGACTACCGAGGTAAGCCTGAACAATTTGTCGCAATTGGGACTCCTGAAGGTTCTTTTTAGCTACAGAAATAACGTTGATGGCGTGATGCTCGTTCAGCCCGCCCAGCGATTTGCCCCCGCTTTATTGGTGTTCAGAATGGTTAGCGGAATGACCATTATCGGAGACGCCTTCACTTCAATATATGATACGCTTGTAAATGACCGCGCACTTGCGAGAAAGTGGAGTCTTAAGGCTGCATATTATTTTGTGCTCGATATGATATTTGTACAAGCGTGTGACACGCTTATCTTTGATACTGAAGAGCATAAAGATTTTTTTGTTAACACGTTTCGCATAAAGAGAAGGTGTGTCATTGTTCCTGTTTCGATTGATATGGAGGCGATGAAAAATATCACGGCGGAGCCTCTCCCGACGTGGAATGAGTCTTACTTTCGAGTTTTGTTTTGGGGATATTATATCCCACTGCAAGGAGTTGAATATATTATTCGTGCCGCTGTTGTTTTGAAAGACCATCCTCATATCCGATTTACATTGCTCGGTGGGGGGCAGACCAAGAATGAGATGGTGGAGTTGGTGGCAACGATGGGTGTTAAAAAAAATATTGCATTCCTTCCGCCCGTGGAACATGAAGAACTTCTTCGCTACACCAAGGGTGCTGATCTAATGCTGGGTATATTCGGAAAAAGTGAAAAAGCTGGCAGGGTCATCCCCAATAAGATTATCGAGTCAGCGGCGCTTGGGGTTCCAATCGTGACTGGCAGGAGCACTCCCGTCGAAAGGTTTTTTGAAGAAGGGGAAAATATATTCTTCTGTAATATGTCAGATCCTGAAGATTTGGCAAAAGTTATCCTCAAAGCATATAATACGAAAGATCTCGCGCGCATCGGAAGGGGTGGGCAGGAAGTTGTTTCACGGCATTTTAGCACTGAGCACCTTTGCCACATACTCAAGACGCTTTAGCGACGCGCTATCTATCCTCATGTCACAAACACAGATTCTCAGTCACTATAGTGACAAAAAATACGAAAAGATCAGCGCCGGGCGTCGTAGGGGGATACTCTCACTCCTCGGTGATTTTTCGGATAAACACATTCTCGATATTGGGTGTGCAAACGGTGCGCTTGGTGAAATTTTAAAAAAGATCTCACCTTGTGAAATTACTGGAATCGACATTTCGCCGGGGGCAGAAGCGGCAGCTCGTCGTGCCCTTGATCACGTGTATATATTTGATACCGAAGATGAGGCGGCATGGCCCGCGGAGCTTCGTGGTAAGGTGTTCGACGCCATTATTATTTCCGAGGTCCTCGAGCATCTTTTTGCTCCGGAGCATCTCCTTGCGCAATTACACACACTCTCTGATTCACAAACAAGCATTATTCTCACGGTGCCAAATATTCTTTTTTGGAGGAACCGCCTACGCATCTTCTTTGGTCATTTCGAGTATGAGGAACGAGGGCTTATGGATAGGGGGCACATCCATTTTTTTTCCTGGAAGAGTTTTTGCGAGCTTATTGATGAGTGCGGGTTCGTGATGATTACTGTTGCTCACCATGTCCCGACACGTGGAACAACACTATTATCCAAGTGGTTCCCGGGACTTTTTGCGCAAAATTTTATTGTGAAGATTGTAAATGAATAAATACATATTTGCCACCTTCATGTGGGAAAATAGGTTAAAAGTGTAGTGGAGCACATGCTTCAATGTGAAATAATATGGAACAACACAATCCTATCAAGAAGCGCATCGTTGTTTACACGGCGATATTTGGTCCTGTGGATCATTTGCAGGAGCCACTCGTGATACCTGCCGATTGTGATTTTGTGTGCCTTACCGATCAATCGTTCCGCTCAAAAGTGTGGCAGGTCCGGCGCATTGCATCACCGCTCCCAGGAGACTTCCAGCGGAGCAATCGCTTTTGTAAATTATTTCCTCATAAATTTTTCCCCGAGTACGAATACTCCATCTACGTTGACGGAAACATGATCATCCATGGTGACGTGAGTGTGCTTATTAAAAGTTCTCTTAAAAGTGCCAACATCGCCTTCTTTGACCATGCACAAATAAAGAATTCACCAATTGATTGTATCTATGATGAGGCAGAGTTGATCTATAAACTCGCGTTGAAGGGGAGGCATAAGGATGATCCTGTGATCGTACGTGCGCAAATGGAGCGGTTCCACAAGGAGGGCTACCCAGAACACAACGGATTGATCAGCGGCATGGTTGTACTCCGAAGACACAATGAGCCCGATGTGATTCGGGCAATGGAGGCATGGTGGGGGTGTCTCACGACCATGTCTCGACGAGATCAGCTTTCATTCAATTATGTCGCATGGAAACTTGGATTAAGGGTTGCATACCTTCCTGGTGATTCAACGGATAATCCCTATTTTTTTCGTGCTGCGCATCGACTTTCCCTATCCCGTCGTATCCGTGCGCACGCACTAGCTGTGAAAAAGCGTTTGATGAGCGTGTTATAGTGTGTAAAATATTAAGAATTATTTATGTGTGGAATAAACGGCTTTATAAATTCACAAGGGAATCCGGTCGATTTGATCGGACAGATGAACGATGCGACGAAACATCGCGGCCCTGACGGCGTGGGGTCTTGGAGTGACGAGCTGCTCACCCTTGGACAGAATCTTCTCGCTATCACTGAGACTCCTCAGAATGCCAAGCAGCCGAGTGTTTCAAGAGATGGGAATTATGTCCTTGTCTATAACGGTGAAATTTATAATTACAAAGAATTGAGAAAGGCACTTGAGGGGGAGGGGGTTATTTTTCATACAGATGGCGACACTGAGGTGATATTCGAGGGATTGATGCGCCACGGTCCTTCATATTTTGCACAGCTTGACGGTATGTTTGCCATTGCCTTTTATGAAAAGCAAAAGCAAAAAGTTTTTTTGGCGCGTGATCGAGCAGGCATGAAACCACTCTACATCGCACACCATGACGGCGCAGTTGTTTTTTCTTCAGAGATGCGCGGACTTTTTGCATATGGCATACCGAGGGTCCTTGATATTGAGGTCGCGCGTTCATTCTTTATTTTTGGATATACGCCGTCGAAGGAAACCCTCATCAAGGGCATTGTAAAGCTCCCCCCGGGCTCCCTAAGAGAGATCGATCTTGCGTCAGGCAAAGAACACGATGAATGGTTCGGGTGGAGCGATCGCACTGACTTGGCTGCGAAATTCACCCCGGAGATCTTGAGACAAAAGTTTGGTGATTCCGTCCACGCGCACACCATGGGTCTTCGTCCATTCGGCCTTTTTCTTTCGGGAGGTCTTGATTCGACGGTGATCCTTCATGAACTTGCAGAAAAAGAAAGAGAAATGGTGAAGACCTATACAACACGCTTCGAGACAAAGGACACTCGGTACAATGAAGATGCGGATCTCGCGGCAAAATTGTCGGGTGATTACAATATTCAACATCATGAGCTGCTGGTCACTGAGCGCATGTTCATTGATTCCTATGAAGAGGCTATCTTGGCAATGGAGGAACCCCGATACAACCCATCCGTCCCCGCATATTGGCTCTTGGCGCAAATGGCATCGAAGGATATCACCGTGGTCTTGAACGGTTCCGGGGGAGACGAACTTTTTTTAGGATATCCGAGATATCAAAATGCAAGGAACATCGTGAAAAAGTACGAGCGCTTTCCGAAGTTGCTTCTCGATGCACGCTATACGATCGAGGGGATACAGGAAGGACTTATCAGACCTGGGCACATGCTGCACTTGGGTGAGAATGCTCCTTTGTGGGCGTACGTGAACAAGATCATGCCGCCTTTCCGCAATCCCGCGTTCCGATTCATGGATGGCTTTGATATGGCTGATGCAACAGCGCATTTTGTGAACGCGGATATCCCGCCTCTTCGCGACCCGCTATCCGACCGCGTGAATGCGATCGCTGAACTTGACCGATGGTTCTGGCTTGCGAATGAGGAGTTCATGCGGACCGATAAGGTCATCATGCATTTTGGGATGGAGGGGAGATTTCCGTTCCTTGCGAATGATCTTGTGCGGTATGCGAACGGCATATCGTCAGAAGAAAAACTGAGGAGGGGAAAGAAGTCGCTCGTACGGGAAGCGTATCAAGGTAAACTTCCGGAATATATTCTCAATAAGAAAAAAACGGGTTGGAATGCCCCGGTCACCGAATGGATGTCGAGTGAATTTGGTGCAATGGTGAGGAATGTGCTCACTCCGGAGTATTATCCTCCCACCGCGGAGCTTTTTGATTTTAGCGCCCTCACAAAGCGCACCCTCGAAGGAAAAGTTCGTTTCGAAAAAGCCGATCTCATGGAATTTCTCCCAATCGTACAATTCCAAGTCTGGGCACGGGTGTTTAATGTAACACTTTCTTAATCCCGATGAATATGTCACCAAAAGTCTCCGTGGTCATCCCCACATTTAATCGTCCAGAACTCTTGAAGCGCTCGGTGGCGTCTGTGCTCGCGCAAACATACCAGGATTTCGAGGTCATTATTGTGGATGATGGCGACAAGATTCGCGCCAGAGATGTTGCTCAAGGTTTTCATGATCCCCGTGTCGTCTATATAGAAAACAATCCGCCAAAAAGAGGTGGTGGCGCATCTCGCAATATTGGAATAGTAAACGCTCGCGGAAATTGGATCGCATTTCAGGACGATGATGATGAATGGTTCCCAGGGAAACTCGCCTTACAAATAGATGCACTCTCACACGCATCTCCCGATGTTGGATTCTGCTTTACCGCCGTCGTGAATGATCACGGAGATAAACGGGTCGAGACCAAAGTGACTGAGGGTGAATATGATTATCGTGATATCGCACTACGGCGCTTTGCGGGATTTTTAACGATCACCCTTGTTTTTCCAAAACAGATATTAGAGGAGGTTGGCGGCTTTGACGAAACACTCCCAAGTCATCAAGAGCCGGAACTTATGATCCGTGTGACGCGTAAATACAAGGGCATTGCAATCAATCGCCCCTTGGCCCGCGTGAACATGACCCCGCATGAACATATTGGCGGAGATCTGTCTCGTCGTATCGCAGGAAGGGAGATCATCATTCGGAAGCATTATGATCTATTAGTGCATCATCCAAGAACGCTCGCTTATCATTATTTCCAGACAGGATTATGGTGCCGTGATTCCGGGAAACTCACAAAAGCAAAGACGTACTTCTGGAAAGCGTTCAGGCTGTCCGGGAATCCGCGCTATCTTGCCCACTGGGTGAGAACAGTATTTAAAAAAGACGTTGTTTGCCAGTAGTTTCTTCACGCGTTAGTATTGGGTGACCGTTATGAATATCCTAGGAATTTCCTGTTTTTATCATGACTCCGCCGCCGCCCTTATTGTGGACGGGAAGATCGTTGCGGCTGCGCAGGAGGAACGCTTTACGCGCAAAAAGCATGATGAGCGTTTTCCTGAACATGCAGTTGCCTATTGCCTTACGGAGGCGGGCATCACCATCGATGATATTGATATCGTCACTTTTTATGATAAGCCATTTCTTAAATTTGAACGCCTGCTCGAAACATATCTCGATTACGCGCCAATCGGGGTCGCGTCATTTGTGAAGGCGATGTCGGTCTGGCTCAAACAGAAATTATGGATCCCTCAGATGATCAAGGATGAACTTGGATATGCTGGGAAGATCCTTTTCACTGAGCATCATCAGTCGCATGCTGCATCGGCATTTTTTCCGTCGCCATTTCAGGAGGCCGCAGTGCTCACGGTTGATGGCGTCGGTGAGTGGGCGACGACGACATGGGGAGTGGGGAAGGGGAATGTACTTGAGTTCAAAGAAGAGATTCATTTTCCACACTCGCTTGGTTTGTTTTATTCTGCATTCACCTATTACACCGGCTTTAAGGTGAATTCCGGAGAATACAAAGTCATGGGACTGGCGCCCTATGGGGAACCGAAGTACGTTGACCTCATGTACAAGCATTTGATCGACGTGAAAGAAGATGGCTCCTTCAAGCTCAATATGGAGTATTTCAATTATCCCGTGGGGCTCACGATGACGAATCGCAAACTCGATGTGTTATTTGGCGGACCGGCACGCAAGCCCGAGTCGCCTCTCACACAGAAGGAAATGGATATCGCCGCATCGCTTCAGGTGGTGACTGAAGAGATCATCCTTAAGATCGCGCGGCATATTCACAAGGAAACGGGAATGACCAAGCTTTGCTTGGCCGGGGGGGTTGCCCTTAATTGCGTCGCAAATGGCCGCATACTGCGTGAAGGTCCCTTTGATGAGATATGGGTCGAACCGGCATCCGGAGACGCAGGGGGTGCACTAGGGGCTGCTCTTTCGACCTGGTATGAATATCTGGGAAATCCGCGCACGGCAGACGGCGTGCACGATCAAATGCGGGGGGCGTATTTGGGGCCTGAATTTTCAAATGAGGAGATCAAAACAATGCTTGATGAGCTGAACGCTCCCTCAGTGTTCGCCTCTGACGCAAAACTCTATGACACCGTGGCAAGTTATCTTGAACACGGGGCAGTGGTCGGATGGTTTCAGGGGCGAATGGAATTCGGTCCACGCGCGCTTGGTGACCGCTCCATTCTGGGGGATCCGCGTAATCAGGAGATGCAGTCGAAGATGAATGTGAAGATTAAGTTCCGTGAAAGTTTCCGACCGTTCGCGCCGTCTGTCCTGCGTGAAAAAGCGGATGAATATTTTGAACTTGACGGGCATTCGTCGCCATACATGCTCCAAACGGCATACGTCGCAAAAGGTCGCCGTCGTGAGATGTCTGAAGAAGAAAAAAAGCTCTGGGGTATTGCAAAATTAAATATTGTCCGCTCTGATCTTCCTGCTATCACTCATGTCGATTATTCCGCTCGCGTACAAACGGTCTCCGCAGATGTCTCACCGCGCTATCATGCGTTGCTTTCCGCATTCGAAAAAAGAACGGGATGTGCCGCGCTCGTGAATACGTCATTCAATGTTCGGAGCGAGCCGATCGTCTGCACGCCACGTGATGCATTCCTCTGCTTTATGCGCACTGATATGGATTACCTTGTGCTCGGGAATTACATTCTCGATAAGAAGATGCAGTCGGAATGGAAAGAATCTCTAGATTGGAAGAGTAAGTATGAGCTAGATTAGCTCGCTAAAATTTTCTCAAGCTTTATATTATGACCGACTTCAAAAAGAATCTTTTACTCAGTTGCGTTTCACTTCTTTTCTCCCTTGCCGCAGGGGAGGTGATCATTCGTATATATGAAAACAGCGCAAAAGATGTGTCTCAGGGGATCAGTGATCCGATACTCCTCTATCGGATGTCCGGCGGAGAATTTGATGCGAACGGTTTTCGCAATAGAGAGGTTCCCGCAGAGGCAGATATCGTTGCGCTCGGAGACTCCTTCACCCAGGGCATTAATGCGACGATGGGGGAAGCGTGGCCAAGGGTGGTCGGCACACTCTCTTCGACGACAGTTTACAATATGGGCATCAGCGGCTATGGCGCCGTCCAGTATGCAGCGCTCTCAAAACAGGCTTTTGATCTGCATCCTAAAATTGTCATTGTCGGGTTTTATCTTGGTAATGATCTCTACGATGCATACAATGTCACATATCATCTCCCCACCTGGAAGGCGTTGCGCGATCCCGGCTTTATTGACCCCAACGTGAAAGACGAAATGATGTTTGATCCGGCCTTGCGCATGGAATCGCTTGCGGGAGCGAAGCAGGGAACCATGAAGTATAATATTTTCGCAACGCGTTTATGGATACGCAATCACATCCGTCTGTACGCGCTTCTCGGTGATGCGACTCGTGCATTGCGGGAGAAGTCGGGTATCGCGCGTACTGCAGATGACCAGATGAATGACTTGAACAGCGGAAGCAAAGAAGACCCGAATATTGCGATAGGGTATGACGGAGACCCTGCGATCAAAACGATATTAAGTCCCGTATATCGGTACGACGCAGTGGATCTTTCCGCAACGACGACAAAGGAAGGGTGGAGGATCACACGCGATCTATTTACAGTAATGAACAATGCATCTACTGCTTCCGGGACAACACTGGTCATCGTTGCGATCCCGACAAAGGAAGCTATGTACTTAAAGCACATGCATAATGTCAACGAATCTATTCCTCAAAAATTCATAGCATATGAGGCGGCGGAATCGAAGCTCCTTTCAAGCTTTATGGATTTTTGTGCAGAGCAAAAGATTCGCTGCATGAGTCCGCTTCCGGACCTCGCGAAGGCACTCGATGAACATCAGACGATCGTTCGACCTGTCATGGATGGACACCCGCTCCCGTCCGGATATCGGGTCATTGCCGAAAGTGTCTACAAATATCTGCGCACGCAGAATTTACTCCCCGTAACGAACATTTCATCAAAATGAAACGCATACTCGAGACAATGAAAGGGGAGTTTCGAACTCTCGATACGAGCAAAAAACAGTTGCAAAAGTTTGGGCTACTGGTCGGAGGGATCATTCTTCTTATCGTCGGATTCCTTGGACTAGTACTCCATAGGGAGCTCCATGCGGTGATGCCAATGATCGGAGTGGCATTAGTTGTCCTGAGTCTTGTCGCTCCGCGAATACTTCTGTGGCCATATTACGCATGGATGGGATTTGCTATCATCATTGGGTACTTCATTGGAAACATCCTTCTCATCGTACTGTTTTATGTTTTTGTCACTCCGATCGCTCTTCTCCGTTCGCTATTTCGAAAGAGTGAAACGAAGTCTGCGAACAGCTATTGGATAAAGCGCGAAAAAGGGTGGACGAAAGAGAGTATGGAGCAACTCTTCTAATCAACATTCGCTTGTGCTAAGCTCTTGATATGCAAAAATTAGCCATGTTGGGGCAGTTCATTAAATTCCTTGCCGCACGCAAGAAGTTTTGGTTGATCCCCATTATCATCGTTTTCTTTCTTGTCGGAATTCTTCTTGTCACTACCCACGGCTCCGTGGTTGCGCCATTTATCTATACGCTGTTTTAATTTTCCGCCACATCCTCGTCGAGATACTCTGTTATATTCCAGGCGTGGCGATTATTATCGAGCTCCCTAGTCACGTATGAATAATTGCTTGCCACTAGATTCTTACCAACTTCGGCTATATTTGGAAGATCCAATAAGGATGTTGTTGGAATAATATTTATTGCGCCTTGGTCTTTAAAATCGAGAATACCCACGACGTTACATCCAGCATCTGACCCCACCCACTTGGAGATTTTTTTCTCGCAACGCCCTTTGTGTATTGGAGTGAATTTCAAAGATGCCTCGCTAGAATGAGTATGGTAGAGTGGGGAGGCGATGATGAATGTTATCAATAAGTGGAAAAGTGAATTCGATCAGCGAAAAATATATAGCGTTCCTAAGCGGGGGCCATTTTATGATCTCGCAAAAAACTATTTGCCGGACAACAAGGATGCGATCGTTGTGGATGTTGGTCCCGGAGAGGGGTGGTTTGCGACGCACTGCGAACTGAAAAAATTTCGTAATCATAAACTTTTGGATATCAACGAAAGTACTGTCAATCAACTTACAAAAAAAGGATTCAATGCGGAACATTATTGTGCACCAGAACGGCTTCCTTTTGCCGATGTTTCGGTTGCCTATATTCACCTGAGTCATATCGTTGAACATTTGCCGTATCAGGAGCTTTATGGATTCTTGAAAGAAATGGATCGCGTCCTGGAGGGTGGGGGAATGGTGGTGATAAGCACGCCAATGCTCTGGGATCGGTTCTATGATGACTTGAGTCACGTGAAGCCGTACAATCCTCAAGTCTTCATCAATTATCTTACAAGGAGCAAGGAGAATGCCACACAGTCCCCAGTATCAACCAATTTTATCATGAGGGAATTGCAGTTTCGTTTTCGCGCGGTTGACGCCACAGAGTGGGGGTCAAGGTACTTCATAGTCGATATACTGATGCGGAGCTTTCGTATTCTCCGCTCAAGGTTGGGATTCCGGCGATACATAAAAAACGGATATACGATGGTGCTTGAAAAGAACGGGTAGTCTCGAAAAAGCAGGATCATAAGCGCAACAAATGCTAATAATCGCAACCTTTTTTCTTCACAATGGTTGTAGTATAGTGTCTCCACTCGAGGCTTTGTTGTCGTACCATCCGTTCAGGGTAAATCCTCGGTGGTCGGTGGTTTCTTGGCCTATGTGATGGCCGAGCAGCCACTCCAAGCATCTATGCAACAAAAAAAGATAAAAATACTTTTCGCAATAAATTGCATGAACATCGGCGGGGCACCATCGGTGGTGTTTGCGCAAATAAAATATCTTGATAAAGAAAAATTCGAACCGCACTTGCTCATGTTGTACCCCTCGAAAGAGGCAAATTTTCTAAAACAATTGGATTTTTTACCAAAAGAACACATCATACAATTTAAACTCTGTAATCGTAGCATTTTTGATATTTCCACACTGAGAAATATATATCGATATCTTCGCCGAGAACGTTTTGATGTTGTTTATACGCACCTTTTTTTGGCAAATTTTCTTGTACGCATGCTCGCTATCATCGCACGGGTGCCAATCATTCTTAGTTTTGAACATAGTACCTATTTCAATAAATCCTCTTGGCAGATCATCGCTGATCGCATATTGGCAAAATGGACGGATCGGATTGTGGTATCCACTCAAGAAGTTGCCGATTTTACATCAACCCAAGAATATCTTCCCGGCGAACTTTTTTCAGTAATACGTAACCCAGTAACAATTCCGGTGCAAACCCTTGTCGATGAAAATGAATTATGGGATCTTACTGGGTTTGATCGAGGCGGAGTACTCTTTCTTACTATCGGGAGATTTTCTGAGGAAAAGGGTCAGCACATACTCCTAGAAGCAGCAATGCGTGTTCATGTTTTAAACCCGAAGTCAAAATTTTTAATTGTGGGGCATGGACCTCAAGAGGGCATACTTCGAGGTCTTGTATCCAAGAATAATATGGATGAATATTTTCGAATACTTCATATGCCAGAGCGTGCAAAGGAATTTCTTTATATTGCGGATTGGTTCGTACTTCCTTCCTTGCGTGAAGGACAATCTATCGTTGTGGAGGAGGCCATGCTGGCAGGGGTGCCCGTTATTACCTCTGCGTTGCCAGGAATGGGTCAGGTTGTCACCGCGGGGGAAAATGGATTTCTCGTAGAGACGGGGAATGTTGAGTCATTGCAGTCCGCGCTTTCTTGTGTACTTAACGAGGGTTTAGATAGAAAAAATTTTTCTGATAAAGCCCTCCTGACTGCTGAAAAACTTCTTAACACTGATGATCGGATGCGAAGATTTGAATCTTTATTATTGAGTCTGTATGCAGATAAAAAACGATCTGCGGTAAATTTTTCAAAAACACAGTAAGAGATCGTATGAAAGAATATCATTATCCCAGCAGACTGTTTCGTAAAGAATGGCATTGGTTTGAAAAACCACATGATATTCCCGGTGCTGATTTATTGAATTTTTTTTCATACGACAATATTAATGCGCCCGGCTTCAAAAAAAAGTCTGGGATGACGACGATCATCGACCTTGTGCAGACTGAAGATGTACTGTGGAGTAAGCTGCGCAAGAGATATGCGCGTGAGCAAATTGAGAAGGCAAAAAGGAATGGCATAGATGTGCATACCGATATTTCCTGGGAGCATCTCGTTGGTGTATATGAGAAATTTAGGAAAGGAAAAAAGATTTCTTCTGATGACCCGCGCGTTTTTCAGCATTGTCGCGTGTATGCTGCGCTCGTAAATAATGAAATTCTTGCGATGGGTGCATTTGTTGAAGACGAAAAATATAGTCGCGCCTTAGTGTTGGCATCAGATCGATTTAGTAATGAAGGGAAGCGGAGGGAGTTGGTCGGACAGGCGAATCGCATGCTCATTTGGGAGGCGATGCGTGATGCGCGCTCACGAGGGATATTACAGTTTGACCTTGGTGGAATCGCGCTAGAAAGCGATAAACGGGAGGACAAATCCCTGCTTGAGTTCAAAGAAGCTTTTGGTGGCGAGCGAAAAGTCGGGTATTATTATACGAAAGTGAATTCTCGGTTGTTAAAACTTTTTATTAAAACAAGACGCTTTCTGCATATATGAAGTTTCTAATAACCGTAGACACTGAAGCAGATAACCAGTGGAGGGCGAAAGGTCCGCTTACACTTCGCAGTATCGAAAAATTGCCTCATTTTCAAGAGGTTGCAGAACACTATGGTTTTCGTCCAACATATTTCATTACTCATGAGGTTGCCACGAATAAGGAGGTGACAGGAGTAATGCGCGAACTAGAGCGCGAAGGGAAGAGTGAGGTGGGAGCTCATCTGCACCCGTGGACGACACCGCCCTATTTTGATGAGTCGGAAGAGAGGCACCTGAAGCATTTTCCGTGCGAGCTTAATGATGAATTCTTGAAGAAAAAATTTGAGGTTCTCCATGATGCAATCACTACGGCGATGGGGCACGCACCAACGTCTTTCCGGGCAGGTCGCTGGGGGTATGATGGACGATTGGATCCGCTACTTGCTGAGCATGGCTATGTTGCGGACAGCTCTGTATCGCCATACATGAATTGGGTGCGGGGGATTAAAAAAGGAGAAGGGCGCAAGCTTCCGGATTTTCTTGACGCATCGCCCTTTCCGTATATTTCGCCACGCGGAATCGCGGAGGTCCCAATGAGCATTCTTCCCAAAGACGTGGCATGGATATCACGAGCAGGTGCACGCATGCTCGGGAGGGGGAGCTTTCGCGTGTCGTGGTGTAGAATTTTTTCCGAGACCTCGCTTGAAATGCTAAAGGATCTCTATTTTCGCGCAGAGGCCAAGCACCTCCCGTATCTGGTATTCATGACCCACTCCTCGGAGCTTTTAGTTGGTGGCTCCCCATACTCGAAGACCCCCGAGCTTGTCGCGCATTTTAACGAAGTCTTTGAGGGATTCCTCGATTTTCTCCAAAAACAGGGCATCGCCGGAGCGACGGCAACTGAGGCGGGAAGAGAAATTCTTGCGGAATCTCGCGCTTAATCCATTGTCCGATAATAGTAATACGTCAATGCCGTCGAAAAGACATATTGAAGAAGCGTTGCCCCCACCGCTCCCCAGATGCCAAGGAAATATATACCGATAACATCAAAAATCGTCAAGGATATGGAGTTAGCGAGATTCGTAAGGTAGACTGGCGTGCGATTCTTTCGGGTGAGAATTGCCGTAGACTGTAGTTTTGTAGGAAAGAAAAGAAATGTAAGGCCAAGTGCCTGCGCATAAATAAGCGAATCAAGGTATTGGGGAAATAAGAAGTGGAACGGGATGGGGAGCAGAGCAATATAGGCAATCGTAATCGGAATGAATATCACATATGCCTTCCATATTTTGGTATGAACCGCATTTCGCAGCTGGCGGGTACTTTTTTCAGCATATTTCGGCATAGCAAGCGTCGTCGTTGCTTTTAGCAGTGCTTTCATCGGTGCTGTGGTTGCGACCGCAAAGCCATAAGTTGCAAGTGCGATGGGACCCATGAGGTGCCAGACGAGTAACGAGTCTAGTTGGGTGGCTGATTGAGAAAATGCTCCGACCAAGCTGAGGCGTTTGCCATATGCAACCGCGTCACCTGTATCAGTGTTTTGGGAGAGCGCCGGAAAGCGCTTGAGCACGCTGCGGTGAGCGAGATACCGGAATACGGTATAGGAAGCATAGTAAAAAAATATGATGACGATGACGTTTTTTGAGCAGAAGATGGTGATGATCAAAATGAGCGTTGCCCCCGCTTGCACGAGTGCGTTGTAGATTGCAGAAGGAATAAACTGTTTTTTTCCGGCAAAAACTGCAGACCAGAGAGAATATGCCTCGGAGAGTGGAAGGAATAATGCAACAATGAGTAGGGAGTATCCGATATCGGTATTACCCATGAATATGTAGTAGCCACCGACGCCTATGGCTCCCAGTGATCCAAGCACCCCCCACGAGAGTTTTGCGGAGAGCGATTTCCTGTATGCCCCGAGTTCTCCCCGAGCGATAGCTTGCGTGAGCGAGGTTGGCATTCCCGTGAGTGTCGCAATGGTGAGAATCGAAACAATAGATAGAATGTATTTATATGACCCGTAAGTTTCTTTAGGTATGAGATTGGCCATTGCGGTCGCGAGGGCTAGTGCAAAGAGTGCGGAGACCACTTGTCCCAAAAAAATAGAGCCGCCCCCGGAAAGGAGATAGTGCATATCGATTCCGGTGCGCGCGTTCATGCCCTGCAAAAATTTCTCGATCCTGGGTGATTTCATGATGATGATAACCACAGCATATCAGCGAAGGTGGTGAGACAAAATATTATGGTTAGATCGTGTCAATTTAAAAATTTTCATAAAAAAATGATATTGCCATGTCGGCGATATCATTTTATGTTATCACGATAATGCGCGAATGTTTCAGCAAGTCCTTGATCGAAATTCTTCATGGGTTTCCAGCCGAGCTCTTTTATGGCCTTGCTCGAGTCAGGGGCATAGCGGACCCGCCTGCCGTAGCACGGGCAAGTATCGTGGCTAGTGCGGGTGCGTGAGATCATCGCGGTGCTCGTTGTCGACAGGGAAGGGGTTGTCAATTATTTGACAATTAATCCTAACTTGGTTTACAATTACTTTACAATATGCTCACGAAAGACGAAATATTGAAGATCGGTAAAGCCAAGGGGAAGATATACACGAGTCAACTTGCGGCATCCTTCGGTGTTTCTCGGCAGTATGCGAGTGCCCTTATCGGAGCGCTTGTGCTTGATCAGCAGCTTATTAAAATAGGGTCAACGAGAAGCGCTTTTTACGTGCTACCGGATTATGCACGAAAACATCCCGAGATATTCCCTCTGTCGTACGCAAAAACATTCCGTAATATTGGACTGGAGGAACACAAGATACTGAGTGACGTAGAGAGCGGGTTTTCAGCGTTGAAAAGACTGCCTGAAAATGTCAGGAGTATTTTTACTTTTGCGTTTTCCGAGATGTTGAATAACGCAATCGAGCACTCGCGGTCAAAGATGGTGCACATTGAGGTATCGCTACGCGGGAAAACCCTCACGTTCATCATCGAAGATTCTGGGGTGGGAGTATTCAGAAATATCATGCAGAAGAAGGTATTGCACTCAGAGCTTGAGGCGATCCAGGATCTACTGAAAGGGAAGACAACAACGATGCCAACATCCCACTCGGGGGAGGGAATATTTTTCACATCTAAGGTTGGTGACGCGTTCATCCTTGAGAGTTTTAATTATCGCTTAACGGTAGACAACAAGATCGAGGATGTTTTCATAGAAAGATCGACTCAAAGAAAAAAGGGAACGAGGGTCACTTTTCAAATACAGACAACGACCTCACTGCATCTTGGTGACGTGTTTAGAAAGTATACGAATATCGGGGATGAGAGCGATTATGGATTTGATAAGACCGAAGTTCGCGTCAACCTCTACACATCTCTAGGAGTGCACATTTCACGCTCACAAGCACGCAGAATTCTTTCGGGCTTGGAAAAATTCAAAGTCATAGTTTTTGATTTCGACAAAGTGTCGGTGGTTGGTCAGGCATTTGCGGATGAGATCTACCGTGTCTTTGCTCGCAAATATCCGCACATTACCCTTCAGGAGGTCAACATGTTTCCTGGAGTACGTTTCATGGTTGAGCGTGCGAAAAATGAGGCAAAGAAAACCGCGCAGTAGGGGAAAGGGGAATTCCTCGCGCGTGCACAATCCCACGGTAGTTGAGGTAATCCCACGCGATCATTATCTTCGCTCGTAGTGCTCAAACGTTTCTTCAAGTCCCTGATCAAAATTTTTCAGCGGTTTCTAGCCGAGTTCCTTCGTGGCCTTGCTTGAGTCGAGGGCATAGCGGATGTCGTGGCCGAGGCGGTCGGTGAGACGAGCTTTACTTATCGTATATAATCGAATACAATCAAATGTACTAAATATATATGAAAGAACGCTTCCAAAAACGCATACCCATTTCGCAAGAAATACTCTCAAAAATAACCCAGATCGATGAGCTGAAGGGGCACTGGAAAGGGGGGCTCGCCATCAGTCCGCAGATATTGGGTCGGCTCAAAAAATCCGTCATTATCACCAGCACGGGTGCATCGACGCGCATTGAGGGATCGAAGATGACCGATGATGATGTCGAGCGGTTTTTGAGGGCGCTTAAGTCAAATCCACCCGAGAATCGCGATGAGGAGGAGGTCGCAGGTTATGCCGACCTCCTGGGTCGTGTGTTTGATAACTGGCAAAGCATGAAGCTCTCCGAGTCGCTCATTCTCTCTTTCCACGGCGTCCTTCTTCGTTACTCGAAGAAGGACGGGCAGCATAAGGGGAAATATAAGACAAAAGAAAATCTTGTTGTTGCTCGTAATTCAGAGGGCGAACAGGTGACGATATTCGAACCGACACCGCCCTGGCTTACAAAAAAAGAGATGGACGATGTGCTCTATTGGACACATGAAGCAATGGCTGGAAAAAAGCTTCACCCCCTTCTTGTTACTGCAAATTTCATTTTTGAATTTCTTGCCATCCATCCATTTTCTGACGGCAACGGTCGACTTTCTCGAGCGATTACCAATCTTCTCCTTCTTCAATCCGGGTATGGGTATGTGCCGTATGTTTCATTGGAAGAAATCATTGAAGAAAGAAAAGATGAGTATTATTCCTCACTTCGCAAAACGCAGAAATATCACAAAACAAAAAACGAAGATATTAGTGCATGGCTCAGTTTTTTGCTGGATGTATTACTCGTGCAAGCAAAGAGCGCTAAAGAAATCATGGAGAATGACGATCCTACAAAATTGCTTTCTGGGCGCCAAATTGAGATCTATGCACTCTTCGGGCAAGATGCACTTGCGGTGCTTGATATCAAAAAGAAGCTTAATGCTATTCCAGAGGTAACGATCAAGCAGGTGCTTGCGAGGCTTGTTTCACTCAGATTGATCGAACGGATCGGCCTGGGAAGAGCGACGCGGTATGTAAAATCAAAATAGTATTGATACCGACTTAGTCATGGTATCGTCCAGCCACGATATTATTTTTTGCCATCTTTGTAGTGGGCGAATGTTTCTTCGATCCCTTGCTCAAAATCCTTAAGCGGTTTCCAGCCGAGTTCTTTTGTTGCCTTGCTCGAGTCAAGCGCATAGCGTATGTCGTGGCCGAGGCGGTCGGTGACGTATTCGATCATTTCATCGCCGAGTCCCGCGAGCGCGATGAGTTTTTTTGTGATATCGATATTCTCGATCTCATTGCCTCCGCCAAGGTTGTAAATTTCTCCCGCCCTTCCGTCGTGGAATACGCGGTCAATACCTGAAACGTGGTCGCTGACATGTATCCAGTCACGGACGTTCTTGCCGTTCCCATAGAGAGGGACTTTTTTCCCGGCGAGCAGGTTTGAGATAAAGAGGGGGATCAGCTTTTCCGGAAACTGATTTGGGCCATAATTGTTCGAGGCACGCGTGGTGACCGTATCGAGCCCGAAGGTCCTGTTGTATGAGCGCACAATGAGGTCTGCAGAGGCCTTTGAGGCGCTGTAGGGGCTATTGGGGGCGAGGATATCGTCCTCTGTGCTTGCTGCGGCAGCTGCGCCGAGTGAGCCGTAGACTTCATCGGTGGAGACAAAATGAAAACGCTTCACCCCATATTTCCTTGCGCACTCGAGGAGGTTTTGCGTTCCGAGGACGTTGGTCTCGACAAAGATGCCGGGCCCGGTGATCGAGTTATCAACGTGGCTTTCCGCCGCGAAGTGAATGACATGAGTCGGTTTATATTCTTCAAAGATCTCCGCAAGTTTTTTTGCATCGCGTATGTCGGCTTTAATGAACGCATAATTGGGAAGCGTTGAGACGCTGATGTTGTTGAGGTCGGCTGCGTAGGTGAGCGCATCAAGGTTAACGAATTGATAGTTCGGATATTGGGGTATGGCAAAATTCAGGTAGTTACTCCCAATGAACCCGGCACCGCCCGTTACGAGAATGGTCTTGTCGTAGGTCATATTTATTGGGCTTTGGGTTTTTCACTAAGATGTTTTTCCTTCATGTAATTTGAGGCGGTCAGGAGACTATCGAACGTGCCGATGTCGAACCAGGCGCCCTTCACGCTTTCCGCCCTGAGCGTGCCTTCATCGACATAGCGATTGTTTACCCAGGTGATCTCGTATTCCCCGCGATCGCTTTTTGGCTGACCCTCCATTTTTGCAAACACGGTGTTGTCGTAGATATAGATACCGACAACCGCTAGGTTGGTCGCTGGGTCTTTTGGTTTTTCGATGATCTCTGTCACGCGCTTATTCTTGTCGAGAGTTGCGACGCCGAAACGCTCAGGGTCGTGCACTTCTTTCAGGAAGATCGTTGCTCCGGAAGTAAAATTTGCGACATGCAGGGCGATGTCGTCTTCAATGATATTGTCTCCGAGGTGGAGCACGACAGAGTCGTTTGCGATGAAGTCATGTGCGATACAAAGCCCCTGAGCAATGCCGCCCGGCTCGTTCTGTATGCCGTAGACGATCTGGATCTGATGTCCCGTATTTTTTGATTTGAAATCTTGCCCTGAACCGAGCACGCTCACGAAGTCATCGAGGTATTGAGGGGAGAGGACGATCATGATGCGGTCGATCCCGGCGTTCACGAGTTTTTCGACAGCATGAAAGATGACCGGCTTGTTATACAGCGGCAAGAGGTGCTTATTGGTGATCTTGGTGAGCGGGTGAAGGCGTGTGCCTGATCCTCCTGCTAAAATTACGCCTTTCATGTTTGGTTTATTGTTACGTGCGAAGCTTGTTGTATATTATAGAAAACAATGAATTTGCGCAAAAAGTATCAGGTTTTCTTGCGATGCTTAATGTGCGCGCGTGTTGACATTATTCACTATGTTATGTATTCTGCATACTAGAATTCTTCCAAAACCTCGACACTCACAAAGGAGATCGTAGTGAATCACATTCCAGATTTAGAGATCCTCTGTCTTCGCCACGGCAAGACCAACTACACCGAAAAGTTTCCCGACCTCACTCCTGACGGCATTCTCCACGTGCGCAAGGTTGCGACGGAAACAGTGCTTCCGTGGATCTTGAAGCATGGCATCAATCCGCGTGTGCTCGGCATCGTGGCTTCACCCGCACCACGCGCTCTGGGCACCGCGGCAAATGTGGCTGAAGTTATTGGGTATCAAGGGAAGATCCTGCCCCAAGGAGAAATTGGTCCGATGGCGAGACGTGATTCTGTCCGTGCTGCGCTCGTCTACCGTGACCTACGCGCAGGAAAGCAGTACGTGAGCTATGAGACGGACCCTGCCTTCCGAGATCGGACGATTTTTGAAACGCCTCCCGAAGTGCGAGCACGGTGGTATGCGTTTCTTGCCGATTACATACGGTGCGCGCGTATCCACGGTCCTCGTCACATGATCTTCGTGTCGCATTACGAGGTCTTGTGCAATATCGTTCACGATCTCTTTGGTATCGTGGCGAGTGAGCCCGCAGAGCTTCGGCATGCCGAGCCGATCTTTCTGTCGGTCTCCGACTATGCCCCGAGCGTTTCGGTTATCATCTCTGGTCAATTTCGGGGAAAAGAGGCGTTGGGGGTCCTTGATCTCTGGGATCATTCCTTTGAGCGTCGTTTGTAAGTTTGTGTTTACCCCGCATGCGGTGCATGCGGGTTTTCTTTTGTTCAAAAATCCCTATAATGCACAAATGAATATTGTGACCGCGTTTGAGGCGCTTGCCGTCGAGGGTATGGAAGGAGGGCATGACCGCGTGATCGAGACAGTGCTCTCGAAGCTTTTTGTGCGCGGGGACAAGGTGCACAAAGCGTACAAGCATCGTGTCGCTGATTTCGCTGACCTTACCGATCGTGAGGTGCGTCGTGAGTATATTGCGGAAGATTTTTTTTGGAACAATGCGATGGCGCCTGAGGTCTACCTTGAGCTTCGCGGGGTGAAGCGTGTGGGGGATGAGTTCGTGCACGTCCCTCTCGGCGAGGATTGGTATATCGTGATGCAGAAGATCGATACCGAGAAGGATCTCATGCGGGCGATCATGCACGGCACCCTCTGCAAGGAGGATCTTGTGGAGTATGTGCGCGTGCTCATGGAGCGCCTCACGTCACTTTCAGCTGCGCGCCGCCCCCCGCTCGAAGCATTCTTCGAGCGGGGGGCGGCGCACGTGCACGCCGAAGTCTTGGGGACCTGTGATTGGGCGTACACGGCGGATGAGTTTTTGTCGCGTGCCGACGTGGACCGTGCGGGGTCGTTGATGCGTCGCGCACTCGAATCGGAGCAGTATTTCACCGGGCAGATGGATTCCATCGCCGTGGTCATCGATACGAATGCGGAGAACATCCTTTTTCTCGACGGGGGAGTCTCATTCATCGACGTGATGCCGCCGAAGGACGCATGGCGCGTACATGATCGCTATTTTGCGATCTGCCGAACGAGTGCCGACATCGGCGCGCTCTCGGATTGTGAACTTGCCGAGGCTCTGCATGAGTCCTACGCTCTGGTGCCGCCGCCTGAAGCGGTGCGTGTGGTGTATGAGATCGCAGCGGCTTTGATCCAGGTACCGTATCGCAAGATGGTCGGGCGTGAAGACCTCTCTGTGAAGTACGCGAATTTCGTCCGCTTAAGGAGTAATGATCTTGCGCTGTTGCTTGATGAGGCGGGTGTTTAGTCGGCGGACCTTTCGAGCTCGACGTATCTCTTGATGATGGCATCAAGGCTCTCCATCGTGTGCCGCATTGGGAATCCGGAATCGCGAAGTTTGTCGGCGCGAAGAATGGTATTTGACCGGGGGGCTTTTACGACAAGCTCCGCTGCGGAAATATATGTTTTGCCGAGTTTCTTTCCTGAGTGTTTCTCGTAGAGTTCAAGAATGTCCTTATGCGTGACCGGCTCAGGATTTACAAAATTGAATGTTCCCGTCGCTTCCGCTCCGATGAGTCCAGAGAGTGAGGGGAGTAGGTCCTCGATCACCGTAATTGAGTTAGGTATGACGATGACCTTCTGATATCCGAGGAGTTTGTTTAGGAGATTCCGTGGTGTTGGTGTCGCAGTGATCGGCATACGCGGACGAACAACGAGTACATTGTCGTAGTCTTTGAGTATGCGTTCCGCTTCCGCCTTGGTGTATGAATAGTATGAACCCGCAAAGTTTGGTGCATCATCTTCGGAGAATCCCTTGCCGTTATTGTCTCCCTCATAGATGCAGCCGCTTGAGAGGTGGACGAGCTTGATGTGGTGTTTTTTTGCGTGCTCGGCAAAAATTTTCACGAGCGTCACATTTGCCGCATAGGTCTCATCTTTGTGGTCTTCGCACCAGTCGACATTTGGTCGTCCCGTTTTTCCCGCAGCGTTGATGATGATATCGGGAATCGTGCTTGATCCTTCGAGGTCCGCTTGGGAGCTGATGTGTCGATCGTCTAGCGTTGCGTTGAGCTCTGTTGCGATAAGTTTTCCAAGAAACCCTCCGCCGTATACAGTGATATTCATAAATATGTTTGTTATGTCTAAGAAAACCTCAGCAAGTCTTAAATAGTAACAACCATTGTGTGGTTTAAGCAATGCAGAGTGAGAAGATATCGTTTGATGACGCTATTAGGTCTAAGATAAAATAAAACCCGCAATGTTGCGGGGAAGAAAAGCGAATTGAGACGGGTTGTTACATGGCGATGAGCGGACAATTTTTCTGCGTTTGGATCTGCCAGTATAGGGCATGGGCGTGTTCGAACTTGATCTCCCCCTTTTGCTCGGGAGGGAACTGAGGTGATGCTTCTATGGCTCGGATTGTCTCAGCATCAAGATTCCGAACTATCTCCAGATAGTCCTTTTCAAGGTCAGGCACTGATTTCATGAGGTTCATTTTTTGCTCCAAGTGTTGAGGACTGCTGTTTTGCAAACTACAACAATATTTCCATGTGTGCAAATCTCCGGATCTTTCTTTCTTTCGCGAAAATATCCACAGGGGGTTGCCAAATAACGGAAAACCCCCTCTATCGAGTCACTTGTAATATGTGCAAATGCCTTGTTTGCCAGTGCAGGATATTCCCTATATAGTTGATGACATGTCATTAAAAGAACTACTGCGTTTCTGTATCCTTGCGTGCATCTTTGCCACGCCTTTTATTTGTTTATATGTTGCAGAGACGATGTTCTTCCCGTTCATTACCGGCAAGAATTTTCTTTTTCGTATTATCGTGGAAGCGATGCTCGGTCTATGGGTGCTCTTGATGTTCGTTGATGCGACCTATCGCCCGAAATTTTCATGGATACTCGCTGCGGCGGGAGCATTCCTTTTGGTGATGACGGTTGCGGATTTCAACGGAGTGAATCCATTCAGGAGCTTCTGGTCCAATTACGAGCGCATGGAAGGGCTCATCACACTGGCGCATCTCTTCTTGTACTTCATCATATGCGCGTCCGTGCTCGCGACGGAGAATATGTGGAAGTGGTTTTGGCGTACATCGCTTGCTTCCTCGGTCATCGTCTGCTTCAACGCGTATCAGCAGCTCGCGGGTAAGGAGGCGATCCACCAGAGTGTTACGCGTCTCGACGCAACGTTCGGGAACTCGGTCTATCTTGCGGTCTTTGCATTGTTTCACGCATTCATCGCGATGTTCTTGTTCTTCCGCGACGGAAAGAAGAATACATTCCGTTGGATCTACCCCGTTATCGCGTCGGCAAATGTCATCATTCTTTATTACACGCAGACGCGCGGTACGCTCCTCGGTATCCTCGGCGGTGTTTTGCTGACCCTCTTGCTCGTGGCATTTTTTGACAAAGAGCATCCTCAGTTGAAAAAGTATGCCATTGGTGGTGTGCTTGGTGTTGTGCTGTTGATCGGCGCATTTATCGCATTCAAGGATTCTTCGTTCATCCAGCAGAGCCCGACACTGCAGCGCATGGCGTCGATCTCGATGAGCGATAATACGACGAAGTCACGCTTCATGATCTGGCATATGTCATGGGAGGGATTCAAGGAGCGTCCGATCTTGGGCTGGGGGCAGGATAATTTCCTCTATGTCTTTGCGAAGCACTATGATCCGAACATGTGGGCACAGGAGCCGTGGTTCGACCGTTCACACGATGTGTTCTTCGACTGGCTGATCGCGGGCGGTGCACTGGGGCTGCTCTCGTATCTTTCAATGTTTGGTGCCGCGATCTACTATCTCTGGTTCGGGCGGAAGCATCGTTTCACAATCATCGAGCGGAGCATCCTGACCGGAATGCTCGCGGGATATTTCATCCATAATATCTTTGTATTCGATAATCTCACGAGCTATCTTTTCTTCTTCGGATTCCTCGCCTTCCTTCATACGCTCCATGCCGAAGAGGTTGTCGTTGAGAAGACACCACAAAAGAAAGAGCGTGCCGGAGACCGACTCGAAGCGGGAGACCTTGCGATCGCAGGTGCGGTCGTCATCGCGCTCACGTGTGTGATGATCTATTACGTGAACATTCGCAACATCAATGCGAACGTTGCGCTCATCAACTCGATCCGCCCGGAGGGGATCCTTGTCGATGGTCCGAACGGGCAGAAGAAGATCGCCATGAAAGAAATTCTTGATCTCGGACTGTTCGGCACGACCGAAGGCCGCGAGCAGCTCGCGCAACTTGCCGTTCAGACTCAGGACCCGCGCGTTCCGGAGAATATTCGGAAGATGTTCCACGATACTGCCGCAGCGGAGTTTGACAAAGAGCTTGCCGCCGATCCGGACAATGTACGCATGCGTTCATTTGCCGCAACATTCTACGCGCGCTTTGGCGAATATGAAAAAGCACTCGAGCAATTCAATAAAGCGATCGAGCTTTCACCGACGAGACAGTCAACGCGCCTCGATCTTGCGATGATGTATGTCGCCGTACGAGATTACCCCCGCGCAGAAGAGCAGGCGAAGATCGCGTATGATTTCGCGAATACGAATCCTGACGCTATCCTGACCTATGCCACGACGCTGATATATCAGAAGAAACTTGCGCTCGTTGACGAGGTGCTCGCGTCCCGGAAAGATACACCGACAGCATATGACAGCCGCATCATCAATGCATACGGCAATATCGGTCAGTATCAGAAAGTTGTGGAGCTCGTGAACGAAAAGATCGCACGAGGATTCGGCTCAGGGCGTGACTACTTCTCCCTTGCAGGTGGATATGCCACACTCGGAGATAAAGCTGCGGCCATTGCTGCCGTAGAGAAGGGGATGAGCCTCGACGCGGGATTGAAAGATCAGGGCACCCAGTTGATAGAGCAGATCAACGGCGCAAAATAAGAAACGGGGATAGGCCTAATTCTATCTTGAAACACAACGCGCTCCGAATACCTTGCCGGAAATGGGATAACGTTAATTCTAACCTGAACTGCAACAGTTGTAATTTGAGGTTGAATAAAAGTTATCCTTGTTTTCCCGTTTTCTATATATTTTCTTGCAAGGAGTGAGGTGATACATTAGGCTTTGGTCTAGGTAGTTATTTTGATCGGCAAATATGAATAGTGATGATGGGATGATCAGTTTCCTTGCGGGAATCCACCCAAGCGTTGGGGGTAAAGTTGAACGTCGGCAAGAGGCCGTCGATGCCCTAAAAAGAGTTTGCGGATCGCACGCTTCGCGCGAAACGATACGGATCACTGAAGTTTCGGGGCAATATATTGAAGGATGGATCGAAAAAAATATTTTTCTCGAAAAATTTTCAGATAGGAAAATTCCCGATGAACTGCTCACGTTGATTCACTGGCTTCACAAAGATCACGCTATTGACTGAGCAGTGGTTAGAAAATTACCAGATGAATGATTCCACGCACCCGCGTGGTTTTTTATTGCGGTGGCCCAATGGAAACGGTGTCACTTTCATTCTCGTTTGAAACGCAACAGCTGATCCCCGTAATGGCGATCAATGGTCGTGGAAAAACAAAGTGGTATAATTGTCTCATTATGGAACAATCAAAACTCACGGCTTACGTTGCGGGGCAATTGAAGGCCGGCATAAGTCCTGATGCGGTCAGGCAGCATCTTTTATTAGTAGGATGGTCCGAGGAGGATGCAGGGGCGGCCATCGTTTCGGGACTCGTCGAAAGCGGCGTACCAACGCCCGAAAATCGCATGCACTCCGGACGGGGAACGCTTTCTTCGACCGTTGAAGTTGTGCTGAATTTCTTTTCGTTCATTCTGCTTGGCACTGTCGCGACGGCGCTCGGCATTCTTTACTATCAGGTCATCGGCAAATATTTCCCTGACCCGCTCGTGCTGGGGTATGGGGCACTTGATTATTCCTCAAGTGCGATCCATTATGCGATCGCAACGCTCATCATCGCCTTCCCTATATATGTCGTTACGGTGCGACTCTGGTTCCGTCGATTCCGGGAGAACGAAGAGAAGGTGGAGTCGAAGCTTACGAAGTGGCTCACCTATCTCGTGCTACTCGTCACCGCTGTCACGATCGTCGGCGACCTCATTGCGACCGTGTACTATTTCCTTCAGGGCGAACTCTCCGCACGGTTCTTACTGAAGGCGCTCACGATCCTCGTCATCGCGGGTATTATTTTCGGGTTCTATGTGCTGGAGCGCAAGAAGATCCAATATAAAAATGATATCCCGAGACGGATCTTCGAGTATATCGGAGGAGCGATCAGTGTGCTCGTCATTATTGGTCTCGTGCTCGGCTTCATCGCGGGCGGTTCTCCTGCGACCGAGCGTATGCGCGGTCTGGATACCCAGCGTGCTGACGACCTGCGCGCATTGGCGAGTTGCATCTCAACATACGGATTCGACCACAAGCGATTACCGCTTAGTCTCGATGAGTTGAATTCCGGTGCGCAGTATTATTGTTCGGAACGAATGAATGATCCCGAGACCAGAGTGGCGTATGAGTACCGCATCGTAACTTCCGATGTGCAGACCGGACTCGTGCACGAGGGAAATATTGAGCTCTGTGCGAATTTTGCGCTCTCTTCGGAGGATATCGGCACGAAATCCGTTTCCTATTCCACTCCCATCGACAAGTGGGTGAAACATGCCGCGGGTCGAGAGTGTGACAGCGAGACGGTCATATTGGAGCGAGGGGATACGACCACCATCGTTCCCGAGAAGATGTTCGTGAAATAATCTCTCGGTGTGACGTATCAGGAGAGCTGATGCGTCCATGGCGACAAAGAACAGCTCACGCCCCGAGCCGTTCTTTGTTTTGTCTCCATCGAGTACAATAGCAGCATGCAGATCCGGGAAAATGTATCACTCGCTCCGATGACGACAATGAAGATCGGCGGCCCTGCGCGGTATTTCTGCGAAGCGGTATCACTCGCCGAAATTGAAGAAGCGGTCGCTTTTGCCGCTCAGCATGAACTGCCGATCTTCATACTCGGAGGCGGTTCGAATATCTTGGTCAGCGATGACGGATATCCCGGGATGGTGCTGCATGTTGCCATGAATGATGTCACAAGCAGGGAAGAGGATGAGGAATTATTTCTGACCGTTGGAGCGGGGTATCGGTGGGACGATCTCGTCGCACTCGCTGTTTCACGTGGCGTGTGGGGAATTGAAAATCTTTCGGCCATCCCCGGTACTGTAGGGGGTGCGACAGTGCAAAATATCGGTGCATATGGATGCGAGGTGGGCGACGTGATAACACTGGTTGAAGTATATGATCCAACCACCTCACGCGTGCAAACACTTAACAATGCAGAATGCCGCTTCAGTTATCGCGATAGTGTGTGGAAGCATGAAGGCAAAGGTTTGATCGTGCTGCGAGTAACATTCCGACTTCGGAGGAAGGCAACACCGAACATTGCCTATAAGGACGTTGCGGCATTCTTCGCACAGGAGGGAATCATTACTCCGACATTGGGTGATATCTGCACTGCGATCATCGCCATTCGATCGGCCAAGTTCCCGGATCTCACGACCCATGGAACTGCGGGGTCGTACTTTAAGAATCCCGTTGTGTCAGCGCGTGATGCGGAAGAATTTCTCTCGCGCTTTCCCGACGCACCGCATTACCCTCTCCACAATGGATCGGTAAAACTTTCCGCCGCATGGATCATTGATCATGTGCTGCATATGCGCGGCGTAAGGGCGGGTCACGTCGGATGCTGGGATGCACAGGCGCTCGTGGTCGTGAATTACGGTGACGCTTCAGCAGATGAGGTGAGAAATTTCGCACGTGACATACAGGAACGATCTTTACTGCTTGCTCATATTGCGCTCGAGACCGAAGTGATCAACGTAGCGTAAAAGCATGCCACTTGAAAGAGCAATAGCACCGCAGTAAATAAAATATTTTGCAGAGAGATGAATAAAATTATTTATCTGATTAAAAAAATTTTATTTGTTACAAAGAAAAATTTTTTTTGAAAAAATAAAATAAAAAGTTATCCCCATGTATCTTTGAAAACATATTGAGTGTGATGCGATGAAGAGAGATAATAGTAATAGGAGTGTTCGTTGCTAGCAATGAAATATTTTTCACAAGAGCACTCACACTAGTAAATGATGTTCGAGGTCGAAACACTCATTTTTTATCAGACAAAATTTTCACCATTATGGCAGCAAAAAAGAAGGCAGCTAAGAAAAAGGTAGCGAAGAAGGCAGCAAAGAAGAAGAAGGCATAAATTGCAGTTCTTCCACAAAACAAAAACTCCCCTTATGGGAGTTTTTGTTTTCTCGCTATTCTTCAAAATTTGCTTCCCTGCATTGTTGGCTTCGTCGTGAACTATTGTGCCGTACGCAGAGTACGCCACAATAGTGTCACTTCCTTGCCGCCTCGCAGACAAGCAAATTATGAAGAATAGCATTGATATTTCGCAATTGACTTCCTCGACGCCTCGTCATCCACCGAAATTCACACGAAGACTCCCAGCCCGTCTTATTTCCTGCGGCCATCGTTTATTGAGCATATTTCCCAAAGAAAGCGACATAAGGCGTTATTTTCATTTTTAGCCTCTGTGCGTTATAGTGGGGTATCCTCGAAAGGCGGTAGTTGGGAGGCCCTATTTCCTCCGAATCACCCATCATAAACGAAGAGGATGAACAACCAATATATGCAACTATTAAAGAATATTTTTCCCAATCAGGCGCAGAAGGAACTGAAGAAGCTCGAGCCGCTCGTGTTGGCGGTGAATGCATTTGAGCCGGAGATCAAGCTCCTTACCGACCAGCAATTTCCGGAGCGAACGCTTACGCTAAAAAAAAGATTCACCGAAGGCGAATCACTTGACGCACTTTTGCCGGAGGCATTTGCACTCGTGCGCGAGGCGTCACTTCGCACGCTCGGACAACGCCATTATGATGTGCAACTCGTCGGAGGGATGATCCTGCATAACGGAGGAATTCCGGAGATGCGTACCGGAGAAGGGAAGACGCTCGTCGCGACGCTCCCCACCTATTTGAACGCATTGTCCGGGAAGGGGGTGCACGTGGTGACGGTCAACGACTATCTCTCGCGACGTGACGCGGTGTGGATGGGGCAGATCTATGCATTCCTTGGACTTTCGGTCGGCGTGATCAATCATGAGTCTTCTTATCTGTATGATCCCGCGCAGGTCGCGCGCGACGAAGATCGTGATGATGTGGGTTCCTTTCGTGTCTTCTTTGAATTCCTTCGTGCGTGTACGCGTCCCGAAGCATATCGCGCAGACGTCACGTATGGTACGAACAACGAGTTCGGTTTCGATTATCTCCGTGACAATATCTGCTATGAACCCAAGGAGCTTCGTCAGCGCGAGCATAATTACGCTATCGTCGACGAGATCGACTCTATATTAATAGATGAGGCGCGTACTCCGCTCATCATTTCTGCCCCCGCGCAGGATTCGGAGAGTTTATACGATACATTCGCGTCTATCGCGGCAAAAATGGTTGAGACCGATGACTATACGATCGATGAAAAACTAAAGGCGATCCAGCTCACGGAAGCAGGCATCAATAAAGCGGAACAATTACTTGGTATCGACAATATCTATACTGAAAAAGGGATCAAATATGTGCATCACCTCGAGACCGCCGTTCGCGCAAAGGCGCTCTTCGTACGTGACCGTGAGTATGTGGTGCAGGAGGGCGGGGTGGTCATTGTGGATGAGTTCACCGGACGACTTCAGCCCGGCCGCCGCTGGTCAGAAGGACTGCATCAGGCGATCGAAGCGAAAGAGGGAGTGCGTGTTGAGCAAGAGTCGCGCACGATGGCGTCAATCACGTTCCAGAATTATTTCAAGCTGTACGGCAAGCTTTCAGGGATGACCGGTACCGCACTCACGTCGGCTGAAGAATTCGAAAAGATCTACGGTCTGGATGTCATCCCGGTCCCGCCGAACCGACCTTCCGCGCGTCTCGATCAGCTCGATCAGATATTCCAGACTGAGGTGGGCAAATTCACCGCGATCGCTCGTCGGGTGAAGGAGGTGCACGCGAAGGATCAGCCGGTGCTCATCGGTACGGTCTCGATCGAGAAGAATGAACTATTGTCCTCGTTCCTTTCCCGGGAGGGAGTGCCCCATGAGGTATTGAATGCGAAGAACCATGAACGCGAAGGAGAGATCATCGCTCAGGCGGGAAGAAAAGGCTCGGTCGTCATCGCTACAAATATGGCGGGCCGCGGCGTTGACATCAAGTTGGGCGGAAATCCTGCGTCCAACGAAGCATATGAAGAGGTCAAGGCAGTCGGCGGGCTTTTCGTGCTTGGCACCGAACGACATGATGCGCGCCGTATCGACAACCAGCTCCGCGGGCGATCGGGTCGCCAGGGTGATCCCGGTGAAACGCAATTTTACGTATCACTTGAGGATTCACTCATGCGCATCTTTGCGTCTGATGTCATTAAGAACATGATGGGCCGTTTCGGTATCCCCGAAGATCAGCCGATCGAGCAGAAGATGATCACGAAGGCGCTCGAAAATGCACAGACAAAGATCGAAGGTTTCAATTTTGATGCACGGAAACACGTGCTCCAGTACGACAACATTATCAATATCCATCGCAAGACGATGTATGCGCGACGCAGAAAACTGCTGCTTGGTACACGCGACGAAGTGAAGGAGTATTTCGATGATTTACTAAAGAACGCAGGTGAATTCGGTGAGGGGACAGAGACTGCACGAGCCGAAAAGATCGCAGCAATCGGTGAAGAGGCATTTTATGATGTGGTACGACGTCTCGCACTTCAGACCAACGATATGTTCTGGGTCGACCATTTGGAGCTCATGGATTACGCGCGTTCGTCGGTGAATCTGCGTGCCTACGGGCAGCGCGATCCGCTCGTCGAATACAAGCGCGAGGGATTACGTCTTTATCGCGAAATGGAGGACTCGATTGCGATGCATATCCTTGAAATGATCCCGCGCATCCAGGTTGATGCATTCGTAGCCGCAGAGGCGGAATTGAAAAAAGTACAGTCACAGATGACGCTTGCCGGCGGAGGGGTCACCGGAAGTACTAGCGTGACTGCCGTTTCCAATGCGCCGAAAAATGCACAAGGAGAGGATATCGGACGAAATGATCCGTGTTTTTGCGGCAGCGGAAAGAAGTTCAAAAAATGCCATGGAGCGTAAGCTTCACTTCATCGTAGGGTCGGAAAATAAAGCGAAGGTGAATGCGGTCAGCGAAGTGCTGACGGAGTATCCGCACCTTTCCGGCGCACGGGTCGACGGGGTACGGACGGGGTCGGGTGTTGCTGATCAGCCAATGTCGCTTGATGAGACGGTGAGCGGTGCGATGAATCGCGCGCGCAGCGCCTTTGGAGCCTGTGACTATAGTGTGGGGATCGAGTCGGGGCTGATGCACGTGCCGAATACCAAGAGCGGATATATGGATGTGTGTGCCGCCGCTATTTATGACGGAACGGAATTCCATCTCGGTCTTTCATCCGCCTGGGAATTTCCGGACAAAGCGATCATTCGCTCGATGGTCGATGAGGGGCTCGATATGAGTCAGGCGATCAATAAGATCGGACTTACAAAAAATCCGAATATCGGTTCGGAAGAAGGCGCGATCGGTATCGTCACGAAGGGGCGCATCGATCGAAAAGAATATACGAAGCAGGCGCTCCGTATGGCACTTATCCACATCGATCAGCCGTAAGAAAAAAGAACATGATAGATACGGGAATATTGAGCAGTCATTTATCTGGGTTATGGGTCACTTTCAGCTGGCAGATCGCTCTTTCGGTGTTTCTCGCGTATGTGATCGTGGACATGCTGTATGCAAAATACACTCTCTTGGTGAATCAATTAAGACCGGCGGGTGCTGCGACTGCGGGGGCACTGATGTATTTTCTCCTCGCGGTCGGCGTTTTGAATTATGCAAATAACGCGCTCTATCTTGTGCCGCTTGCGATCGGCTCGTGGGTCGGGACATATTTTACGGTCGAACGTGAGCGGAAAAAGTCGCTACGGAAATGATATAATTACCTTCATGTATAATCGTGCTTTGCTGACGTTGTTTTTTACGATATTCCTCGACATGGTAGGGGTGGGCATCCTCATCCCCGTCGTCCCCGTACTTTTTGCGAACCCGCTCTCTTCTCATTATCTGCTTGCGCCCGGTACGCCGAAAGAAACGGGATACGTGCTGCTTGGGATCATGCTTGCGCTCTATTCATTCGGACAATTCTTTGCCGCACCAATCATGGGGCAACTTTCGGACAGGTTCGGTCGGAAGAAACTGCTTTTAGTGTCGATCATGGGAACCGCGATCGGGCAGATGCTCTTCGGGGTAGGGATCCTTTTGAAATCGGTCATACTCCTTTTTGTCGTGCGACTTTTCACCGGGATATCGTCGGGGAATATCATCGTCTCACAGGCGGCCATCGCCGACATCACTACTCCTGAAAATCGTGCAAAGAATTTCGGATTGATCGGTGCGGCATTCGGTCTAGGGTTCATTGTCGGGCCATTTCTCGGAGGGAAACTCTCTGACCCGACTCTTGTTTCGTGGTTCAGTGCATCAACCCCGTTCTGGTTCGCGTCGGCGCTTTCGCTTCTCAATCTTATCTTTGTTTTCACTACATTCAAGGAAACGAATCATTTTTTGAAACGAGGTGAACCCTTGCGTGCAGGGAAGGCAATCACCAATATCGTGCGCGCCTTTAATGCGAAGCATCTGCGTCCGATATTCGTCACAAATTTTCTCTTTCAAATGGGTTTTTCCTTTTACGTAACCTTCGCAAGCGTTTTTCTCTATTATCGATTTGGTTTTACCGAGTCATCGATCGGGAATTATTTTGCCTACGTGGGGCTCTGGATCGTATTTGCACAAGCGGTCGTGACGCGAGTCATGAGCAGGAAGTTCAAAGAGGTACAGATCATCCAGAACTCGCTCATCGCGGTGGGGCTGACGATCCTTGCGATCTTCCTCTCCCCGCAAGTGTCGTGGCTCTATTTCATTGTTCCGTTCTTCGCGATGGCGACCGGTCTATCGCAGGCGAACATGACCGGTCTGCTTTCGCGCTCAGCGGGACCCTCGATGCAGGGCGAAGTGCTCGGGGTGAATGGAAGCGTACTGGCGCTTGCAACGACGCTCCCGCCGCTCATTGCTGGGCCGATCGCCGCCAAGTTCGAACCATCGGCACCTCTCCTTGTTGCCTCGATCATTATCATTTGTAGTGGGCTCTATTTTATTGACCACATTCAGCGAGAAAGAAATCGACTATCCTTATAGTACTGCTATCGCTTCTGTTTTTACTTAGCTTTGATACAATAAGTTGACGTTATTATTTTTTTATCTCCTTTTTCATATGATCTGGACGATTATTCTCATTGTGGTATCGGTCTATCTCTTGATAAGAGTTTCAGAATTGGCGAAGCGACTCGAAACACTTGAGTCAACAATGGGGAACAATCTCAGGGGGGTAGTATCAACCGATGCCGTACTTCTGGCGCGTGAGTCCGCATATGTCAAAAGTGCGGATGCAAACATTGAGGCCTCTCTTGCTCCGTCACCTGCTCCGGCTCCTTCGTATACTCCGGTAGTTGTTGAATCGGGCGAAGAAAAGAGCGCACGATGGCTTGGGTGGGTGGGTGTCATCATGCTCCTCCTCGGTGCTTCATTCTTTTTGAAGTACGCATTCGATAACGGCTATATCGGACCTATGGGGCAGGTGGCGATAGGCATCATCGCGGGGATCGTCAGCATCGGGATCGGACAGAAGCTTCGAGAAAAATATTTGAATTATAGCGACATCCTTCTTGGTGCGGGGGTCGGCATCCTCTATTTTTCGATCTATGCGGGTTTTGCCTTCTATAATCCCGCCGTCATTGCTCAGCCGGTTGCATTCATGCTCATGATACTGGTCACCGCTCTTTCGATGGTCATTGCGATCGCCGGTAATACGATGGGTATCGCGATCATCGGCGTGGTCGGCGGATTCATGACACCGATGCTGCTATCGACGGGGGAGAATCATGAGGTGACGCTTTCACTCTATTTACTGATGCTCAACGTCGGCGTGCTCAGTGTCTCATGGTTCACAAAGTGGGTAAAACTGAACTATCTGACATTCATTGGAACGGTGATGGTCTTTGGCGGGTGGATGGGTTCTTTTTACTGGCGAGACCCGGAGGGACAGCTGGCGCTGACATTCTTTTTCCTCACGATGTTCTTCCTGGTCTTTTTGGCCAATTCGATCCTGCATCATCTTACCCGAAAAGAGGCATCATCTTCAGGTGACCTTATCCTCATTTGCTTGAATGCTATGGGGTATATGGGGGTGTGTTACAGCATTCTGGAACCTCAGCATCACGATGTGCTTGGATTCTTTGCTCTTGTTCTCGCAGCGCTCTATCTCATCATTTCGTACGTCGCATATGCGGCGGAAAAGCGTGACCGCACGCTCAATCTCACCCTTCCCGGCATCGCCGTTGTATTCCTTTCGATCGCGATCCCGCTCCAGCTTACGGAATACTGGATCTCGATCGCATGGCTTGCCGAGTCGCTCGTCCTTGTCTACGTTGGGCTTTTGCTCAAGGAAAAGCCTATCCAGGTATTTGGATACATCGTCTTAGTACTCGGCATGCTGTCGATGTTGGGTGAGGTTGCAAAGATCAGAAATGTCAGCTTTAGCGACATTACTTCGGCGCTGACTCCGGTCATGAACATGGGATTCTTCTTGCTCCTCCTCGGAGTTGCAGTATTTTATGTACTTGCATGGTTCTATGGAAAAAATGAGGCAACGATGAGCGATCGCAAAAAGATCATTGCTGTTTTTCTCGTGCTTGCGAACTTGCTGACAATCTATGCGTTTACCACTGAAGTAGCGCAGAAGTATTTTCAGGATATCGCACAAGTTCAGCATCAGGCGCAGCTTGATATTTCGAAGGAGGCACAATACGGTGGGCAGAATACTGGGGGATACGTAAATTATGGAAACAATGCCACCTCTCTTCAAGTAGATGTACTGCAAAACAGAAGCAGTACGGTCACGACGGTGCTTTGGGCGCTCTACGCAACATTGTTGCTGGTGATCGGATTTATGCGTCGCATGCGCGTGTTGCGATTGTTCGGTCTCATCTTTTTCTTCGTCACTGCATGTAGGGTATTCATTTATGTATGGGAACAGGGACCGCTCTACCGAATATTCTCGACGATCGCCGTTGGTGTGATCGCGCTTAGTGCCGCGTTCCTCTATGCGAAATACAAGGACCGTATCAAGGAGGTTATTTATGACTAAACATATGAAAAAAACACTATTCGTTTTTTTTGCCGCACTCTTTTTCGCAGGTACGGTGTATGCGGATTTTTCCGCGAGTGACTGGCAATTCATGCGCTCGGTCGACACTGCGAGTGTCAGCATGCTTAGTCAGCAAAGTGCCTATGTGAAGTTAGATGTTCCGCGCAGCGTGAGCACGCTCGCGCGTGCCGATCTTGCTGATCTCCGTATCGTGTCAAACGGCATGGAGGAAGTTCCGTATCAGCTTGTGATCGAGGACGAAAGTGTACGCAGTGAATACGTACAAAGTACACTTCGCGATCTTTCGTCGAACGCGGGTGAGACAATGTTCATCCTCGACGTCGGTGCCGCGGGGACCATCCACGATCACCTGGTAATCGATACGCTCTCAAAGAACTTTAAGCGACCAAAATCTCGGTGTATGCATCAGATACTTCATTGAATCATGGCGGTGAGGGGTGGAGACTCTTGAGCGACAAAAATTATCTTTACAATTACGCCGATCCCACACTCGGTTTTGATGCGGGGAATAAAGATGTGTATTATCCCGAGAGCACGTCACGCTACCTCCGCGTTGTTATCGGAAAGGGTGAGGGAAGTGAGGTGGTCGTGCGGGGAGCGAGGGTGTTGCGCATTCTGGAGCGCGACGCACGAAAGAATCGCACCACGGAACGGGCCATTCTCAGCCAAAATGCGAAAGAACAATCAACGGAGATAACGATCGATCTCGGTGGTTCCGGTGTGTCAACAAGAAAGATCACTCTTGCTACCGGTGATGTGCAAAATTTCAGTCGTAGGGTCGTGGTCCAGGGGAGCAATGATGCGGGATCGTGGATGATGCTTTCACAGGGTTACGTCTTTCAGTTGAATACGCCGCTCTTTGTCGGAAGCGATCTCTCGGTCTCCTATCCCGAAAGTGCGCAACGCTATATACGCGTCATCGTGTTTGACGAAGATAACAAGCCGATCGATTGGAATGATACCGTGGCGATGGAGGGTGTAGCGCGCTCGCTCGTATTCGCCGTCACCCCGGGGGCAACCTATGCGCTCTATTATGGGAATCCATTAGCACAGAGACCAGAGTATGATATCGCACGCTACTTCAAGTATTTTGAAGGCGTGTCGCTTTCGGAAGCGCTCATGGGCGAAGAGGAGGTGAATGCGGCATACGTTCCGCCCAAGGCTCCTGTTCTCCCGTTTTCCGAGCGAAACAAGAACGTGATCAATGGTACGCTGATATTGCTTGTCGCACTGGTGAGTTTCTTGCTTGTTGTGTACCTGAAGAAGCTTAAGCTCATGAAACCAGAGGAATAGCTTCCATCAAAGGACTCTGTTTTGTATACTATGGTCATATGTTGAAACCGCAGATCAGCGAATTGGTGTTTTTTTGGATAATGCTTGGCATCGTCGGGGCGTTCACGTTCGTCATTATGAGCCCATACCTTACTCCACTTTTTCTGGCCGGGGTATTTGCCATACTCTTCTCTCCGATACATCGCTATCTACTGAAACGAACTCATGGAAATGAGGGGAGAGCGGCATTGTTCACAGTGCTCGTTGTCCTCATCCTTGTGCTCATTCCGCTTATTTTTCTCGGTACGCTCATGTTCAAAGAGGTGCTTTCGATTTACGAATCTCTCGCGCAAGGGAACGTTTTTCTTTCAGGCATAGACCGATCAATCGCGACGGTCGGTGAATATGTGCAGCGCATCGTCCCTACCTTTGAAATTCGCGCCAACGTGTATATGTATTTTGAGTCCCTGATCCGATGGGTTGCTGCGAATTTGAATAACTTCTTTGGCAGCATACTGGCGTTCTTATTTCAGATATTCATCATTAATGTCGGTATGTTCTTTCTTTATCGGGATGGGAAACGCCTACGAGCGTTCGCGCTCAAGTGGAGTCCTCTCAACGATGACTATGACAACAGTATTATCATGAAGATCGAAACAGCCGTTTCCTCCGTTGTGAGGGGTGCGCTCGCGACGGCTATCGTACAAGGAGTGATGCTCGGCATAGGTTTTGCTATCTTCGGGATCCCTAATCCGGTGCTTTGGGGAGTCATCGGTACGATCGCCGCGCTTATTCCACTACTCGGTACGGCAATAATCACGATTCCTGCAGGAGCATGGCTACTCTTCACGGGGCATTTGGGTATGGGCCTCGGTCTCATTGCTTGGAGTGTTTTCGGTGTTGGTCTCGTTGATAACGTCCTCAGACCGTTTCTCATGAAGCGGGGAATGAATGTACACCCGTTCCTCATATTGCTTTCGGTGTTTGGCGGTCTGGCCTATTTTGGACCCGTTGGTTTTCTTGTCGGTCCGATCGTACTTGCCTTTTTCTTCACGTTGCTCGAAGTATATCCGATGATCATCAAAGGTCGCGGGATCAATGCAGAGTAAGGATGATCAGCGAGTCGATTGACTTCGCACAAAATATCACTAACATGAGTGGCGGACCAACTAGTCCGTTGTCATTTTCGCAAAGGAACCATGATGAAATTCACACACAAACGAACGGTTACTCCCTCGGGGAAAATTCGCGTATTGACGCTTCCCGATTGGGATACGTTCTCTTCCGCAACGGTATTGCCGGAACTTGAAGCACTGATGCTTGAAGGCAGGGCAATGATCGAGCGGATCGCAGCCATTCCTTCGCCGACCTTCGCCGAGCTGGTCACTGATTCCGAGGATCTTTTTGAGCGGCTCTCGCTCGTTGTTGGACCAATGGGCCACTTGAACGCGACGATGCAAAAAAAATATCCGGAACTCAAAGGACCGGAAGGCATCAATGCAAAAGCGAGTCAGTTGCTTACCAATTTCTCAAGCGATCTTTCGCTTCATGAAGGCTTGTATTTCGCCCATCTGCGATTTGTGAAAAGTGCAGAATATGCAGGACTTGCTTCGGCGGAGCGCCATCTTATTGATCGCACGATCAAAGAGTTTACACTCGCCGGCGTTGGACTTTCGCCGGAAGAAAAAGCGAAGCTCAAACTGTTGAACGATGAGGGAAGTGCGCTCGGAATAGCATTTTCCGACAACGATCTTGAATCGACTGATGCATGGCAGAAGCACGTGCTCGATGAAGCTGTGCTTGCGGGAGTTCCTGATTCGGACAAGAGTCGCATGAAGGATGCCGCGAAAGAGAAGTCACTTGAGGGCTTTCTCATCACATTGCAACAACCTGATGTGATGGCCATTTTTACGTATGCGTTGTCCCGAGAACTTCGCGAAGAGGTGCAGCGTGGATACGCGACTGTTGCGTCTGAACTGCGTGATGAAGGGAAGTGGGACAATGCGCCCGTTATGCGCAGCATTCTCCGTAATGCACACGAATCGGCAAGATTGCTCGGTCATCCGACCTATGCCGACAAGTCGCTTGCAACAAAGATGGCGGCGTCGGTCGGGGTCGAGGGGGTGCGCAAGTTCACCGACGATCTGATCGTACTCGCGCGTCCGAAGGCCGAGGTGGAGTTCGCGGCAATGAAAGCGTTCGCCGCAAAGGAACTCGGTATCACCGACTTTATGCCGTGGGACTTCTCATTTGTCTATGAGCGCATGATGCAGGCGCTGTATCGTGTTGACCAGGAAAAAGTGCGCGAGTACTTCCCATTCGGCAAGGTGATGTCCGGACTCACGACGCTCTTGGAGCGGATCTACGGTGTGCGCATCATTGAGGGCGCTGTTTCTGTCTGGAGAGAGGGTGTGAAGTTCTACGAGGTCTACGACGGCGAGAACGTACTCCGCGGTGCATTCTATGCCGACATGTACGCACGCGAGGGTAAACGCAGCGGTGCCTGGATGGACGTCCTCATCGCATCGCGACACCTTTTGGATGGGATGCAGGTACCCCTTGCATATTTGAACTGTAACGCGAGCCGTCCGAGTGATGGCGGTGAAGCGTACCTCACGCATGGTGATGTGGAAACATTGTTCCACGAATCCGGGCATGTATTCCATCATCTGATGGGGCTTACCGAGCATCCTGATCTTTCGATGAATCATGTCGAATGGGATACCGTTGAGCTCCCGAGTCAGTTCTTGGAGAACTGGTGCTGGGATAAGGAGATGCTGCAGTTCATGTCGGAGCACAAAGAGACGAAGGAGGTCATACCTCTCGAGCTGATCGAGCGCATGCTTGCCGCGAAGTATTTCAATACGGGCCTAGTGACGCTTCGCCAGTTGTGCCTCGGATACTTTGATCTTGAGCTGTACTCGAAGTACGATCCCGCTAATCCCATCGATCCGAATGCGTTATGGGAACATATCGTGACAACGATCGAAGTGCGCCCGTCACATCCAGAGTCGCGTTTTCCGAACTCTTTCTCGCACATCTTTGCGGGGGGATATTCAGCGGGATATTTCAGTTACATGTGGGCGCTCGGTCTTGCTGCGGATGCGCGCCGTGTCTTCGATGAATCGGGGGATATCTTCTCACGTGCGGTCGGAGAGCGATTCGTGAAAGAGGTGCTCGCACCGGGTTCGAGTCGTCCGATGGCGGAGAGTTTCCGTGCGTTTCGTGGTCGCGACCTCGATCCCAAAGCTCTCGCAATCCATCTTGGCCTTATCGAGAAGTAGTGAGTAACACCCGACATTGTCGGGTGTTTTTTTATATGCCAGAATGTGCGCATGACAAAAGAAGAAAAGCAGAAGCAATTCACTCAGATACTTTTTCGTTGGCACAAAACGCACTACCGCCCCATGGCATGGAGAAATACGCATGATCCGTATCGTATTCTTGTCTCGGAGATTATGCTCCAGCAGACTCAAGTTGAGCGTGTTCGAGAAAAGTATGCGGAATTCCTGAAAAAATTTCCGAATATTCGAACGCTCGCAGCATCTCCGCTCGGTGATGTTCTTCGCGCGTGGTCCGGCTTGGGCTACAATCGGCGTGCCAAATATCTGCATGAAGCGGCAAAGCGCATCATGCTCTACCATAAGGGAAAATTTCCCGATGATATCGACGAATTATTGGCGCTTCCCAGTGTCGGAATTTCAACCGCTGCTGCCGTCTCTGCTTTTGCATTTGATCGTGACCTGCCGATGATCGATACGAACGTTCGCCGTATATTGGTACGCGTATTTTTCAAGGATGCAATTCCCACCGATAAAGTACTCTATGCATTTGCGCAGTTGATGATCCCGAAAGGAAAGGGGAGGGCGTGGAACTATGCGATGCTCGATCTTGGTGCGACGCTCTGCACTGCACGAAATCATTCAAAAGAATGCCCGATGGATGAGCTGCACGGCTTTGTGGAGGATTTTGTATACAAAAAACCGCAAAAGAAATTCCTGCATTCCGATCGCTTTTATCGCGGACGAATAGTCGCGCAACTGATCGTTGGACCATCGACGAAAAGAAACCTTGGTAAGAGCTTGGGTCTCTCCGCACCGCGTATTGATGCGCTGCTTGGTGGACTCTTTCGCGAAAAGCTCATCATTCAAGGCAAGGATAGAGAGCAACTCATCCACCTCCCGTAGCTACCCGTGAATGTCAAGGTTAAACCTTGACAAAAAAGCTTAAAAAATGGCTTAAAATATAGTATGGGATTGAATTTTCCCGTACATTTGATCGTCTATGTTCAGAATGAAGAGCATGCAGTATGCTACAGAGGACCTATAGAAATGGAAGTATTCAATGCGGTTGGTGGGAATATTCCCATGTGATGACCGAGACATAACTGCTTCGCAATAAAAATTTACTATTTGTGGAAGTTCTCTATTAATATATATGTATTTATTTTTTGACACAGAAACAACGGGACTTCCTCGGTCATGGAGGGCACCCGTTACCGACCTCGACAACTGGCCTCGGTTGGTCCAGATTGCATGGCTCACATTCGACAAAGACGGGGGAGAGACCGGTGCGGAAAATTTCATCATCAGGCCTGAAGGATTCATCATCCCAGAGGAGTCTGCACGCATCCACGGCATTTCAACTGAGCGGGCATTGCGCGAAGGCGAATCGCTCCTGTCGGTACTCGCGCGTTTCAATGATGCGATAGATGCTTCAACATCATTGGTCGCACATAACATGAGCTTTGATGAGAAGATCGTGGGCGCGGAATTTCTTCGGGCAAACATGGCAAGTAGTATCGATACAAAAAATAAGATCTGCACAATGGAAGGGACAAAAGAATTTTGTGCACTCGATGGGCAGTACGGGCTTAAGTGGCCGCGACTTTCGGAGCTGCATCAAAAATTGTTCGGCAACGATTTTACTGAGGCGCACAATGCTGCAAATGACATTCGGGCAACCGCGAACTGTTTTTGGGAACTGAAAAAGCTTGGGGTGTTGTGATCCTTTTTTGAACGGAATTGTATCGATCGTGAATATGTTATACTTCTCTAGTATGACAACCTTACTTGTAAAATGGTTAGTGAATGCGCTTGCGATATTTCTCGTGGGGAACTATCTGCGCGGGATACACATTCCGGATTATCAGACCGCATTGTGGGCGGCGCTCTTCCTCGGTGTGCTCAACGTAACGATTCGTCCGATACTCAAGATACTTTCATTTCCGATCACGATCGTGACACTCGGACTTTTTTCGTTCATCGTGAATGGTTTCACGTTCTGGCTTGCGGCAAAGTTCATTGACGGTTTTCGGGTCGACAGTTTTTGGTGGGCCGTTCTCGGTGCATTTATCGTATCCTTCATCTCGACGATCTTGAATCGCATCGTGCTTGGAAGTGACGGCAAAATAGGGAGTGTCGAAGAATAAGTTATTCAATAAGAGCAACCACGGAGCATATATGGATACCCAGGAAAAAAAGATCCTCGTCGTTACTCATAGCGGAAGATTTCATGCTGATGAGGTTATGGCAGTCGCTGCGCTCGAGCTCTTTTTTGCCGGACGACCCTATGAGGTCGTTCGCTCGCGTGATCCAAAGATGTGGGGGCAAGGGAATTATGTCGTTGATGTTGGCGGCGAATTCGATCCCGTTCGAGGCCGCTTTGATCACCACCAGGCGGGGGGTGCGGGGACGCGTCCCGATGGTACCCCGTACTCTTCATTCGGTGCGGTATGGAAGTTTCTCGGAACAAAGATCTGCAATGGATCGGCGGAGGTGTCAGACAGGATCGAGCGTAAGCTTGGGTATCCGATCGATATGGCGGATAACGGTATCGAAGTGTATAAGACGATCTACCCCGGGATACACCCGTATATTCTGCATCAGTTCGTCGGGGCCTTGAACAGCACCTGGAAAGAAGGAGATAAGCAGACCGAACGTTTTGTGGAAACGGTGTCTATCTTCAAGCGCCTGCTCGAACGAGAGATCCTGGTGACGGCGCATGAGCTCGAGGGGGCTGCAATTGTACGAAAACTCTACGAAAACTCCGCCGACAAACGATTGATCGTGATGGACGACCAGTACCCCAATGAGGTGCTCTCCGAGTTTCCCGAGCCTCTCTTTGTAGTGAAACCCGCCCGACAGACCGGTAACTGGGAGGTCGAATGCGTGCGGAATGATGCGCACGGTTTCGAGAATCGGAAGTCGCTTCCGAAGGAATGGGGCGGTAAGTTTGCCGAAGAACTTGCTGTGCAGACCGGAGTTCCCGATGCGGTCTTTTGCCATCGTGCCTGCTTTCTTGCAGTTGCCGGTTCCAAGGATGGCGCGATCGCCCTTGCGAAAATTGCACTTCTCGCGTAGCATCACACAACATGGCTTTTGTCGATGAACTAAAGGTACATATCAGAGCAGGAAAAGGCGGCCCCGGGGTCGAGCGTTTTCGCCACGAAAAGGGAAAGGAGTTTGCTGGTCCTTCGGGCGGGGATGGTGGACGCGGAGGCAGTGTTTATGTCATTGGCTCCCGTGACTTGGGGCTGCTCTTTAAATATCGCCACGAAACAGCATTCAGTGCGCAGGATGGTGGGGCGGGGAAAAAGGATAGCTTGCATGGCGCGAACGGAGAAGATCTGATACTCAAGTTTCCTCTCGGTTCGATACTCACGAATCTTGCAACGGGGAAGGTGACGCACGTGCTCTCCGAGGAAAAACCGTTACTCCTTCTGAAAGGAGGAGACGGGGGATTCGGGAACGAGCATTACAAGAGCTCTATCGTCCAGGCGCCGACACGGACAAGTCCGGGTTATCCTTGTGAAGAGGCGGACTATTATATAGAGCTTCAGCTTCTTGTTGATGTGGGGTTTGCGGGATTTCCGAATGCCGGAAAATCTTCATTATTGAACGTGCTCACGAATGCAGATGCCAAGGTTGGTGCTTATGAATTCACGACACTCGAACCAAACCTCGGTGCATTCCATGGTTACATTCTTGCCGACATCCCCGGACTCATCGAAGGAGCATCGGAAGGGAAGGGGCTCGGTCATAAGTTTCTTCGCCATATCAATCGCACGAAGATGATCGCGCACCTTATCTCGCTTGAGAACGAGGATGTCCTCGCAGCGTACAAAACGATCCGCAATGAACTCGATGCCCATAGCAAGGAACTCGGGGAGAAGGATGAGATTATCATTCTCACAAAGACCGACATGGTGAGTGAAGAAGTACAAAAGGCGGCTGTGAAGAAACTTTCGAAACTGAAAAGGCCAGTCTATCTGATGTCCATCTATGACGATGCCTCGATCAAGGTGTTCGCCGATGCATTCGTTAAAATACTTCGCGATAAGGAGAAGGTGACAGAAGAAAAAGGAGAATAAAAGGTACCCGCACTTGCGGGTGTTTTTATACCGGTACAAGTTGCTTTTTCGTAAGACTACGTTAGTCTTATTTTAGTGTTCATTTCTTTCGGGGGGTATAGCTATGGCTTTCGATCACCGTAAGTTTCCCGAGATGGTTCCTCATTCTTTTGAGCGTATATGCAAGGAGGTAAAGACCGGTGACTTGCTTTTATGTTCAGGTACGGGGTCTTTTTCGGAGATCATCAAAAATGTGACGGAAAGTGAATTCAGTCATGTGGGATTCATCGTGCGCATGAATACGATCGACCGTATCTTTGTGTTTGAAAGTGTTGAGTCGACGGGGGTTCGACCCGTGGTCCTCCGCAGTTATGTGAATAACTATCTCGGAAGCGGCAAAGGGTATCCCGGACGCGTCATGATCGCAAGGAATGCGAAGTTTGCCGAATGTGCCGATGTGAAAAAATTCGTGCAGTTCGGTGCAGATCATTTTTCGTATCCATTTGATGAAGATGAGATCATGCGGATCATGGGACGTATCTTTGCATCAAAGCTTGGATTGACGCATGATGAATTCAAGAGAGATAAAGAGTACATCTGTTCTGAATATGTCTTTGAAGCATTTAAGGCGGTCGGCATTCACTATGCACACGATCCGCGGGGATTCATCCTACCTTCCGATTTTCCGAGGGATCCGGATACATTTCCTGTTGCGGTAGTTGCGGTTGAACAATAAATACTGTGCTTTGGTAAACCCTGCTTTGGCGGGGTTTTTTCATTATTGATATTGTCCAATAAAAAAAGACCTGCAAAGCAGGTCTGTCATATCATTGCCGCGGCCAAGTGGTCTCGGTATGTTCGTGTTCCGGGCGTTCGACAGAAAGTGGCGGGCAGATCTTGGACCACTTCTGTGATATCGTTTCGTGGAAGTGAGCAAGCGCGTCGTTCTCAGTCATTACCGTTATTATTGCGAACAATGGGCGAAGAATGACAATTGCGCAAGGTGCCAAGAAAAGCAAGGCTGCATATCGGCATCGCCCGCAATCACCCCAGATCGCGAAATCATCGACGGCGTGAATGAGTTTGCTGTGCCACGCACTCTTACGAATTTTTGGGATCGAAAAAGCGGTAATGACGGAGATCAGTGCCCAGATGCCCACTGCGAAAAGCGCGAGCGGGACAAAGAGAGACGAGGTCATTTTGTTCCTCCTGAGGAATATTCTTCACCCAAACTACCAGAGATTATCGTGTTGTCAACACGGCAAGCGCTCTCTGGATGTGCTAAAATGCATCCATTATGCCGAACTATAAAGTGACCATTGGCCTCGAAATACACGCGGAATTAAAGACGAACACCAAGATGTTCTGCCGCTGCAAGAATGATCCCGACGAGGAGCGGCCGAACTGGAACATCTGCCCCGTGTGTACCGCGCAACCGGGAACACTTCCGGTGATCAATAAAAAAGCAGTGAAGCATGTGCTTCGTGTTGGGACCGCAATTGGCGCTACGCTTGCTGATTTCACCGAGTGGGACCGAAAGAATTATTTCTACCCGGACATTCCGAAGGGTTATCAGATCAGCCAATATCTTTACCCGCTCATTTCCGGCGGAAAGCTTGCGGGGGTCGATGTCACTCGTATCCACCTCGAAGAAGATACTGGAAGTTCGCGCCATGATCGGGGTGACTATTCGCTGGTCGACTATAATCGAGCTGGGGTTCCTTTGATGGAGCTCGTGACCGAGCCGGTCATTCATGATACGGAGACCGCGATGCGTTTCGCAAAGGAGTTGCAATTACTCCTTCGCTATCTTGGCGCCTCGGACGCAAATATGGAAAAGGGCGAGATGCGCGTCGAAGCGAACATCTCCATTTCTGAAACAGAGACATTCGGAACAAAGGTTGAGGTCAAGAATATCAATTCCTTCAAGGCGGTAGGCGACGCGATCGCGTTTGAGATAAAACGGCACGCCGAGGTGCTCGGACGGGGGGAGAAGATCGTCCAGGAGACGCGCGGCTGGGATGAGAATGCGGGAAAGACGTTCAGTCAGCGCAAGAAAGAGAGTGCGAACGATTATCGATACTTTCCGGAGCCGGACCTTCCGAAGATGCGCATTTCGGAGATACCCGAATTTCAGAACCTTAATGAGACCATGCCCGAGCTCCCGTGGGAGCGCCGCCTGCGCCTATCGAAGGAATTTGGTTTTCAGGATGCTATTACGGAAATGTTCGTCACTGATGACGCGATCGGTGGTTTCTTTTCGGATGTCGCGCTAAAGCTTTCGGGAGATAAGGACCTCATCAAATTGGCTTCGAATTACATTACCTCAGATCTTGCCGCACTCATGAAGGCGAACAATGGAAGTATGGGGGCTGTCACGCCTGAGACGTTCACCGTACTCGTGCGCATGGTTGGTGCGGGTGATGTGTCGTCACGTGGTGCAAAAGATACGCTTGCGATCATGTATCGAGAGGGAGGTCTTGCGCGCAATGTGGCAGAGCAGCACGGACTTATCCAAAAAAGTGACATAGGTGCGCTCGAATCTATCGTCAAAGACGTCATCGCCGCAAATGCCGAAGCAGTTGCTGAATACAAAGGTGGCAAGACTGCATCACTCCAATATATCGTTGGACAAGGAATGAAAGCAAGCAAGGGCTCTGCAAATCCAAAGGTGCTGGGAGAATTGTTTCAAAAATTGATCGGCTAAGGCCTCGTCCATTAATAAGTTGCTATAAAAAATGGATGATGCACAAAGGACCGTCACCACCAATAACTATGAAGTTATTGGTGGACGAGTCCTAAGCAGTGAGGGGCTGTTTGCCCCGGTTGTTATTTAACGGTTTTGTTGTATTCTAAAGAACATGGATGTCGGTAACAAAACCCTCTCTCAACTTTCCGATGAAGCGAAGGAGAAACGCTACGTCTCGCTGCCGACTGCGGCAAAAATATCCGGTTATACAACAGAATATTTGGAACGGCTTTGCCGTCTTGATAAGGTGGAGTGCCGTGTCTGGAATCAGGGGGAATTTGTGATAGAACTCGCATCGTTATTGGCGGAAACTCATGCGATATTGCTTTCTTATGAAGATATTCATTTTGTTGAAAAAAGCCTTTTGGCGCCCGAAACTGTGTCACCAGGACTTGTTGCGCAACCGCTCGTTGCCGATCATTCGCAAGATCTGAATGCGGATAGAGAAACTGAGGCTGGGAGAATATTGCCGGAAAAACGTGGGGCGGGGATGACTCAGTCGGTACCGAGTTTTAGGGAGGCGAATCATGCCCCTCTTCGTGGAGAGAACGGCTCAACATTCTCCGTCATCGGAAATATGGTCGTTTCAAACACGGCAGAGGAGGAAAAAAAGAAAGAGTCTGAGGCCGCGGCACTATTGAATAAAGTAGCGAAGAGAGAAGATCCGCGGAGTACTAGGGTGAGCACGCCGCAATCGGTTGATGTTCCTTCTCTGTCTGTGCACGCCATGACACATGTTCCCGTCAGTGGTGTATTAAAAAAGATCTTTGATAGTTCATTGGGAGATTCATCGGGTGCGCCCATTGTATCATCCCGAGATCAACAACCGAGCACGAGCAACGCCTCCTCTCCTCTCCCCGTTGTTCGTCTTGACGTTCGGCGCGAGCATGTGACCTCTGTCCCCATACAGGCAAAGAATGATGAATGGGATACGATGCTATTGGGTGGGCATATCGATGCCCCCGTATCCGCTCCCGCGATGAGTGTTGAAACGCCGGTGCCGGCCGAAACGACAACACCACGATCCCCATATCATCCGATACAGACGTCAGTCGAAGCAAGCGTGCATCATGAAGACCTTCCGCTTTTCCCGTTTCTTTCCGGTCTCCCGGCGGCATCGTCGGCTTCTCCCGTTATCGATGCTCCTCATTCAGCCATCCCCGATCTCGGGGACGATAAACGCGTGGTTGTTTTTTTACCGGGGAAATATCCCCACATGACGACCCCGCAAAAAGTAGTTGCTGTTTCTCCTGAGCGATCATCACCCCATCCCATGTTCGTTGTGCCTCAAGCTCCTCGCTCACGCCCGTCCGTACTTCCTGCTCCCTCCGCGCCATTGTCGGTCGTTTCAAGCGCGCGGACCGTGCCGTCAATAAGAGTGATGGCGCATGACTTATCGAAAGTCGCAGTCACGCTTCCGATGACCGGAGAGGAGCATCACCTTATCCTTCGTGAGAAGTATCCGCTATTAAAAAGCGTCGGCTTCAATGTCGCCTTTGCACTTTTTCTTATCGGCGCAGGAATGCTCTCGTTCGGCGGATGGATGGAAAATACTCCTGTCGTGTCTAATTCTGTCTCATACGTGGCCGGTGTCGGCGCGGCAATGGGGCAGCTAACAGCTGTCCATACCGTGGAGGAGGTGACCACGGTCAGTTCCGACCCAAATACCGTACTGCCTTTTTCGGACGAGATCACCGTTGCAACGGGAGCAGACGCTCATTCCATCGTCGTTCAACCGATCTTTAGGGATTCGGCGGGGAGTGCGTACGAATATTCGATACCGCAATAGAAGCATCAAAAGGGGTCGGTTGGGGATAGCAAGTAACGCCGTTTCTTCATATAATGGAGCGATGAAGAAACACGCCATTTTTATTGGGCGATCGTTGGCTGTGGCGACGTCCTTTTTTGCGCTGCTCTTTCCGATGACGCTCGCGTACGCTCTGGATGCGCTACCCTCAGGAGCTTTTATTGTGCGTCCTGCCAAGATCGAGCTCGCGATCAGTCCCGGTTCAGAGAAAACGACGATGCTCACACTCTCAAACGGAACCGCATTGCCACTCTCGGTCCGTGTCTCGTTTGAAGACGTTGCACCAAGTATGCAATCCTCTCCAGTCGATGCGTCCATCGTACTTCTTGGTGCGGACGGGGGATCGTACCCGCTCAAAGAACTTTTTCATACGGACAATGAGTCCATCGATATTCTTTCCGGACAAGAGGTGCAGATACCCGTTACCGTACGCATACCGCAGAGGACCGAGGCCGGAGGAAAGTATGGTTCCGTGATTTTTACTTTCAAGCCGGTACTCTCGCATGATGTATCGTCGCCGGCAAATGTCGCGATTGAAAGCAGGCTTGCAACGCTCTTTTATGTGCGCGTGCTGGGGAACGCAAAGGAGGAAGGGCAGCTTGTTGCATTCGGACTTTTTAATAATGCGAACACTGCACGCACTCCTTCCGCTGATCAACCGCTGCGTTTCCAGGTGGCATATGAAAATACTGGCGACGTGCACGTGAATCCGTACGGACGCCTTACTCTTTCCCCTATCATTGGTGCTGAGAAGTTTGTACTCATACCACCGCAGGCGGTACTTCCGGGGGCGACGCACATGCGCGAGGTGGATGTGTCCGACGCACTTTCTATCGGCTATTATCGCGCGCACATTGAGCTGAACCGTGGTTATCGGGACGTCGTTGATGAGCGCGAGATCAGTTTTTGGATCGTTCCGGGACCCGAGGGGACTCTCTTGATTATTCTTGGATCGGTTTTTTTGGTATGGCTCATACGTCGATCGCTGCAATTATCAAAACATAGAATATTATGAACATGGACACCTTTTCACGGATGTGTTCGTTCACATTCTTGCTTCTTGCGATAATGATCGTATTGTCTCCGGTCGCGTCAGCTTATATCTCTTCGAGTACGAGCTATCGTATCCAGACCGATAGTGTGAATGTGGGCGGAGTACTGTCTACTTCAACCTCATATCGTGCAGAAGATACGATCGGCGAAGAGGGCGTCGGGACGTCGTCTTCCGCAAGTTATAATATCAAAGCCGGATATCAGCAGATGCAGGAAGTATATCTCGCGATCACCGCACCGGGGAGCGTTACGCTCGCGCCGAATATTCCGTCGTTGGGCGGCGGAATAGCGAACGGATTTTCATCATGGACGGTAACGACCGATAATGCGGCCGGATATAGTATGAATATCCGCGCATCGGGAACACCAGCACTTTCTTCAGGTGCAAACACGTTTGCCAATTACGTTCCCGCAGGTGCGGATCCCGATCTCATCTTCACCACGCCCGCGGCGTCGAATCGGTTCGGGTTTTCACCGGAGGGTGCGGATATTGTCCAAAAATATAAAGATGATGGTATTTCGTGCAATACGGGCGGACTCGATACGTTGAGTGCCTGTTGGGCACCGCTGCTTACGTCGCTTGATACCATCACTGCGCGTACAACTTCGAATAATCCGAGTGGCACCGCGACCACCATTCGTTTCCGCGCAGAATCCGGCGCGTCGAATGTACAGGCGGCCGGGAGTTATACTGCTACCGCAACGTTGACCGTACTCCCTAATTAGGCAGTAGTCAGTGGGGAATAGAAATTACGACATGCGAAATACAGCACAACACTTTGTAAAAAATATATTCACTCACCCCTCCTTTTTGTCGGTCTTCTTTCTTGCCTCCCTCCTGCTCACTACTCCCTACTCACCATTCACGGTTTTTGCCGCAGGGAATCAATTTACTATCGGTGTCACGGTGACCTCGGATGCCATTCCTCCGAGTATTCCAACAAATCTCACTGCGACTGCGATATCGAGTTCACAGATAGATTGCTCATGGACAGCATCCACCGACAACGTTGCGATCGGAGGATATGTTGTTCGCCGCGGGGGAGTAGCTGTTGCAACGACCACGCTCACTACTTTTTCTGACACCGGACTTGTAGCCTCGACGCTTTATGGTTATACGGTTGAAGCGTTCGATACGTCGAGCAATTACTCCGGGGAGTCGGCTGGAGCGAGTGCAACCACGAATGCCGGTGGTGGCGGTGGTCCTCCGCCGCCGCCGGATATCACGCCTCCCTCCATCGGCAGCCTTGATCCAACAAATGGTGCGAGCGGGATCTCGCCGACTACGACGCTCCAGATAGCATTTTCAGAAAATGTGATCGTGACAGCGGGGACCATCTATGTCAAAAGACAGAGTGACGCGGTGGTCGTTGATGCCATTCCCTCCAATGGTGCGCAGGTTTCTGTCTTGGGTGCATTGGTGACGATCACACTTTCCGCTCCTCTTTCGTCTGCGACACAGTATTACGTTGAGGTAACATTGAATGCATTTACCGATGGTGCCGGGAATCCATTTGCGGGAATTTCCGGATCGGGGACTTGGTCATTCACTACACACGATGATGTTTCGCCGATAATTTTGAGCGTTGTCGCGACGACGACATATACGACTGCAACGATCAATTTTGTTACGAATGAGAACGCACTCGGGACTCTTTCGTGGGGGACGACCACGGCATATAGTGACGGGTCCGCGAGTGAGATTGGATATGGTCTTCCGCATGCGATCGGCATTGGCGATCTCGCGACGAGTACGCTCTATTATTTTCATATCGTCGTAAAAGATCCTTCAAATAATATGAGTGTTGCACACACCGGAACATTTATGACGCAAACCCCGCCTCCGCCGCCGGATACGACTCCTCCTGCAAATCCCAGCGGGTTCTTTGCGTCTCCTTCGCTTACGTCGGTCTCGCTTTCATGGATCAACCCTTCCGATCTGGATTTTCAGGCGGTACGTATCTTGCGTCGGACAACCGGATACCCAGCGAATCATACTGATGGCGTGTTAGTTTATGATGGGGGAGCGCAGTCGTTCGTCGATACGGGGAGAGCAACGGGAACCCTTTATTATTACACGGCTTTTGCTCGTGATGCTGCGTTGAATTATTCATCAGGCTCAATCGTATCTGCAACAACAGATTCTGGACTTCCTCCACCTCCACCCCCCCCACCACCCGCTACGTGTTTAGACGGTATTATGAATCAGGATGAAACGGGCATAGATACTGGGGGTGTTTGCTCCACCCCACCTCCTCCACCCCCAACCCCAGGCGGCATCGGTAGCGATACAACGCCCCCTTCCTCTCCACCGACGGGAGGTGCTACGTCCACGCCAATATTTCCCCCGATCACGAGCACAACAAGCGGACCCTTCGTGAATTTTCCTGCGACGGGGACGCCCAGTGCAGAGATACTGGCGATCACTCTTGATGATTTTGTTTTCACCCAAGTGGGAGTCGGTACACCTGATGTCATCCTCGTACAAAAAAGGGGAGTCACGCGCACGAATGGAGAAAAAAATGTGCGTGTTTCAATCTCCTACGATAAGCTCCCTGACGTTTTGAAAACGATCGCGATCACCGTTGCTGATCCCAATCAGAACAATAAAGAGTCATCATACCTCTTGGGCGTGAATGCGACGAAGACGGCGTATGAAGGAGTTGTTCCGGTCTTTGTCGAAGACGGTAAGTATCCGTTTACCATCAATATCGTCGATCATGAAAATAGGGGCATCGCGAGGATTAGTGGTGTTCTTGACGTGTATTTTCCATTGAAGCTGCCGACTATGATTCCACCTGCGATCGCGGAGGCGGTCAATCAGGCGATCGAGATCATTCAGGCACCGGTACAAAATATCTCTCCGTACGCCGTACCGGTTGGAGTAGCGGTCGGTACGGGGCAGGCGGTTCTGCTCGCAACAAACGTGGGATCTGTGTATGACGTGTATCTCCTCATTCTCAAATTCATCGGATTGCTCACCGGACTCTTTCGCCGAAAGCGCCATGAGCCGTGGGGTGTTGTCTACGACTCCGTGACCAAGCGGCCGCTTGATCCCGCTTATGTGATCGCGCAAGTTCGCGACACGGAAAATTCAACGGGTGAGGCGATCACCGACCTTGATGGTCGTTACGGATTTCTTCTGAACCCGGGAGAATACACCATTGTTGCCAATAAGACCCATTATAAATTCCCCTCAGACAAACTAAGGGGACGTGTTCGTGATGAGTTCTATGAGAATCTTTATTTTGGCGATCCATTTCAAGTGCGGGAGGGAGGTACGGTGACCTACAACATCCCTCTTGACCCTGTCGAATTCGACTGGAATGAGTATGCAAAAAATCAGGAAAAAGTCTTTCAAGTATATTCCAAAAATGCGAATATACGGATGTGGATATTCAACATCGTTTTCTATATTGGCTTGGCATTCTCTGTGTTGACTCTTTTCCTTTCCCCGTCGCTATTGGATGCCTTGGTCGTCGCGATATATCTTGGGATTATTGGCTTTCAGGTTTTCTGGGGTGTGACACATAAGGTCACTCGAGTGATAAACAAACTTACGGGAAATCCTATGCCATTTGCGCTCATTAAAGTTTGGCTTCCCGGATTAGATACCGTAGTGAAAAAGACCGTTGCCGATGCATCCGGAAAGTTCTATTTCCTGATCTCGCCCGGAACTTACTACATCACCATTGAAGAAAAGCTTCCCGACGGTTCATATCATGAAGTGTTGCATACAAAGGACATGGCACTTCCAAAGGGGGTGGTAAAAGAAGATTTTTTGATCTAGGTGCCGGCATAAATAATCAACGCCCGACTTGTGTCGGGCGTTTTCTCATCAGTCGAGTTTTTGCGGCGAGGTGTCATCGAACGTTTCATCATTCGCGGCAGGAGTATCAGGAAAGCGAAATTTTCCGGGAATCATCGTGAGGTCAGAAATACCGATGAATTGGGGGGCTTTTCCTTCCGCCAGTACGGCGAAACGCATCGTGCCCATCCAGACTCCGCGAATATTGGTTTGAGCGAGGTGCATGCTTCACTCCTTATTTTTTGAGTTTTGCTAAACTAATTAAACTATGGCATAAAATAATGCAATTAGTCAAGTTTATGTTTTTACAAGAAGAAACAAAAATGACCCCAATTGGGGTCAGATCGAAACAATTCCAAGATCGCATAATCCGTTAAAAACGAGATTGTTCCTTGCTATCCATTTGTCCCACGCCGCTTGCTCTCGTTTTGTACGAATCCACCAATACTGCTTTTTTTGGAATAGGCTATCAAGGTAGCGTATCTCTTTTTCTCCACCAGCGAGTTTAAGAAATTGCTTTTGCGCCCTGCATGCACCCCATTCCCGCCGAAAACGGGATAGCGGGGTTAGTGCATCGCCGTATTTGTGTCGCTGTGTGCAGTGTTGGGCTTCGTGGACAAAACACGACGCAAGCGATCGCAGCGTGTATGTTGTCGTAGGGCCAAAATCAATAAAGAATATTTTTGCATTACCTAGTGAGAGAAGCGCCCCGGCATTGTTTTTTGGTGCACTGCAGACAACCGTTAGCATGTTTGATCTGCGCACCATCTTGTCATATCCTATACGGCAAAGTAAATTGATGGCCCGCTTAATCCGATGAAGGGCGGTTTCGTCCTGAACCATAAAACGGATCCCACAATGCTCTATGTAGAGAAACATTCTTCCTCCTGCTGTTACCACCGAATGTCCCTCGACTGCGATGACTTTGTCCATGTTTCACCCTTCGATACTAGTTCTATTACTAATTTACTGTTATTCATATCAACGTCAAGCGTGTCCGCGACAAAATAGGAAAAGGGAAATATAATGGGAGGAATCATCTTACTATCAACTTAATTCACGCTTTTCATGTCAGATAAAAAAGTACGGATCGCGATCAATGGCTTTGGACGTATCGGTCGCGCGTTTTATAAGCTCGCACGCACACGACCGGAATTTGAAATAGTCGCCGTGAACGATCTGGGCGATCCGGATAACATGTCCTATTTGCTCAAGTATGATACTGCGTACGGACAAGCGGACTTTAATATTACCGTGGTCGCACAGGAAGTCGGAGTGGAAGCAGGATTCATCGACAATGGACATAAGGTGATATTGGTTCAGGAAAAAGATGCAACAAAGCTTCCTTGGGCGGAATACGATATTGATATCGTCATTGAGTCAACGGGATTTTTTACGAACTACGACAAGGCGCAGATACATCTCATTGCGGGGGCAAAGCGGGTCGTTATCACTGCGCCCGCAAAAGGGACACCAACTGATGGTGTGACGGCTGCGATGGTATTGATGGGAATCAATCATGAAGCGCTCGCTACAGCTCAGATATCTTCGAATGCATCATGCACAACGAATGCGACGGGTCCTTTGATCCAGATATTGAACGAGACAATCGGCATCGAAAAGGCGCTGCTCAACACTACACACGCAATGACCGGCACACAGCGCGTCGTTGATAGTCCCGGCGGAAAGGACCTTCGCGGCGGTCGCGCCGCATCGCAGAACATGGTACCGGCATCCACGGGTGCGGCGATATCGGTGGGCGAAGTGATCGGCGACATTAAAGGCAAGTTCGACGGTATCTCGATGCGCGTCCCAGTGATCGCCGGATCAATTGCGGACATCACGTTCATCGCAAAACGAAATACGTCGGCTGAAGAAGTGAATCAGATCTTGCGCGATGCGGCGAAAGATCCTCGGTGGAAAGGTATATTTACTGTGACGGAAGAGCCTGTCGTATCATCGGACATTATCGGCAACCTGCATGGCGCCATCGCAGACCTTGAACTCACACGTGTTGTTGACGGCAACCTCGTGAAGGTGATGAGCTGGTATGACAATGAAATGGGGTATACCAATACCCTGATCCTCCACGTTCTCGAAGTGGCGAAATTCCTGTAATTTGGGCGCACTGCTCGTGCTTCGCCCAGCGGGTTAGCAGTCGTACTCACGTACGACTGCGTCACACCGCAGAGCTCCAGCACTTCGCATTTCATCCCAAATAACACGAATTTATTCAACGACGCATCCAAATTTTCAAATAACTAATCTTATATATAGAGTACATTCGATGAGCATTATTGACCCAGCAGAATTTCTAGATGCATTCGCCCCCGTATTGTTGGGTTTGGTTGCCTTTGTTGTGGGCTCCACGTCGGGATGGTTATTTGGTAAACTTAAGAAATGAAAATATACTTTGCAACGGATCATGCGGGATATGAGATGAAGGAGGCGTTGGCGTCGTACGTTGAGAAGGATTTGGGGTATACGGTCGCAGACATGGGGGCACATCAAAGTGATGTGACGGATGACTATCCCGATTTTATTCAGCTTGCTGCTCAGGAGGTATCGCATGACCCGAATGGGTCGAGGGGGATCGTGCTTGGCGGTTCGGGAGAGGGGGAGGCGATGGTCGCGAATCGTTTTCCCAATGTGCGCTGTGCGGTCTTCTACGGCGGGGATGTCGACCTCATGAGATTGACGCGCGAGCACAATAATTCGAACATGCTTTCACTCGGGGCGCGGCGCATGACGCTTGATGAAGCAAAGGCGGCGGTGAAGCTCTGGCTCGAGTCGCCATTCAGTGAAGAGGAGCGGCATGTAAGACGGCTGCAAAAGATCGAGAAGATCTGGCCATACAGGTAGCGCTCGGGTTTTCTCCTTTTGAAAGGCACGCATAAAATTCTGCTGAATTTTTGCTTTGCTCGCTCCGCCGCGCTTGCGCAGAGCCATTTCAAAAGAAGAAAACCCTCGCTTGGAAGAGGGACTGTGCTTTTATCCTTATGTTATAATTTTTCTATGATCGAAATCATCCCCGCCATAATGCCCGATACTTATGAGGACCTTCTTGAGAAGGCGACGCGTGTGCGCGGACTTGTTCCGCTTGCACAGATAGATGTCATGGATGGCGCATTTGTGAAGTCGAAGAGTTGGCCGTACAGTGAGGGGGGAACGAAGCGTGAGCCGCACTTTGTTGCACTCATGGCACAGGATGAGGGATTGCCGTTTTGGGAGGATCTCGACTACGAGATCGACCTCATGATCGCCGAGCCTGAAAAACATGTCGATGAATGGCTTCCGCTCGGCGCGAGTCGGCTTATCTTCCATATCGAATCTATCAAGGATCAGGAGAAATTCTGGGCGCATGACATATGGAAAGAAGGTTCACGAGATATCGGCGGCGAAAAGGTCGTCGAATTAGGATTGGCGATCAATCCCGATACGTCCATTGAGGTGCTTGCGCCGTATGTTTCAAAGATCGACTTTGTACAATGTATGGGCATTTCGCGCATTGGTTATCAAGGGCAGCCGTTCGATGAACGTGTTTTTGCACAAATCAATGCATTGCGTGTGAAGTATCCTAATCTGCCGATCAGTGTCGATGGGGGAGTCAACAAGGAGCGTGTACCGCTATTTCGGGCCGCGGGCGCGAATCGCCTCGTTTCCGGTCTGGCGATATTTGGCGCAGAGGATATCCCGGCCGCGATAGAAGAGCTCAAAATTGCCTAAGCAGAGGGACAATTGCCCGCACATAAAAACTTGTATTTTTTATGAAATTGTGACGTAATGTACCACATACGTTCATTGAATGATGGGTGGTCATAGCAAGAAGTTTTTGAGGGGCTAACTCGAAATTTTCTTGCTATGACCATATTGGTTTCGGCCCCTCATCTCGCGGGGAGCGAGGAGTTTCTCGGCTAAAAGCCGAAGGAAGGTTTGAAATGGGAAAGTACAAGACATTTGGTCGCCCCGAGGCCGTCTGGAACAAGCTTGGCGGAGAATATGGTGTCGATCTGTTTCTTGCAGGAAAGACTTCCGTTGTTCCTGTCGGTAGTAACATTCTCACTATCGATCGTTCGGTGAGGCCAGTCTATCCCGACTTCGTGAATGAGGTCATGCATCCAGAGCTGGAGGATATTGGTCCGAGTAATTTCGACCTCTCAACACTTCCGCTCTATCTCCACCCGGAACAGAAAAACCACGGCCGCATGGATGGCATCAGGCTCTATGCGTTTCTCAAAGACTCTGGACTCATTGAGCACTGTCTCGATCTTCGTGTTGGAGAAGAGCTCGTGAAGCAGCGACACCTCTGGCCTATGGCGTGGAGTGGAAAAGCCGTCTTGCTGTGGAAGTCGGTCGTTCGGGACTCCTCCGGCAACCTGGGCGTCCCATGCGTTTCCGGGGGTGTGTGCATCGGCTGGGTTTGGCTTGGCACCAAGGTGGGCCGCGGTGGACCAGCGGCACTTTCCTCAACTTAGCACTTGGGACTCAGGTCACATTGGACTTTGTCCTTGCATTCGATCTTTCGGCTCCGCTTCGGTGGGGCTTTTTTGTACATAAAAAATGAGCGCTAAAAATGGCATAGTCGGGCTTTGTGGATAGTAGAATGTGCCCCCTGGTGTACAATAGGGGTACTATGGAACACTTAAATGATGAGAAGATCAGAGAATTAGAACTTCATGCAAATGATGTTCGGCAGACGATAATCGAGATGTTGATCGCGGCAGGGTCGGGGCATACCGCCGGGCCGTTGGATATGGCAGACATTTTTACACTGCTTTATTTTCATGCGCTGCATCATGATCCGAGGAACCCCGATTGGCCCGATCGCGACCGACTGATCCTCTCGAATGGTCACATTGCACCTGTTCTTTATGCCACGATGGCGCATGCGGGGTATTTCCCCGTTGAAGAATGCAAGACGTTACGGAAATTTGGCTCGCGTCTTCAGGGGCATCCGCATCGTGAGTGGCTTCACGGTCTGGAAACATCATCAGGACCACTGGGTTCCGGACTCTCGCAGGCTGTCGGCATGTCTCTCGCTGATCGCATGGAGCGCGGACCGCAGTCGAATCGTTTTTATTATTGTTTGATGGGTGACGGGGAGCTTGATTGCGGGCAGATCTGGGAGGCGGCGATGCTTGCCGGAAAAGAAAAGTTGCACAATCTGATCGGTATCGTGGATCGTAATAATATCCAGATCGACGGATTCACCGAGGATGTCATTCCACTTGAGCCTTTGAAGGAAAAATGGGAATCATTTGGATGGCATGTGCAGGAGATCGACGGACACAATATGGAGGCAATCAACGACGCCATCAATGAAGCGAAAGCGATCTTCAACAAGCCGTCGATGATCATTGCACATACGATTCCCGGGAAGGGGGTCGATTTCACTGAACGCAGGTTTGAGTGGCATGGCAATCCTCCCGGAAAAGGACCCGGTGACGTCGTGGCAAAAGACAAGCAGGGCGAAGAAGCGCTCAATGAACTCCGCACCTTACGAGGATTAATCAAAAGCGAACACCAATAATATGAACCTCGCACCTCTCAATCCAAAACTCTTTGATGCCGATATCGAGAAAACCCCAATTCGTATGGGTTTCGGACAGGGTCTCCTGCAGGCCGGGGAAGAAGACCACAACGTCGTTGCCCTGTGTGCTGACCTGACCGAGTCGACGCAGATGCATCTCTTTCGTGATAAATTCCCTAAGCGCTTTACGCAAGTCGGCATCAGCGAGCAATCGATGGCTTCGGTCGCTTCCGGCATGGCGGCGATGGGACGCATCCCGTTCTTTTCTTCATATGCGATGTTCTCCCCAGGACGCAATTGGGAGCAAATCCGCACGACTATCGCATACAATCATGTGAATGCGAAGATCATCGGGAGTCACGCGGGTATTTCCGTGGGGCCGGACGGCGGGACACATCAAGCAATTGAAGATATGGGACTGATGCGGATGGTGCCACGTATGATCGTTATCTCGCCCTGTGACAGTATCGAAGCAAAGAAGGCGACACTTGCCATGGCAAAATATGACGGACCCGTGTACATGCGCCTCGCACGTGAAGCGACTCCTGTCATAACGACAGCAGAGACCCCGTTCGAGATAGGGAAGGCGCAACTTTTCTTCACTCCGAAAGAGGGCCTTTCGGTTTCCGTGGGAATCATCGCGACGGGAGCGCTTGTGTATAACGCCGTCCTTGCAGCAAAAAAATTGGAAGCGGAAGGAGTCGGCGCGAAAGTGTTGAACGTCGCAACAGTGAAGCCGCTCGATCGGGAAATGATACTCGCGCTCGCAACGGAGGCGGGTGCGATCGTCACCGTCGAAGAGCACCAGCAACGCGGGGGGCTTGGGAGTGAAGTCGCAGAGTTTCTCGTACGTACACTTCCAACGAAACAGGAATTCATCGGAGTAGACGATCAATTCGGTCAAACCGGTACTCAAGATGAACTCATCAAGCATTACGGGATGGATGTGAGCGCGATCATTGCCGCATCAAAGAAAGTCATAGCACGATAGCGCACCATCCTGTCATGCGACGCAGTCCACCCAATCATTTTTTGATCCATACGTTCGCACACTTGGCGGCGGTCTTTGCCATCCTTGCGGTTGCCGTGTTGATGGGTGTGATCGGGAAAACGCATGGACCGCAGGTTGGAGGAATGCTCGCACAAACAAGCGGAGGTACCTGGGTGAACCTGTCTGCGACAACGACCGAGTCCCCGGCGGTCCTGACCGAGGTCTTTTTTTCAGCGCAGCCCGGTCCTCTCGCACGATGTGATACCGGGAGCCCGCTTACCCCGGTTTTCTTTCTGGTCACCAAGGCAGATGGCGGAGATTTTTTGGTCTCTTCAGATACCGGGATGAACAATGCGCAGATCGCGTGGGGAGAGTATCCGCTACCGAACGGAAGATACACCTGGAACGCATCCGTTAAGCCGGGGTATGTCGGTGCGGGAGCGCTTCACGGTGAATTTGTCATTGATAACCTGTGTGCACCTACTGAGACTGCCGTTCCTCCCGTCTCATTCGGCAGCGGCTCATCCGCTATTGAGTTGCCCAGTTTGTCCTCGTCGACGGTGAAAGCTCTGAGTGAAAATACGGTCTCAATATTTGAGACCAAAAACCCGGCGATCACTTCCGCAATTGCTCGTCCCCAGTTGCGTCTTTTTGTGGACAATAAACCTGTTCAGACCGCGATGGTCTTTGATCGGGAACTTTTGGAATTGCGCGTGACCACCGCGGCAAGTGCGAAGGTCTCAGTTGCCGCTATCGATAGATCGGGGAGTACGACCGTGCTTGGGTTTGCGGAAAAGGATGACTTGCTGTCGAAGGTCGGTGTTGACGTATGGACATATGAATATGATATGAAGCGGTCAGTTCCCGGTATCTATAAAATATTTGCCTCGATGACAGGGGAGGACGGAAAGGAAATATTATCGGAGCGCACCAGTATAGAGGTCCGACGTGTTATCCATTCTGATGGAGCTGCTGACGCGCTATCTTACGCCCCTGCGGCAACTTCTGAAAGCGGAACGATGACGACGAGCGTGCGTGTTTCTTCGGAAGATAAAAGAGCGATCCTTGATCGGGTTTCCGATCCGTCTTCGTGCGCTAATGAAGAAGAGTGTGATATCTATTGCAGTAATGATATTCCCGAAGTGCATACACAATGTCTTGCCTATGTCCGCAGTCCATCTGCAGCTCTTCCTGCCTCAGTTCGCTCGCTTGTCGACGGTGTTGATCCCGCGCGTATTATTCAGATGTTGGGGGACAGAGCACGCCGTCCGAAAGAGCTATCGGAGCTGATCAACGTCCCTGATGAATTCAAGCAGCACTGTGCGGACATGACACATGCCGACGTTTGTATAAAAGCGCTGGTACGTAATGATATGGGCAGACCCGAAACATTACTCGCGATGAAAGAGGATATCATTCGTCTTCGTGAAGAAGAGATGAAGATCTTCGCATTGCGTGTGGGAGCACGGTCCTTCATTGATTCGGATAATGATGGAGTGACGGACTACGATGAAGTAACTCTTTATGGAACCGATCCCGACCGAGTCGATACTGATGGCGATGGATTTCCCGATGGTGCAGAATTGCTCGCGCGAACGAATCCGAGAGGAGGGGAACGTATCATCATCGCGACATCCTCGGATGTGACTGGCCGCAATATTGTAACCGATACGGAAAGAATTTTCAGTGACGAATCCATCCGACTTGAGAATCCGCTGATCGCGGGGGTACCCGAGCCGACGCTGCTATCGGTGCGAAATGTTGTGGTAGCAGAGCTTGGCACTGATGAGTTCGGATCAACATCCATAAAGAAATTGAAGATTGAAGGGTTTGCACCTGCGAATAGTTTTGTGACGGTCTATGTTTTTTCCGATCCCATCGTTGTTACGGTGAAAACGGATGCAAATGGTGTCTGGTCCCACGTTCTTGACAGAAATATTTCAAGCGGTACACATCACGTCTATGGAACGATCAATGACGCGAATGGCCGCATCATTGCAAAATCCGCACCGCTCGCTTTCGTCAAAGAAGCAACCCTTGTGTTGTCCGATCAAGCCCCGTCCGCAACTGATGCGAACCGCAACTGGAGGGGCGCATCGCTCTATGCAATGATCGCTGTCGTCATCGGAGTATTGGGGGTCTTTCTTTCAATCATCGGTTTTATTTTAAAACGGAAGGAGTATCCGGAGTTTGAGTGTTCCGATATCCCGTTCATTAGAAAGACTGTCGTGATGCTCCGTCGCGTGCACCATGGTATTTCAGGTCGTTTTTGGAGCGTTGTAGAGCGGCATAAAAAATAATCCGTCGCAGATGCGACGGACAAGCAAGTTTTTTAAGAGGTCGTAAGTGACAGATGTCACCCTTCTTCACTGTAAATAGAAAAGAGCTCTATTTTCCCCGCATCAAGCTTTCGCTTGATCCGCACGAGAGTGTCGGGAATTGGGAGGCACTTCTTCTTTGAGTATTCCCAATGTGAGAAGCGCAGTAGAGGAAGCCTTACTTATATTTCTTGCAACGCTCCGGCTCCGTGAATCCCAGAGCTAAAAAGTCGACCAGGCAGGCCGTTTTTTCACGGGCTACGTACTCTTCCTGGCTGATCTTTTTCTCTCCAGATGCTTTGTCGAGAATCTCAAAGTAGTAACTGACCCATTCCATTGTTTCAGTGGTGAGGAGGGTGCCATGTCCATCTGGCATTTGCAGTTCGAACTTTTGTGCGCTTGCACTAAGTTCAAACCTGCATGGCTCTGCGGTCGGGGCCGCGAAGATGATCGCCGGAGTGACCAGCAACAATGAAAAAAAGAGTGATTTAATGTTCACGAACTACCTCTCAGGTTTTAGTCTGTGTCCAGATTACAACGGAAACATACTTTGTCAAGAATGGCGTAATGGGGGCGGGCCGCTCAATACCTGTTTCCCGGATATCTTGGCGAAAAAGTAGCTCTTTATATATATATATGTGTGTGAGGGTGATTATTTGCCCCATTTCTATTGTGGTATCATGAAATGCACATGAATGATGTGAAGAAAATATTCCGAAGCTTGTCCTATGCGTTCAAGGGGCTGCGCCATGCATATTCGACGGACAAGAGTTTTCACATGGAGGTGAATTATGGACTACCGGCATATCTCCTCGTTGTCTGGTATCTGTACCCGCTCTTACCGTGGGAGATCATTGCCATTACCTTTTCGTATCTATTGATCCTGCTGGTCGAGCTTGTGAACACTGCATTTGAAAAAATGCTTGATCGAGCATATCCCGAGAGACATCCGCTCACCGCCGCAAGTAAAGATATTGCCTCGGCCTCAGTGCTCGTGGCATTCGTGTTCGCTATCGTTGTGGTCTTTGTGCTTGTCTCCACGCGCCTCATGGTGCCGGAGATAAATGGGGTACTCATTGAGCATTCATTTGTCTAGTTGCGTAGCTGTGCTAGTCTGAAAAAGGAAGAAATGTGAGGAGTAGACAATGTTCAATGGAACATGCGCGGATGATTTTGAGATATGCGCATGCGGGTGCCATACCACCGCGGGAGTATCTCATGTGGACTCGTGTTGCCGAGAGTGTCCGAATTGTAAGCGCAACATATTGTGGCATATATTTGCACGCCACGCAGCAAGATGCACCACTCCAAGGTTTCCCGTAAATACTGTTACACCGACACCACGAGGCGGAAACAAAACAGAGCCATGAGGGCTCTGTTTTTTTATTATCCTATTTTTCAACTGGGATCTCTTTTGCGAAGTAGTCGGCAGGTCTTGTCGCGAGTAATTGTTCAAGTTCTGCGCGGGTGAGAAGTCCAGTTTGTGCTCCTACGTGCTGGACGACGTTCATCGAGTTGATTGGTCCCCACTGTAGTGCAGTCTCGATCGGAAGACCGAGTGCAAGTGCGACCGTGATCGTTGAGGAACATGCGTCTCCTGCACCCGTGCGTGATACCGGCGGTTTTGGGTCGGGATAGGGAGGCATGAAGTATGATCTTCCCGTATAGCTATCATAGGCATAGGCACCCTTTGGTCCGTCGGTCACGACTGAGATCTTTGGTCCGATCGCACTCATCATCTTGGGAAGCTTTTCGGGTTTCGATTCGTTCGTACCAAGAATGAGCCGCGCCTCTTCGACATTACAAAAGAATATCTCCGTGCGCGCATAAAGGTCTTTGAGCGCCTCTTTCCCAAACTTGATCTGGTAGGTCCCGGGCTGGAACGCAAGCTTCACGTTTGGGTGCGCTCCGAGGTACGCGGCAATTTCCTGATGGTATGCGAGCGAGTCTTCTCCGACGGATGAGAAGTATAACCACTTCGGGGTGCCCATATGATCGGGAAGTTTATAGGGATATTTTTCGTGTTTGATGAGAATCGTGCGCTCGGGTCCGTGCATGAGGACGTAGTGATAGTTCGACGTCATTCCTTCGTGGACGCGCACGAGACGTGTGTCGACACCCTGCTTCTTCAGTGTCTCGAGGATCTCCTTGCCAGGTGTATCTGCGCCAACGTCGGATACGAAGGCGGTTTTTAATCCAAGACGCACGGCCGAAACTGCGGCATTCGCGGAATTGCCGACTGCCGGAATGATTGTTGCCGACTCGTAGGGGATCTTCGCGCCATTCAAAAAACATAATTCCTCATCGACGACACCATCCGGATTCTCTGTACGAAAAACACTTGCCGCCTTGATGCTGATGAACGCATCCGTCACCGTATCTCCAACCGCAATAAAATCGTATTCTTGCTCCATGAATAAATGATTAAATGAATATTTCTCCTCAATTGTAACATATTTTCTTTTGCACCATTTCGCGTTTGGGGAAAGAAAAAAGCACCCCGTGGGGTGCTTTGTGGTGGTGGTTATTCCGAAACGTCTTCTCCGAGACCGAATTTTGCGAGCGTAAGTGCACGTATGCGCTTCCCTAATTCCTCGTTGTCATATTTGATAACGACAAAGGTCATGAGTTTTTTGTCTTTGAGTTTTATCTCGTCCGCAAAACCTCTTCTAACGATTGATAGGGCAGTCTCCATGCCGAACTCCTCACTAGTCCAAGGCGGTAATTCTGAGGGGTGGGTTAACTTTTGCGACATCCCAATCGACTGATAGAATTTTGTCTCTTCTTCGATACTTGCGAAGATCATCGGCTCGCCATGGTCCATTTTCCAAAGATTACCACGATGAATGAGTGTGATCTTTTCAGGAAAATCAATGCGTGTTTCTACTCGCTCTCGGGAGGCTATCCAGCATTCAATATGCCCATCTTGGAGGTATTTATGGCTCACCACGGTGTGGCAATCATAGTTTTGGACGTGGCCTCCATCACTTTTCATGACGACTTTGTCGCGAAAGGCGACTATGTCACCCTCCCAGAATGGTGTCTCGGGGAGGTCTCCGATGCGAATGAATACCCTCGACGGAACTTCAACTTCAAGTGACATATTGGTGAGTGACCATGCCGAGATTAAAGTTCGCGGGCTACCATCAGTCGGAGCTACGAAGAGCTTCTCGAAGTCGATGTAGCAACCGGAATATTTGTGCCGCAAGCTCCCGCGGTGGATATGTTTTTCTCCGAAACCAATGACGATTCCTGATTTATTGGTATTCAGTCTGACCTCATTGCCGACCTTCCACCACGCATCGATTAACCTCCTCGTCTCGTGTTCTCCTGCTGTACCGGGACCGGGAATGAATAACGCTGACATAACAACCTCCTAGCCTTATATGGCTTTAGTTTGAAGGAACATGCTCCACAGAATTATGAAGCATCTTCACACTACAAGGATATTTGATTTTGTACAGAGCGTCTTCCGCCCTCCATGAGAGGGTGGATGTGCACACAAGAGGTGTTCGCAAAATCTCCACGGTTATGTGGCTAATTTCTATTCATATAGAGTGGCAAGACGTGAAAACATCGCCTATGTTATAATCTTTTTATATGAACGAACCATTACTTGAAGCAGTGGCAAAATATCTTGTCTCACCAGGGAGGGGAATCCTTGCTGCGGATGAATCGACCGCGAGTGCAAATAAACGCTTTGCGCTGGTCAACGTAGAACAGACCGAAGAGAATCGGCGCTTGTATCGCGAAATATTGATCACGACACCGGAGTCGAAAAGAATTCTCTCGGGTATCATTTTTTATGATGAAACATTTTGGCAATCGACCAAAGAAGGGAAGCCTTTCAAGGAATACTGTGCTGAAGCGGGCATCCTTCCCGGTATAAAGGTAGACGAGGGACTGGTCGATCTTCCTGGTTTTCCCGGGGAGAAGATCACGAAAGGTCTCGACGGACTTCCTGAGCGGCTCGCGAAATATCGCGACGCGGGTGCGAAATTTGCGAAGTGGCGTTCGGTGATCGCGATAGGTGAGGGTATTCCCTCGGACAATCTCATCGGTGCAAACGCTTTTATTCTCGCACGCTACGCACGTCTTTGTCAGGACTATGACATCGTTCCGATAGTAGAACCGGAGGTGCTCTTCGACGGTACGCATACGATAGAGGAATGTGAGGCCGTAATGGTCCGAGTGTACGACATGCTCTTTACCTTTTTGAAGGAATATCGCGTCTATCTTCCCGGCGTGATACTGAAGACCAGCATGGTTATCCCGGGCAAGGATGGAGGCAGGGAAATGGTCGTAGCAGATGTTGCGCTCCGCACGGTGCGGACGCTTCATGATCACGTTCCTCACGAGCTTGGAGGCGTCGTTTTCCTTTCGGGCGGGCAGACGCCGCTGCAAGCATTCAGTAATTTGAATGCTATCGCGAAAGCGGGTCCGCATCCGTGGGGTGTGACGTTCTCTTTCTCGCGTGCACTTCAGGACCCAGTGCTCAAGTATTGGGCGGAACATCGTGATGATATCCAAGGAGCGATGAGCATCTTTGCTCATCAGTTGAAGAGTGTCGTGGATGCTCGTGACGGAAATCTCGACACGACGTCACTCGGAGGGGATTTTGTTTCGGGGAGTCAGGATCTTTGATGTGTCAGTAAAAATTATCATTAAGAAATAATTTCAACATGAAAATAATAAAACAATTTGGTTTATGTGCGGCGGCGGCATTCTTTATTGTCGCGACACCCGCATTTGCGGCAACGAGCGACTATACTAATTTTTGGTCATTTGATGATGCAGCGGGTCATAGTGTCGCTGATACCGGCGGACAGCATGGCGTCATCACGGGAAGCTCGACGGGGCTTGGTTGGGCAAGCGGGAAGATCGGAACGTCGCTCGGCATGGACGGACTTACCGGAGAGGGAGTAACTCTCCCGAATGGATTTCTCACCGGAAGCCAGGGTACGCTTTCAACATGGTTTCGCATCGAAGAGCTGAGCGATCGTAACGTGATCTTTTCAGGGAAGTCCACGAGCGACAATAATATCTACGTACTTTTATCGATCGATCGGGATGGTCGTCCTCAGATGCAGTTTCGTACCGATCCGACGGGAAGTGATCATAAGGCACAAGGAGTAGCGATACTCAATAGAAATGAGTGGTACAATCTCGTCCTTACGGCGAACACTGTCTCGTATAAGATGTACGTGAACGGTATTGAGCTCGCTGTCGCCGGAGAAAATATCGGACGATGGTTCCCCGATTTCACCAATCAAACACTTTCGTATCGGATCGGAGCATCCGAGGCATACCCGCTCGTTGGTTCTTGGAACGGCATGCTTGATGAGGTGCGCATCTATAATCGAGTTCTGACGCAAGACGACGTGACCGCACTCTATGAGGAAGGAAACGCAGGAAGACCGACCGCCCCTCTCTCAATCCGCCCAGTGCTGTCGTTCACGATATCCAGTGAGACCATCATGCCAAAGGATGCGGTGACGCTTTCGTGGAGTTCGGCAAATGTTGATACGTGTTCCGCTAGCGGGGATTGGTCAGGAGTGCTTCTACTGTCCGGATCGCGCGTGATGAGCGATATCAGCACTGATGCTGCATATTCGATGACGTGTACCGGCAAAGGTGGACCGATCGAAAGTACTGTACGTGTTCATGTCGGCACGAGTTCCGAGGGTGCAGCTGTGGGCAGCGAGCCACCTACGGTTCCCGGCGTCGTTCTCCCATTTGTTCCAACAGTAAGTGAAACTCCGCTATTTGTGCATGATCTCTCCGTGGGGGTGAGGGGTGGTGATGTCAAACAGATGCAATTGCTACTCATTCAAGACGGAGTTCTTGCCGATGGACTTTCGTCCGGCTACTTTGGGACGCTTACCAAGGAAGCGGTGATGAAATTCCAGGAAAAACGCGGAGTCCCGGCGACTGGGTATGTTGGTCCGCTTACGAGGGGAGTACTGAACACGCTGGGAAGGGGTACGCTTACGGTTACCGTGGTAACACCGACAACGGAACCCGCAGGTTCTGTCACGCTGACCGCAGGAAGTGGGCTTTCAAATGCTGAGATTGATACAAAGATCGCAGCAATCATGAAACTTATCGCTGAACTTCAGAAACAACTTGCGGTGCTCCGAGCCGGAAATTAACCAACGCGAAATATCGTAGTCCTTTTGTGACGATAAACGTTTTTCACATCTACAAGTAATATCAAATATATGCCAACGATCTATGTTACGCGACGGATCCCGGAACTTGGGCTTTCGATGCTTCGTGATAAAGGATTTACGCTCGATGTGAGCGAAAAAGACGGAGTACTCACCAGGGATGAATTGCTTGGTGCGCTTCGTGCAAAACCTTATGACGGTGTTCTTTCGCTTTTGACCGATACCATCGATGCCGAAGTCTACGACGCAGTGCCGACGGCAAAGATCTTTGCCAATTACGCCGTTGGATTCAATAATATCGATATACCTGAGGCAAAAAAACGCGGGATCGTTATCACAAATACTCCCGGAGCGCTTACGAACACCGTCGCAGAGCATGCAATGGCACTCATTCTCGCATGTACGACGCGTACCGTCGAAGGGGACCGTCTGACGCGTGCGGGAAAATATGAAGGATGGGGTCCGATGATGCTGCTCGGAATGGATCTTGCGGGAAAGACACTCGGTGTCCTCGGTGCAGGGCGTATTGGCTCGCGACTCGCACATCATGCGAAGGATGGCTTCGATATGAATGTTATCTATTATGACGTAAAGCAAAACCCCGATTTTGAAAAGGCGACCGGAGCGCGATTCTGTGCGACCGTCGAGGAGGTACTGAGAGACGCGGATGTTGTTTCGATTCATGTTCCGTTGCTCGACTCGACCAAGCACCTCATGAATGCGGAGCGGCTCGCGATCATGAAGAACACCGCCTACCTCGTGAATACCTCGCGCGGACCGGTCATCGATGAGGTCGCTCTTGTTGCGGCGCTCAGGGCAGGGGTTATCGCAGGAGCCGGAATCGATGTCTATGAGCATGAGCCTGCACTTGCTCCGGGACTTGCGCAGTGTGCAAATGCCGTCCTCACTCCGCATATCGCTTCGGCCTCCGTGCCGACACGTGACGGCATGGCACGTCTCGCCGCAGAAAATCTCATTGCGTTTTTCGAAGGGAAGACTCCTCCGAACGCGGTGCAATAGGAGAAAAAAAGAAACACCCGACGACGTCGGGTGTTTTTTGCAAACAGTTACTTGATACAGGAAGAATATTCCTTCATGGAGATTCCCAGTGCCGTCTCGAATGCTTGAACCAACTTCTCTCCCGACTCTTTTTTGAGAGTGAAATCCTGCTTCACCCATTCCTCTTTATTCAGCCAGGTGAATTTTATTGCATCAGTTTCTTCAGGTATAAATTCAAGTTGAGCGACGCGTTTTTCTTTTTTATCAAAGGTTTTGATAATGTCGTGATTTGTCGCGTTTTTCGGGGTGTAGACCGTAATGGTAAGCTCAACATCGGGTTTTGGGATGCATTTAAGAACGTAGCTTTCCCAGGTGCCTATGTAGGCAGGGAGTTTGGGTTCTCCTGCGAATACGGAGGGTGCGATAATCGTTGCAGCAAGCGCGAATGCGGAAATGAGACGCTTCATTTAAAATCTCTTTCGATTGAACGGTACTGCCTTGCAATCTAACATAAAAACCAAAATTGGCAAGCCCGATTATTAATCGGGCGCTTTTTGGTCGGTAAGGATGGTCACAGTCTCTCCATCAATATTTTTTTGTCAAGGTTAAACCTTGACAAAAAAGGGTGAAAAAATGGCTTAAATACTGAAACACTTATTGGGATTGAGTCCCCATCGCAATCGTAGATGGAGGATGGAGGATGCTAACGAATATCGTGCGATAAGAAAAAAGTAAAAAACGCCCTACATCGGGCGTTTTTAGTTTTCTCGCTACTGAGCACGAATTGTGTGTGCCTCAACGCATGACTTATACAAAGATTGGTACTCCTTGTCTGTGGTATGTATTTCAGCAAGGAACTGCTCGTGTGCTTCTTTGTGTTCACTATCACCGTATCTTAGCCAATTTCCTCTCTTGGAGTTCCGTACTGATCGACTCCAAGTTGAACGATTTGTGTCGGTCCATGTTTCTTCGCGTTGCTCAATTTTTCTGCCATTCCAGCTTGTGGTGCGCATAAATACTTTTGTCTTCACCCCGCCGATGTGCATCTCCCCGGCGTACTGGGCGATCTCAAATTTGTTTCCAATGCGATCCGCACAAATAAGCCTACTATGGTTCGCTTGAATTTCATTCGGAATTTGTGGCTCCGGCACTACTGTTGTGGCGAAAGTACTGGAAATGCAAGCGAGAGAAATGATCAAGGCAAGCAAATGTTGCATGACGTATTTTCCTCTATATATCTGAAATGCACACTACATTTCAGATGTGAGCATGTCAACGAGCTGTGTTGCAAATTTATCCTAATCCTGTTATCGTAATGCGATTAGATACTAATTTTTCGATTATGATAACGCTTACCGTAGAGGCTCGCGACGTGAAAGTAAATCCGAAAATGATCAGAAGGAGTGGAAACATCCCGGCGGTCTTTTACGGATCTTCACATCCTTCGACGCCGATCACTGTGAATAAGATCGCTTTTGTAAAAGCATATCAGCAGGCCGGCTCTTCTGCACTTATCTCTCTTCAGACACCAACCGGTGTCATTGATGCAATTATCCACGATGTCGCACTTGATCCGGTCATCGGAGATGCCATCCATGCGGATTTTTATATCGTTGCCAAGGATCATAAGATCGAAGTGGATATCCCTGTAGAATTCGTCGGGATCGCACCGGCAGAGAAACTCGGCGGCATCGTCATGCGTGTATTGCATGAGGTTCGCGTTGAGTCGCTTCCGGGAAAACTCCCGCAGCATTTTATCGTTGATCTTTCAAAGCTTGTTTCATTGGATAGTCAGATCACTATCGCCGATATCGTACTCGGTGACGGTGTGCGTTCAATGGTGCCGCTTACCGAGGTCGTTGCCGGTATGACTTCTGCTCACGAAGAGGAGGAAGGTGTCGCTGCTGCGATCAATATGGATGCGATCGAGGTCGAAAAGAAGGGGAAGAAAGAAGAGGAGGCCGAGGAAGCTGCCGCATAACACGGTATTTACTTCGCACGAAAACACCGCGGAAGGCGTATCGTTCGTCTTTTTGCGGTGTTTTTTGTTTTCTGTGCGAGTGAGATGGTATAATGAACTTTACGCATATGAGCAATACTCCGATTATCTCACGTCATCAATACATGAGCATACTTGCGCGCTTGGCGTTGGCTCTTCTTTGTACCCCCATGTTCATCCTTGCTTTTGCTGATACGGTGACGGCACAGACGGGGCTCTCTGTCGCGAGCGCCGATAAGGAAATATTGCTTCAAAATGAATTGGATAGCGTCAATCAGGAAATTGCCGGACTGAATAATACGATTGGAGGACTGAAGAGTGTGGGAACGAGTTTGACCGGAGACATTAAGTTGCTCAAGGCAAATACTGACCGTCTGAATGTGCTTATCAAGAGACAAAGTGCACTCGTTGCGCAACTCGGGGTCGGAATCGTCGAAAAATCCAGAACGGTAAAAAATCTTGGATTGCGCATTGACCGTGAGAAACAGTCGCTCGCGCAACTTGTGCGCAAAACAAACGAGATCGATCAGACGTCGCTTCCCGAGATGTTGCTCTCCGGTGATGATCTTTCGGATTTTTTTCTTGACCTTGATTCGTTCGATGCTATCCGTGCGGGGTTGAAGGATTCTACTGATACATTAAGAGGTGCGAAAGAGGAAAATCAGGCTGCGCAGGATGCATTGGAAACAAAACAGCAGCAGGAAATGGACGCGAAGGCGGGCCTGGAACGTAGCAAGAGCATCGTGCAGTCAAATGAAGCGGAAAAGAATCGCCTATTGAAGATTACGAAAAACAAGGAAGCAGGATATGCAAAAGTGCTCGCTGATCGCAAGAAACGCGCCGCAGAGATCCGTGCAGCATTGTTCGCGTTACGTGATTCCGGCGAGATATCGTTCGGAAAAGCGTATGATTATGCAGTTGTTGTTTCTGGTCAAACGGGAATTCGTCCAGCGTTTTTACTCGCAATATTCATGCAGGAATCTAGTTTCGGAAAAAATCAAGGTTCTTGTGTCTTGAAAAATAAAGCTACTGGCGCGGGGATTTCTGTCACGACTGGAAATACGAAGCAAAAAGTGATGAATCCTACACGTGATGTCCCTCCTTTCCTTTCCATTACCGCACAACTTGGCAGAGACCCGTATAATACGAGAGTTTCATGTCCGCAAGAGGTGGGGTGGGGAGGGGCAATGGGTGCAGCACAATTTATTCCATCAACATGGGTGATGTTTGAAAAACGTATCACTAAGGCGCTCGGCACTGACGCCGCAGATCCGTGGAATGCGCGGGACGCATTTATGGCGGCAGGTATGTATCTCAGTGATCTCGGTGCGAAGTCTGGTTCATATACTGCGGAACGTAATGCGGCATGCCGATATTTTTCCGGGAGTAAGTGTGCTGCTTCAAGTTGGGCGGCAACGTATGGGTCGCAGGTGATGACGAAAGCTGAGTCGATCCAAACCTCGATGATCGACCCGCTGAATTCCTGATTTTGGTGCACTACTCATGCTTCGCTGGACGGGTTTGTGACCGTACTCAACGTACGGTCACCGCACACCGACCAGCTCCAGTAACTTCGTATTGCATCCAAAATCAAGAGCTCAGTCTGCGCTCGTAGCTTTGTTGTCACCGTTTCGGTGTTATTGAAAAGCCGCATGACCTTTCTCCTGCGAGCGAGGGTTTCCTCCTTTTGAAAAACCTCGCGGAGGCCACTGGGGCAGGGCTCGGTCTTCGCCTTGCGAAGCCTGCCCCGCCGAGCGGAAGCACAATTTTCGCTGGAAAAAATTGACGTTGTGTTTTTCAAAAGGAGGAAACTCGAGCGAGCCATATTTGCCAAATTTGGGGGTGTTTGATAGAGTGTAGCCCTATGGCAACAGCACAAGTAAAAAAGGACAAGAAACCAGAAGCAAAGGTTGAATTCAACGTGAAGTATTTTCCCGCTGCAAAAGCAACGTGTGCGTGTGGCGCAGAAATGACGGTCGGCTCCACCATGGAGAACATCGACATGGAAATCTGTTCACAGTGCCACCCACTCTTCACCGGAAAGGAGAAGGCGATGGATACCGCAGGACGCGTGGAGCGTTTCAAGAGCCGCGCCGCAGCTGCTGCACCAAAGAAGGCAAAGAAATAGTTATCTTGGAGAGCCCGCATGCAGTGATTGTTATGCGGGTTTTTCTGTGCAAACAGGATTTTTGAAAACGGTGAACTTCTTTGTTGCGGGGCCCCTGCGATTCGGTCAACTTATATGAATAAGTCTTCCTCATCGCTTTCCCCGCGCCGCGAATTTCATCCATTTTCAAAAGTCCTGTAAAATTCATCTGTCTTATATGGAACCCGATCTCAGTAAATTTAGAGAAAATTATAAAACGAAATATCTTGTTGACGAATACGAGCGGCTTTCTGCTGAATTGGAAAGTGCAAAAAGTATGCTTGGTGTTGACCCCGAAATGGATGCATTGGCGACAGAAGATATCGTATTGCACGAGGCGAGCATGAAAGAACTTGTCGAGAAGATGGAATATATCCTGAAAGAGGACGTTGTCGCCGAAGAAAAGCCACGTGAGATCATTCTCGAAGTACGTGCGGGTGTCGGCGGGGAAGAGGCGGCAATTTTTGCGCAGGATCTTGCGCTCATGTATCAACGCTTTGCGGAATCAAAAGGATGGGGATGGAAAGTCGTGGATGAATCGCAGAGCGAGATGGGCGGATACAAAGAGGCGACATTCGAGATCACCGGTAACGGCATCTTTGATCTGATGAAGTGGGAGACGGGGGTGCATCGGATCCAGCGGATTCCCGCAACAGAAAAGTCGGGACGCATTCATACGTCAACCGCGTCGGTCATCGTGCTCCCGATCAGGAAGAAGGCAACCGTTGTTATCAATCAAGCCGATCTTGAAATGTCTTACACCCGTTCTGGGGGCGCCGGCGGGCAGAATGTGAACAAGGTGGAGACCGCGGTGCACTTGGTGCACAAGCCGACAAATATTCACGTGCACTGCTCGGTAGAGCGCTCGCAGCTGAAGAATCGCGAGAAGGCGATGTCGATCCTCGCGGCGAAGCTTGAACAATTGAACGATGAGGAAGAGTTGAAAAAGAATGCCGATGCGCGCTCCGTGATAGGATCCGGCGACCGCTCGGAGAAGATCCGCACCTACAACGTTCCGCAAAATCGCGTCACCGATCATCGTATCAAAGAATCATGGCACAACATTGACGGTATTTTTGGTGGAGACATCGGGGCGATGCTTCAAACTATCAGCGAGCGCGCGGGAAGCGGGGAGATGGGGAGTGCGGAGGAGGGGGATGACGAATAAGATACTGCTCGTGTTTTTTCTGTTTGAGAAAAACAGCATCAATTTTTTCCTGCGAAAAATTGTGCTTCCGCTTGGCTGGGCAGGCTTCGCAGTGCGAAGACCAAGCCCTGCCCCATGTGCCTCCGCGAGTTTTCTCAAACAGAAGAAACTCTCGCTCAAGAGGGGCGACGTTTGAGCAATGAGCTCTCGACAAGGTCTCATTTTTCCGTAGAGTAATATTTGCAAGATGCTCTTGCGATTGGTCCGGCAATTCTCCGGAACCTTGTGAGTAACGAGGTGTGTTCTTTGAAGGAGACGTCATGAGAAATGACAATGGATATGAAAGATTATGGAAGCTTCAGGCAATGATAGGGAAGCTTGTGCTTGACGGTAAGCGTGATCCGAACGAGGTTGCAAATACACTTCAGTCGATCGTTGATCGTGCGTCGCCCTCTTCGCATTTCACCCTTATGAAGACCATCGACATCGTCGTTCCTGACGACTATGTTCATGCGACTCAACTGGCCACGTTCAAGAGGGAGAATCTGAATGGATTTTACGCCTACGATCCTTCCATTATTGACGCGAATTTTACGAACGTGACAACATCGCTTGTTCCCGGCCGCAAATTCAGGGTACAGGTCTTTAGGCCGCCTACTTCGGGTGTGACAACATCTGAAGAGTGGTTGGCTTTCCTCAAGAGCCAGAAGGCTGTTCTTGTTGGCGCCCAAGGTTTGTCGCTTGTTTATGCAGCGAAGCGCGAGGAGCTTCCCAAACACTACGTGTGCGTCTCCTTAGACGAGAAAGGTGCATTTTGGAAAGACGCAAGTGGTCACCATCGAGTGCCTTATCTCTACGGTGATCTGAGCGGCAACTTCGGTCTCTACCTCGGCATTTTCGATCATGGCTGGACCGATAAGTGCTGTCTGCTCTGCTTCTGTGATCTGCCCGCCGAGGAATGCGAGTTGGTCCATCAAAGTCCGGAAATGTAGTTTGTTTTCTTGTTTTTGACTGTTTGACCGGAACCCCTGCGGAAGCTGGGGTTCATTTTTTACACAACACGCAGGAAATCACCTATTTCCTTGCGAAAATGGGCTTATTTTGCTAGTATGCTGACACTTATTAATAGTTCAGTGCTTGCGGAAATGGATGAAATTCGAGGCGCGGGGAAGGTGGCGAGGAAGACATATTCTTATATGGTGACCGAGACACAGGGGACCCGCAACGATGAAGTTCGCCGTTTGCGAAAACACTGTTGCGACATAAAATATGACTGAAAATACCGCAATAGAAGCAATGTTCAATGTCGGCGCACACTTCGGATATTCCCGAGCTCGCCGTCATGCCTCCGTCAAGCCCTATTTGTTTGGGGCAAAGAACGGTGTCGATATTATTGACCTAACCGAGACAGCCAAGATGCTCGACGTTGCGAAGGCGCGCGTGGAAGAGCTTGGTAAACTTGGAAAGAACATCCTCTTTGTTGGCACGAAGCAGGAGATCAAGGGAATCGTTGAGGATGCTGCAAAGTCACTTAATATGCCTTACGTCACCGAGCGTTGGGTGGGTGGAATGCTTACGAACTGGAATGAGATCAAGAAACGGACCGGCCGACTGAAAGAGCTTTCAGATAAGTTCTCCAAGGGCGAGCTCGATAAGTACACCAAAATGGAAAAACTGCTTTTTGAGCGTGAGATGGGAAAGCTTCAGACGGAGTTCGGAGGAATCGCTTCGCTTGAGGGAGCACCAGGTGCCATCATTGTCGTTGATCCTCGCGAAGAGCACATTGCGGTAAAGGAGGCGAACAAAATGAAGGTTGAAACGATCGCACTCCTCAATTCTGATTGTGATGCATCAAAAATAACGTATCCGATCCTTGCGAATGATTCCGCACTTGAGAGTGTGAAGTATTTCATGGCGCAGCTTTCAGCGGCATACGAAGCTGGCAAGAAAGCCAGAAGTGTGTAACCGCGGTTCACGAATTCAGCGAATTTCTTCGTTGTCAGCGTCGTGAGTCTCGTGAACGTACGAGGAGTACGTCCACCAGGCATCACTTCCTCGACGCCTCGAACTTCATCTGAATTGGTGAACCTGACAAAGGTTGGTTATCTTTTGTTCATTAATTGAAAAACATATGGAAATTGGAATGGATCAGATCAAGGCATTGCGCGATGAGACCGGCGTTGCGGTCATGCAGTGCAAGAAGGCGCTTGAAGAGGCGGGGGGAGACATGGAAAAGGCTCGCATGGCTCTGCGCAAAAAAAGCGGAGAGATCGCGGCAAAGAAAAGCGAGCGCACGCTCGGCTCGGGTGTCGTCGCTGCATATATTCACGGGAACGGCTCGGTGGGAGCAATGGTGGAGCTCGGCTGTGAGACAGACTTTGTCGCAAAAAATGAGGAATTCAAGAAGCTGGCTTATGACATTGCGATGCATGTTGCGGCGCTCCGCCCGAAGTACTTAACGCAGGCAGATATCACCGACGAAGAAAAAGCGAAAGCAAAAGATTTTTTCGTTGAGGAGGTTGAAAAGACAATGGCGGGAAAACCTGAGGCGATCAAAGAAAAAGCGCTCCTCGGAAAACTTGAGGTTTATTTCAAGGAGATGGTCCTCGTCGATCAGCCATTCGTGAAGAACGGTGATATGACCATTGGCGACCTGGTGAAGGGTGCAGTGCAGAAATTTGGTGAGAACACCGAGATCGTGCGTTTCTCACGATTCGCAGTCGGGAAGTAGCCGAGCTTGTTTGGCGTTGGTGCCACAAAAAATCTATGTCAATGCTTCTTTTTATTTGGATCATTTCAGCGCTCACATTTCTGGGCATTGTTTGCTACGCCCGCTTTACTCTCTCCGAGCGTGAACATGCGCTTTTGCACAGCGAGTCTCGCTTGAGTGACGTGTTGACCGAGGAGGTGCTATCGCTTCATCGTGATTTTCGTGAACTATTCGAAGTGCTGAAGCCCCATGGAAAACGCTCGCTCAGTGCAGGACTCGTGATGGTCAAGCGCGGGCAGGACCTTTTCATTAGTCGGGTATATGGGCGTATTCAATGTGAAAAGGGCCGTGCTTCGTCGTTTTTCCTGAAGCAGATTGCTGAACATCAGGGCAAAGACGCCGAGCGCGAGAATAGCGAACGTTCGGTATAGCCAAAAGGGTATTTTTCTGTTAAAAATAATGACGTTAGCGATGTGCGCTAACGATGCCGCCTTAGCTCAGTTGGTAGAGCAACACTTTTGTAAAGTGAAGGTCCCCAGTTCAAGCCTGGGAGGCGGCTCCAGAGAAGCGATATTTTGTAAGCCAAGTTCGCAAAGCCGAACACCAGGTTGGCTTTTTCGATGAGGTAGCGGCCACCGCCGCATGCAATTCACAACTCGCCATCTTCACAAAGCTTGCGATGACGATCTCGAATAAAGTGATGGTCCAAGACCGAAGTTCACTGGTATTAAGTTGTGGTATATAATCCAGGAATGTCTCCACAGCAAACTCCCAAGACGGAATTAAAGAAACGCTGCACTTTCTGCCTTGTCGTACGATATTTTGCGGCGACGGTTTTTCTTTCGACCTGTGTGTTCTACCTGTATACGAAGTATCTATAGACTCTGACGTTTGCAACACGGTCCTTTTTCAATATAATGGGACGATGACAGAGCCAGAAAACACACTAAAGGGACACCTCCATCCGCTCACGATCATGATCGACCGCATCTGTGTCATCATGACCGAGATGGGTTTTGACGTTGTCGATGGACCGGAGATCGAGACCGAGTTCTATAATTTTGATGCGCTCAACGTCCCAAAGGACCATCCGTCGCGCGATATGCAGGATACATTTTGGATAAAGCCACGACCCCAGGATACTGAACGATTGCTTTTGCGTACACATACTTCTCCTGTGCAAATTCGTACTATGGAAAAGTGGGCAAAAGGGGAATATGAGAATGATATGCTTGCCATCATCGTTCCCGGCAAAGCGTTCCGCAATGAGGCAACCGATGCAACGCACGAAGCGCAATTCCATCAGGTCGAAGGTCTGCTTATCGGGAAAGATATTTCGCTCGCACATTTGAAGGGAGTACTTCGTCATTTGTTTACGGAGCTCTTCGGTCGAGATATTGAAATACGGTTGCGTGCATCTTTTTTTCCATTCACTGAGCCGTCAGCGGAGATCGACATGCAGTGTTTTAAATGTGGAGGTGTTGGTTGTGGAGTCTGTAAGCAGTCCGGGTGGATCGAGGTAATGGGTTCAGGGATGGTGCATCCGAATGTTCTCGAGAACTGCGGAGTTGATAGCTCGATCTATCAGGGTTTTGCTTTCGGTGGCGGTATCGATCGTCTCGCAATGCTGAAGTGGGGGATCGATGATATCCGTTTGTTCTATAGCGGCGACCTCCGTGTCGTGAACCAATTCTAATATGAAATATTCACTCAACTGGTTAGAGGAGCATTGCGCGAGCGCATTGCCTGACATCACAACCCTTGCGCGCGAGGTGACGCTTCGTGCATTTGAAATTGAGGAGATCGAAAAAAGGGGTGATGATACTTTGCTCGAAATAAAAGTACTCCCTGATCGTGCTCATGATGCGCTCTCTCACCGTGGTATGGCCCGTGAAATGGGGGCACTTCTCGGTGTGCTCCGTAAGGAGCGACAATTTGCTGCGGTGAAGCGTGCCGCCGGAGTCGCTCCCGTTCGAGTGGTGATCACTGATGCAAAGCTGTGTCCGCGCTATATCGCGACAAGAGTCGACAATGTGACGATCGGCACGACACCGAAGGATATGGCGACAAAAATTGAAGCAGTCGGCGGAAGAAGCATCAATAACGTCGTTGATATCACCAACTTCGTTCTTTTTGACATCGGACAACCCTTACATGCATTCGATGCGGAAAAGGTCGTCGGGGGCATCACAGTGCGTCTTGCGAAGGAGGGAGAGGTCATGACGACGCTCGACAATAGGGAAGTTACGCTTCTCGGCACAGAGCTCGTCATCGCCGATGATGAAGGAGTCCTTGCACTCGCCGGGATCAAGGGTGGCAAGAAGGCCGAGGTGACGAATGAAACGAAAAGCATCATCATTGAATGTGCGAATTTTGACCCGACGCTTACGCGCAAGACCTCACAGCGATTGGGTATCAAGACCGATGCGTCGAAGCGCTATGAGAACGGGATGACGTCGGCATTCGCGAAGGAGGGATGCGACCTTGCGCTTTCGCTCATTGCGCTCCACGGAGGGGTCGGTGCCGAGGCGGGGGAAACGACTGACGTCTATCCGTCACCCGAAAAGACTGCGGTAGTCTCTTTGATCTTGGGCGATGTGAACCGCCTACTCGGCCTCGCACTCTCGGCAGATGAGCTTGCCAAGGTCTTTTCTCGTGCGGGTCATGTCTACGAGCAGAACGGCGACAGGTTTGACGTCACAGTTCCGGAGGAGCGTCTTGATCTGCGTATCAAAGAAGATATGATCGAAGAGGTGGGAAGACATGTCGGATATGAAAATATCGCACCGCTTCTTCCGCCGCTGTCACGAAAAGGCGTGCCTTCTAAACACATGTTCTATTCGAACAAAGTACGAACGCTTCTTGTTGAGCGGGGATTTTCGGAAGTATTCACCTATTCGTTCGCCAAACACGGAGAGGGGGAGATCGAAGTATTGCATCCCGTTGGGAACGATCGCCCTTTCATGCGGCGAGTGTTGTCCTTCGGCCTGTGGCGGTCTCTGGTGATGAATTTTTTGAATGCCCCGCTTATCGGGGTCGACAGTGTCCGTATCTTTGAATTCGGCAATGTTTTTCCTCCTGAAGGCGAGAAAATGTCACTTGCACTTGGGGTCCGCACTTCCGGGAAGAAAAAAATACTGGCGATGAAAGAGGAGTTACGCGCACTATTGCCCGAATTGGGAAACACAGTTGGTGCTGCAATGGTTTCTGTGAATGAGCGCGATGAGCCGGACGGACTTGTTCTCGAGATCGATTTTGATGCGAGTATCAGAAGTCTTCCTGACCCGGAGCAGTATGACGTACCGCTCGCGGAAGAAAAAGAAATGCGCTATAAAACACTTTCGGCATATCCGTTCATTGTAAGAGATATCGCAATATTTGTTCCGCAGGGAGCGACTGAAGAATATATTGAAACACTGCTCAAGAAAGAAGCCGGGGGGCTTGTGGCGCGTTTTTCTCAATTTGATAAATTCCAGAAGCAGGGTGAAGATCGGGTCTCGTATGGATATCGCATGGTATTCCAGTCGTTCGAGAAGACACTTACTGATGAGGAGGTGAATATGGTCATGGAACGTGTTGCCGCCGCGTGCAATGCACAAAACGACTGGCAGGTGCGATAAAATAAAAAACCCGCCTGCCTGCGCAGGCAGGTCGAAGCGGGGTTGAAAGAAGGTGGCGAGCGATGTTCACGTCGGATGTTGATGTTTCTGCTCGGTAGCAGAATTTTTTGCCCAGATATCCGTAACCACTTTGAGACGGGCGAGTAGGTCGGCACGCTTACTCTCGTCGAGTGTGAAGAGAACGATGTTCTGCTCCTCGTCATACTTCGTGAAGTCGAACCAGATGTCGTAGGCGGACACCCTGCCGGATCGTGACTCAAAGCGCGTTGCCTCCCAATCGACCGCATTGTTAAAGCGAGCGGGTTCTTGGAGATGCAGCTTGCCGTCAGCCAAGCGTTGCAGATGTGACTGGTAGGCACTTGCGTCGAAGCCAGACTGAGTCAGCAGGAAGACGGGCACGATCGCTCCGCCGTTGTTCGCTTGAACGCTGACTTCTACCATGGCGATCTGGCCTGTAAACAGTCGCTTGAGCGCCTCGGCTTGGTCGCCAACCTCGAACTCCGAAGAGCCCATGTAGTCGTATTTAAACCTCCCACTTTCATCCAACTTGCAGCGTTGGATGAGCCATGGGGTGACGGGGGAAATAACCTTTGGTGGTTTGAGTCCAAAGAATCGTGCGAGTCTCGAAGTCTTGGGCATAGTGCCTCCTGTAGTGAGAAAAAGGTTGTGACGGGAACATCCTGAGCTGGCAACACTTTATCACATATTTTATGAATAGTCAATTTTCTTTATTTGACTGAGTGATTATTTTGTGTGAGCATGGAAAACGGTTTGTTCGTCATTAGGGAGTTTTCAATGGATGCAGGAAAAGTTATTCAGGTCGCCGAGCTGTATAAACAACAGTTTGAAGCACTAGCGTCTTTTACCCCCAGCATACGCAGATACATCCGTAGGGATTTTAAAAAGGCCGGACCACCTCCGACCACAAAGGACGAGATATCCGCTCTCATCGCTCTGGGCGAAGCATATCCCAGTGCACCCGGATCCTCTGTTCCCGCCAGATCTTTTGATCATGCGGGTCGTGCGCCGACGGAGAAAGAGGTGTGGGCACATTGTGAAGCGATGGTCCCAGCAATCAAACAAATGCTTGCTGAAGATCGTCTCGAAAAATGTTGCCGTTGGATAGGATTCATCAGTGGTGCGGAGGTGGCGACATTCGCCTTTCATCCTTTGTATGGATTGGGCAAAGAAATGGCAGTGTGTGCATCTCTCGACGCGATAAAGGCGGCGAAGAATGGCCGGCTCCTCGAATCTTTTTGTCATCTAGGGTTTGCGCAGGGTGCACTTTGGGTTGCTGGTGCCTATTCAATCGATGAGTTGAAGGAGCACAACAGGCCATCGTGACTGCCCCCCCGTGTTCTCTTGAGCCGCCGCCTCAGTGTGGGCGGCTTTTTTTGTGCTAAATACGGCTTTATTGCAGGCCGTTTTATGAGCATTTTGTACCACACAAAATTGACAGAAAAAGCTTTGAATATATACACCTTTTTGCTATAATGCCTGTACGAAATTGTCCGCTCCAAATGTGAATTTGGGGCGGGCAATCATTCATAATAAACAGGACTAACCCGGATAGTATGGCAAAAAACGAGGAAATAAAACCAAAAAAAGAAAAGTCGTATGGTGCTGAGTCGATCCAGGTTCTCGAAGGACTTGAGCCGGTACGGAAGCGTCCTGGAATGTATATCGGTTCGACCGGAGTTGAGGGCCTCCACCATTTGATCTGGGAGATCTTTGACAACTCGCGCGACGAAGCGATGGGCGGATACTGTAACCATATTGAGGTTGCGCTTCTTCCCGGCAATCGTGTGCGCGTCGTTGATAACGGGCGCGGTATTCCTATCGATATTCATGCGAAGACAAAGGTCTCTGCGCTCGAGACGGTCATGACGACGCTCCATGCGGGAGGAAAGTTCGGAGGAGAAGAATCCGGCTATAAAGTTTCCGGCGGCCTTCACGGTGTCGGCGCCTCAGTGGTGAATGCGCTTTCGCAGTACGCGAGGGTCAACGTGCACAAAGACGGAGGGGAGTATGTCCAGGAATATGCACGCGGAAAACAGAAGGCAAAGGTGAAGAAGATCGGTGCAACAAAAGATAACGGCACCATTGTGCTCTTCGACCCGGATCCGGAGATCTTCAGCGAGATCAAGTTCAGCTGGAGTACGATCGTCACCCACTTGCGACAGCAGGCATATCTCGTGAAAGGACTCGAGATCAACGTACTTGATTTGCGCGACTATACCGGGAAGATTGATCTTGAATCGGCGTTTTATTTGAAAGAAGCAGGCTACAATGTTCCGTCAATGTCATTCTTCTTCGAGGGCGGACTTTTTTCACTCATCAAATACTACAATAAATTTCAAAAACCGATCCATAAGGAGATTTTTTATGTGGAGAAACAAGAAGGAAGCGTCGATGTTGAAGTGGCGCTGCAGTACGTCGATGATATGGCTTCGCGTGAGATTGCGTTCGCAAATAATATTTATAATCCCGAGGGAGGAATGCATGTGACGGGATTTCGCACTGCGCTTACTCGCGTATTGAACGACTACGTCAAGAAGAATAATTTCGGCAAAGAGGCCGAGGAAGGATTCACCGGTGATGACGTGCGCGAGGGTCTCACGGTCGTCGTATCGATCAAGATGGCCGAGATCCAATTTGAAGGACAGACCAAGGGCAAACTTGGCTCTGTCGAGGCCCGCAGTGCAACGGAGAAGGTCTTTGGTGAGGCATTCGGTATGTTCCTTGAAGAACACCCTGAGGACGCCAAGGCGATCGTGAACAAGGTCGTGCTTGCGGTCCGTGCACGCAAGGCCGCCAAGGCTGCAAAAGACTCAGTACTCCGTAAGGGGGCGCTTGAGGGCATGACGCTTCCCGGAAAGCTCGCAGACTGTCAAAGTCGAAGCCCGTCAGATTCAGAGCTCTTCATTGTTGAGGGAGATTCAGCCGGTGGCACTGCAAAGACCGGACGTGACCGAAAGACGCAGGCCATCCTGCCGCTCCGCGGAAAAATTCTTAACATTGAGCGCGCGCGTCTTGATAAGATGCTCGCATCTGAGCAGATCAGAAATCTCGTCGTTGCGATGGGTACCGCTATTGGTGATGTGTTCGATATTTCAAAACTTCGCTACCACAAGCTCATCATTGCAACAGATGCCGACGTGGACGGTGCACACATCCGCACGCTGCTGCTGACGCTTTTTTACCGACATTTCCGGCCGCTTGTCGATGCGGGGCATATCTACATTGCACAGCCGCCGCTCTATAAGGTGAAGAAAGGAAAAGAAATAAATTATTTTTATTCTGATGAACAAAAGGAGGCATACCTCGTGAAAGAGGGTGTGAAGGCCGAGGAACTTGAAATTGCCGAAGAGGGAGATGATATCGAACCTCAGGATGCCGACACGGAAGAGGAGAAGGAAGGAAAAACCGCGAAGAGGGCTGCGAAGGTGCATATCCAGCGCTATAAGGGTCTTGGAGAGATGAACTCAGAAGAACTCTGGGAAACGACCATGGACCCCGCACATCGTGTGGTGAAGCAGGTCACCGTTCATGACGCGCAAGAGGCGGACAAGATATTTGACCTTTTAATGGGCAGCGAGGTCGGACCTCGCAAGAGCTTCATTCAGTCGAACGCAAAACTCGCGAACATCGATATCTAATACCATGAAATGGTGTCTTTTTACGGGAACGTGGAGGCTCACGAATAGTGAGGTTGAAGAGGACGTACGCGCAGCCGTTCGTGAGGTACTTTCACGCGGGGATGGGATAGTGACGGGAGGAGCGACCGGTGTTGATCATTTTGCGATCGACGAGCTGTCGAAGTTTGACCCGAATTTTACACGGCTGAGAATCTTTATTCCCACGTCGCTGTCAGAATATATGCACGACTATCGAACGAATTGGTTGCATGATCCGATCACCGATCACGATATCGATCAGCTTGAGAAGCTTCTATTTGAAGTAAAGATAAAAAATCCGGCTGCGCTCGTTGAATTATCGCACACGAATATCACTCAAGTTGAATATAATCTGCGACATTTGGATGAGGTGAAATATTCGGACATGGTGTATGCGTTCCAGGTCAATAAGAGCACCGGAACACAGGATACTATCGATAAGGCGAAGGCGGCGGGGCTTCCAATCGTGTTGCATAAACAATATTCGATCAGTGAATAAAAAAACCGCCACGATGTGGCGGTTTTTTTGTTCCGGTTATTTCTTTAGCCGTATCTCCTCAGTGAGTTTTGCGAGTAGTTCATCGAGAGTGCATTCACCGACCTTTCCTTCATTCCGTGATTCGAGTGTGACCTTTCGTCCTGCGACCTCTGCGTCACCGATGACGAGTGTGTAGGGAGTTTTCTCGACCTTCGCTGCGCGGATCTTCTTGCCGAGTGATTCGCTTTCGAGTGCGAGTGAAACACGGATGTCCTTTGCTTCAAGCATTGCCGCGACTTCTTTTGCAAAGGCGTGGTGAGCTTCGGTGATAGGGACGATCGCGACCTGAGTGGGAGAAAGCCAAAGAGGGAAGTTGCCTGCGAGATGCTCGATGATGACCGAAAGAAATCGCTCGATGGAGCCCATGATTGCACAGTGGATCATGACGACCGTCTCCTTCTCTCCTTTTTCATTCGTGCACGTGAGGTTGAAGTTTTTTGGCTGGTTGAAGTCGAGCTGTATCGTCGCAATCTGTTGAGTTCTGCCGATGGAATCCTTCGCGATAAAGTCGATCTTGGGGCCATAGATTGCCGCCTCACCTTTGCCGTCGATGTATTTTTCGACCCCGCGTTTCTTCATGAGCGAGAGGATTGCATCTTCCGCCTTTTTCCATACGTCAGTAGTACCAAGATATTTATCAAAGTGTTCCGGGTCATGTCGCGAGAATCGCACCTGAAGATTGGTGAATCCAAAGGTGCCGTAGAATTGGTCAATGATGTCCCATATGGCGAATATCTCCTCCTCTATCTGGATCTCACGGCAAAATACGTGTGCATCATCTTGAGTGATCGCAAGAACGCGCGAGAGTCCCGAGAGTTCGCCCGACTGTTCGTCACGGTACACCATTGTTGTCTCAGCGTAGCGTTGCGGCATGTCGCGGTAGCTCTTTGGGAAAGCGTCAAATATCTGCGTATGATGAGGACAGTTCATCGGCTTCATCGCATACTCTCGGTCTTCACGCGTTGTTATCTTGAAAAGATCGTCGGCGTATTTTGCCCAGTGACCGGATGTTTGGTAGAGTTCTTTTTTTGTGATGTGAGGAATGGTCACTTTTTGGTAACCTTTTTTCTTGCGCATACTCCATACGTAGTCATTCAGAAGTTCGCGCAGTATTGTTCCCTTCGGGGTCCAAAGTGGGAGTCCTGCTCCGACGAGATCTGAGAATACAAAGAGCCCGAGCTCTTTCCCGAGTTTTCTGTGGTCGCGTTTTTTTGCCTCTTCAAGCATCGTCTCGTATGCGTTGAGCTCCACTTTCGTTTCGAATGCATACCCATAGATACGTGTGAGCATGGCGTTCTTTTGGTCACCACGCCAGTATGCTCCCGCGATGCGCGTGAGTGCGAAAGCCCCGGCATCTACTTCGCTCGTGTCTTTCACGTGTCCTCCTTTACAAAGGTCGGTGAAGTCTCCGAGCGTGTATGCGGTAAGGGCCTTATCTTCCCCCGCATATTGTTCAAGGAGTTCAAGCTTGAATGGCTGTGCGGCAAATAATTTTTGACCCTCTGCGAGAGATATCTCTTTGCCTGTCATGGGGAGTTTCTGGTTGATGAATTTCCGCATCGACTTCTCAAAACCCTTCAGATCTTCCGGGGTAGGGGTTTTGGTGAACGCAAGATCATAATAGAATCCGTCATCCGTTACAGGACCGATACCGAGCTTCACATTCGGATCGAATTCGATCGCTGCCATTGCCAATAGGTGAGCAAATGTATGTCTTATATTGTGCAGTTTTTCTCCATTGTCCATATCATTTAATGATTACCAATAAATAAAAATCACCCTCGTAAGAATACAGCGCTTACGCTATATGCTTACGAGGGCGATCTGTCACGATAGTACCGCGGTTCCACCTCGATTTTCCCGGGTATTCCCGAGAACACTCATTGCACTTGATTAGGGTTTCCCGCGTTCGCCTTTGGTTGGTGGCCAAAGCAATCTCAAGTGCTCTGAGTATAAGCGTTCGTATTTTTTCGGTCAAGTTACCGCGCGATAGTGAACACCGGGCAAATTGACACAGTGTATGCACCTGTGGGAGATTGGTATCAGAATTTCCCGCGATCAAGGAGTGCACCGTTGAAACTGAACATCACGTCGAAAAACCCTGTATTACACAAGAGAAAATTGGCCAAGATAGCATCAATACTCGCAACCATCAGGGCGCATTTTCCGGATATCGAGGAAGTGTTCACGGCGTCACTCAAAGCGCACTACCCTGAAATGTTCACCCTCGCGGTGGAAAACGGGATCATCCCTGGCGTACATGCGATGCCAACCGAAATTCCGGGATGCACGCGGATCGCTTGTGATCATCGACCGCTTATCGCCCATGGAGTGAAAGAAATTCCCGGGATTAATGACCACTGATCTTTTTGTTTCTGCAGTTGAATCTATTACCGCACAAGAGAAGTGCGGTTTTTTATTTGGTAAGAAGTCTACAAAAATTGACGCGAAAACGTCTTTATGAGAGGATTTTTTCAGAGTTTATTCTGCGAGGTAGAGTATGGCACTTACAATTGAAGATCGAATGACGCTTCAGCTAATTGACGAGGGACTTCGGACCGCAAGTGATGAAGATGCACTCATGATGTTTGGCATGGTCGATGGTGAAGAACTATTCACTCCGACCGGAACTCCTACGGAACTGTGTACGGAAATTGCAAAGAAGATCACCAAAAGCAGGCCGCACTTACAAGCACGCGTTTGTAACTTTGTCTCAGCGAAGGGACAGTCTGCCCCATAGGAAAATGTTTGAATGATCACACTCAGTTATATGAGTGTGATTTTTTGTATGGCAATTCGTACTACAACGCCTTTATTTTTTCTGCGATAATTGACGGTTCATCATTTCTCCGTGAAAAACGCCCTTTGATGGCGACGCATTTGTCGGGACCAATAAGGTCTTTGTATTCCGCCATCGTGCGAGGAAACACGACAACCTCGATCGAACCCGTGAAGTCTGCGATACGCAGAAACGCCATGTGCTCATTCTTCTTCGTGATGACCAGCTTGTGTTCTTCGATGATGCCTGCAATGACGGCACCCATGCCGTCATGTGTATCTTCGTTCACTTTCTTGATAGTACTTCCGCCTCGCTCAAGCTTTTCGCGGTGTTTGTCGAGCGGATGTCCGGATACGTAGAGACCCAATAATTCTTTTTCCCAGGCAAGTTTCTGGTCGATCAAGATCTCGGGCGCAGGGCGCAATCGCAGTCGAGGAAGCGTTTTTTCGTTGGTAACAACGGAGAAGAGCGAGACCTGATTTGAGAGGAGCGATTTTGCATGCTCCTTGTGGTACTCAAGTGCGTCATCGATATTGTGGAGTAGCGCACCGCGTTCCTCGCCCATGGTATCAAATGCGCCTGCGCGGATGAGTGATTCAAGCGATTTCTTATTCAGATCCTTGTGTGTGACACGTTCGAGAAATTCACTGAATGACTTGTATGGCCCGTTCGCTTCACGCTCGATGATGATCGCACCCGCGATGTTCTCTCCCAGATTCTTTATCGTGAATAGTCCGAATCGGATCTGGTCTTTTTGTGCAGTGTTGCCCACGCCGGCCTTGATGACCGTGAAGTGGTTGTGACTCATGTTGATATCCGGCGGAAGAACGGGAATCGCCATACGCTTACACTCGGTGATGATCTCCGAGATCTTTTCCGTGTCTCCTTCTTCTGCGGTGAGGACTGCGGTCATGTATTCGCTTGGGTAGGTGCATTTCATGTACGCCGTCTGATAGGCGACTCGTCCATAGCATGCCGCATGCGCTTTGTTGAATCCGTAGCCCTGGAACGGCTCAAAGAGCGTCCATATCTTCTCAGCCTCGGCAGCCTTGATCCCGCTATATGCAAGACATCCGTCAACGAATATCTTGTGCTGTTTTGCCATCTCGGCGGGAATCTTCTTTCCGACCGCCTTACGAAATTTGTCGACCTCGCCCCAGTCGTAGCCGGCAAGCTCGATCGCGGTATAGAGGAGGTCGTCCTGATAGACGAGAAGCCCATAGGTCTTGTCTAAGAACTTTTTCATTTTTGGGTGATAGTAGACCACCTCGCTCTTACCGTGCTTGCGTGCGATATACTCTTCGATGGTCTGCATCGGTCCCGGACGATAGAGCGCGACCATGGCGTTGATGTCGTGGATACGATTTGGCTTCAATTCCATGAGGGCTTTTGTCATCCCGCCCCCGTTCAGCTGAAAGAGTCCGATCGTTTCACCTTTTGCGAGCATCGCGAACGTTTTTTTATCATCGAAGGGTATCTTTTCAATGTCGACATCGCTATTGTGGGTAATCTTAATGAGGCGTACCGCCTCAGCAAGTATCGCAAGATTGCGAATGCCGAGAAAATCAAATTTGAGCAGCCCGGCGTCTTCAACGGAATGCATGTCATATTGCGTGATGATCTTTCCGCCTTTCGGATCATATTGCGTCGGAGTGAAGTCAACAAGTGGGGTGGGGGAGATCACTACTCCCGCAGCGTGGACTGAGACATGACGGACGCAACCCTCAAGTTTTTTTGCAAGGTCAATGATCTCTCTTGTTTCTGAGTCCGTGCTGTAGAGCTTTTTGAGATCCGGCTCTAGCTCTATTGCATGTTCAAGGGTCATGGGGGCTCCTTGGGCGCCAAGCGGTATGAGCTTTGATATCTTATCTCCGACATCGTAGGGTTTTCCAAGTGCACGAGCAACATCTCGCACTGCACCGCGTGCCATCATCGTTCCGAACGTACCGATCTGCGCTACCTTATCGGTGCCATATTTGCGTTTCGCATACTCGAGTACTTCTTCGCGACGATTGTCCGCAAAGTCCATATCAATATCCGGTGCTGAAGGACGAAATGGATTGAGGAATCGTTCGAACGGGAGCTGGAAATCGATCGGGTCAACATTGGTGATTCCCGTTAAGTAGGTGACAAGGGAGCCGGCGGCTGAACCGCGCACTGTTGAATAAATCCCAGCTTCGCGCGCAAAGCGCAGGAGGTCCGCAACGACCAAGAAGTATGTCGAGTACCCCTTGTTCTTGATGACTTCGAGCTCGTACTCAAGCCGCTCGCGTAGCACCGGAGTCTCGGTCATTTCGCGGAAAGTAATTCCATTTTCCGCGAGCGCGCGTAATTCAATATCTGCGTTATTTCCGCCTTTGAACTCGATGTGCGGAAAGAGCCATTTTCCGAGTTCGAGCGTGAGATCGCACATCGCGGCGACCTTCATCGTGTTGACGACCGCTTCCGGAATGTCGTTAAAATTTTTAAGGGCTTCTTCCGTTGAGATGAAATGATATTCTCCCTCACCGCTGAAGATGCCCGTGTCGTTCACGTCGGTATTTGTGGAGATCGCAACGAGCGTCTTGTGGGCACGCGAGTCATCGGGGTTGATGTAGTGGGAATCCTGCGTCGCGACGAGCGGTACATCGAGTTTATGCGCGAGCATGATGAGCGTGCTTCTCCATCGTTCAAAATCTTCAACATCAGGGTGGTGCATGATCTCAATGAAATAATTCTCTTTCCCGAAGATCTCCTGGTGTTCACGGATGATCGCCTCGGCGCGCTCAAGGTCATTACTTCGGAGGATGGCGCGACCAAGTTCGCCCGCCGGGCAACCCGAAAGTGCGATGACTCCGCTTGAATACATCCGCAAAATATCCTTATCCATACGCGGTTTGTAGTAATATCCTTCGATATGTGCGGCGGTTGTGAGGCGCACGAGATTGCGATACCCAGTCTCGTTCTTTGCGAGAAGCGTGAGGTGAAACCGCTTGTTGTCGATTCCGGATTCCTTATCGAGACGTGTTCGGTTTGCGATATATGCTTCGACGCCGATGATCGGTTTGATACCGGCTGCTTTGCAGGCTTTGTAGAATTCGATCGCGCCGTACATCGCGCCGTGGTCGGTCATCGCAATAGCGCTCATACCGAGTTCCTTTGCGCGCGCGACGACCTTGTCTACCTTCGAAAGCCCGTCCAGGAGAGAGAAGTGTGTGTGAGTGTGCAGGTGGATGAATTCAATGTCTTTTTTCTCACTCATGCGTCGAGTATACACTGTTTTCATCGGTCATTTTCTGTGGACAATGTTCTTGGCATCACGTCTTCAATTTTGTGAAGGTGACCGCTCGGGTCCATGCCGTTGAGACACTTCCGTGTTCTCCTTCGGAGGGTGGAACTGTCTTCAAAAAATTTCGCTCACAAGGCTCCGCAAGCCAAGCAATTTTTCTGCCGATGCCTCATAGGCGTCGATTCATCACTTTTAGGACGTGGTAATTCGCCGATAAGAAATCTCAGTGTACTGGCCGCACTCTTGCTTGACTTTTTTTAGCATTAGTGTTACTTTGCACACGGAAAAATCTACGAGAGTAGTCCCCGATAACGCAACGGTCTTTGCGTCTGTTCTCTGATTTAAAAGGAAGTTACCAAATGGAAATAATTCGCATGCTCGGTGGGGTCATTGGCCTTATCGTTATTCTCGTCATTACCGTTCTCGTTCCACTCGTCTTCCGCAAGGTCGTCGAGACGAACATGGTCCACATCGTGCAGTCGCGCAAGAAGACGACATCGTACGGTACCGGACAGGAAGGGGGAAACGTGTACTACTGCTGGCCAAGTTGGATGCCCGTCTTGGGCGTCACGCGCATCATGTTGCCGGTCAGCAACTTCAACCTCGGGCTGAAGGACTATGAAGCGTACGACAAGGATCGTGTTCCGTTCAAGGTCGACATTACTGCGTTCTTCCGCATTGCGAAAACCTCGCTCGCGGCGCAACGTGTTGCAACTGTCGAGGACCTGAAGGCACAGCTCACCCTCATCGTGCAGGGCGCGGTTCGGAAGGTGCTTGCGTCGGATGTCATCGATACGATCATGGTCGAGCGTGCCAAGTTTGGCATGATGTTCACTACCGAGATCGTTGATCAGCTTGCCGAGTGGGGTGTCGAGTCAGTGAAGTCTATGGAGCTCATGGACATCCGTGACGGCCACGACAGCGAGGTCATCACCAACATCATGGCGAAGAAGACATCGCACATCGCGATGGAAAGCCGTGTCGCCGTTGCTGAAAACAAGCAGAAGGCTGAAACCGCTGAGATCAATGCCCAACAGGCGGTTGACATTCGTAGTCAAGAAGCCCAACAGGCGGTCGGCGAGCGAACCGCAGACAAGGACAAAGCCGTGGGGATCGCACGCCAGAAGGCGGACCAGGAGGTCAAGTCCGAAGAGAAGGTGACCATGGACCGCTCAATGGACGTGACAAAGGTCCAAACAGTGCGTCTGGCTGATATCGAGCGCGAGGCTGCGGTTGTCGCAGCTGAGAAAACAAAACAGACCACGGTACTTGCTGCTGAAGGTCAGTTGGAGGCAACGCGACGCCAATCGGAGGGTGTAGAGATCGCCGGTGCTGCAAAGGCTGCAGCAGAAACAGCCATATTGATGGCTCCGGTCACCGCGCAGATCACGCTTGCCAAAGAGATCGGTAACAATGCAGGTTATCAGCAGTACCTCGTGACGCTTCGTACCGTCGAAGCAAACCAGGTCGTTGGTACGGCACAGGCGGATGCGCTCAAGGCTGCAGAGATCAAAGTCATCGCCAACTCGGGCGACGTTCCCACCGGTGTGAAAAGCGCCATGGAATTGTTCTCTACGAAAGGCGGACTTGCACTCGGCGGAATGCTTGAGGCACTCAGCAACACTCCTCAGGGTGAAGCAGTCTTGGGTATGCTGAAGGGTAAATTGGGCCTTTCGATCGTGGCTCCCGTGGCGGAAGAAGTTCCGCACAATGCGGGTGGTGTCGCCGATGAAGTGTCGTCAAATGTGACTAGCGCGCAATAAGGAGAAGATCATGAGTAGAGATTTCACGATGCTTGGTTGCGGCCTCGTCACTGGCCACCTGGCATGGATCCTTGTCGCGCAAGCTGTAAGTATTCCAAGTGCGTTGATTGCCGCAGCCGGAGTATTCTTTATCGTCGGTAGTCGTTATGGCTACTTTGGCAAGAAAAGAGTCCTCAGCTGAAATACATTTCGCACATTTTGTGCACAAGTGCCCCCATGGGGCACTTTTTTTGTATACTGAAACGCATGAAGAAATCGACCACGAAATTTTTTATAGGAATAGACGAGGTTGGTCGTGGCCCTTTGGCGGGTCCCGTTGCGGTTGGTGTGGCGATGGCGACGCCTGCAACGATAAAAAAATGGCGAAAAATAAAGGAGTCAAAGCAACTGTCCGTAAAACAGCGCGAAGAATGGTATGTGAAAATTTGTGCGCCGCAGAGCGGTATTCGCTTTGCAGTGTCTTTTGTTTCAGCGGCAATGATCGACCGAAACGGGATCAATCCGTCGATACGAACGGCCCTTGCTCGCGGGCTGCAGAAACTCGATCCCGACTCGAAACATTCACGAGTACTTCTCGATGGCGGACTCCGTGCACCTCTTCAATTCATTGACCAGGAAACGATCATTCGCGGAGACACCAGGGAAACGATCATTGCGATCGCCTCGGTGGTCGCAAAGGTGAAGCGGGATAGATATATGTGGAAACTGGCAAAGAAAGAGCCCCGTTATGGCTTCGCATCAAATGTGGGTTATGGCACGACAGAGCATGTCACTGCGATAAAAAAATACGGACTCTCCGATCAGCATCGCCGCTCATATACAAAGAATTTTGTTTGACAAAACGAGGGCGCACCGTAGATTGGTAGAATAAGTTCATCAAGAAGGAGAAACACTTATGGCAGATCTGGGAGATAGGGCGGTCATGCTCTCGGTCAAACGCGATCGAGTGCTCGTGCTCGGGCTCACACGTCCCGAGGAAGACTACTTACGTGAAAAGGTGCAAATACAGTTTGCGCTATGTGACGTGACTGAAATTGCGGCAAAGCCGTACGCGCTCCAAGTGAGCAACGTGTTATCGGTAGAGAACCTTCGAAAATACATTGACACAGTACTTAAAGTAGAAGGTTTCACCGTTTTTGACGCGACGAAGCGTTGAGCACAAGACCCCGCCAAGGCGGGGTCTTTCTTTTTGTAGACCGGAATGTTGTGCTCGGCTTGGGGCACGGTTGCGGTATTCCGCTCAAAGACATACGGTGCGGGGACCCCTTGCCAATTATTTTTATTTGCGTATACTCTACAACACTATGGTAGTACACATGAGACATACGAGCGGGCATACCCGCAATCGCCGTTCACACCACGCACTTAAGGTAGCGCGTTTTGAGACCTGCAAAGACTGTAATGCGAAGCATTTGATGCATCGTGTCTGTGCGAACTGCGGCAAATACCGCGGACGCGTAGTTGTCGATGTCCTCAAGAAGACCGTGAAGGCAGCCAAGAAGGAAGAGGGGGCTAAGCCCGAGAAGAAAGCGGTAGCCAAGAAGGCGGTCAAAAAAGTGACTAAGCCAACAAAGGAGAAAAAGGAGAAGAAAGAGACAAAAGAGAAGAAAGAAAAAAAATAATAATCCTAAACAGAAAACCCCAATAAATGGGGTTTTCTTGACTCTGTGGCAATATTTTGATTATACTGTTCATGAAGAACCTTATATGGCGAACAGGCACCTTTCCAGAAGCATAGTATTGCAGTCCCTCTTTGAGTGGGATTTCAACGATCACAAAATCGGTGACGTTGAAGCTGTGCTTGAGCGGAACATCGAAGAGTTTGCCCCGGGATTAAATGATGCCACGTTCATGGCGGACCTCCTCCGTAACATATTGGCAAAACAACCCGAACTCGATCTTATTATAGAAAAGGCCGCTCCCGCATGGCCTATTGAACGTATCTCTGTCGTTGATCGCAACGTGCTTCGTATGGGACTATACGAGCTTCTTTTTGGTGATCGCAATGAGGTGCCGCCGAAGGTGGCCATCAATGAAGCTATTGAGCTCGCGAAGACATTTGGCGGAGAGAATAGCGGTAAATTCGTGAATGGTGTGTTGGGCGCGGTCTACAAAGAGATCGGTGAGCCGGGAAAAGACGAGACGACGCAATCGCGTGACAAGAAGAATCAACTGATCGACCCAGCAACGCTGCCGCTTGAGCAGTTGGGAGGCGCAGTGGTATACGGACGTGATCAGAACGGCGATCTTTACCTTGCGCTCGTGCATGATATTTTTGGACACTGGACGCTCTCAAAGGGGCATATTGAGGACGGGGAGAATCCCGAGCAGGGAACCATTCGTGAGATCAAAGAAGAGATGAATGCGAACATCGTCATCGTCGAGAAACTTGGTGAGAATGAGTATATCGCTTCACACCCTGAGAAGGGCAAGATTCGTAAACACGTTTCATACTTTTTGGGTGAAGCGCCATTTCAGCCGCTCGAGCTTGAAGAGGGAAAAGGCGGGCTCGATGATGCACGTTGGTTCAAGGCGGCGGAGCTTGTGGACCTCAATATTTACGACGATATACTTCCCATCATCACCAAAGCCATCACCTCGCTCATGCAACAGAAAGCGTAATTTCGGCGTACTTCAGGCTTGGTTTCAAGTATGAGTTCGGCGAACGTACCCAAAGTACGCCCGCTCGAACATCATACTTTCACCGCACCTGAATTACATCCGAAATAACGCTTCCTGCCTTTTTCGATTTTTACAAATCGAGTACGTCTCGTTTGTGTTTTTTCGCTTTGCCTCGGACTGCGACCAAAAAAATTCATCGAGTCTGCGAGTACTGAATTTTTGAAGTACTCTTGTGGTGCATCCAGAATTATGCTTTCTTCGTGCTTAGTAATTTGCAACACCCTCGCTGCACTCGAATTACATCCGAAATAACGCTTCGTACTATTTTATCGTTTGGGCGCACTGCTTTGTCGAAAATTTGCGAGGCTCATTCACCGTACTCCGAGTACTTCCCGTCTGCATTTCTTGGGCTCGCTTCATGCCACGACCAAAAAATTCATCGAGCGACCAATTTTTCTTAGCGGTATTCCGCCTGAGAAAAATGAAGTACTCTTGTGGTGCACCCCGAATAGATAAATTATGTAATATATGCCTATCGATGATATTTACATAATTGGATGCAAACCCGAATTATCTTCGGAATGACGCTTTCTTTCCCCGCATGATTTTGAACACCCTTGATTAAATGTCAGTATATGGTAGATTGCGAATAGGACCGCTCTCAAAAACACTCCGCCCTGCTTATTGGGCACAGAATGAGTGCTTTTGAGATAGGTTCTCGCATGGACAACAATTTAGCTGAATACGAAAAGTTTGCGACCGAGATCGGAGTCACATTTAAAGATCTTACGCTTTTGCGTGAGGCTTTTACGCATCGCTCATATCTCAACGAGCATCGTGGAACGAACATGAAGCACAATGAGCGCCTCGAATTCTTGGGGGACGCCGTGCTCGAGCTCGTCATGACCGAATACCTGTTTGCGCAATTCCCTGAGGAGCCGGAAGGGCGTCTTACGGCGTATCGTTCCGCTCTGGTGAACACCGATTCGATCTCAAGGGCAGCCTCCGATTGGAATATGAATGAATATTTGTTGCTTTCCCGCGGAGAGACAAAAGACATGGGGCGCGCACGTTCATATATTCTCGCGAACACATTTGAGGCGGTCATTGGTTCAATATTCCTCGATCAAGGATATGACGGAGCAAAGGATTTCATCGCGCGCAGTCTCTTTAATCGCCTTGACGAGATCGTCGGGAAACGTCTCTGGCAGGATGCAAAAAGTCGTTTTCAAGAGGAAGCACAAGAGCGCACGGGGATCACCCCGAATTACGAAGTGTTAAAAGAAACGGGACCTGATCACGATAAGCGATTTGAAGTCGGTGTTTACCTCGGAAGCGATCTGGTCGCATCGGGGCTGGGCGCATCGAAGCAGGATGCGGAGCAGATCGCCGCACAGTCTGCACTCGACAAAAAAGGTTGGCACGAGACTATTAAATAATCGCCGACTGCTCTATTGCCTGCCTGCGTAGGCGGGACAGGGTCTTTTCGGCTCGGTCAGCTTATATGAAAGCATCATTGACGTATCACTCAATGTATAGTAGTGTGCGGAGCAGAAAGTAGGCACTTTTCAGAAGGAGCATCGTAATGACAGATGACAAAAAACCGGCGTTGAGCGCAGTATCAGGGGACCAGAGTTTCGATGATATCCAATCGCGCCTTGCGCTAAGTATCATGGGAAAAATCGCTGAGTTCGGGTTTGCGCATGACAGGGAAGGAAGGCCAAATCCAAAGATGGCGATGTCGCTCGTCCGTGCTGTCGCCGACGCCGTTGAGTTGCGTTATCGTGACGAAACGCGTGAATATGTGTCGACGCGATTTGATGAGCAGGTCGAACGTTACATCGCGCTCGGGTTGCATGACGCTGCCGGGTATACCGAAGATTCGTTCCGAACATCATTGCGACCCCTCGCGGAAAGTGTGAAGAAATTCTTTGATTATCCGTCAAATCATCCTATCCGTGACGGGGAGTACACACTGCTTTTGGTTCTTCCGGAACGCATGGTGCCTGTCCGTCGTCTCTTGGCGACATTTTTGGGCAGCAACATTTTTTCCGTATTCGACACCTTGCGCATGGACGTACGCTCGCACGGAAAAGTAGCACCTGATTCCCCGTATGTACTCGTTGGAATCAATGGGGGACGAGGGCTGTTGGATCACTCGATCGCGAGGGCTGATGATTGGATGGAGAAGAACGGGCGCACCTATCTGTCTCTGCATCAGGCGGTCCAGCTCTTTCTCATGCGGCCGCATTTTCTGTCCGCTCAGTCGGATGCATTGCATGCTCAATCGGAGGCGCTTGTTCTCGGTGAGAAGTGTTCGCAAGGGCTCATCAAGTTCGTTGCGAGAAGCAGTGGGAACGAAGTACTGTTCGTCGACGAAAAGAACATACACGGCGAAGTGGGGGTAGGGAAACCGCACTACACGACGATGATCTCTGTGTGAAGAGAAAAATAGAGCCATAGACCGGAGCAGTAATGCCTCCGGTCTTTTTCTTTACGTAGGCGCATTCGGTTGTATGTACTAGCGCAGTAATTGCGTACTTCTTGATTTTATGATATAATGTAAGACAAATTAAACCGTACTTTTTAAGGAGCTCTCTATGTCCAAGATATGTTTGAGTCTGCTGGTTGTAGTGGTGTTTATCGTTGTGTTCTTGACCGTTGCAACAGTAACGTCTACTATCGCCGCCCTCGCCGCCGCCGTTGCCGCAACGGCTGGTGCAGTTTACCTCGCCCTCACCCTCACAATGATATATAAGAATTATTGAGCACTACTAGTGGCAAGATACAAGGTTCGACCCAGGGATTCCTGGGCCTTTTTCTTTTCCCCAGTTTCTAAGCGGTTTTCCAATAGTCATGCTAAAATGGAGCGGTTATGCGATTAAAGAGATTGGAACTCTTTGGTTTTAAGTCTTTTGGAAAAAGGGCGGTTTTGGAATTCAATTCTCAGATCACTTCGATCGTCGGACCGAACGGCTCGGGTAAATCGAATGTCGCTGAGGGGATCCGATTTGTACTCGGTGAACAGTCGATGAAATCGATGCGCGGAAAGCGCGGTGAGGACCTCATCTTTAACGGCTCGCAAACGACGGGTCGCGCGAATCGCGCGAATGTTACTATCGTGTTCGACAATTCAAAGCGTGAATTTCCGCTTGATTTTGATGAAGTTTCTATCGCGCGCGAGGTGTATCGCGACGGCACGAATCAATATTTCATCAACGGATCACAGGTGCGCCTCAAGGATGTTTTTGAGCTGCTGGCCTCCGTGCATATCGGAGCATCCGGGCATCATATGATCTCGCAAGGGGAAGCCGACCGTATCTTGAATGCCAATCCGAAAGAACGCCGCGAAATGCTTGAGGACGCGCTCGGTCTCAAGATCTACCAGTACAAACGTGCGGAGAGTGAACGTCGGCTTTTGAAGACGGAGGAGAACATGAAAGAGGCAGAGACACTGCGTCGCGAGATCGCTCCGCATCTTCGGTTCTTGAAAAAACAAGTAGAAAAGATCAACGAAGGAAGGGAATTGCGTGAGCGGTTGATCGGTCTGTATCGAGAGTATCTGAAGCGTGAAGAGATGTATTGTGAGTATAAAACAGGGGACATCGCGGGCAGAAAACACGTTCCGGCCGGTGAGCTCGCCGATCTCAATATCAAGATCGAGCATGCGCGCGGAGAGCTTGCAAAAGAAAGCGCGGGGGATGAAAAAAGCCAGCGATTGCTCGACGTCGAATCTCGGCTCCGTGGTGCGCGTGCGCGTCACGATGAGCTTTCACGCACGCTCGGCCGCGTTGAAGGCATGATCGAATATGAGGAGAAACAGCTGCGCAAAAAGCAGGAGTCGTTCGCACACCAGGAAGATGTTCCTATTCGATTAGGGGAAGTTGAGGAGCTTGAGAGTACTATCGCACAGGAGCTGTCGAATGCGCAGGGCTCCGATGACATCAATTACATCAAGGGCGCGTTGAATCGCATCAGGGATACAGTCCGAGGATTCATTGCCCATCATAAAGCCGAGGCTGGACAAAAGACATTGACGGATGCGGATTATCTCGAGGTACATGTCCTGCGTGAGGAAAAGGCAAAAGTTGATGAGGCGCTCCGAGGAGTAGCGGAGGAATCAAGGGCAATGGAAGGAGAGTATCAGGCGGTGAAGTCGGAGATCGACCAAGAAAAAGAGCATTCGCGAGATACTGAGCGCGCACTTTTTGAGATGATGTCGCGCCGCGGGGAGCTCCAGGGCACGCTAGATCGCATGCGCAACGAGGAAGAGAATCTTGCGCGTGAATCCCGCCGTCTTGCAGAAGAATTGAATGAGGCCGGGGTGCTCCTTGGTCGTTCCGTCCTCGAGTATTCGGACATACCCGTCACGCTAGAGGAAGTACGCGGCGAGTCGCGTGATGCGCAGGAGGCGCGCAGGCGCGAATTAGAGCGAGGGAAGATCAGGCTCGAAGATATTGGAGCTCAGGGGGGCGAAGATGCAGAGAAGGAGTACACCGATACTATTGAGCGTGATGTTTATCTTGAAAAGGAGATCGCAGACCTCGTGCAAACTCAGCAGTCTCTCTATCAGCTCATTGCAGAGCTGAATGTGAAGCTCGACACGGAATTCAAGTCCGGTGTGAAGAAGATCAATCATCAGTTCGGGGACTTCTTCCGATTGATGTTCGGCGGGGGTGTTGCCGAACTCTTCATTGTGAAGATCGAAAAACGGAAGCGTCGCGATACCGATCTCGACCTCAGTGATATCCCCGGTGGTGCCGATTCTGAGATTGCCGAAGGAGAAGAAGAGGATGAGGAGGGTATCGATATCGCCGTGTCCCTTCCGCACAAGAAGATCAAGGGGCTCCAGATGCTCTCGGGTGGAGAGCGCGCACTCACGTCCATTGCACTCCTTTTCGCCATCTCTCAGGTCAATCCACCGCCATTCATGGTGCTTGATGAGACTGACGCCGCACTTGATGAGGCCAATAGCCACAAATACGGCGATATGATCGAAAATCTCGCAAAGCTCTCGCAGCTGATGGTCATCACACATAATCGCGAAACGATGAGTCGTGCGGGGGTGCTGTATGGGATCACAATGGGGACGGATGCGGTCTCAAAGGTACTTTCTATCTCCTTTGAAGACGCCGCCGCAGTCGCGAAATAGCAATTTGGGCGCACTGCATTGTCGGAAACTTACGAGGCTCATTCACCGTACTCCGAAGTACGCCTCATTTCGCTTCGCGTTTCCTTCGCGCATTGCATCCCCAATTGTTATTTCGCTCAATGTCACTTCCTCGTCGCCTTGGACTGCGACCAAAAAATTCATCGAGCGACCAATTTTTCTTAGCAGTATTCTGCTTTAGAAAAATGGAAGTACTCTCCGTGGTGCATCCAAAAATAAAAGTCGTGCAATTGGGTGCGCTTTTTGTTGCACCCATTCGACTTTCCTGGTGTATAATTACTATATTATTCAGTAGTATGAAAAGCCATGTGTAACATCTGTAAATCAAGCTGTGCGCTATCAAGGATAGGATATTATTTGATGGCGGTCGGTGCAATCAACTGGGGGATCGTCGGGATCGGTTATTTTATGAACATCAATTTAAATTTGGTGCACCTCTTGTTCGGGACTTGGCCGGCACTCGAGGCTATTGTGTATATTCTTGTCGGTGCCGCTGCCGTCTTCATGCTTATTGGGTGTAGGTGTGCAAAATGTCAGACATGCTTCGTCGCGCCCGTCGCGCCGGTTTCAAAATAAATTCGGAACATATACAAAAGGCCTCAATGCGGGGCCTTTTGTATTCGACAATTGTGCGGACATTCTGTATCATCTCATTAGCTCGTCATTGAAAGGGTTTGTGATGCTCACGACACTTTTTTCTTCTCTTCGCGTGATAAGGAGCTGCTGCTCTTCGCCGCCTTTTTTGACCTCATTTTTTTCTGCGTATTATCTTTTATTCTCGGCTATCATTCGTCGCTCTTATGGGTCATCTACGAGGTGGGGGTCATCGGCCTGTGTGATATTCTCTCGCGGAGATATTTTTCTTGGCGTGAGATGAAGCGGTTGGCATGGCTCACGAATGGTCAACATGGGTTGTTCCCCAAGCCCTGGATGTACTACGCGGACTTGTGGGCTGAGCTCTTTGGTAAACCGATGGGTGTAATATATGTTGGCTTATTCATAGTCGGAAAACTGTGCGCATTCTTTTTTGCCTGATATACAAAAACGCCCGTAAGGGGCGTTTTTTTGTTAAATGAGTTTCATTCCTATCAGTTTTTTCTTGAGATCGACCGAGGCGATCTTGACGCGAACCTTGTCGCCAAGCCGATAGGTCTTCTTGTGATTTTTTCCCACGAGACGGTAATTTTTTTCTTCGAAAAAATAAAAATCATTCGGTATATCGCGCACATGCACCATGCCCTCGGTCTTTGTTTCGGGGTCCTCGACATAGAGGCCCCATTCCGTGACTCCGGAGATCGTGCCCGCAAGTTCGAGGCCGATGCGGTCAGCAAAATATTCACATTGCTTATAGCGAATGGATGCCCGCTCTGCTTCCGCAGCCCCAACCTCCATTTGCGAGCAGTATCGTGAAAGGTGCTCCTGCTCCTCGAGTGCTTTTTTGGGTACCGTATGACCCAAGAGATAGCCTTCTAGGAGACGATGCACCATAAGGTCGGGATATCGGCGTATGGGGGAGGTGAAGTGCGTATAGAATTCGAAACCAAGGCCAAAATGCCCGATGTTTTTTGTCGCATACACCGCTTTCGCCATTGAGCGAATGGTCGCGATCTGGATCATTGCTTCTTCTGCGCGCCCTCGTACTTCTTCAAGCATTTTGTTGATATTTTTTGAGGTTACTTGTCCGAATTTGTCGAGTTTGAGGTCATAGCCGATTCCCAGGAGAAAATCGCGCAGGTCCTGCATGCGTTCCTCATTTGGAGCATCGTGCACGCGATAGACGAACACCGTCTCCGCACGCGTGTCTTTTTGTGCAATGAGTGAGGCAACCTGCTTGTTCGCGAGGAGCATGAATTCCTCGATAAGCTTGTTCGTGTCCTGCATCACTTTCTTTGTTACGCGGAGCGGCTTGCCGTTCTCGTCGAGCTCGAAGCGAACCTCCTCGCTCTCAAAGGCGATCGCGCCGTCAGCAATGCGTTTTGTACGAATGCGCTTTGCCATGTCGTTGAGCGAAAGGAGCGCCTCCCTAAACCCGTCTTTGACGGGTCGGGCGATCAACTCATTCTGATGAGTTGATTTAGCCACACAGTCACCGCGCTTCTGATCGATGACTTCCTGCGCTTCTTCGTATGAGAATCTTCGTTGTGAGTGAATGATCGTTTTTCCGAACCACTCATCGAGCACTTCTCCCTTTTTGTTCATCGTGAATACCGCCGAAAATGTGAGCCGGTCTTCATCGGGGACGAGTGAGCAAATGCCGTTGGAAAGTCTCTCTGGGAGCATCGGGATGGTTCGATCGACGAGGTAGATCGAGGTGCCGCGCTCGACCGCTTCCTCGTCGATACGTGAGTGTGGGGTGATGTAGTGTGCAACGTCGGCGATGTGCACACCTACTTCGATATTCCCGTCATCGAGCGCTTTCCAGGATAGTGCATCGTCGAAATCTTTTGCGTCCTTCGGGTCGATGGTGAAGGTGAGTGTATCTCGGAAATCACGGCCGATAGGGGATGTGCTGCGGCGCGCGATCTCTTCCTCGGGGATTGAAAGCGGGATCTGTTCTGCGGCGAGAGTCACGTCGGGATCAAACGTCATATCAAAACCGCGCTCAAGCACGATCGCTTCCATTTCGACATTGTGCTCGTCGGGTTTTCCCAGTATTTTCTTTACCTCACCGGTCGGGTCGAGTTTTGGATCGCTCCAATGCTTCATGTCGACGAAGACTTTTTGCCCTACCTCTGCCCCATGCAGCATCTCTTTCGGAATGAGGATGGCCCGATACATCTTGAAATCGTCCGGTCGGAGAAAGTAACTTCCTCCGTTCATCTCGATGACGCCGACGAATTTGGTCTTATTGCGGAAGAGGATCTCGGTCACTTCACCGCCCTGACGGGCATTAGCGGATTTGCCATAGAGCACTATCTTGACGCGATCTCGGTCGAGCGCAGTATTTAAGTTCTCTCCCTCGATCTCGATGTCCTCCTTCATTCCTTCTACTTCGACATAGCCCACTCCCTTTGCGGTGACGCGAATAGTGCCCTCGACTGCGTGACCCATCGGAAATTTTGTGTGTTCGGTTGGACGTCGTTGCGCGTGGACGGGTTTCTGTGAGTGTGAAGGCGTTTTCTTTTTGTCGGTGGAATGTCGTGCGGGTGACTGCCGGTGTTTATTGTTCATAGTAGGGTGTGGTAATTAACGTCCTTCATCGTCTTGGCCGGTAAGTTTCTCCGCATGCGATCCGCTACGGGTAACTGCATCCTTCTCGTCCGGAACAAGGTGCACTAACTGCGAGCGTTCGACTTCACGGTCCTGGCTCTCGTTGATGAATCTTTTTATCTCATAAGGATGTGCAATGAATCCCGCCGTGAAATCCTCACGCTCACCTGCGGTTTCAAGCTGGATCGTCCCAAAATCGAGTAAGGTCTGAATGATGCCGATCTGATTGACGGATACGTTCTGGATCTTGTCGATGCGGAATGATGAGGATTCACGGCGAAAGAGGCCTTTTTGATTGATGTCAAATATGCGCTTGTCGGTAATGATGAGTACATCGAGATAATAGTCCGTCCACATGTTCCATCCCATTATCCAGACGATAAAGAGCCACGCGAACAGGAAGAAGGATACCGCATACGCCTGATTCCCGGTGAAGATGAGGATGTTTTCCATGGGGACGAGGTGGAAGAGAAAGAGTCCGATTACGGGCACGGCAAAAAGAAAGGCGAGGACAAAAATATCACTCAAGAGGACAAACCAGTGCCTGCGCACGACGCGAATGATATGCTCGCTTTTATCGATCTCGATCATTGTGCGGAGATGAGGTAAAGAACTGCTGATAAGATCATGAGTCCCGCGAGCGCCGCCGAGCCCGAGATATAGAGGAAATTCATTGCAAAGAGTTGCATCCCGCCCGTGCCGTAATTCTTCCAGTGATATCGAATGATCACCGTGAAGACGAGCCAGCCTGCGATCACGAGTGCCCCCACGACAAAAAGAAAGAACGGGGAGACGGCGATCTGAATATTGATAGTGCTGAGTATTGCGGGGGGAGTCATTTGTGGTTGTATTATATCGTATTCTCACTAAATAAAGAACGGCGGCCGATGTGGCTGCCGTTGCGTTGAGCGTGACCCTGGGTCAGGGAATGATCTGGAAGTGGAGTATCGTGGGTTCGAAGACGTCACACACTCTGTATCCCTCCTTGAAGTACGCGATCGCTTCCGTGCAGGCAGTTTCTCCTGCTGCATGAAAGGCGAGTCGATCCTTCTCCTCACTGTCACTCGAAATATTTGCCGACACTATCGTCAAATATGTTTCTTTCACTATGCTCGTTGAAGGAGGAGGAAGATTGTGGGCATCAAAGACACGAACATTGGACGTCCTTTTTGCTATTCTGGCGTCCACCCTCACATTTACGCTTACTGCAAAAGCTATGCGCATGAAAGTACTCCTATATGTAGATGACAACTAAGACGCAGTTAAAACCATAAAACATCTTCTGTCAACCCCAGATTTAATCTGATTTTATTGACCAATCGGAGGGCGTCTGCTAGTATCTTTCCCATGTTAGCAATACGACTTAAGCGCGTTGGACGCAAGAACGACCCATCATTCCGCATCATTGTGCAGGATCATCGCCGTTCTCCAAAAAAGACGAGGGGTGTGGCGGAGTTTGTCGGATCTTACGATGCACGCAAGGGCACTCCGCAAATCGATGCAGAGCGAGTGAAGTATTGGATCGGTCAGGGTGCACAGCCATCCGATACCGTGCACAACCTCTTGGTTGATGCGAAAATCATCCCGGGAAAGAAGGTCAATGCGCTTAATGCAAAGACACCCGTCGTGAAAGAGGCTCCTAAGGTAGAACCAAAGAAGGTCGCTCCCGTAGCAGCAGCTCCCGTCGCCGAGGTGAAAGCCGAAGAGCCGGCACCCGTAGCAGAGGTGGCAGCACCGGTTGCCGAAGTGAAGGCTGAAGAAGCGACACCAGCGGCAGAAACTCCGGTCGCATAGGTCAAAACAACAATATAAAAAAACGAGCACCGGTGCTCGTTTTTTGTTTGACGTTTTATTTTTCTCCTGTAGCGTGAAGTGAGAACAGTGTCATAAGGAGTAGATAAATGACCATTGAAAAACAACCTGTTTCCGAAGTGTGGGCGCCATTTTCTTTTGGCGAGCTCACTCCACACGTAAAGCACATTAAGTCACAGCTCTTGAATGGACATAGTGTGATCATCGAGCCTGTGTACGCTGATTCATCGACCGGCTTTCTCGTCATCACCTATGACCACGGGGAGTGGAGTCTCGAAGAGATCATCGACACGTCGTTTCTTGATGGCGGACTGGGTACACACGAGCTTCATGGTCTCTCCGTGCTTAGTCTCGGATCAGTCAATTATGAAACCCGTCTTATTGATGAGACGCTTAGTGCGGGCTTCATTGTCTGTCTCCTCTCAGACGTATCGAAGGATGGACGCGTCGTAGGGTCGTACATGATACGAGCAAGTGTGTCGGATAACTCCTAGTTGTTTTAGCCGCCCAATTCGGGCGGCTTTTGTATCACCCTGTGAATTGACGAATAATAAGATTCCTCTATAGTAGAGTGTAAGCAGAAGGGCTTGTCCGCCACTTTCGCGATTCTTTAATTGATAGTTAGATTAACCTTATGGCTGAAACATACAGCGACAAAGAATTTCTTGAGTTTCTCGTAAAGTCTCTCGTCGACAAACCGGAGAAGGTTGTAGTTGATCGACGTACGGATGACATGGGAGTACTTCTTACTCTTGATATCGACCCTGAGGACATGGGGAAGGTCATCGGCAGAATGGGGAATACCGCAAAGGCGATCCGCACACTGCTTCGCGTTGTTGGAATGAAGAATAATGCACGCGTCAATCTGAAGATCAATGAGCCTGAGGGCGGAAAGCGCGCACCAAGCGCAGGAGGTGAGGGCTTGGGGGTGAGTATGGCGGGGGGAGTATTGCATCAAGACGTTGATGACGTCATCGCCGACTTGAAAGCATAGCGACACTCATTGTCGGGTAATTTCTTCGTTGCCTGCGTCGTGAGTCCGGTGAACGTACTCAGCGTACGTCCGCGCGGACATCACTTCCTTGTCGCCTCGAACTTCCCTCGACGCTGAGCGTCTCCGTTTGACATACTTTTAAAAAAACCACTCGCACATGCGGGTGGTTTTTTGTTTGACGACGCATAGTGATTCAGCTAATCTGTGCGAAGAAGCTCGTGGAGAAAAAAATGGCGAAGTCGGAAGAGTTGAAGCGAGAGATCACCGAGAAGATCAAGGCAGAGTGGACTGATCCGAACGTGGGCTGGGACTGGAAGGACGGGGTCACTGACGAAGTGTATGCGAAATTGTGCGATCCCGAGAATTGGATACGCACATGGAAGGGGCCCACTACCATCGGTGAACAGGTTTTTGTTATCAGACAGTTTGGCTTCGGTGAAGAGGACGGTATCACGATCGACGCGACGGTCACTTGCGATAAAGATGACAACTTCCTGGATATTGAATTTGAACAGCAATAAAACCACCGCGTAGGCGGTTTTTTTGATAGCTTTACTTTGAAAATTAAATTGGTAGCATGCAATAAGGGTTAGTACATCCATAGGAGGGAAGAAGCAATGGAACCATCCACTGCCGAACTCATCATTGATATGAAGAAGATGTATCTTGATGGGGCAAGTGATGATCAGTTGTGCAGTCGTGGCACTGAGATCTATGAACGCATCGAGAAAGATTTTACGCTCGCACGAAATGACCAGCGGAAGATCGGCATCATTACCGTGGAGCAAAAGGCTTTTGAGAAGATTATCAAGCAGATCCGTGATGCCCGTCATGAGCACGCGCTCGACGCCTACGACGCGTTCGTAGCGAGAAGGACCGCTCCGGGCAAAAAGAAGTGACGATCAAGCGCTTTCTCGTTGTGTAGCGCGAAATAGAACGCCCAACCTTTGGGCGTTTTTGTTTTTTCAGCGTTCATCTCCGGTGCTCTTTACACGCACACGATTATTGATAGGATTGGGCCAGTCGTTCCGATGGAGGAATTTTATGAATGTTCTCAAGGAGGCTGGAGAGATTGAGCGTCTCATCGATGAGTTTAAGAATGATCTGTATGTTGGTGGTGCCGAAGATGCGGTGCTCCGCGATAAAGCGAAGGAAATATTCGAACGTATAGACGAAACGATACAAATTCTTGGAGGAAACAGTGTTGTCACGCAATTGCTGAAAGGGACACGCAAGGATTTTGAGAACTTTGTGATTGATGTCTATCGGAACCGACATGCACCGGAGCTCAAAAAATTCTATTTTCTCTATAAGAAAAAGCATCCGCAGCAAGCTTTTGTGACAGCATAAAACAGACGTCCCGTTATCGGGGCGTTTTCTTTTTAGAAAATATGAGCCATACTGTCCCTTATGAGATTTCATATCATAAGTTTATTTCCCGACACGATGCGCGCCTATCTCGACGATTCCATCATTGGTCGTGCGCAGGAGGACAAAAAATTGAGCATCAAATACTATAATCCGCGCGCATTCACGAAGGATAAGCACGCGCGGGTCGACAAGCGTCCCTACGGAGGGGGACCCGGTATGGTGCTTGAGGCGGAGCCGTATTTGAAAGCCGCCGCAAAGGCACGCGGCAAGAAGACGAGGCGCGTGAAAGTGGTTTTTTTTGCAACAGACGGCAAGCAATTCACGAATGTCATGGCGCGCGATTGGGCAAAGAAGTACGACGATATCATTTTCCTTTCCGGACGCTACGAGGGTATCGATGCCCGTGCGCCGAAGATATTGAAAGCGGAAAAGATCTCCGTCGGGCCGTTCGTTCTCACTGGAGGGGAGATACCCTCAATGATCGTGATTGATGCGGTTGCGCGTCAGATCCCTGGAGTCCTCGGCTCGTTTGAATCGGTTGAAGAAGAGCGCGTCGCAAGCCCCGATGTCTACACCCGCCCCGAGATATTGGAATGGAAAAAAAGAAAACATAAGGTCCCCAAAGTTCTCCTCGGCGGGAATCACAAAGAGATTGAAAAGTGGAAGTTAGATCAACTTGCCCGAACCATAACCGTGCGAAGCACCAGAAAAAGTGAGTCCGCGAGCGACAACGCCAAATAGCGTCCGCTTGCGACAACGCCAGATAGCGTCTTCGAGCGACAACGCCCAATAGTATTGACAAACATTGTTATTCGACGTACTTTGCATAGCATCAGTTCTTCGCAATAAAAGGAGAGAAATATGTTGGCATTAATAGGCGTTCCGCTCTGTACTTACAAGGAGAGGATTCACCATGTTCCGGAAGGCGTCCTGCCGAGCCGTACGATCGATGACTATCTTGCTCGACTTGCTCCATTTCATGCGGAGATGGAAGTAGTCGCGCGACAGTATGATGTGTTTGACCCGTTCAAGCATTGCAGTCGACTGCCGCAGGAGTTCTATGAGCGCTGCACGTTCGAAGAGCTCTGCAAGATCTATGGGTCGAGCATCTTCCAGCTTACTCGACCGCAATACGAGCTTTTCCAGAATGACCCGGAGTATTCACTCGTAAGGAAGATTGCGAGTTCATTATGGCGTTGGGGTTGTGGATGTCGCGAGGACGAGTGGAATACCATTGTCGATACACACAATGGGATCAGAAATTTCTCATTCGGTTTACCGGAGTTTGAGGTGACGCTGACCTATACGACGGGGTACAACGAATGCGGATCATCTGAACATGACAGAAGGATATTTCTCGACGGCGTGTTCGGCTTCATGGTCCACTATCGCGGTCTGCATGTGATGACGATCGGATTTTCTATTGCACAGGGAAGAAGGCTTCTGCTCACGCAGGTGCAGATGAAGACAGAAAAAGGGAACCGCTTCCTTTACAAACTTCCGATGCCGTACGTAGAGTACGCGATCATGCTGATGGAGAAGTTCTTCCCGACGCTTACGCTTTATCTCGTCGATGGTGATTCCGTTGTTGCGAAATATCTGCCTCAGTACGAGACGTCATTGAAGTTTCTCTTTGAGAGCACGAAGCGCAATGAGGAGAGTATTGCTGAAGCATTCCGCATCAACGCGAGCACTACAGCCGAGAATAGAGATCTGGCGCGCTCGCTCGCCTATCAGCTGAAGCGAAGGGAGGAGCTCCCGAAGGATATCGAGCTCACTCGGGCATGCATCACGGGGTTGAAAGGAGCGACCGGCGATCGTGTTCGCAAAACGTATCTCCTTGAGCGCGGACCATGGCGATTGTCCGATAAGGATACTATCGAGATGAATCGATTCCGTTTCCGTCGCATTATTCGCGTATGACCACCCTGCTTTGGGGTGGTTTTTTATTTTATGAAAGTCACGGGGAAATTGACCGGCAGAACTGGTCCACATCCGCTTGGAGCAACATATTTTTTGTGGCACACTAGATGTATGTCAATGATATATGCTATCGGACTATTGCTCGTCTCGATCTTCGTCGCTTGGGCGGGAGGACATCTTTTCATACAAGGCGTGGGAGGGATGCGTAAAATGCTGCGTATTTCAGGACTGACTGCTGGGCTTTTGGTCGCGTCGATATCGACATCTTCCCCCGAGCTTTTTGTCGGAGTGAGTTCTGCGATTCGGAAAATTCCCGAAGTATCACTGGGAGACGTGCTTGGAAGTAACGTTGTGAACATTGCTCTTATCATGGGGGTCTTCCTGCTGCTTTCTCCGAAGCCGATTGTGGCTCATACTATTCGCAAAAAAGATGTGCTCATTGCATGTGCTGCTCCTATTCTTGCGCTACTCCTTTCTCTCGACGGGATGTTGTCAAAGGTAGACGGACTTATTCTCTTTGCGATCTTTGCGCTATGGCTGCGATGGCTCATCAAGGAGGACAATGTGACTCCTGATGATGTCGAGCAAAAGACGGGGACACTGATGTACTTTGGGATCGGGCTCGCGATGCTTGTTGTTGCAGGATACACGTTCACAGAGAGTGCGAATGTTCTCGCAAAAATATTCGAGATGAACCTGTTTATTTTCAGTTCGATTGTTGTTGCACTTGGAACGAGCATGCCCGAACTCGTCACCTCCATCATCGCCATACGCACGAAGCAGAATGATGTTGCGATCGGCAACTTATTGGGAAGTAATGTATTCAATTCTCTTGGTATCTTGGGAATCGTCGCGTTGATCCAGCCCATCCCTGTTTCTCCGCTCATCATTCTGGTGCCGGTGGTGATCGCGGTGATCGCAACGCTTGTTGCCTCACGTACTACTCGGTCGAATATGCAGATGATCGGCTTCATCCTCATCGGCATCTATGTGTTATCTCTTTTTTCCGACGTATTGTTTTGGTGATAGTGTTCTATTGCTTGTGAAAATTGTCGAGTTAATGGTATGGGAAGTATACTGAGTGCATGACGGAGAAACATGAGATCGCAGTATTCGGTGGAGGGTGTTTTTGGTGTACTGAGGCGGTGTTTCGGATGCTGAAAGGTGTGATCAGTGTGGAGCCGGGATATGCGGGAGGTCCTTCGACAGGTGGGGGGCGAGTGCCGACATATGAGGAAGTGTCAAGCGGCGAAACTGGACACGCCGAAGTTATTCGTATCGAATACGATCCGAGCTTGGTTTCGTATCATGATCTCATGACGGTATTTTTTGCCTCGCATGATCCAACAACGATGAATAAGCAGGGGGCTGACGTGGGGACACAGTACCGCTCGATTATTCTCTCGACGAGTGACGAGCAACAAAAAGAAGCCGAGTCGTTCATTGCCGAACTCAATAATGAAAGCAAGGATGGCCTGCCTACACAGTCCGGTGTGCCGATCGTGACGCTGGTGGTGCCATTTGAGAAATTTTATTCAGCGGAGAATTACCACCATGACTATTACGCGAGCAATCCGAATAAGGGGTATTGTGCGATGGTCATCGACCCAAAACTCGAAAAAGTGAGGAAAGAATTTGCAGCGTTATTAAGCGATAAGAGTAAGCAAAAATAATATGGACGAAAGTAGAATACCAAGTACAGAAGAAGAATGGAGGGAAAAACTTACGCCCGAGCAGTATCGCGTTCTTCGCGAGAAGGGGACCGAGGCGCCCGGAAGCGGTGTGTATCTTCATGAGCATGCGGATGGCACGTTTCGCTGTGCGGCGTGCGGCAATCCGTTGTTCTCGTCCGCTGCAAAATTTGACTCTCACACCGGCTGGCCATCTTTCGATGAGGCATTGCCTGGGGCAGTGAAATTTGTGCATGATGATACATATGGAGCGGCTAAATCGTCCGCAGCGGACGATCGCCCGACGAATCTTCGTGATTCGCTTAGGGAGCGCACGGAAGTGCTTTGTGCAAAATGCAATTCCCATTTAGGCCACGTTTTTGATGATGGACCAAGTGCAACGGGTAAGCGGTTTTGTATGAATTCGGTGTGCTTGTCGCTTGAGAAAGAAAAATAAACATACTTGCGAGAGTCTGTTTTGCCGGCCTTGCGATTTCATTTAAAATGCGTAAACTCGATAATAGAAGAACTTGAGGGAGACTGAAAATGAAAAATATCGCATCATACATCGACCATACGCTGCTTAAACCCGATGCAACACCTGATCAGATCACTAAGTTGTGCGAAGAAGCAAGGCAGTATCATTTTGCGAGTGTGTGCATTAATCCCTCCTATGTCGCACCTGCAGTGACTTTGCTTTGTGGGAGTGGCGTGAAGGTATGCACGGTCATCGGTTTTCCGCTCGGAGCAACATCGACTCCTGCAAAATTTTTTGAGGCGAATGTCGCACTCGAGGATGGGGCGACGGAGATCGATGTGGTCATTCATGTGGGACGGTTGTGTGCCGGAAACATCGCGTATGTTGAAAGCGAGATTCGACTGCTTGCGGCACTGGTTCACTCATACGAGGGATCGATCCTCAAGGTCATCATCGAGACCTGTCTTCTCTCTGATGATGAGAAGATCCTTGCATGTCAGATCGCAAAGAGGGCCGGTGCTGACTTTGTCAAAACGTCAACGGGTTTTTCCTCTCACGGAGCGACAGTAAAAGATGTTGAGCTCATGCGCCACACAGTTGGACCCGTCATGGGCGTGAAAGCATCAGGCGGCATCAGTACATATGTGGACGCGAAGGCAATGATCGACGCGGGCGCAACCCGCATTGGCACCTCAAAGGGTGTTGCCATCGTGAATGGTGCGCCGACAATTCCTTAGGGATTAGAAATTAATTACTCGCGTCATCACGACGCGAGTTTTTTAATATTTGATATAATGAAATACATGGAGATCATCATCCGTAATGCGGAACCGAATGACGTGAGGGCGATCCGAGAAGTGTATTACCGCACATGGCTTGCGACGTATCCCAATGAGGCGCATGGCATATTGATGAGCGATATTGAGGATCGCTACAAGAATTCGTTCACTCCAAGTAGTATCAGTCGGGGTGAGTATGCGATCAGCCATCTTGCTCCCAATGAGCGTGTGCTCGTTGCGCTGTTAGACGGAGTCATCGTTGGAACAAGTAAGCTGAAAAGGGGAGAAGAACGAAATGAGATGCATACCATTTATATCTTGCCGGAGTATCAGGGTCAGGGGGTGGGGAAAATGTTGTTCGCCGAAGCGCTTGCATGGTTCGACAAAAACAAGGATACGCAGATCGATACCGCCGTTTATAATTTTCCTGCGATCAAGTTCTATGAAGGACTCGGCTTTGTTGCGACAGGGGAGACGTTCACCGAGGAAGAGTTTCGCATGCCGAGTGGCGGCATCATCCGTGAACAGCGCATGGTGAGAAGTGCGTTCTTGACGGACTGACATTTTTTCCGTAGATTTTCTGTAGCCATTCTTTTTTATTGAGGTGTGATATGCACATCAGAGAGCTTTTTCAATACCAGCCGCGCCGTGATATTTATGCTGAGTGGAACTCCGATGTCCCCCATGAGATACTTGAGATCATCAGTAGTGTTATTGTCGGCCTCTTGGGGTGCTTCCTTGCCGCTGCCATGTATGTGTATGCCGTGAATGGGGGAAATCTGCTGAAGCATCCCCCCACGTTTTTCTGGTGGATACTTCCATCGGCGCTCATGACCCCCTTCACGCTGTGGCGCATCGCGTTTCGTCTGCGCACTATGCCGTCCGGAATGGTCATTCAGAGCTTTGTATGGAGAAACGTCCATCTCGAGGAAGGTATCACCGGATGGAAGGTGCTCCTCTATCTCGTGAAGGCATATCTCCCGGCTCTAAGCTGGCTGTGCATCATCGCGGGAATATGTTCGATGCTGTCTTGCTCGTTTCATGTTCGGCGTGCCTCCCTCCTGCCTCCTCGACAGTAGTATTTGTTCATTATCGCGCTTCACGGCGCGATTTTTTGTTTGACGATCAATATTTGATATAAAAAAAGTCCCGGAGCATCTGTGCCAGGACGAGTTCGTTATCGTAAAATTTTTCGCACTCGCCTGATCAGTCGGCTGACTTCGCGGGGTGTGAGGATGCTGAAATCGTGACCCTCGATCTGTTGTATCTTTGGACCATTCTCGCCATAAGAATTGACTTTGATCTTTTGCCCGCGGGCTATGACGTACATCGCATGTTTCGCAACGTAAGCAATTCCCGGAGCCGATTCGGGCAATCCGTTTGTTTGATGATCCCAGTATGACTTACCCTCGGAAAGCACGATGAACAGTTCATCGGCTTCGAGTTCTGCCGCGATGCACACCATGTTTTCAACCGAGAGATCACCCCAACCCAGTTTTTCGCCGGCCTTGTTGTACCAGCCGCTATTGTGGGTCATTTTTCCTCGGACGCACATTTGTCCGAAATGAAGGCCGAACAGCGTACTTTCTTGGCCGAATTCTCTGCCGTACATACCTTTCGTGAGCTGCGTCATGTCTCGATCCTTTTGTTTGTACTTATAGTCTGAAGGCAATTTCTCATTAACGAACCCATAAGTCAACCTGTACGGGTAATATGTTTTTTCATTGAATATCAAACGTAGTATAATTACACGATCATGAAATTTATTGAGCGGAGAAAAGTCATTTTTGCTTTTATGGTTGTGGTTTGCGTGGGAGTCGGCTCATACCTCTGGTGGGAAGTACAAAAAAATGCGAACCAACCGAAAGAGCAAACAGCTCCAGAGGCCACCTTGCTCTATCCGACAAAAGCTTCAGTCCCGCCCAAATTTATTATGTTTGGAGAGCCGATCTATTCGAAGACCTCCTATGTGGTGACGTACCGCGCTCCCTCGGTCGATCAATTCATGACGATTCTTTTCCATGAGGATTTGAGCAAGACCTATGAAGAGGTCGTTGCTATTCCAAAAAAATTCATCTATGACGCGGTCACGAGGGAGGAGCGAGTCTGCGGCGAACGGCAATGTTATCTGATTAGTTATCCCGTCATAAATTATCCCGACATCATGAATTATTATCTCTATTATGACGATGGCGGTCACGCGTTGCAGATTGATCTCACAAATATCCCGAAGGGCATGTTCACATCGGAAATGATATTCAACATGATCCCGACCCTTGAGCGCAAATAATTTCAAGCCACTGCAAATTTTCTCTCCTCTCGGAGATCCATTCTTGGTGAACAATAAACAGGGAATTTGACTAAAAAGTAAGAAAGTAATAAAGTAAGGAAAGCGTCCACGGGTACGTGAGGCACCAGGTTTTCTTTTTTACTAAGGCGTTCGCGCCGCAGACTCAAAACACCACTCGATTTCTTGGAAATAGAATTTCCACGAAGTCGATCATAAACAAGAAATATGGCAACAACAGAAAAAATTCAACGAATCACAAGTAAGGGGCAAATCACGCTTCCTATTGCGTGGCGTCGCAAGATGGGCACCAGTACAATCGTCGTACGCGCAAAAGGCGACATGCTTGAGATCTCCCCACTCCGCACGCTCGATGATGAAGACGAGCAGTGGGTCACAATCTTCGACGCCGTGCGCGATAACAAAGGAAAGGGAATTCCGGCAAAGGAAATTTCAAGGATTTTGAGAAAGATCGACAAGAAGTAAGATATGGATTCGACAGAAAAACTTTTGCGAAAGATATCGAAGGATGATCGCGCTATTCTGAATAAACTTACCGACGATTTACAGGTTCCACTTCTGCGAAAAAATATGGATATTTTAAAACTGGCAGATAGTGACTATTTTCGTGTTCGAAAAGGAAAATTTCGCGCAATCTTTCATTTCGAAGGAAAAGAGGCAATTGTTGACTCCGTTCGCTTGCGCAACGAAAAAACATACCGTGATCTTTGAGGTAATTCCGAACCTCGCTTCGAGGAAATAATCCCTCACTTCTTTTGATTGGCAAACGATAAATAGGGAAGTAGGTCATTCGTGAAAAAATATAATAAAAATATACTGATATACTATTTGTATGAATATGTTTTTATTAAGCATGATCGATGGTCTCAACGCAGAGATAAAAAAAGCTCTTCAGGATGAAATTTCCAAAAGAGGGAATAGGGTTGCGTATGTTTCATCAGAGCCTCAAAGCGGAGAAAAGCCATATTATCTTGCAAACATAAAAGATTTTAAGGTCATCAGCGACGAAATTGAGGTTGACTATTTTGATCTCTCAGATGATTTCTCGGATGAGTTGCTGAACGGTCTGGGTACATATGGAGTTGTGTATCTCGCAGGAGGGAACACCTATACTTTTTTAGCTGCCGCCAAAAAAAGAAATTTACAAAACATACTTGAACATATTCTGGATAAAGACGGTCTGCTTATCGGCGTCAGTGCTGGTGCACTTATCATGACTCCATCCGTGGAGCTTGCGGCCAGTGAGAATCTTGCTGCTCTTCAAGATTCGTCCGGTTTTGCTTTCGTTCCGTTTGAATTTTTTCCGCACTATGAGGCAGACGGCAAAGAGTTCCCGGTAGGATATCTCACAAAGAACACTATCTATCTTTGCAAGAATGGCGATGGGATCTTCGTTTCAGGTAATGGCATGAAAAAGTTCGGAGATATTCGCGAGCTTGAGACGGAGTAGGGATTCGATTCGGAGGGCAACGCTCATTAAAGACGTTTCGAACTTTTTCTCCCTGCTTTCAGTGGGGTAATAAGAAAGACTATTTCTGAGATTCCACGGATATCTCTTTTTCTCTCCCTCGGACGAGGCATTCTTCAATCGAGAAAACTCGCGGAGGCTACTGGGGCAGGGCTTGGTCTTCGCCTTGCGAAGCCTGCCCCGCCGAGCGGAGGCACAATTTTTTGCAGGAAAAAATTGATGCCGTTTTTCTCGATTGAAGAATGCCGTTGTCCACACCTTTTCCCCTTGCTTGTCCCCACCGCAAGGTATAGCTCTTGACGCAGATTAAGCCTTAATCTATACTACTTTCACTAACGGCCTGATTGAGTTATTGGCGGATAACCCTTAGTACAGCCACTCTATAGCGCATGCTGCGCATTTATTTATAAGTTCGAGGAATATAAGACACTAACTCTGTAAACGAGTCCGTGTTTTTGCGTCTATTTCCTAGTGTAGCGAGCGAAATGAGAATGTCCGCATTCACATTTCCGAGCGAACGACGGAAAAAAGAGGGTATTCCGATTAATTGTACTTTCCGTATTTTAGTTCACGCGTTAGGACTTTCGGAAATGGATGCACCACAAAGAGTATTTCCATTTTTCTAAGCGGAGTACCGCAAAGAAAAATTGGTCAAATTCTCGGCGTGAGAAGTTCGCCATTTACGTATGTCCTATATTTAATAGTTTACTTATTCGATTATGGAGGCGATCAATAAGAAGTTTTTTGGGCGCTATAAGGAATCGCTTGCAGAGATGCCAAATCTCGTGGAGATGCAGAAGCGTTCCTATGATTGGTTGGTTGAGGAAGGACTGAAGGAGCTCTTCAAGGAATTCTCACCGATCAGCGATTATTCAAAGAAGAAGTTCGATCTCGAGTTCATCGGATTCGAACTTTCACCCGCTCGTTTCGACGAACACTTCGCTCGTGAGAACAAGGTCTCGTATGAGACCCCGCTTCGCGCGCGTGTTCGCCTCACGAACAAGACGCTTGGTACCGTAAAGGAGCAAGAGGTCTTCATGGCGGATTTCCCGATCGCAACCGATCGCGGAACATTCGTCGTGAACGGTGTTGAGCGCGTCGTTGTGCCACAGCTCGCACGTTCATTCGGAATATTTTTTACCGCACAGGAACTCAAAGCCGGTCGCTTCTTCGGAGCGAAGGTCATTCCCGCGCGCGGCGCATGGATCGAGATCGAGACGGACTCCGATGAGGTCATCTGGGTCAAGATCGACCGCAAACGTAAGTTCCCCGCAACCAGCCTCCTGCGTGTCTTCGGACAGTGCGGTGATGCGGAGATACTGAAAGCCTTCGAAGGCGATCCCGACGCGAAGCGCTATATTGAAAAGACGCTTGCAAAGGATCCCGCAAAGACCCTTGAGGATTCGTACATCGAAGTCTATCGCCGCCTCCGCGATGGTGATGTCACCTCAATAACAAACGCGCGCGAACTGATCGACGCGATGTTTGCCCGTGAGCGCTATGACCTTTCTCCCGTAGGTCGCGTTCGCTTCAACCGCCGTTTTGGAAAAGCGATGACTCCCGTCGCTCTTGAGACGCGCGTGCTCACCTTTGACGATCTCACGACGACCGTTGCGTATGTCGCGAAGTTAAATCACACCAAGGGTGCCGAGGAAGACGACATCGACCATTTGGGTAGCCGCCGCGTACGGTTCGTCGGAGAGATGCTTCAAGCAAAACTTCGTGTCGGTATGACACAGATGAAGCGCAACATTCAGGACCGCATGTCGACCGTTGAAACGGATACCATTCTGCCGATCAATTTTGTTTCTCCTCGTCCGCTTCAGGCACGCCTCAAGGAATTCTTCACGACCAATCAGCTTTCTCAGCTTATGAGTCAGGGGAACGTCCTTGACGAAGTGGAGCATCTCCGCACCACATCAGCCATGGGTCCCGGTGGACTCACGAAGGAGCGCGCCGGACTTGAGGTCCGCGACGTGCATCCGTCACATTACGGACGCCTTTGCCCTATTCATACACCTGAAGGTCCGAACATCGGACTCGTGCTGCGTTTGGCAACATACGCGCGCACCAATGCGTTTGGCGTCATTGAGACACCATATGTGAAGGTTGATGACGGACATATCACAGGAAAGATCGAGTATTTGAATGCACTTGAAGAAGAGCAGTTCATCATCGCGCACGCAGCCGTACCGTACGGCGCCGACATGATGCTTGAGTCTCGCGTTGAGGCTCGCGTCAAGGGAAATCCCGGTATCGTCAACCGCGCACAGGTCGACTACATCGACGTGGCGACAAATCAGGCATTCTCAACCGCTACCTCATCGATCCCGTTCCTCGAACACGACGATGCCAACCGTGCACTCATGGGTTCCAACATGCAACGCCAGGCGGAGCCGTTGGTTTCTCCAACCGCACCGATCGTCGCGACCGGAATGGAAGGACGCATTGCCCGCGACTCAGGCCGCGTGGTCATCGCTGAATCGGACGGTGTCATCAAGGAAGTCGACGCGCGACATATCGTCTTCAAGGACAACAAGGGTAATGAAAAAGAGTACAAGCTTTTGAATTACATCATGACGAACAACGCCAACTGTTATCATCAGCGTCCGATCGTTTCGGTCGGTGAGAAGATAAAGAAGGGTGATGTGCTCGCCGACACTTCGACATCAGATCGCGGAGAGATGGCGCTCGGACAGAATCTGCTCGTCGCGTTCATGTCATGGGGAGGAGCAAACTACGAAGATGCCATCATTCTTTCGGAGCGTCTCGTTCGTGAGTCTGTGCTCACCTCTATTCATATCGAGAAATTCGTCGTGAACGTGCGCGACACCAAACTTGGACCCGAGGTCACCACTCCCGATATCCCCAATGTCGGTGAAGTCAAATTAAAAGACCTCGATTATGAGGGCATCGTGCGTATCGGCGCAGAAGTACGACCGGGAGATATTCTGGTCGGAAAGATCACTCCGAAGGGCGAAGCGACACTCACGCCGGAAGAGCGCCTCTTGCGTTCGATCTTCGGTGAGAAGGCACGCGACGTCAAAGACACCTCGCTCCGCATGGAGCACGGCAAGCGCGGTCGCGTCATCGGCGTGAAAGTATTCTCACGCGAGAAGGGTGACAACCTTGAGTCCGGTATCATCAAGCGCATCTATCTTGAGATCGCACAGTTGCGTAACATCTCGGTCGGAGACAAGCTCGCCGGTCGTCACGGTAACAAAGGTGTTATTTCAAAGATCCTCCCGCTTGAGGAAATGCCATTCCAGGAAGACGGAACACCGATCGACGTGATCCTTACCCCGCTCGGCGTGCCGTCACGTATGAACCTCGGACAAATTTTTGAACTCCACTTGGGACTTGCTGCGCACAAGCACGGCTACCAGGCGGTCACACAGCCGTTCCTCGGCGTCACTGAAGAGGAGATCCGCGCAGAGTTGAAGAGCGCAGGATATCGCGAAGACGGAAAAATGAAGCTGTACGATGGCCGCACGGGCGAGTCGTTCGAGCAAGAAATTTCAGTTGGCTACATGTATATTTTGAAACTTCATCACATGGTGGAAGACAAGATCCACATGCGCTCCATCGGGCCTTACTCCCTTATCACGCAGCAGCCGCTCGGCGGAAAGGCGCAAGGAGGAGGACAGCGTTTCGGAGAAATGGAAGTGTGGGCGCTCCAGGGTTATGGTGCCGCTCATATCCTTCGCGAAATGTTGACCGTGAAGTCCGACGATATTCTCGGACGCTCCGCCGCGTTTGACGCGATCGTCAAAGGCAAGAACATCCGTGAGCCGAATCTCCCCGCAACGTTCAATGTCTTGCTCAATTCGCTTCGCGGATTGTCCCTCGATATCGACCTGATGCACATTAAGGATGAAGAGACCAATTAATAGCCATACCATTCATATGAATAATCCATCAACAGATTTCAACGCGATCGGCATCAAGCTTGCTTCGCCGGAGCGCATCAAGGAGTGGTCGCATGGCGAGGTCACCAAGCCTGAAACGATCAACTATCGTACCCAGCGCTCAGAGCGCGGAGGACTGTTCGACGAGCGCATTTTTGGACCTGAAAAGGACTTCGAGTGCTACTGCGGTAAGTACAAAGGCATCCGCTACAAGGGGATCATCTGTGAGAAGTGTGGCGTTGAGATCACGCGCGCGATCGTGCGCCGTGACCGCATGGGTCACATCGAACTCGCAGCCCCCGTGTCGCATATTTGGTTCTTGCGCGGCATCCCGTCACGCATTGGACTCCTGCTCAATCTTCCTGTTGCTGAGCTTGAGAAGGTCATCTATTTCGCCGCATACGTCGTCACAAAGGTGGACGAGCGCGAGAAAGAGGAGCTTTTGAAACAGCTCGATCAGGAATATAAATCGAAAGTGAAGTCACTTGAGGCAAAGGGAGCGAAGGACAAGATGAAGGAACTCCTGACCGCCGCAAAGAAAGAGATCGACGGAATCACCGTCGGGCTTATTCTGGACGAAATGACGTACCACAAGTACTCACTCAAATATTCGTCCGCTTTCGAAGCCGGCATCGGTGCCGAAGCGGTCTACGCAATGTTCCAGAAACTTGATCTCAAGAAACTTCAGACACACATGCTGACGACGCTTGAGAAAGCCGGAGCCGTTGAGCGCGTGAAGCTCTACAAGCGACTGTCGCTCGTGAAGGCCATGTTGCGCTCGGGAGTTCGTCCTGAGTGGATGTTCCTGACCGCGATCCCGGTCATTCCTCCAGGAATGCGCCCGATGGTCGCACTTGAAGGAGGCCGTCACGCGACATCCGACGTCAACGACCTGTACCGACGCGTCATCAATCGGAACAACCGCTTGAAGAAATTGATCGAGATCGACGCCCCTGAGGTCATCTTGCGCAATGAAAAACGCATCTTGCAGGAAGCAGTAGACGCGCTCATCGACAACTCGATCCGTCACGGTTCGACCTCTGCGGCGATGAGTCAGACACAGCGCCGTCAGTTGAAGTCACTTGCCGACACACTCAAGGGAAAGGGAGGACTCTTCCGCCAGAACTTGCTTGGAAAGCGCGTCGACTACTCGGGACGTTCCGTCATCGTCGTTGGCCCGGACCTGAAATTGAATCAGTGCGGACTTCCGAAGCACATGGCACTTGAACTGTTCCGCCCATTCGTCATCGCAAAGCTCTTGGATCAGGGTCTCGCATTCAACATCCGCGGTGCCAATCGTCTCATCGACGAGGGTATTCCCGAGGTGTGGGGAAATCTTGAGGATGTCATCAAGGGCAAATATGTGCTCTTGAACCGTGCTCCGACCCTTCACCGCCTCGGTATCCAAGCATTCAATCCGACGCTGATCGAAGGCAACGCCATCCAGGTGCATCCGCTCGTCTGTTCCGCGTTCAACGCAGACTTCGACGGAGACCAAATGGCCGTTCACGTTCCATTGTCCGATGAAGCACAGGCTGAAGCAAAGAACCTCATGGCATCGAACAAGAATCTCTTGAAGCCGGGCTCAGGAGATCCTGTGGTGAATCCCGGACAAGACATCGTGCTCGGTTGCTACTGGATGACCAAGATCGTCGAAGGCGAGGCGGGCGAGGGCAAGATCTTTGCTACTCCGAACGCATCGATCACCGCATATGACTTTGGTGTCGTCGGTTTCCGCTCCAAGATCAAGGTCATGGGAACGGATACGGATAAATACAAGCAGTTCGAAGGGAAGCCTTTCGAGACGACCGTCGGACGCTTGCTCTTCAACTCCGTGCTTCCGTCAGATTTTCCTTTCATCAACAAAGTGGTCACGAAGAAAGATCTCGCCAACATGGTCGACGACCTCATCACGCGTTACGGTATCGACGGTACTCCTCAGGCACTCGATAAGATCAAAGCATTTGGATACAAATACGTCACCAAGTCCGGTGTGACCTGGTCACTGTCCGACGTGAAGGTTCCTCCCGAGAAGAAGGCGATCGTTGCCGCAGCTCGCAAAGAAGAACTTGGAGTCATGGAAAACTACGAAGAGGGACTCCTCTCCGCAGATGAGAAATATCGCAAGGTCATCGAGATCTGGACACGTGTGCAGAATGATATCGAAAAGGTGGTGCCGAACGGATTGCCACTCAACGGTCCCGTCATGGACATGATCACCTCCGGTGCGCGTGGTTCCATCAAGCAGGTGTCACTCATGGTCGGCATCAAGGGTCTCACGCAGGGACCGTCAGGCCGTATCATTGACTTCCCGATGGTGCCGTCACTCAAAGAAGGTCTTACTCCGCTCGAATACTTCATTTCTACCCACGGAGCACGTAAGGGTATGACCGACACCGCACTCAATACCGCAAAGGCAGGGTACCTGACGCGCCGTCTCGTTGACGTGGCGCAGGACGTTGTCGTCCTCGAAGAAGACTGTGGTGAAAGAGACGGTATCCGTCTCACGAAAGAGAATGCACTTGGTATCGAGATCACTATGTCGCGAAATTCTCGCGGTCGTGTCCTCGCGAAGGATGCCGTTGCGAACGGAAAGGTCATCTTCAAGAAGGGAAGCCTCCTTGGCCGCGATGAAGCGAAATTGATCGAAACGTCGGGTGTTGAAGAGGTCTTCGTTCACTCTCCGCTCGTGTGTAAGACGCTCCGCGGTGTCTGTCAGAAATGCTACGGCATGGATCTCGGACGCGGTGTGATGGTCGCACTTGGAGAAACAGTCGGTATCGTCGCCGCGCAGGCCATTGGAGAGCCGGGAACCCAGCTCACGATGCGTACCTTCCACGCCGGTGGTGCCGCAGGTGAAGACATTACGATGGGTCTTCCTCGCGTTGAAGATATTTTCGAGCGTCAGACACCGAAGGCGCAGGCCGTCGTGTGTAAGATCGACGGAGTCGTTTCCGACATCAAGCACGGTGAAAAGGATGACCTGATCATCGTCGTCTTGGGCGAGGAGTCAAGCAAGAAAGAGAAAGAGGCAAAGGAAGTCGAGCACTCAGTATCGTTCCGCCGTTCACCGCTCGTCAAAGTTGGCGCGCACGTGAAAGCGGGAGATCTGATCACCGACGGCTATGCCGACATCGATGAGCTCTACAAGTTCGGAGGACTCGATCGCGCACAACGCTACATCATCGCCGAGATCAACAAGATCTATGAGACACAAGGAGCATCCATCTCGCGTAAGCATGTCGAGGTCATCGTGCGCCAGATGTTCTCACGCCGAAAGATCAAGTCGACCGGAGATACGAAATTCTCCATTGGCAACACCGTCGAAGAGTCGACGCTCAATGTCGAGAATGCACGCGTGAAGGCACAAGGTGGCGAAGAGGCCAAGGGTGAGCAGCTCGTCCTCGGTATCACTGATGTCGCACTCACGAAGGAGTCTTTCCTCTCGGCAGCATCATTCCAGAACACGTCACGCGTCTTGATCGAAGCAGCAGTCCAAGGTTCTGTCGACAAGCTCTATGGTTTGAAGGAGAACGTTATCTTGGGTCGCTTGATCCCCGCAGGAACAGGGTTCCATACGAATAGGGTGGAGCCGGAGTATGATCCGGAGGATGATTTGCCTCCACGCGAAATAGTCCAAGCGTAACAATGTCCAGTTAGGGCGCATTGCGTCGTTGACTTCGCTCTCCGGTTCGGAGAACTTACTCAAAGTAAGTCCTCGCGAACACGGAGAGCTTGTCGCCTCGCACTGCATCCCAAACTGACCATTGTTAAAATGCAATGCAGCGCAGTTCGTTCTTTGTTTCAGGGCTCATGAAATAAAATGAAAATTAAAAAGAAAACACTCAGCAACGTCTCTCCTGTGTGTTTTCTTGCATCCGACCATGGCAACACCCGTAGAACAGATAAAAAGGAAGCTTCACAAATTTACCTGCAGTGCGAGGCGGCAGCGAGGAGCACCCCTGAGGCGTATGAGCGATACGGTGAAGGGGTCGACGTAGCGACAACGAAGCAATGCAGTAAATTTGTAAGCGCAAACATATGCCAACCCCAGTAGAACAGATCAAGTCCCGCTTATCGATAGTCGATGTGGTGGGGTCGTACATCAAGCTTGATAAGGCTGGCGGAAGCTTTAAGACACTCTGTCCGTTCCACAACGAGAAGTCGCCATCATTCAATGTCAGTCCATCGCGCGATGCGTACTATTGTTTCGGGTGCAATCGTGGGGGAGATATCTTCTCATTCGTGCAGGAGATCGAGGGTATCGACTTCGTTGATGCCTTGAAGATACTTGCAACGCGTGCGGGGGTGGAATTAAAGCGCGAGAACATCGGCGAGCGTACGGTGCGTGAGCGTCTCTATGCCATCATGGATGCGGTCACCGAATTGTATCAAGGCGAACTCGCGAAGAATGCGGAGGTGAGCGCGTATCTTCTGGGACGCGGGCTCACCGAGAAGACCATTTCAGATTTTCGCATCGGCTACGCTCCGAATGAATGGCGTCTCGCGTACGAACATCTGAAGCGAAAAGGATTCACCGATGAGGAGATAGAAAGCGCGGGGCTCACAAAGGCTGTTGAAGGAAAGGGGTATTACGACCGATTCCGCGGAAGGGTCATGTTCCCGATCTTCGATGCGAACGGTCGCGTCGTGGCGTTCTCGGGCCGCGTCTTTGGGAATCAGAAGAACCAAGATGGGACCGATGTCGCGAAGTACATCAATTCACCGGAGACCCCGCTCTATGACAAATCGGCGATACTTTTCGGATATGACCGCGCGAAGATGGATATTCGAAAGCAAAATTTTTGCATCCTCGTCGAGGGGCAGATGGACCTCATCATGTCGCATCAGGCGGGGACCACGAACACCGTTGCGGTATCGGGCACGGCGCTCACCGAGCGTCATCTCGCGCTACTCAAGCGGGTGACCGACAATCTTGTCTTCGCATTCGATGCCGATGATGCGGGTCTTGCCGCGACGGGTCGTGCGTTCCAGATGGCACTTGCCCTCGGTATGAATGTCCGCGTTGCGGCCATCCCGGACGGGAAAGACCCCGCAGATTATATTTTGAAGAATGCGGAAGAGAAACCGGAAGCCTGGGCAGAGGTCATTGCGAGTTCGAAGCACATCATCGACTTCTATCTTTCGTCACTCGCAGGGAAGGGGTATGACCCACGCGATTATCGCGAGGAGGTCGAGAAAAAAGTCCTTCCTCTCATTCTCGCAATGCAGTCGAAGATCGAGCAGGCGCATTTCATCGTCGAAGTCGCACGAAAGCTCGGAGTTGCCGAGAATGCCGTCTGGGAAGAGGTCAAGCGTCTCAAGTTTCAGGGTGGTGCGATCACGCACAGTGTGACCCCCCAGGGCGGAGAGGATCGGAGGGACGAGCTACCGCGAGGGAACATAAAGAGCAGACGTCAAGTTGCCGAGGAGGAAATAATCAGTATTCTTCTCTGGCAGGAGACCCATAAGGAGCCCGCCATCAATGTTCCCGTTATTCGCAGGTCTTATGAGGAGCGCATTGCGCGATACGCCATCTCGGGCATGAGGCCGGATGATGACCAGACGCGCATTCTCATCATCAAAGCCGAGCACACGTACGAGCATGGACCAGGGCTTGAAGTCGCCATCGAAGAGATGCTCGACACACTCGAAGCCGAAGTATTGAAAGAGATGCAGGCGGAACTGTTAAAAAAGATCCATGAGTCCGAAGGAAGAGGGGACAAAGAAGAAACGAAAAAATATTTACAACAATACCAGGAAGTGACTCCCCGATTAATAGCGATAGAGGATAGGAAGTTAAAGCGGAGTATATGAGTTGAGAGGTGAGTGGATGAAAGCAAACAAATTTTATATTATTAACAACAACTATCGTATGGCAACCAAGAAACCCGTGAAGACTGCTCCGAAGAAGAAGGTCGCAAAGCCCGTCAAGCCTGCCCGCGCAGGCGGGAAGGCAGTTGCAAAGCCCGCACCAAAAAAGCCTGCACGGGTAACGGCTAAGGCGCAGAAGGTGACGCTCGCGAAGCCCGCAAAAAAGGCCGGGAAGCCTGCGAAGAAAAAGAAGAAGAACACGGGAACCAAACCGGGAAGCGCAAACACGCGCAACGCAAAGAATGCCAAAGCGAAGAAGGAGCTGAAGGCGCATCCAAAACCCGAAACGGACGAGAAGCCAAAGAAGCTCACGGCCTCCGAGAAGAAGGCGCTCGCCAAGAAAGAGCAGCTCGCACCGCCCCCAAAGAAGACGATGACCAAGGAGCGCAAAGCCTTGGAGCATAAGTTGACCACCCTCATCACCCGTGGCCGCGATCGCGGTTTCATCACCTTCGACGAGATCCTGCGCGTGTTCCCGGAGATCGAGAACAATCTCGACTTCCTGGAAGAGGTCTACGATCGGATGGGCGTCATGGGCGTCGACATCCTCGAGTCGGGCGGCTTGCTTGATGTGGTGACCGAAGACGAGACTCCGCACCACGGCGCATCAAAGAAATATCTGACGACAAAGTCCTCGCCATACGACTCGACGCAGATGTATCTCCGCGAGATTGGTCAGTATCCGCTGCTTTCCGCACGCGACGAGCGCGAGCTTGCACAGCGCATTCAGGCGAGCGATCCTGAGGCAAAGAATCTCCTCGCACGCGCCAACCTTCGCCTTGTGGTCTCCGTTGCCAAGAAATACGTCGGTCGCTCACCCGACCTCACACTGCTTGACCTCATCCAGGAGGGGAATCTCGGTCTTTTCCGTGCCGTCGATAAGTTCGACTGGTCGAAGGGCTACAAGTTCTCGACCTATGCTACATGGTGGATCCGTCAGGCCATCACCCGCGCCTTGGCCGACCAGTCCCGCACCATCCGTATC
>Ga0155135_115_pt2 | contig 125834 bp, 128 predicted proteins | sample RifCSPhighO2_01_FD_106103 | JGI IMG/M metagenome (GOLD analysis project Ga0155135, IMG submission 106103) | Candidatus Lloydbacteria bacterium RIFCSPHIGHO2_01_FULL_49_22
TTGATGCACCCCATGCATGTAAGCATCCTCGCGCAAAGCCGCGAGACCATGGGATGCTTTCTCGATACAGAACGAGCCACCGGCTCGCGCTCTGCACAACTCGCTTTCTCCGCAAAGCCTCCGAAATCGATCTCGAGTAGACGAGCACTGATACGATAGCCCGAACTTACTTTGTTATTTTACACTCATCGCGAACCTCGTTGCGTGCACACTCTATCCCAAAATGCACTAAAAATCAAAACTCATTCGGCAAACCGAATGAGTTTTGAGTATATCAGAATTGAAGAAATTTGCGACGGACACGAACGAATGTCGATCTCCACACATCAGGCATTCTTTTTTGTAAACGATGCTCCCCAATTGTGCATCACCTTGAGTATGGGCTCGAGTGATCGTCCGAGCGCAGTAAGCTTATATTCAACTCGAGGTGGAATTTCCGGATATACCTTTCGGTCAACTATCCCATTTTTCTCGAGGTTTCCCAGTCTCATGGAAAGAGTTCTGGGAGAAATACCAATAAGTGACCGTTCAAGCTCACTAAAGCGCCGAACACTGCCAACAAGTTCACGTAAAACAAGAACCGTCCATTTACTTCCAATGACCTGAAGCGTTGCTTCTACCGGGGAATGCACTACTTTTTTTGAGTATTTTTTCAAGTTGAATTTCGAGAACTTCTCTTATGAAATTTTATAATATGGGAAGCATATGACTTAACGCTTTCGGTGTCAAGAAAACCCATCTTTTTTGAGTTTCGATGTAATCCTTATTACGCAAATGTAAAAAGCAGTATGAAGGAGAAGGAGTCACTCTACTCCATGGTTCGACTGTTCAATCACGCTTTCGGTGTCTGCCCCAGTAAAGACCTGTATTTTCCCGCATTTTCTACATTTTACCTCTACACGACTCGCTGCATCAGTAAGTATCCCCTTTCCAAGAAGCTTATTACAGACAGTACATTTCAAATCATTAAGACATTTATCATCCATGGAACCAAATTTATTGTTTTGAACAAAAAAACTCACTCGCGTGAGCCTCTTGGGCTTCCTTGATATTTACCCGCCAATGGTTTTAGCAAATAGTTATCCACGATGTGCTTCGGCCGCACCCTTTGTTGACGCTTTGGTCTTCATAAGACTCTCGATCTGAGAACTTATTTCTGAGTTCAGATAAATCGAGCTTTGTGCGGTACATACAATCTTCGATAAATCTTACCACTAATGATACGACCTTAGGGGCATACCTGTCAATCAATTCAATAGATGCACCCCTCAAACTTCCCACCTCGCGCCCAATCATTCGATAAAGCGGGGTCAGATCCCCTTGCAGCCGATCGAAGGTTTATAGCCCCTCGCCAGTGCATCGTCTTTTGATGAGAACCAGATCTTATTTTCTTCCTTGATCCGTTTAACCCCGGCGCACCAAGGGAGATAGTAGGTCTTTCCAGACCTTGAACCGACGTACATTCCGAAGCTATTTGACTCACCACCTCCCAGAGACAACGCACTATTCTGGGATAGCGAAAGAGGTTCCCTCGTAGATGAATTATCTACAGTGTCAAAATTTGCAATCGCCGCAGCTTTTCCTGTGGTATCAATGATCCGCAGGCCCTCTGCCTTCGTTGCGCCAATCATGGAAGAGCGGCCGATGGAAAAAGACCCGATCGCGACCAATATAAGCAGCAAGAACACAAAGGTGTCCTTTGTGAGATCGGGATAATGCTTGATTTTTTGAATGGTTTCTGTTAGTCTCATGACACACAATTAATCAGATATTAGGCAGAAGACCTCACTATGTCAACCAAAAAATCAGGCGGTTCAAGTAAAAATCTCCGCGACTCAAACCCGAAGTACCTCGGCATGAAGCTTCACGATGGGCAGGTCGCTGCGGTGGGAAATATTCTCGTTCGTCAGCGCGGTACGCGCGTGGTTCCGGGAAAGAATGTGAAGGTTGGCAAAGATCACACACTCTACTCAATGGTAGGAGGAAAGGTAACCTACAAAACGGTTCGAAAGACTCGCTTTGACGGCAAGATATTGTCAAAGAAGATGGTTTCCGTTAATTAGCAAACAGCAGAACAAAAAACCTCGCAAATGCGAGGTTTTTTGTTGCACGATGTTCTTTTTTATTCTGCCTTATTCTGCTTCTGCTGTTAGCGCTTCGATCTTAAGAGCAAATTCAGCCTTCTTAGCCCCAACGATAACGACGATTGTATGCTCTCCGACATCCTTGATCGGCTTCTCAAGCTCAATATTATCCGCTGTATATGCAACGTTCACGAGCTTACCGAGCTCAAATGCAAGCTCTTCTTTGGTAACCCCGGCATAAAGGTGTCCTTCCTCATTCGCATTGCGAGCAAGTGTCATCACGACGCCCTTCAATGATGCAAGCGACTTATCAAGATGGTCATCCTGCTTCTTCTTCTCAACTTCACGCTTCTTGGTGAGCTCGGCAACGCGCTTACCGTTCGTACGAGTCACCGCCTCTGCGAGTCCACGCGCCAAAAGAAAGTTGCGTGCGTATCCCGGCGCAACTTCAACGATCGCGTACTTTTTACCGACCTTAGGCACATCCGACAATAAGATAACTTTCATATAAATACGTATTTAGTTCGTATAAGACATCCTCGCGAACGAAGGGTTCACGACAGGTTAAAAGATGTGATGCTGATTATACGTTTCTTTCACTCAATTGCAAGCATTCACTCACGCCTGCTTACTTCGTGGTATTTCCTCGCACAATCTCGATCGCCTTATCTAATTGAGGGTCTTCGCCTTTTTCCGCCTGCTCTTTTGTGAACTCCACCTTCACGTCGGGATCGATCCCCCCCGCAGAGAGATTAGTCCCGTCTGGAGTGACCCAGCGAGCGATCGTTATCTTGAGTGATGTTTCGGGAGTGATGGGAATAAGCTCTTGAACCGACCCCTTTCCAAATGAGGTTGTGCCCACCAGCGTCGCAACGCCCTGCTGAGAGAGTGCACCGGCAAGAATTTCAGCGGCTGATGCGGAACCTCCGTCGATCAAGATGACAAAATGGAATTTATCTCCGAATACATTGTACCCCCTACTGCGATAGACCTGTCCCGCTCCGCCCTTTTCTTCCTCACGCACAACGACCTTTCCTTCAGGAAGGAACCAGCTTGCCATATCAACCGCAACCTCAAGATAGCCCCCCGGATTTCCGCGGAGGTCGAGTACGAGTTTGTCCGCACCGGAATCAGCGAATTCTTTCAGTGCTTTCCTGAACAGATCGGCACCGGTAGCAGGAAAACTGTAGAGACGAATGATGAAGACATCGCCGCGCTTCTCGGTATCGATAGTAGGAACCTGAATGACCTGTCGCACGATGCTGATCTCAATCGGGTCCTCCACGCCCGATCGCAAGAGTGTAAGCGAAACGGCTTTGCCTATTTCACCGCGAATGAGGTATAGCGCCTTGTCTATGGTCATCTCCGTTGTCGTTGCAGTGTCGATGCGATAGACCTTATCACCCTTTAATACCCCCGCGGCTTCAGCCGGTGAACCTTTCAGCGGCGCGATCACGGTGACAAGACCGTCTTTCATACCTATTTGCATACCCACTCCGCCAAAGGAACCCGAGACGTCCTGCTCAAAGAGTGTTTTTTCTTGCGGAGGTAAAAAGTATGTATACGGGTCACCGAGTGAATTTGCCAAGCCGGCGATTGCTCCCCATACTTTATCCTGATTTGATACCGCCGCATGCTTTGTTGGAACATATTTCTCGTTGATCACATTCCACACTTTCCAAAATTGCGAGAAATCCGCGGGGAGATCACTTTTGGTCGATATTTCAGTCCGATCAATGAGACATGGGACCTCGGCACCCTTTGCATCAATGCACATTTTGACCTCCGCCAATGCAGGAGAATTTGATGCATCAGCCGGCAAGGGTTCCGCCACATTGATGACCCCTGCGACGAGCCCGTCAAATGATGATGCCGTCTTGTGAGTCCCAAGCATATACCCCCCCGCAAAAAGTAATGTTCCCAGAATTACCGAAATTCCAATGCGCGCATAACGATGAGTAGGTTGTAACATGGCTGTCATTATCCCAGAGACGACGCTCGTGGTCAAACACGTCCTCACCTATTGAACATCACACACTTGGTCAAAAAAAGTGTGTCACGTATAATGAAACGCATGATATCGAGATACAAATACCACACGCTCACATGGATCGACATGGAGTCGCCGACCAATGAAGAAGTTCGCGAGATAATGGAAGAGTTTGATATTCACCCCATTGCCGCCGACGAACTGCTCGGGCCTTCACTTCGACCCAAAGTCGATCACTATGCGAATTTTATTTACCTCATCCTCCACTTCCCTGCGATCCGCCACTCTCATCAGACAAAGTCTCAGGAAGTCGACTTCATCATTGGGAAGAAGTTCCTCATCACCGTACGGTATGAGCTGCTCGACCCACTGCATAAATTCTCCAAAGTATTTGAAGTAAATTCAATTCTCGACAAAAGCGACATCGGAGACCATGCCGGATACTTATTCTTTTATATGATCCGCAAGATCTATGCGTCGCTCGGTCACGAACTTTCAATCATTGGTGACACACTGAAGTCGGTTGAGGATAGGATCTTTCATGGGGAAGAACGGGAAATGGTCGCCGAGCTTTCGGTCATCCATCGCGATCTTCTTGAATTTCATCGCGCACTGCGTATGCATCGCGGGGTACTCCAGTCCCTTTCCGTCGCTTCTGAAGAATTCTTTGGCAAAGAGTTCGTTCATTACACCGAGAACATCATTGGTGAATTTTTGAAAGTGGAAGAAATGTTGCAAGACCAGAAAGAAGTGCTCAATGACCTCAGGGCGACCAACGATTCTCTGCTCACAACAAAAACCAACGAGATCATGAAATTGCTTACTGCGACGACATTCTTGATGCTCCCTGCAAACTTGATCGGAGCGCTCTTTGGAATGAACACCCACGATACCCCGATCATAGGGCGGGATTACGATTTCTGGATCGTCGCAGGAATCATGTTTGCCGTTGCTTTCACAACGTTCATTTTCTTCAAATTTAAAAAGTGGATCTGATCATGGGACTGCATCTTTACAATACCGCCACGCGAACACTTGAGGAGTTCTCTCCGCTGCATCCTCCGCAGGTTACCATGTATAATTGCGGCCCCACGGTCTACAATTATCAGCACATAGGCAATATGCGCTCATTTGTATTTGCGGACATTCTCAGGCGTACGCTCGAATGGAATACGTACCAAGTGATGCAGATTGTGAACATCACCGATGTCGGACATTTGGTTTCCGATGGTGATGAAGGCGAGGACAAGATGACCATTGGTGCACGACGTGATAATAAAAGTGTCGAAGAAATCATCACGAAATACTCTGACGCGTTCCTCGCTGACCTTGAAGTACTCAATATAAAAAGGGCTGCAAGTTATCCTCGTGCGACAAAATATATTGACGAGCAAAAACAACTTATAACGATGCTTGCCAAAAAAGAATATACCTACGTCACCACAGACGGCATTTATTTTGACACAAGCAAATTCCCTCGCTATCCCGACTTTGCAAAACTTGATGTAAAAGGACTGGAAGCGGGCACGCGCGTCTCTCTTGGCGAGAAAAAAAATATCACTGACTTCGCACTTTGGAAATTCTCTCCGAAAGACGGAGCGCAACGTGAGCAAGAATGGGATTCCCCTCTTGGTTATGAGCAAAGGGGTTTCCCGGGGTGGCATCTCGAATGCTCGGCAATCGCAATGAAATTTCTTGGTAATACACTTGATATTCACACCGGTGGCGTTGACCATATTCCTGTACATCATACGAATGAGATCGCACAAAGCGAGAGCGCGACGGGAGAAACCTTCGCACGATACTGGCTTCACAATGCGCACGTCCTTATTGATGGAGAAAAAATGTCAAAATCGCTCGGAAACACATATCGACTTGTTGACCTACATGAGCGTGGTATTCCACCGCTAGCCTACCGTTATTGGCTGCTCACTGCGCACTATCGTACGCAGGTCAATTTCACTTGGGAGGCACTTGCGGGCGCACAATCCGCATACAATAGACTGACAAATTACGTACTCAGTCTCAACATAAGCTTGGAGGGAATTCCAATCACCGCGTATATCAATAAATTTACCACTTTCATCAACGACGACCTCAACACCGCGGGCGCGATTGCCCTCATCTGGAAACTCACCAAAGACACGAGTGCATCCGATGCGGACAAACTCGCGACGATCTTGAAGATCGACGAAGTACTTGGTCTCGGCCTTTCAGTGATTCAAACACATGCGGAACAAGAAAAGATCCCTAAAGCCGTCACGGAACTTCTCAGCAAACGCAAAATAGTGAGAGAGCAAAAAAACTTTGCTGAATCCGACCGCCTCCGTGATGAAATAAAAAAACATGGCTACGAAGTCAAAGACACTTCGGATGGACAAAAACTCGAACAAATTTAATGCGATGGTATTTCCTCTCAAGCGAGGGTTTTCTCAGTCTAAAAAAGCCCAGCGAGATCTGCCCGCCAACCTGAGAGTGAGGTATTGCTTTTTGAGGGGCTACGGAGCTCGACGGAGCGGAGTCTGAGCAAAAATTCAGCAGAATTTTATGCGTGCCCTCAAAAAGCAATGCCGAACGGATGCTTGACATCACAACACTTGTCATGCTAAGTTTCCACCAATATGAAAACAACATGCCCCGACTTGGACTGGTCGAAGAGCTTCATGTATTCAATTCACCGGACCTATTTTTTGATCGAAAAACGTCTTGAGCATAAATTGCACGAATCAAAAGGTATCTCATTTTCACAATTCCTCATTCTCCTGGCACTACACTGCAATGAACGGACCTCACAAAGTGCCATTGCGGATTTTCTCCACATTACGGAAGCAACCGTCTCACGCCACATTGCGCAACTCGAAAAAGCAAAATACCTGACACACAAAGAAGACCCGATCAACCGCCGAAAACATATTCTTACAATGACTGCACTCGGTACTCGTGCCTTCACAAATGCACATACGATCATCGAACGAGAGCTGAAAGACGTCTTTGAAGTCATCCCCGTCGCAGATCGATCACTCATCACAAAAGCATTTGATGGTGTCATCGCCAAATTACACGATCGTTCCTGATCTATTCATATGAAAATTCTCATCCAGACAATCGGAAAGCACATAAAGAAATACGCGGAAGGATTTTGGGCGTTATCGAAGACCATGCGTACGATCATTCTTGTCGTAATCGTTCTTGCGTGCGCGTTCTCCATTCGATTCCTCGGGCAAAAAGAAGTCGTGAATGATACCGCCTTTCTCGGTCGTACGGTTTCCGTTGCACGCGTTCTAGACCTTTCGGTAAACGCCATCCCCCTTCCCCTTCTTGGTACGGTCACCTCACGAAGCGAGGCGACGATCCGTGCCGAAATCGGAGGAAAGATCATCGCGGTATACCAAAAACTTGGCGACTATGTAGGGGCTGGAACGGTCATCGCTGAATTCGAGAATGCCGGAGAGCGCGCTTCTGTGCTTCAGGCAGAAGGAGCATATGAGGCTGCGAATGCGGGGAAAGCCATCGCCGAGATCAGCAGAGGATCGTCAGACAACTCTCTCGATGAAGCAAAGACCCAAGCGCAGAACGTCATTGCTTCGACCTATACAGTGCTTGATGACGCGATACGCACAAAAACGGATACCGCATGGAAGAATCCACAAACCCGCGAAGCAAAACTGCCCGTTACTATTCCGGATGCAAAACTTGTCATCGAGATTGAAAATGAACGAATCACTATTGAAACGATGTTGCGTACTCGGGATGAAAAAAATAAACTCCTCACCTCAAACAGTGACCTCATCAAAGAACTCGATCTTGTAGAAGCGGAAGCAAATATCGTCAAAGATTACCTTGATGATCTTTCGTTCGCCTTCAATCATGCGCTTCCCGACGGAAACGCATCACAGGCGGCGATCGACGGATTTAAGGCGGTCACCGGCGGTGCGCGCACAAGCGTCAATGGAGCACTGTCAACGATTGCAAACACAAGAAACACACTGAACGGAAGCCTTGCGGCAAGCAGGATCGCGGAACAAAATTCTTCAACAAGCGGTGTGGACTCCGGTAGCTCGTCAGATGCGCAGGTCAAATCGGCGCTTGGAAATCTTCGTGCCGCACAGGCACGTCTGGAGAAAACGATCATTCGCAGCCCCATCAGCGGAACGATCAACTCGATTTCGATCAATACAGGAGATTTCATCTCACCGTACACCGAGGTTGCCGTAGTCTCAAATAACGGTGCATTAGAGGTGGTGGCGTACGTCACCGAGGATGACGCGAGAGAACTCGTTATCGGCGGAAGTACCACGATAGAAGGTGGCGGAATGGGAACGATCACACGTATCGCCCCCGCGCTCGATCCAAACACAAAAAAGATCGAAGTACGTATCGGGATAACCAGGGGTATCGAGACACTTATGAACGGTGCTTCCGTTCGCCTCGAGGCAAAGCGCACAACCAAGAAAATCGTGGGCACTGATCTCAAAATACCTCTTGCTGCGCTCAAAATCACCCCGGAGGGCGCCATTGTATTCTCAGTATCCGCATCAAGCTCGCTCGTAGCACACGAGGTCTCGATGGGGACGCTTATGGGAGACCAGGTCGTCATTCCCGTCGGACTGACGCCTGACATGGTCATTGTCACTGATGCCAGAGGACTTCAGGGTGGCATGCCGGTATCGCTTAAATAACATATGCATAATCTTTGGATATTTTTTTTAAAAAAGCGCGCTTTCACTTACATGCTGATGGCTGCACTTACAATAGGCGGGGTCTTCTCGCTTTCCGCGATACCGAAGGAATCAGCGCCTGAAGTCGTTATCCCGATTGGGATCGTCTCCACCACACTTCGCGGTGCGAGTGCGGAAGATATGGAAAAACTCGTCACAAACAAACTCGAAGATGAGATCGCAAATATAGAGAATATCGATACGGTCACCTCTTCATCGCGCGAAGGACTTTCGATCGTCACCGCACAATTCAACGCAAAGGCTGATCTCGACAAATCGATCCAAGACCTCAAGGATGCCGTTGAGCGTGCAAAAACAGCCCTGCCAAACGATGCGGATACACCATCGGTTACCAGGGTGAATTTTTCAGACCAACCGATCCTTATCGTTTCAGCATCGACCGACATTCCTCAAATGGCGCTCACGCAGCTTGCACTTGATCTGAAAAGTGAGCTGAAAAAGATCGGCGGCGTCTCAAAGGTCGAGATCTCAGGAACACGAAAACGAGAGGTCGGCATAGTGCTCCGGAAGCAACTGCTTGAAAAATACAACGTCAGCATCGATCAGGTCATGGGGGCGATCGGAGGCGCAAATGCGTCATTTCCCATCGGAAATATCACCGTCGCGGACATAGACTACCCCGTGAAATTCGCCGGATCGATCAATGAACCGAATGAGCTTCCCGATATCACCATCGCTTCGAAGAATGGGGTCCCCGTCTATCTCCGCGACATTGCATTCATCGCAGACGGATTGGAGTCTCCGAAAACATTTTCCAGAGCTTCTGTCGGAGACGCTCCGTCCTCACAAGCGATCACGCTCTCTGTGTATAAAAAATCCGGAGGTGACGTAACGGTGATCGCGAGGGACGTGAACGCAAGGATACAAGAACTAAGCAAAACAATGCTTGAGGGCGCAGAGGTTGTTGTGTCGTTCGACCGAGGTGCACTTGTCCAAAAAGATCTTCGCGAGCTGACGCGCGTCGGGCTTGAAACCGTATCACTGGTGATGCTCATGCTCTTTCTCACGATCGGATGGCGTGAATCCATCGTTGCGGCACTTTCGATTCCGCTCTCTTTCGTGATCGGTTTTATCGGTCTGTATATATCGGGAAATACGATCAATTTTCTTTCACTATTCTCACTGATCCTTGCGATCGGTATCCTTGTTGACTCCGGTATCGTCATTACCGAGGCAATTCATACAAGATATAAACGCTATACAACTCCCGAGGAGGCTGCGATCGCATCGATCAAAGAATACGCATGGCCGCTCATCGCAGGTACGATGGCGACAGTGGCATTCTTTGCTCCGCTTTTTTTCCTGTCGGGCATTGTCGGTAAGTTCATCGCCTCGATCCCCTTCACGCTCATCTTTGTGCTCATTGCGTCACTCGCTGTCGCACTCGGCATGGTTCCGCTTTTAGCGATGGCGATAACGCGAGAACATAAAAATGCATTCGAGCAAGCGCAGGAAGAGTACTCGGCCAAGATCCAGGACTGGTACAAATCATTCCTTGGCCGCATCCTTGATGACCGTAAACTGCAAGATCGCTTTCTATTCCTGATGGGTATCCTTTTTTTCATATCCATCTCACTTCCGATCATTGGGATAGTGAAAGTCTCATTTTTTCCCCAAGATGATCAGGACTTCATCTATGTATCGATAGAAAAACCTCAGGGTACCCCGCTTACCGTTACCGATCTTTCAGCACGAGAGGTTGAAGAGTTTCTCTATGATTATCCCTATGCCGAATCGTTCGTCACCACGGTCGGCGCAGGCTCTACTTTCAGCGGAAGCGGAGGAGGAAATACAACAAAACTCGCGAATATTACCGTGCTGCTTAAAAAAGATCGTACAAAGAATTCGACGGAAATAGTTGATGACCTGCGAATCAGACTTGCTCCAATCTCGAGCGCGGACGTTAAGGTCGAGCAGGGTAAGAACGGTCCTCCGTCAGGCAATCCCGTCGTAATAAAATTTCGCGGTGATGACCTGAATGCACTTACCATGGCTGCCACAAAAGCGGAAAAACAGCTCAGTGAAACACCGGGGGCGCTCGACGTGGAGACATCACTTCGAGACGACGGTACCCAGTTCACCATCACAATCGACCGCACAAAGGCCGCAGAGGTCGGGCTCACCGCCGCACGCATCGCTCAAATACTTCGCACTGCAGTATCAGGTGTAACTGCAACCACGATCACAAAACAAGAGAACGATATCAGCGTGCTCGTAAAACTCGATCTCAATAGTGCCTTTGTTAATCCAGAGGACACCAATAAGACAACCGTCGACAGCATCAGACAGATACCAATTTCGACACCGAGGGGTACGGTGATCATGGGATCATTGATCTCGATCAATGTCGAACAAAGTCATGCGGTCATCAGTCACGACGGGAGAAAACGCATTGTAACGGTTTCTGCTAATCTTAAAACGGGAGCAACGGCACTTGAGGTCACGAGCGCCTTCGGTAAAAAGATGGATTTACTGGAGTTGCCAAAGGGGGTTGCGGTCGATTTCGGAGGTGAAAATGCTGACGTCAATAAAACATTCAAGGAAATGGGGTTCGCACTTCTTGCGGGGATACTGCTCGCACTGGCGATCCTCGTGCTTGAATTCAATTCATTCCGCTTTACGCTTTACCTGATTCTGATCATCCCCCTTTCATTCATCGGCGTCCTCCTTGGTTTGGCGCTCTCCCAACAAGCACTATCGTTCTCTTCGATGCTCGGTGTGATCGCGCTTGCGGGAGTGATCATCAACCATGCGATCATTCTGCTCGATTCGGTGCTGCAGACACTAAGGGGAGAAAAAGGGCTTTCTCTGCGTGAAGCGGTCGTTACCGCTTCTGCGGTTCGCTTGCGACCCATCTTTCTGACTACGGTCACAACGGTCATTGGGATGATTCCACTCACTGCAGCGTCCGCACTATGGGGACCGCTCGCGTTCACCATCATGTTCGGTCTTGCATTTGCGATGGTCCTCACGCTCGTCTTCATTCCCGTCCTCTTCTATCGCTGGCCCGGAAACGAATTCTCACCGAAAAAGTAAACAACAAAAATGCAAAATGATGCATGCGGAAACTTAAACCAAATGCAGCACGACTGATGACGAAAGTGATCATCCACTACTGATGAAAGTAATTTGATCATTCAATCATCGAAATTTCAATTATGTAAATTGTATCGATAGCTTAAAATTACATAATTGAAATAATAAAAAACCGATGCGATGCATCGGTTCGTTCGTTCTACTTCTTCGGTCGCTTGAACAAATTGTCCATTTGTTCGGGAGTGGCAGCTTCCCCGGGCAAGTGGAGCGGTCTGTTCGTAATTTCAGGCAGACCAGCTTCCTGCTTACGCACAAGTGCTTCGAGCAGACGGATTACGTATAAAAATAATGCAAGAACGACCCCAGCAAATTGAAGCAATACCGCTACGGTCATCGCTTCCGGAAACATTGGCAACACAAACATAAACATCACGATAGCAGCGACTAACAGCCAAGTCACAAATCTTGGTAGGATAACTGAACGCGATTTCTTTGTATCCACAAATTTCTCCTTAAACAAAACTTCCACCTCCATCACGCTACCCCATAAATCGCATAAGTCAAGAAAACACCCTTTGCGCCATTTTTTGTCAAGGTTAAACCTTGACAAAAAACATCGAAAATATGGCTTATTACCGTAAACACACTCGAGCCGGCCGTACTTCATTAGCTTTATCCGCCGTATTTAATTAGCCTTGTAAATTATCAAATGACAATATTTCATTGCTTCTTATGAGCGGTCCTACTAGCCTTCCGAGTGTAACCCTGCGGTGATCTTCGCAAGCAGTTCTTGTTTCTCTTCGTCAGTGATGTATTGCTCGGGGCCACCGGGGGGCATTCCTTCATCGAGCCATTGCGCATAGCGTTCGGATGCCTTGAGCCCCAAATTCACCAGTACGATGTCGTTGACCGGTCTTTTGATATACTTCTTTGCATCTTCATCCTTAAGCCTGTCGCGCGCAATTTTAAGCTGACCTTCTTTCTTGTCGAGAATATAACGCGCATTGCTGATGGTGAACTGAACGCCAACGCTTCTTTTTCCTGCCACGTACTCCTCGCGCTCCATACCTTCGGGGACGGTCGCGACTCCACGCGTCACCGTAGGCAGTACTATCTTGAAATCATATTTCAGCTCCGCGTCTTCACGGGCATTTGAATTTTCTATCTTAAAGTTTTCACCTGAATCCTGTCGCCCTAACGCATAAAGAGTGTTCTTTGCCATTCGCTCTCCGATGATCCCGGCAATGCTCCCATTCGTGGGATTAAAGTGCTCAGCGAGCCACTCTCCGCTGATCGATGTGGTGGGCAAACTCAAACCCTCAACGCTGGCAATTTCGCGATTGATCACCTCGTCAATGTCACGTCGAGCTTCCGCGATATCCATGTGTTTGCGGATACTTCTCCAGAGATGCTTAGGCACATCCGGAGAGGGTCGATACATCACCCCCCAATCGATATCGGTCGCAGGATTATCGAGGTGAAACGGATGTACGGTGCCGTCTTCACCCACCGTATACAACGAGTCCCTCTCGGCATCATACGAAACAGTAGAGCGATGCGATTGCTCAGCCTCAGGATAGTCGATACGCTGATCGATCTCGGCGAGACGTGAGGAGAACTTACGCATGATGCTTGTACGTTCCTCCAGAAATCGATCTGACTCAAGCTGCTCCTGTGCTTTTTTTTGGATCAACACGTTGCGATTCGCACGCGTCATGCGTGACTTCCCGGGAATATCTTCAATGTCTTCCCTCAGCCGTTCCTCCCAATAGTCCAGCCATCCTCTTCGCGTTGTCGGATGACCGAGATCTTCCGCAACATCTTCGGGGAGATCATATGTCGCCTCGCGATGAGATTCATCGCGCTCGACGGCCTCATACGACCTAACAAGGTCGATCGTTTGCTCATCTTCTCCGACATCAAATTTTTCCATAATGTAAATTCTATCTTAAAAAATACTTTTGCGCTCGAATGAGATCATCCGGACCCGTGATCTGCATCCAATGTTCCGTTATGACAAGCGGAACGGGAATATGTTTTGCGATTACCGCAAGCGTGTGTGGTAAACCGAATTCTCCGGACGTTCCCCCGATCGGAACGGGAGGGATATCGAGTATCTCATGTCCCAACACATAGAGACCGGTATTCACTAAGCCGTCTGAGACCAAATGCTTTTCCTCTCTTATGCCGACGAAATTCCCCTTATCGTCAACAAGCATTTCGCCCCCCATTGCTTTGTTGTGAACACGAGAAACACAAACACCCCACGGAAGTGCAATAAGCCTTCTAATGTCCTCTTTGGCATATAAGTCGTCACCCATCATCACCAAAAAACGTTCTCCAAGGAGCGGTTTTGCGGAAAGCAACGCGCCGGCAGTACCATTCAGATCTTCCTGCACGGCGTAACGTATCGTCCTGCCGCCCCAGGAATCTCCTAAATAGTCCTTGATTTGATTCCCCTGATGCCCTATGACCAAAATGACGTCCTTCACCTCACTCGGAAGTACTGCGAGCTTCCATTCAATAAGCGTTTTTCCATTCACCATCTGTAATGACTTTGGAGTGTCCTTGGTGAGCGGGTACATCCTTGTTCCCCTTCCCGCTGCAAGAATAACCGCCTGAATGTTTTTTTCGTCTCCCATACAACACAGTATATCATTACTTGTAAATACCAGTTTTGAGGGATAAGTAGAACAATCGGTGTCGAAATCCTGATATGTTCATATACATATATTCACCGTTCGTCCAACACCATCTTCTCCACTCGATTTCCCCTGTTTGCTGTTTGTGAAAATTTTCGTCTCGCATGCTAAAATGTCGACATGAAAAGCCCGTACATCTCAACCTCGCCCACAGGGCTTCGCCTCCCCCCTCAGCATATCGAATCTGAACAAGCACTCCTAGGTGCGATCCTCATTCGTACCGATTCGCTCTATGAGATATCTGACGCACTGCAATCGGAAATGTTCTACGCAGAAAAGCATCGCATCATCTACGAGGCAATGCTCGATCTCCATCGAAAGCACGAGCCGATCGACCTCCTTACGCTCGCAGCAAGACTGGAAGAGCGCTCACACCTCGACCCTATCGGCGGTCGAGCATATCTCGTCGAGCTCGCCGGTATGGTTCCCTCATCAGCAAACGCAAAGTACTACGCCGAAACAGTGCACAAGAAGCATGTCTTACGAAACTTGATCCATACGGCAGATCAAGTGTCCGAACTTGGATACAAAGAAGAACTACCACTAGAGGAAATACTCGATGAAGCAGAGAGCAAGATCTATTCCGTCACCAACATCTCCTCAGGAAAAGGTATTCAAAACATCAAGGACGCCCTTGTGGAAGCGTGGGCACGCATCGAGAAGATTCACGAAGAAAAGGACGGGCTTCGCGGAGTACCAACGGGATTCCCAAGTCTCGACAAGATGCTCTCAGGTCTTCAGAAGTCAGACCTTATCATTCTTGCGGCGCGTCCATCAGTCGGTAAGACGACGCTCGCCCTCGACATCGCACGGCGTGCAGCCGTCGATCACAATATTCCCGTTGGCATCTTCTCTTTGGAAATGAGCTCGCAGCAGTTGATCGACCGCATGCTTGCGGCTGAAAGTTCGATCGACGCATGGAAACTTCGCACGGGAAAACTTTCGAAAGATCATGAGTTCGCATATCTGCGCGAAGGACTCGATCGTCTTTCAAAAGCCCCGATCTTCATCAACGACCAAGCCGGTATCAACATCATGAACATGCGCTCCGCGGTTCGCCGCATGAAGAGCGAGCATAACCTCGGACTCGTCATCGTCGACTACCTTCAGCTGATGACTCCGCTCCACTCAACGGACTCGATGGTGCAGCAGGTCACGGAAATTTCTCGGTCTCTCAAGGGCCTCGCTAAAGACCTCGACGTGCCAGTACTAGCCCTCTCGCAGCTCTCACGTGCCGTTGAGGCGCGCGGAGGACGCCCAAGGCTATCCGACCTTCGCGACTCAGGTTCGATCGAGCAAGACGCCGACGTCGTCATGTTCATTCATCGTGAGGACAAGGCAAACAAAGACAAGGTGTCAGAAAAGCCGAATATCGCCGAGATCATGATCGAAAAACATCGTAACGGACCCACGGGAATGGTCGAACTCTTCTTTGACGAGAAGCACACTACGTTCCGCGAAATAGACAAAAGCCACGGGGGTGGCGCTGAGTCTTTTGACGACGTCTTTTAGGGGATAAATGTGCTAATCTACAGCCTATGGATCCGATCAATAGATTAGCGGCACTTTTTGCTGAATTCCCCGGAATCGGAGGAAGACAGTCTAAGCGCTTCGTTTTTCACCTCATCAAGAGGGATAAGGCCTATATCAATGAGCTAGTGAAGCTCATCCAATCGCTTCAGAGTTCGGTGTTCGAATGCACCCGCTGTCATCGCTACTTTATGAAAAAGTATCCGGATGCTCCGGAGGAATGTTTCATTTGCATCGACACGAGCCGTGATCATCACACGCTGATGGTTGTCGAAAAAGATTCTGATCTAGAGGCAGTGGAGCGTAGCGGGACATATAAAGGTCTCTACTTCGTACTTGGCGGTACCCTCACTATCCTTGAAAAAGACCCGAGTAGAAAGCTGCGGTTCAATGCCCTCCTTGATCTTGTGTCTCAAGAAAAAGATACGATCGAAGAAGTGATCATCGCCTGTGCGGTAACTCCGGAAAGTGAGCATACGTCCGAATACGTGGAGAGCATGCTTCTCCCCCTCATCCATGAGACCAATACCAAGATCACTCATCTTGGGCGCGGACTCTCGACCGGCACCGAGCTTGAATACTCCGATGCCGACACGCTTCGCTACGCACTGGAAGGAAGGAAATGAACCTCCCCAGGGCTTATGCCGCAGAAGATTTGTGGGGGCGAACAAAAAACACGCCCTTATAATGGGCGTGCTAACGTGACTCAATGCACAAGTTTCTCGGGCGGACGAAGCGATCCATTACAGAGGACCTTGATCGTGACGCCGGTTGTTTGCGCAACTATCTTCGTCGTTTTGTGTCCGTCGACCGCCCCGTGCGGTGCACAAAGGTAGGAGGGTTCACTCTTCGCATTCTTTTTGATCCCACTTTCCGGAGAGCAAGTGAGTTTTGCGAGCAAGGTAGGCTCTCCACATTCAGGACAAATTCCTTTTTGCATACTAACTCCTTAACGTTGAGGATGATCATCTGTACAAAAGCTAGCACTCACAAGATAAAAAACAAGTCCTCGCAAGAGGACTTTTGTTTTTTAGCCGATCGATTCGATCTTCACCTCAGTGAAGGGCTGACGATGACCGTTCTTCTTGTAGTAACGACTCTTTGCACGATACTTAACGACCATCACCTTCTTGTGGCGTCCGTCGCCCACAACCGATGCTGAGACCTTTGCTCCCGGGATATAAGGTGCTCCAACTGTTGTAGCCCCCTCACTGTCCATTAAAAGCACCTGATCAAAGACGATCTTGGTTCCAACCTCGTTAACCAAGGCTGGTTCGTTAGGCTTTGCCTCTTGAGATAATTTCTCAATTTTGAGGACATCGCCCACTTCAACCTTATACTGCTTTCCCCCTGTTTGTATTACTGCGAATGACATAGTGGAGCCATTCTACATGCTTTTTTATATATTGCAAATAGCCGGTACTTGACATAATAATATAAGATGGCATTATTTGCCCGCTCGTGAGCGCACACTGCAGAAGAGCGAAAGGATGTACCCGTCAAAAATCCATTTACGCATCCTCCATCCTTGGCTTCTCAAGAAGAGTGGGTTCAAGTCCCGGGGTATTCCCAGTTATACGTGTGACATCTTTGTCGAGTTTCCCCATTTCCTTATAAGCGGCGTTATAGTGGTTCACTGTCGTACTAAGCGCATTTCCAAGCTTTCCCATATAGTCCTCATAAGCCTTAAGATGCTTTCCCAGCTCATCGACGCGCTTAATGATGTCTTTAGCAGATTCCTCGATCTTGAAGGCCTTAAAGCCGTACAAGACCGACTGGAGATAGGCCGCGAAGGTCGTCGGGGAAACAATGATGACCTTCTTTTCATTATAGGCATAGTCAATGAGATTCCTAGTATTCACCTTGATCGCCCCCACTTCATTCACCAAGAGGTCGTAATATATGCCCTCCGCGGGAATAAACATGAACGCAAACGGGAGCGTCCCCTCTTCAGGGCGAATATATTTTGAGGTTTCATCGATACGTTTCTTAAGATCGTTTTTGAATTCTTTTTCAAGCTCTTCACGCTGCTTGTCGTCGACCGCCATCGTCACACGATTATAGTTATCAAGTGAAAACTTTGCGTCGACGGGAATGAAGCCATCTTTAGTGATGATGACCGCATCGACGGCGTCGTTGTTGAGAAAACGATGCTGCATCTTATATGCACCGGGTGGCAGAATATTCGAGAGAATAAGCTCAAGCGATGCTTCGCCCAGGTTGCCGCGTTGTTTCTGGTGTTTGAGTACTTTTTCAAGATTCGCAAGCTGTTCTGCGATCGCCATGAATCGCGTCGTTGATTCGTTGGTCTTGGTCTGCTCGCGCGCTACTTCAACGAGACTCTTATTCATCTGCTCGTTTATCTCGCGAAGCAGTTTTTGTGATTCAGAGAATTGTGTCCGCACTGCCTCCGTCATGTCGCGGCGAGATTCCCCCATCTTTGAATCGATGGTCTTTGCGAGTTCCGCCATCTGCTGTTGAAGCATCAAAAGCGCCTGTGCATTGGCACTCTCTTTCGGAGTCACCTCAGTGCGCAACTTCAAATAGACCAGGGCGACGATTACTCCCACTAAACAACCAATGACAATGAAGATAAGGTTATCCATATTCGATATCGTATCATGCTAGCGGCGACGCTCAAACAGGAAATACTTAGCGACCTCAACGGCAAAAAGATTGGCAATGATTGCAATTAGAAGCGGGAGTAGGTGTGGGGTAATGGCCATGTCGCTCAAGCGAAGCAGGTGACGAACTAATTCAATCTTCAGCGCAAGAACGAGGCCGAAAATTGCAAAAGCGAAGGCTCCGAGTAAATATCGATTTGTCCAAAATTTTATCCTGTGCAATGGTGCCCGCAGGTCTTTAAGAGAGAAAGCAATGAGTATCGTGCCGAGCGTCAAAAAGAGGAATGCGAGGGTGCGAGCGTCGGAAATAGGGAGCATGCGGACCTTTAAGAGATAGGCATAGAACAAAAGAATCGTTACTCCACCGGAAATTCCTACCGCAACGATGAATCTCGTTAATTGGGGGGAGAGCATATTGCGCGCGCCTGCAACCCTCGGGTCGCGGCGCATAAGATCTCCTTCCTTGGGCTCAAACGCAAACGCAAAATTCATAAATCCCTCCGTAAGCATGTTGGTCCATAGTATCTGGGCGGGCAATATGGGAATGGGGATCCCGAATGCAAGTGCACCGCCTACCGCAATGATCTCAGTAAATGATGTCGACAAAAGATATGCGACGATCTTTCGGAGATTGTCCACGATACGGCGACCCTCCTCTATCGCGGCAACGATGATCGCGAAACTGTTATTGAGCAGGACAAGATCTGATGCTTCTTTTGCCACTTCTGTTCCTGAGCCTAGTGCAACTCCGATGTTTGCAGCCCGCAATGCGGGAGCATCATTTACCCCGTCGCCGGTCATTGCAACGATCTCACCGGAAGCTGAAAGCACGCGAGTTAAACGAAGTTTATGCTCAGGTAGCATGCGCGCAAAAACAGTTGTCGTATGAAGCATCTTCACGAGATCCTCATCAGTTGCACTTTCAACGTCAGTCCCCATCGCGACATCGTCACCGTTTTTCCAAATACCGCACTCCCTTGCTATCGTCCTCGCAGTCTCAGGATTATCCCCTGTTGCCATAATAACGCGCGAGCCCGCAAGCTGTGCGATGCGGATCGCATCTTTGACATCATCACGAAGCGGATCATGCAGTACGATAAAACCGGCAAAAACAAGCCGCTCAGTGATCTTTGCCCTTATTTGCGCAGTGTTTTCTTCAAATGACTCAACCGAGGTGTCTTGATATGCTACGCCGATCAATCGAAAGCCGTCACTGGTATATTGCTTAAGCTCTCGTTCAAGGCGTTCCTTGATCTCCTTAGCATTAATGTGCGTTTTCCCCTGCACATATACCTCGGTAGCATGCTCCAAAATATATTCCGGTGCCCCCGTAACATAAATACGATTATGCTTTAGTCCGCGCACATGATGCAGTGAAACCGCAACGCGGTATTTAGATTCGAACGGAAAAATATCGATGCGGGGATAATTCTTCAAAAGCTCCGTTTGATTCAATCCCGATGCAAGGGCAGCAAGAACAACTGCGCGTTCGACAGGTCTCCCTCGTACGACCTGTTCAGAAAGTGAGTCCTCTGCGCCACCCTTACGCTCGATGAATGCATCCGAACACAGTGCGGCAAACTCGAGCACGTCTCGCTCGTCCCCGTGCACCTCGTGATCCTTATGCTCATCGACGCGATCGGCTACCGCAAGAATACCACCATACGTCACGACTTTCGCAACCACCATTTCTGCACGTGTCAGTGTTCCCGTTTTATCGGTGAGAATAACCGTCGTAGATCCGAGTGTTTCTGCGGCCAAAAGATTTCGTACCAGACCACCCCGCTTCAGTATCGCCTCCATTCCCACCGCAAGCACGACCGTCACCGCCGCAGGTAGCCCCTCGGGAATAGCCGCAACGGCAATAGCGATCGAGATGAGCAATAGTTCCGTGAGTGGTTCGCCGCGCATGACTCCAAGCATAAAGATGCCGAAAAGTGCAAAGAGTACTATATAGGACATGAGTCGGGCGACACGAGTAATATTTTCCTGGAGCGGAGTAAGCAGATCGCCACCCTCACCGAGTGATACGGCGATTGCTCCTATGCGTGTCGCATTTCCTATGGCAACAACGACCCCCATACCTGAACCACCCGTTACGAGTGTGCCCATGAAAACCATGTTTTTCTGTTCCACAAAAGGTACGACGGTATCATACGCTTCGGTGCGCTTGTGCACATCGATCCACTCTCCGGTGAGCGGAGATTCATTCACATCAAGGTTATTCGCAGAAATAATCCGTATATCAGCCGGGACATTCACTCCGGTCTCAAGCACAACGAGATCTCCGGTGGTTAGGTCTTCAGCAGAAATGCGCTCCTTCATTCCGTTGCGCACCACTGTGGCAAATTTTTCTTGTGATTCACGCAAGCGCTCAAATGCGCTCGACGCACGACCTTCCTGATAGAGACTGATCGCAATATTGATGATAAGGGCCAAAAAAATAACAGTAGAATCTACATACTGTCCAAGAAGCGTTGTCACGATTCCAGCACACAAGAGAATGAACGTCAGAGGATTTTTGAGCTCGCCGACAATTCGGTCGATCGGTGTTATCCTTTTTTCTTCCCTGAACGCATTTGGCCCAACCTCAGCGAGGCGCGAAAGTGCAGCCTTCGTTGTGAGTCCATCCTTAAGGTCCGTGTGTAATATTTTTGCTACGGCTTCGCCATTCATGCGATACCATTCGTGTCCATCCGATTTTGTTTCATGCATCGTATTATTATACCAAAAAAAAGAGGCCCGTATGGGCCTCAGTGGGAGAACAAGTTTATGTTTTTTTTGCGTCACGCTCGCGCTTCATACGAAATACGGCACGGTCTGCGGCGAGGATCAGATCAAGGATCTTCTCGGGATCATTGATCGTGATCACCTTGAACGAAAAGGACATGAGCACTTCAGAAGTTTCATCGTTGATCCGATCAAGACTCCACGGATACCGGCCAAACGACCGCTTGAGCTCATTCATGCGCATCTCGATGTATTCCGAAGAGATGCCCTCAGCGATGACGATAAACTCATCACCTCCGACGCGTCCCGCCATGTCATAATCGCGAAAATGATCATTGATCAAACGCCCAAAGACCCGCAGCACTTCATCACCGCCGGCATGACCAAAAGCAGTATTGATGCTTTTGAACCGGTCGAGATCGAGCACCACAAGCGATCCGTAGGTTTCTCCATTCTTCAGCGTGCGCCTACGCATGCGCGGAAGTATGATCTTCTCAATAAGCATAAAGAATGCATCCCGAGTGAACAGACCCGTTAGCTTATCCGTAATGAGTTGCTTGTGAGTACGCGCCAGGAAAATCGTAAGCGCATCCCACCCACCGCGTTCAAACGACGACCTTGCCTCGACAAGAAAGCGCTGAAAAAGACTTATGGACGGCGTACGTTGCTTTTCGAAAACCTGAACTTCAGGCGGGACGACCGATTTTAAAGCTGACATTTTGATTCCTTTCGGTGTTCGTAAACTATTGAAAAACAGAACTCTGCGCAAACCATAGCACTGTTATCAATATTAGTCAAATACTCGAATGACTATTTTGACGTTATACTCCCCTATATATTTGCTAATCCAACCACCATGCTCCACCAACAAATTCGCGAAGAGATAAAAAACGCCATGCGTGCAAAAGAGACACTCAGACTTGAGGTCCTTCGCTCCATCCTAACCGGATTTATCAATGAATTGGTCGCAACGCGTCGAACACCGCAAGAGATACTTGAAGACGCCGGCTGTATCACGGTGATCAAACGCCAAGTAAAACAGCGCAAAGATTCCTACGAACAATTCATGGCGGGCGGACGCCCGGAGCTTGCACAGAAAGAGAAGGACGAGCTCGTTATCCTTGAGGCGTTCCTCCCTCAAATGATGGGGCGTGAAGAGATCAAGAAGATCGCAGAAAAAACAAAGGCCGAACTCGGAGTGACCGACAAAAGTGGAATGGGTAAATTCATCGGTGCAGTCATGAAAGCATGCGGCGGAAATGCGGATGGTAACGACGTGAAGGCCGTTGTCGAAGAACTCCTCTCCTAGCAAAAACAGGGATCATGTCACTCAAGCTACATAGGGTACCCCTATGTAGCTTTGCCATTGCGTAGATGCAATATTTATGATATAATGAACCTAGCAAATTTAAGTACTTTTCATCATTTTCAGGAGATAAAAATGCTCGATAAAATCATTCTCGCGGATGAGGTATCTCACCTCATCAAGACTACCTATCGAGATACGCCGAAGGGCATGCTTCCGTTCAACCTCGCTTTCACCGACGTGATGAATAAACACGGCGTCACCGGAAGTGCCCGCGGTGGGCTCAAGTCTGAAATTGGTCGTATTCTTGCGACTCGTCCACGTACGACAAGAACGACGGGGATCAGCAAAAAGAGACCGACGACACCTTCTGTGAAAACGCAGGAATTCTCGGTGACCGAGAAGACACATAACCGAGTCATACTGGTTCATCTTTCAACTGGGTGCGAAATCACCTATGTCCACAGCACGGAGGGGCTGGTGGTCTGTAGCTCGCATAGGGGTTATCCGACACTTCAAGTGATAAGGCAAGGAGCAATTATTGCGGCATCATATTTTGTCGGCATGGACCAAGGGGTTATCGAGCAGTCATCAATCACACTTGGCGAGCGTTCGGATGATATAGCGACCCTCACGATCGCAGGCAAATGGAAAATGATCGCCTGTCGAGGAGCAAAAGGCTCGATTGTGGCTCAAGTGAGTGATAGCAGGTCGGGCAAACCAGTCAAACAAAAAGACTTACCGGGGATGCTTCTTCAAGAGGCACGGGCTATTGTGTCCCGATATTTCATGGACACGCGCACCGGTGACTTTTTCACAAAATGAGCTTTTTTCCACAGATGCAACCCAAAAGGTTGCATCTTTTTTATTACAAAATGATATACTTTCTATATTAACAATAACGCTGACATTATGCAGAGCAATCATGCATACAATCTGATGAAGCAATATGTCCAGGAGCACAAGAGCCTCTGGCGTATCAAGCGAGATTACATCAAGGATGCAAAAGGGCATCCGGATGCGATCGCTTTCTGGAAGAAAATGCAGGTCGAGAAAGAGAAGCATTTAGCGGAGCTACAGAAACTCGTCGCGAAATACACCAAATAATTATTTCCTTATTTGTCTGTAAACAATCCCCCGTGTCCGCAAGCACGCGGGTTTTGTTTTATATAAAGCAAAAACGAAAACTTCAACTTGTACTCAAATGAAAAAACTTGCACAAAAGTGCAAGTTTTTATATATGCTGCATTACGCGTAACTAGAAGTTCGGCTCATGAAAATACTTCTTATAGAATTTATTGATGATCGCAACCGCCTCCTCGGGCGTATCGACAACATGAAAGAGTTCGAGATCTTCCTTGCTGATATTTCTTTCATCCAACATTTCTTTCCTGAACCACTCAGCCAAACCTCCCCAATAATCAGTACCAACGAGCACAATAGGAAAACGGGCGATCTTCTCCGTCTGAATAAGCGTCAGCGCTTCCGATAGTTCGTCAATCGTGCCATACCCTCCGGGAAGCACAACAAAACCTTGCGCATAGCGCATGAACATGACCTTACGTACAAAAAAATACTTAAAATTAAAGATCTTATCAGTATCAATAAACACATTATGATGCTGCTCGAATGGGAGCTGAATATTGAGTCCAACAGACCTTCCTCCTGCGCGTTGTGCACCCTTATTCGCCGCCTCCATAATACCCCCGCCGCCGCCCGAGATGATCCCATAACCGCACGTCGTGAGCTGGAAGGCGATCTCCTCTCCAAGCTTATAATACTTATTATTCGGATCAGTGCGGGCGGAGCCAAAAATGGATACGCATGGGCCGATCTTGTTCAGACGCTCAAAGCCATCCACGAATTCAGCCATTACTTTAAAGATGTGCCACGAGTCATTTCCCTTTAGTCCGCCGCCTTTCCATGTACGCTCCGTAACAGCGGCAAACGCTTTCTTAATGCGAGCTTCGCCACTTTTGGTGATTTCTTTCTTAGCCATATCATCTTAGAGTAGAGGTATGCCAAAAAAATGCAAGCCAGTTGTGCATCGAAGTAAAATAAGGGGCTGCTAAAGAATGCTTTCCAGTTGAGCGAGATCAACCACCACCTGATCCGGCGCTAAGAGTGCATCATGGAGCATTCCCTGCGCTAAGGGAACACGGTCAATGCGAATACAACGAATATCCGGATTTTTTCGCTTCACTTCATCGATATTCTGCGGTGAATCATCGACGAATGTATGTTCCCAGCCCGGGTCTCCGACACGTGATAAATATTTACTCGCCTCTTCACCCTTACCGGTCAAATTGTCCGTACTACCCTGCGTAATAATGACATCATCAACAAGGGGGATGATCCCCGAACCGCGAAGCTTTTTTCGCTGCAGAACGACATTGACCGCATACGTGAGAATAACAATGCGATGAGTTAAGCGCACTCGCTTCAAAAAATTGACGGTATCCGGATAAAGATAACTCGCAAAATCCGGCGGGGCTATCTCGCCGGACGTCAATGCGAGGATCCGTTCAAAACGATTCGGACCGATCCACGCATACAGCTGATCGGTATCAAAAATGGTTCGGTCGAAATCGAGGAATACTATGGGCTTCATGTATTCACTATACCAGAAGCAGAAAGGCAATGGTGCCTACTTCGGCGTATCTGTTGCTGTTCCTGTCTGAAGCGAGAGATTTGCGAGTCCGTGCTGCAAAAATTCCTTATCATACATGTCGGCCCTTTCTTCAAGCAGATTCTCATAATTCTCTTCAGACATTTTTTCCTTAACGTCTTTCCCGTGCATCGCTTCGACATCACGCTCGGCAAGTTTCTCCGACAAGAGTTCAACCATGACATGGAGATCGTATTCATCCATCAACTTGTTCACTTCGGGGTCGTTCTCAAATACGCGCGAAGGATGATGATGCTCTTCACCCGCCAGCTTGTGTCGTGAAGTAGCCGCTGGATACCCGGCATCTTTTGCACGCGAAAAGACGTACTGCTCAAGATCATCATACGCTACCTCAAAATCAATATCGCGATGACCGTTCGCGACCGTATTCGCTATATAGACCATCCGTAAAAGGGTCTTGAATTGTTCGGGGGTGAATGCAAGTCCTATCATAGAAAATGACTATAACACAACACCGGATGCGACACTATTCGAAGAGCGCAGCGTTCGTTTCCGCATTGCGCTCATTCAATTTCTTCTGCACAACCTTTGCGGCATCGACATCCGCATGTGCTCGCTCAAACCCAGTCCTCGCGGGCGTTCCGCTTGCAGAAAGTGGCTGAAACGAATCGGTCGCCGGAGGCAGTTGCGGCGTGAAATATATCTTTGTATACAATAGTCCGATGATCGCGACGATGACCATAAGTGCGATGAGTGGAAGATAGCCGCCTTCGCTGTTCTTTTGCATAAACAAATAGTAGCGATATTTAAGCAATGAGACAATATCAGGGCGCTCCCCAAAATAATAAAAATGTTCAATGGCCACCTTTTGCGAACACCGTAAGCGCACGTCTCCGCACGAGGTGATCAGGTACGGTTTGCGCAACAAGAGCCCAGAATTCTTTGGAATGATCGAACATCACGAGATGACAGAGTTCGTGCACGATAATGTAATCCTGGAGCGGTTCGGGCAGTGTCAGGATCCGATAGTTAAAATTAAGATTCCCCTTCTTTGAACAGCTCCCCCAACGTGAGCGCTGATCCCTGATCGCGACCCTGTTGTACGCCAAATTGTAATGCCGATTCCACTCTGAGAGTTTGCGATGCACCAATATACGCGCTTCTTCTTTCTGTGCCGTATACGCCCGTTTTGAGCCCGTGAGACCGCCTATCCGACGTCGTTTGGTATAAATACGGTAGCGGACCGGGAATAGACCGAAGAGCCTTTTGAGGATGATGCGTGGCATATATAGGCAGTATTATCGCATGATACCTCTACCTCGGCACGTTTGACCTGTTCCCGATAATTTACATGAAATGAAACGGACCGCCATCGCGTCATAAGCAACAGCATGAGCCGGTGAACTATTTCAGCAATTGCCTTTTCGGCAGAAAGACGACCGTCGGGTTGTTTTTCCGGAAACAGATCCAATTTTCGCATAGATCGCATCGACATCTTTTTTATTCATTTTTATGTAGGCCTATTGATTTGATGGATGATGTGACACAAGGTCAATTATCCGCACCACTAAACGACAGGCAAACAAACAGTGATGGTCGTACCCTCAATGGGCCTGGACTCAACAGAAACAATTCCTCCATTTTTTTCTATGGCATCCTTTATGAATACTTGATTTGCCGTTGCCGCGCCCTTCTCCTTATCACTCATACGGCCTGACGTGGGTATGGAGATTTTTAATAGGTCATCCTTCGAACTATCGAATTCGGTACTGACAATGATTGTTTTAAGATATTTTTCAGTAGTTTCGTGCGAAATATGTATTGCCCCACCCTTTTTACCATGCTTGATCACATGATCCAGTATGCCGAATATTGCATTTTCAATGACTGTCGGATTATCAACAAGGACGTTCAGAGATTCATCGGACGAGTCGTAATGCAAGCTGACCTCTTTTCGAAAAAGCAGTGGCATAAGAGCTATGTGTAACCGGTGTATCGTGGATATCATATCAAGCCCGATTTTTGATCGAATATTCATACGCTCAACCTCCTCGAGCAAATTATCTATAATTTGAGTTATTTTCTGCGACTCATTTGCCAAAAGACTGATTCCTATCGACATGTCTGGGATAAGTTTTGTTATGCTCTCACGAGCATCGTTGAACTGCTTAGCTACGGAATTAATGAGAGCCATTGGCACCTTCAGTTCCTGAACTTTATGCTGCAACACGATGAACATATCACCCAAACTGACTGTCATAGAATTCATGCTTTCAGCAAGCTCGCTAAATTCGTCTCCCGTCTCTACCTCAATACGTTGAGAGAAATCGCCTGTTTTGATCGCTTCTGAGAGCGATTGAAATTTCGACATTGGACTAATAAAAATGATGATTGTGCGATAAGCAAAAACAGAAACCAATAAAATACCTATCAGGAAAATAATAATACTCCTTACCACGATCGAGAGGACCGTATCCTCAACGCTCTGCATTCCTGTCTCTGTTACCAAGAAAAATGGGAGGTCTTCAAATTTAATCACCGAAATATTTTCGTTTTCTTTATCTTCCGCATCATAAATTTTTATCGTTACCATCTTCGTATAGGTATCGATGATTGTTTGCACCTCATTGTATTGTAACGGTACAACCTCCTTACCAAGCAATTTACTCGTCTGTGTGATAAGTGCGATATTTTTAGACGAAAGTGTGCCAACACTTTTCAGAAAACGTTCGGATCGATTGGAAACTAAAATGATACCGAAACTATCGGTAAGCATAACCGTACTTGTGTTTAACAGGTGACTGCGGAGGATCGAATCATCGATCTCGGTACTGTTTGTCTTGACCACCAAAACACCAACGACACTGCCGTCAGCGCTCTTTACTGGGTAAGAATAATAGTAGCCAAATTGATGGCTCGTGCTACCAATTGCAACATCAATATATGCATTACCACTCAATGCTTGTTTAAAATAATCCCGAAAACTATAGTCCTCTCCGATAAAACGCGCATCTGTTGAAACAAGGCCAATACCATGAGTATCCAAAAGGTAGATGGCCAAATATTTGACGTTTTCCTTTGTATATTCTGAAAAAATATCCAAAAGTACTTTTTTCTTCGCTTCGTCTGGGTGAATGGAAAAATCTCGCACTAAGGAGTTAGTCCCGAGCATTTTTGCAAATAGCTGATTAGTCTTTATCACCTGAGCAGTATGATGGACCTGCTCGGTCGCTATAACATTGATGTTGTTGATATTCCCCTCGACAAGCGCAAAATTTACATAAAACGATATGACGAACGCCGTTAAAATACATAAAACAACAGATGATAAAACAAAAAGAATCGTTATTTTCGTTCGGACTGAAAAATTTCGGATATGAGATAGCATAGAGATTTTTCTTAACCGGTAACTCGATCATTTGCCATCACCATGACACGGTGCACTCTCGGTCAATAATTTATTCCTAAAAAGACGGGTCCATTGCAAGAACATTGTTTGATACTCGCAGCAAGCGTTCTTTGTCCATTTTTATTAACAAGAGAATGCATTTTTCATCGTCGCGGGGCAAACACTTAACTCCATCAGTATACTATGTATTACAATAGGAAACCATATAATTTCTCACTGGAACATATCTTACCCGTATTGCTTCGGCGTTATCATTGAGATCATTCTTGCGTCCCAAGATGACGCTCTTCGACAACGGTACACATGACGAAAGATTAGTGAAGTGCCTTTGTGAACCTTGCGAAAAGCAGAAAAAACGAAAAATATTCCACGACGACTAGGGCGGCAAGGATGGGGGCTTGTGCTATTTCTGCAATTTTCTCCGGATCTCTTCTATTTCGCTCCGTAGTTCGTTCTTTTCTATTTCATGCTTTTTCATCAACCGATTCATCTTTTCAACTTCCTCACTTTTCTCTTTTATGAGCAAGTGGTCTGCGATCTTCTCTTTTGTAACATCTCTTACGGTGGCCTCAATGATCGACTGATCGCAAAGATCAATACGTGCAAGCAGTACTGTTGCAGGGAACTCTTCGCCATTCAGCCTGCGGTGTGTCCATTCGAAAAAATGTGAGCCGTCATGCATCGCCGCGTTGATCATCTCCTTGGCCTTTTCGTGCGAAAGACGGCCGTCGGGTTGTTTTTCCGGAGAGAGATTCCAAGGTCCATTCGCAGTAAATTCTGTCTTATCTTTTGCTCCAAACATTTTTAATGCGGCGGCATTTCCATCGGTGAAACTCCATGCAGGAGGTTCAAGCGTCATAAGTGCGTCCGCAGAACTTTCAAAAAGCGCGCGGTAGCGCAATTCATCACCTTTTAAGACCTCTTCTAGCGTCTCACGATAGATTGCATCGACATTTTTTTTATTAGTGTTCATGTGGGTTTATTAATTGATGAATAATGCATTTAAAATGACTGATCATGCCTCAAACTCAAACGAATGGTAAGTACACCGACACGGTCGTCCCTGCTCCCAATTCGGATTCAATAGTGATGATTCCACTGTTTTCTTCTATGTTATTCTTGATGGTCAGCAGACCTAATTGGGGCACTTTTGCGTATTCGACACTTATTGATTTCGGGGTAGGAGCATATATTTTTAACATATCCTCCTTAGAAATTCCGAGCCCGTTATCTCTAATGATCGTTTTGAAATATTTTCCCGCAGCATCATGTTCAATAAATATATCTCCGCCGCGCTTACTGAATTTGATTGCGTTATCCAGCAGACCTGCAAATGATCGTTCGATCAATTCCGGATCATCGACCAGAACGTGAACGAAGGTTTCGGGCGGTTCATAGTGGATAGCCACCTCCGACAGAGAAGCAGAGGGGACCAGACGGGCCTGCAGACTCTTGAGCATCGTTACGAGGTCAAATATCATTTTATGTCTAATGTTCGCACCCTCGATCTCATCAAGGAGGCCGTCTACCATTTGCGTTATTTCTTGCGAAGCATCAACAATAAGGCTGATCCCCATCGACATGTCCGGAATGAGCGCCGTGATCTTCTGTCGCGCATCATTGAATTGCTTAGCTACGGAATTGATGATGATAAGAGGGGGCTTCAATTCCTGAATGACACTTGCAATCAAGTCTGTTTTTCTCTTTTCTAACAATAATTCTTCTGTTGTGTTTCTTAAAGTTACGATGCATCCGGTCACGACATTATTGTCATTCTTTATCGGCGCGGCGCTGCTCACGACCGATACTTCATTTCCTCCTTTGTCGACGATCACAGTATGATCTTCCGAAGATCTTTTTTCTCCACCAAGCATCGCCTCTTCAATGAACAATATGTTCGCTTTTTTATCACCCACTCTCACCAGTTTCACAATATCCTTAAAATTCTGACCCATCGCCTCCTCGTCCGTGATATCGGTAAAATCTTCCATTACATTATTCCAAAGCGCTATCTTCCAATTTCTATCTATTACCAACATGCCGTCACTGATACTATTAAGATAGACCTTCTCCCTACGGCGCAATTCGCTCGAGACGGAAAATATTTTCAAGACTAGCAGCGTAAGCAACAATAGAAATAATCCGACTATAATGTCCACAAAAGCCACGTGCGTCAAACTGGAATAATAGTCCGCAAAAGCAAACTGTGTCGGACGTTGAACGACAACGCCCCATTTGTACTCGGGAATTTGCCCGTACGCAGAAAGCGCCTCCTCGCCCCCCATTTCATCATAGGTAATCTCTACGAAGCTTTTGCCACTCAATACTTCTTTTACCGCACTGACCTGCGAATAATTAACAAACCCATTATTGAGATCAAAATACGGATGCACGAGCAGGTTGCCATTCTTATCTATAAGATAGGTAAAACCGCCGGGTCCAACATCAACATTACGGATCCACGCGGCAATTTTATCCAGTGAAGTTTGAACAAGAAGATATCCGACAACAACGTTCTTTTCGTCACGCACCGGCGCGGCGACGACAGTAACATACACTTCTGGGTGGATTCCCCTTTTGAACACCCCGCTAATTTCTAGCTTTCCCGTAACCGTAATATTTTTGTACCATTCACGATCAGCACGACTTTGTCCGATGATCGACGGATCGGCAGGATACACATCAATAAGTATGCCGGCTGGATCGAGCAGTGCAACGCCAACAACATCAGAATTACCCATGGCGATATTCCCTAACAAAAGACTGTTTTTATCCCATTTTGCCTCCTTTGTGTAGTTTACGATATTTGCCTTCGACGCATGCGTAATGACAAGATCCTCAAGAAGATCCAACCTTGGGGTTACAATGCTCTTCGTATGTTCAACAAGTGCAGCACTGCGCTCATACACGTCAGTTCTCAATACATTCCGATAGGTGACAAAATCATATCCGGTTGCCAAAATATATGGAACCATTACTGCGAGAATGATCAACAGCCTACTTCTCCAGGAGGTTGGTTCTACAAAGGAAACACTATTGGACACTCGTTTCAGAACCTCTTTGACCATATTTAGCAAAATTTTTTTGTTGTTCGTAAAAAATTCGAACGTAAGACCACGTCAGTATACTACAAATTATAGTAAGGGACCATGAAGTTACTCAATAGTAACACGTTCTGAGTACGTCCTTCCGTATTTTTTAGAACCTGCACTTCCATATCTCATTTGCAATCGCCCCTAATCCAGCTTTTTAGTCCCTCGTTTTGCGATCATTCCGGAAAGCGGGAACAAACAAGCAAATACCGTGTCCTCACCGACCTTTGATGTGAACCAGATCTTCCCGCCCGCATTTTCGACGATCTGCTTCACAACATACAGCCCGAGCCCTGTACCATCCACGTCCTGTTTTTGGGCATTACTTGCCCGAAACATCTTCTGAAATATCTGTGACTGTTCACCTTCGGGGATCGGCTCTCCGTTGTTTGACACACTAAAGATGACGTTGCCGCCGTCAGCATGAAGCACTACCGTGATTCTCCCATTATCCTGGGTGTACTTAACCGCATTCGAAATAAAATTCTGAAACACCACACGCAGCAGCTTCGCATCGGCAGGGATGATCGGTAATTGCGCGTCGAAGTGCGTGATCATCTGATGACCTTTTTGTGCGATACGTCCCTCCATTTCCTTGAGTACCTCATTGCACACTGCGACGAAATCAGTCGGCGTCGGCTCAACGATGAAGACGCCCATCTCAATACGAGAAACATTGAGGAGTGCGTGGATCAATTCGTTGATACGCGTATTCAGAGAGTAAGTCTCACGCAATATCTCCTTCTGATTATCGGGCATTTCACCGTAATCACCATCCAAGAGCATCTCAAGATTCCACTGTATCGCGCCGACTGGAGTCTTTAATTGGTGCGAAGCGAGTGAGACAAATTCGGTTTTTTCCCTATCGACGATCGATTCTTTCGTGATGTCCCAATTCACACCAACCATCTTGATTGCCTTTCCGTCACCGTCACGCTCGACGAGCGCATGGTCTTGAATATAATGCGTTTCCCCACTTGGCCATATGATACGAAATTGCATATTGAACTCCTTTTCACCTCTTAGTGCCGCCTGGATAGCATCGTCTCTCAATTTTTTGTCATCAGGGTGCAGTCTTTTTTGCCACGCCTCGAACGTTCTCTCGGACTCTTCTTTCGACATTGCGTACAGCGCGTACATTTGATCATTCCATGAGATCTTGTCTTTTGTGATATCCCATTCCCACACACCGATCTGTGCCGACTCGGTTGCAAGAGCCAGTCTCCGCGATACTTTTGCAAGATTCTCTTTTTCGCTTTCAACGTCATCTAAAATATTAAGCACTGCTTTTTTGGTATTTTCCAGTTCGGCAATATTTGTCACGAGGTCACTGTTCGCATTTTCCGCATACGCGATCGCCTGTTTTTTTGACCGTGCAGTCACATATATCACACCAAAAAGCGCAAAGCTCATTAACAGGCCGACCACGACAATGAGGTAGCGCAACACGGCATAGGTACGGCCATTCGGAAGTAATGGCGCATTAGTAAATTCGATCGTCCATGGGTGATCAGCCACATACATCGTTACCGTAGTTCTGAACGTAAGATCCGACGCCCACCCCTCTACGCCCTCGCTCGCATCGAACATTAATCGTTCGGGAAGCATTCGCAGTCCGTCATAGATGCGGAATGTGATGTCCGCGCTTTTGAAAGCCTGACTTCCGCGTACAAGTTCGGCGGCATCGATCACGCTGAACACATAACCGAAGACGCTTTCTGGCTGCCGGGAAACACTGCCAGACGCAACATCGCCCCAATGTACGGGGGCGTACGCGACGAAACCCGCCTTCATGCCTGCCCCCTCCTGTTGCATCAACATCACTCGGCCGGAGATAGAGGCCTCACCAGAGGCGCTTGCCGACGCCATCGCACTGCGCCTCGTCTTCTCCGTAGACATATCAAAACCTATGGACCGACGATCCATTTCCGTAGGGGGCTCCACATAAAGAATGGGTGTATATGCACTTCTCTCGCCTTCGGGTGTGATAACAAAATCAGGAAGCCCCTCTTTGCGCATAGAAGCAATGAATGCATCTTTTTCATCGGATGAAACGATCTGTGCAAATCCCAAACCCTGTATGCCGGGATAATTCTTGAACACTTTGATCGCCGTAAGATATGCACGCCATTCATCTCTGCTTACGGTTTGACTCGCAGCAAAGAGGCCTCCGGTTCCTCGGAGCGTATTGACGTAGATCTCCATCTGCTTTTGAATGTTAGCGCTGATCTCAGCGACCTCAGTAGCGAAATGAGACTGCTTTTCCTTCTCAGCATTTGCTTCAAATAAATAATACACGACAAACGTGATCGCGATGCTCACAATAAATATGATCAGAGCGATCCAATTTTCCCTCCAGAAATTTTTGACCATTGTTACTTGTCGAATGTACATTAACATGAACAAAACGAGAAGAAGGAGCAAGAATGGGACTCCGAACTGAAAGAAAATGATCTTATTTCGCTCTTGTTCCGCCATTTGTACGTGCGCCCGGACACTTTCATCTGTATATGTATTTAAAAATTGGTTATATGGCAGCGATCTTTCACCGGTCTTTATGTCAAAATAAAAATAATCTATTGAAAAATCTTCCATTTTCACGACGTGACCAGAGATCGGTTCGATCCACATAAAAAGATCGCTTGAGAGCTTTACCCCGCGGGTCTCCGGTACCCCGGGAAGGAATCCCATGAGCTCCGTTTGGTCGGTCGGCTCAATATTGCTTTTTTGGTACTTGAATACTTTTAACCCGTACAAGGTCTCCTCACCTACGTACTTCATCTGTGAAGGAGTGTTGTTGCTTGCATGCCAGTACGTGAAAGAACTACCCCCCTTGAGCCATCTGGGCGCAAAAAGATACCCGTCCCTATCTCTATCTCCGGCACCCCTTACGTGTTGCCCGTTCAGCGCATTTATCCCATAGAGTGGCTCTGCGCGAAAGATGGTCTTTCCGTCCAGTGATGCGACGTGAAATATATTTTTTATCGTGAAGATGAATCCCGCATACGAAACGACCTCATAAGAAAAATCCGTTTTGGAGTATTGTTCAGCACCAAATTCACCAATGGATGCATCATAAAAATTATCAACAGACACCATGTCCGCCTTGTACGTAAAATCGCTCGGTATCATCAATAGATACGGGGCGACAAGAAAATACCATAACGGGACAAATAGCAAGACTGCAAAAGAAAATATGTTCCTGCGCACATATTGAATAAAGGCTGTGATCGTATGTTTTATCTTATCCATATATGATGCTCCGGTATTTATACAGAAAATTCATCATTACCCAGAATATTTTTCTATGACTCCATAAAGTATAGCAAATAAAATGTTTGAACCATATGGACGCGTTTATACATGAGACAAAGTCCTTAGATCGGCGTTCGCGCAAAAAAACTCGGTGGAAAAAGTTTGTACCGATAATTCCCTCTACCGTTCTTGCCATAAAGAAACGACAAGCGGGTTAAGGGAGCCGGTAGTAATGTGAACATTACGGACGATATCACTCACGGAACCAACAACGGCGATCGCACGTGATGTTCCACCGGTATTGCTCACCGTATATGTACAAGTGCTCTCGTTAAGCATTACGTTCCCCGTGCCGGTGTATGAATTATTTTCACGTAGTGTTTCTAGCGCAACCTCCGCACAAGCATTCACAAGAGCCTTGGCGTGAACTCCATTTCTTGTGTTAATACTCCCCCTGATCGACCACATACTGCTTGTTGCGAGTGCAAGAGTGAGGGAAAGCGCAGTACCGCCGAGAACGATGACGATGAAAAGCGTCGAGAATCCTTTTTGAACTTTTTTGTGGAAAAGATATTTCATATCATTTACGTAATGCTCCGCTACCGTCAAAACGCACCACGTACGGAATGCCGGCACCGGCATTTGTCGTTGCACTCGTCAGTACAAAGCTGACTTGGACGATGTTAGGCGTACCCGGTTGAGAAAAGTTCGAGAAGATAAGATCGCTTATGATAACTTTGTTATTAGTGAGCTCAATCGGAGCACCGACACCTTCAGTGACATAGAGCACCCCGCCGCTTGCAGAGAACGTCGTAGGACTCGTAGCGGGCGTTTCAGTGATCACACTCAGAAGTCCACCGAGCGCACCGACGGCGGGACTATTGACCTGACTGGCATTACGGAGCGTTTGCGTTATTGTTTTTATTGCACGCGAGCCCTGAGCGTTCACCTCAAACACGCTTTGACTGTGCAAACGCGCGGAGATGAGGCCAGCGGAAAAACTCATCAGCCCGATCACGAACACGCCGAATATCGCCACGTAGACGATCATTTCTATAAGTGAGAAGCCTTTTTGCATATCATATATTTTCATATCATAAGGGCGTCAGACCGACACTAAAGACATGTTTCACCGTGGAGCCAGACGTCCCAATGCTATCGATAACCCCCGTTACTCCCGGTGCAACAATGAACCTGCGATAACTGGCCCTCGAGAAATCTGATGTGTTTGCACCGCGATCGTAATCTTCGGTCCACCCGCCCCCCTGCGTGAGCGGATTGGCAAACGTGCGCACGGTGGTAGTGTACATGCTTGCAAAGACGAGCACTGTTGTGTTGGCGGTTGGAATCGTCATTGATGCGGCACGATAGGTCGTATTACTGACCACGTATTTCGTATTTGAAAATACAGAAATGGGATTTAAGACATCAAAGCAACCACGATATGCGGATAGCGTTACTGCGATCTTTGAGGCGGCGCTAAATCCAAATGTATAATTTGCCCCCTCAGCCGCTCCTGCGATCTTGTAATAGAGTGCCTGATTGTAGTTACCATTCCTGTGACGGCCGACAAGATTCCATCCAGCGGGTATCACCGACAATCTATCGATATTTGCGGCAGGATTATGAAGGATGTGAGCAAAAAGAATATCCCCCGCGGCGACTCCGGTTGGCTTCGTTACAACCGCTGAAGCAGATGACGCAGAATCGTACACGGTTGGAATACCGACCGGTGCTGAGGCAACAACGCAAGTAGCTGCACCCGTCGTAAATGTTCCATCAGCTGAATAGCCCGTTCCCGTGGTGTTTATCGCATAGCCACGATAGTAGTACGTCGTTGCTGCAGTGAATCCCGTACGTGCCTGGGTAAATATGCCAAGCGTCGTTCCTCCTTCCGCGACACAATTTGTCGTAGGTGCGGGTGTTGTTCCCCAACATATTCCGCGCTCTCCGATCGAGGCCGGAATACCGAGTGACGTGACGTTTGCTCCAAGTGTCGCGGTCGTCTCGGTAATAAGGGCTGCGGTTGGAGTAGTAACCGTGGGGATCACATATTCTTCATACGTAATAGTGCATAATTTTGTGTCGCCATTGGCAAGCATAATGCTATTTCCAAGGCAATCAGCAGAAAGTGTCAGAGCGTAATTGGGGTCGATCGTTGTCAAAAAAGTGTACACACCGGGACCGAGCGTCATCGTGAACGGTGAATAAACGATCGGAATATTCACGGTATTCTGCACGGGTGGTTCTACGGAATTATCCCACGCCAACGTCTGAAGACTATTGGGAAGGAAGTCGCCGAGGACTTTTGTACCACCATGATTCACTACCGTCTTGTTCACCGTGAGCCCAATATTGAGCGGTGCACGCCAATTCGTAAGATACGTATCCATGGCAACCGTGTGAATTCCTAGAACCTGGTCTTCCCACGAAACGACCGTATGTATCCTCTTTTGATCGCTATTGACGGTCGAGAGCGTGACCGTTCGCGAGAAAATACCCTGCACATCGAATGAACCGGATAGGGCCCAAACATTAGCGAGATTGGCGAGACCATAAGTGCCGTCGGGCAAATTTACGAAATCATACTGCGCATCGCGCAGATTTCTTATTATCTCAAAAGATGCTTCGGCAAGAAAAGCGGCTCTCTCACTGTTCGCGACATGTCGCGCATTACGTGCAACGGTTGTTGTGGCACCTATTGTAGCAACAACAAAAACCATAAACACTGATAATGCGATCAGTATCTCGATCAAAGAAGATCCGCGACTATTAATATGTGATGGTACCTTTTGCATTGATGATAATATTCCTTACACCAAAACTATTCGTGAGCGTTACCGAACCTGCCCCACCCGTGTTTCCCGTAACTTTCTCGAAGACGATCTCGGAAAGCCCTCCTGCGAATACGCCACTCGGCAGGTCGAGCTTCTGGTCTGCTGAGATATCTCTTAGGGCATAGACCCCACCCTTAAAGACGACCACGGAACTCGTAAGTAATGCTACCCCCCATGGTGAGTCGGCTTTCCCCGACTCCGCATTCGCCTGTGCGTGACGGAGCGCCCCGACGACTCCCATCGTCGCGATCTCGAGATTTTCATGAGCCTTGAAACTGCCGTAGACTGTTATGGAGACCGCAGTAAGCAACATTATAATGCCAACGACCACGATCAACTCGACGAGTGTGATCCCACGGTGTGATGATCCTTTAATTGATCTGACTTGATAGTCCATATAGTGGTCCCATGATAGCGAGCACAATAAAGCCGACGATCAGACCCACCACGATCAAAACGATCGGTTCTAATATGGTGGCAAGATCACGCGACATTGCGTCTGTTTTTTCTTCAAAAATAATACCGATGCGGATGAATGTTTCCGACAACTTCCCGGACTTTTCGGCGGAGATAATAAGCTGCTGTATCGGAATGGGAATGAATCGATCTATGTTCAGTAGACTGCCAAATGCTTCTCTGAACGATTCCCCGCGGAGCACGCTTGATTGCAGGTGCTCATAAAACCTTGCGTATGAGTCATATGATGTCCCTCTTTTGACCGAATCAAGCGCGTCAGCAACCGGGAATCCGGCTTGCAAAAGCACGCCGAAGATATACCCGAAACGCGCAACCTCGACCCCCTGCACGAGATCTTTTATCCCTGGTATGTGAAAAAGAATTACATCGCCGATGAATTTGGTTCTTTTATAAAAAAAACATGTATATACCAGAAGACCGATAGCGATGACGGATATAGGCACCGCAAAAGCACCATACTGCTCAAAGAAAGAGCCCATAGAGACCAATATTCTCGTCGCAAGAGGAAGCTCTCCCTTTGTTTCTGAAAAAATAGCGACAATCTTCGGTAGCACGAGCCACGCACTTCCCAGTGCGATGATAAGAGCGAGAAAAAAGACGATGCCCGGATACAACAATGCGGACCGGAGTCGTGAGTGGAACATCTTCTCTTTGTGCTGCTGAACGGTGACAAGATTCAAATGATCTGACAGCCTTCCCGCCTCCTCACCCGAACGAATGAGCGAGATGATGCGTTCTGAAAAAAGTTTTGTCTCCGAAAACGACCTCCAAAGCGGCATTCCCGAATTCACCATCGACTCGATCGCAGCGGTAATCTTCTTCATCTTGCGTGTCTTGACCGAAAGACTGAGTGCTGCAAGGGCTGCGGATATCCCCATACCGGAAGAAATGAGCAGGCTCAAGTTTTCGATGAAATAGTCACGCTCATCACCGAAACCAACACTGAGGTACGGCCAGTCGGGGCGATATTCGAATGGGACTTCTTTAAAACCCTCATGTTCACGCGATTTTCGAAATTTTATTTGTTGCATGGTCGTTTATTAAGAACCGACAACACGAAGCACTTCTTCGATGGTTGTCATACCAGCTTTTACTTTTTCGATGCCATCCTCAAACATGGAGACGAATCCCTGGCTCTTGATGAGCGCCATCACGTCTTTGGTCGACGGGCTCTTTGCAATAAGATTTTGTAGCTCAGGAGAGGTGCTTAAAAACTCAAATACTCCGATACGCCCCTTATACCCAGTATGCGAACAAACCTCACAGCCGTTTCCCTTATAAAGGGTCGCCCCATCCTTAAAATGTCGGGCAACCTCCGAGCCAAACGACTCGAGCTCAGCGACCTTGTTTATGCGAAAACTTACCTTACACGAATCACAAATTTTGCGTACGAGCCTTTGACCAACGATCAACTCGAGCGTCGAGCCGACCAAAAATGGCTCAACGCCCATATCGATGAAACGTGGGATTGCTGTTGCCGCATTATTGGCGTGAAAGGTCGAAAGCATTAGATGCCCCGTCAACGCTGCGTTGACCGCGATATCAGCCGTTTCAAGATCGCGGATTTCTCCGACAAAGATGGTGTTCGGGTCTTGACGCATGATCGCGCGAAGTCCGTTTCCGAACGTCAGATTCGTCTGAGTATTGACCTGGATCTGATTTATTCCGTGGATCTTATATTCGACCGGATCTTCGATCGTCGTGATGTTCGTGCCCCTCGTATTGATGATCTTGATGATCGAGTAGAGCGTTGTTGTCTTACCGCTCCCCGTAGGACCAGTTACTAGGATCATGCCGAACGGCTTCTTTGCGCTTTTAATGATCTGTTCCTGTAATGCGAGAGATAATCCAATGTCACTCAGACCGAGATCACGGACGGATGAAGAAAGAATGCGGATAGCGACCTTTTCCCCGTCGAGCGTAGGAACTATCGACACCCGGAGGTCGACCATCTCTGTGTGACTCGGAGATGCGTAGCGAATGACCCCGTCCTGTGCACTGAAATGCTCATCGATACGTAACTTGGACTGGACCTTCAAACGATTGACGATATTCTCATAGTATTCTTTCGGCATTTCGCCGACATCATGAAGTACGCCGTCTATCCTGAAGCGGATGACAACGCGATGCTCTTCGGGTTCACAATGAATATCGGACACCTTGAGCAGTAACGCCTCCTCAAATATCTGATTGATGATCTCCGGAGCTGCACGCCCCTTGCTATCGATGATCTTCGCGAAGATCGCCCCTAATCCCAGATGGTAGTTCGCAAAGATAGCATCAATTTCATCAGGGATTGCGAGAGTGATCGTCAGTTTTTTATCGGGAAATAGCGGCTGCAGATTCGCCAAGAGTTCTTCCTGTGTGGGGTCATCAGTTGCGATGACTACGTCTGAACCTTTTTGTGAATAAACTACCGTACGATATTTTTTGGCAAGCTCCTCGGGAATAAGAAAAACCTGTTCTTTTCTGGGGCTGTGCGCTTCGAGATCGGAATAAGAAACCCCGAAAGACTCTGCGAATGCCTGACCGATGATTGCCCTCGAAAGCAAGCCCTGACCGAGCAAATAATCAACGAATGAACCGCGATGTTCTTTCGCGTATTCTTCCGCGATTGCAATATCTTTTTCTTCGATATAATTCCCGGCAAGAAGAACTTTTTTGATCGCTTCGTCATTAAAATTCATAAAAATTACTCGTTATTTTTTTTGAAATAATTGTTCGACCCTTCTAATAACCTCGGCGATCGGCGTATCGGATTTGGAAATAAAGTCTGTAGCCCCCAGTGAGCGCGCCTTCTTCTCGTCTTCTTCCTGACTAAGATTCGACAAAACGAGAATGGGTATCTTGTTGTTTTTTTTCTGTAATCGTTCAAGGACCTCAAAGCCGTTCACGATAGGCATGATGAGGTCGCACACGAGAAGATCAAAATGAGAGCGTTCAATCAAGGAGAGCGCCTCTTCTCCGTTCGGCACACTCTCCGCATAAAAACCCGAATTTTGGAGTTTTAAAACAAGCGCACGTGAATACGCCCTTTCATCCTCAGCAATAAGAATCCTCTTCTTACTTTTCTCACTTGGCGGCATCAATAAAGTGTAACACAATTTTTATAGAAGCTTTAATTTATTGCATACGTGAATATGCCAACAAGCGATAGTTTCCGTACGAACGATTTACCAAATTCTCATCTGGTAGACATCGCAACCATGGCAATGGGGCTTAGCGCTCAGTCAACCGCGCATGACCGATGGTTTATGATCCTTTATGCGATGCCTCCTCGAGCTTCTCCTTAAGATCGGCTATCTCTTTTTTTAATTCGGTCATCTTCAACTCCCGTCCGATCATGAATTTATTCATCTGCTCGGTTTCTTTCATCATTTTTTTCAGATCGTCCGTTCGCACGGCCACTTTCACTTCAAGACTCTTGTCTTTTTCCTCGAGTGATCGCTTGAATTCTTCCGTCCTGTCTAAGACTTCTTTTTCAAGATATTTACTTTTTTCTTCCATCACTTTTTCCAATTCTTTCGTGCGTTCACGCACCTTGTTCTCAAGGGCCGTAAAGGTATCCCCCAAGCTAGTAGTCATAGCATTCATCGTTTCAGCGAGTTCGCCGAATTCATCGTCCGTCTTGACCTCTACCCGCTGGGAAAAATCTCCCCTCTTGATCGCCTCCGACAGTGACCGTAATTTTGAAAGCGGGCTAATAAAAATGATTATTGCACGATACGTCAAAAAGGAGACGAGCAAGATACCTAACAAAAAAATCGCGATGATCTTCATGACAATCGACAGTACGGTGTCTTCAACACCTTGCATCCCGATCTCTGAGACCAGGTAGAATGGGAGGTCGTCAAATTTGATCACTGAAATATTCTCGTTTTCGTTATCTTTCGGATCAAAATAGTTTATTGTGACACTCCCGGTGTAGGTATCTATGATCTTTTGCACCTCGTTATATTGAAGCGGTACCACCTCTTTGCCAAGCAACTTATTCGTCTCTGCGATTAATGCGGAATTCTCAGGAGAAAGAGCGCCGATGCTTTTTAAAAAACGATCCGGGCGGTTTGAGACCAAAATGATGCCAAAACCATCAGTAAGCATTACGGAACTTGTGTTTGACAGCTCACTGCGCAAGATCGAATTGTCGATCTCAGTATTACTAGCCTTGACCACCACAATTCCGATCACAGTACCACCGTCATCTTTTACTGGATAAGAAAAATAATAACCAAATTGATTACTTACGCTGCCGATCGCGTTATCAATATACGCTTCGCCGCGCATTGCAAATTTATAATAATCGCGAAAACTATAATTCTGACCGACGAAACGCACATCTGTTGAAACAACACCTGAGCCGTGAGTATCCAAGAGGTAAATGGCAAGATACTTGCTGTTTTCCTTTGTGTAACCTGAAAAAACATCTAAAAGTTCTTTCCCTTTCGTCTCGTTCGGATTGAGGAAATACTCTCTCACCAGGGAATTCGTCCCAAGCATTTTTGAAAAAAGCTGATCGGTCTTAATGATCTGAGCGGTATAGTGGACCTGTTCGATCGCTATCTTGTTGATGTTGCTGATGTTCCCTTCAATGAGCGCGATATTGACGTAGAAATAGGTGACGAGCGTCGTAAGCGCGCATAAAAAAATAGACAATAAAACAAATAGGATCGTGATCTTTGCTCGTACTGAAGAAATTCGGATCTTGGGTAACATAGAGGTCTTTCTTATGAAAAAACGTCACACGTGTCGTTGCTATAATGATAGCACCAATGGCCATTGAACAAAAATAACTGGGGCACGAAGTTCCCCGTATATGATCAGGGCGCTACGCACCGTAGGGATTGCTGCCATTCGCCCAACTTGATTCGAGATAGACCGCAGGACTGTCGGGGAGGAGTTTTCCCGTTTGCATATTTTGGATATGTACAAGCGGAGTTGCTCCGCCATTGCGCGCGATGATGACCCAGCTTAGTTCCGGATGTTGCTCTGCTACTTCGCCATACATGAATCCACGAAATGCGTCAGTTCCGGAATCAATCACCATTGCCTCGGGGAAATTGTGAGCGATGTTTCTCGCCACTGCACTTTCAGCCAAGATCGGCAGATCGCGAAATTCCAGATGGGTTCCTTTTATTTTTTTTTGCAGCCAAACTGCGCGATAAGCGGACGGACCGCCTTCATAGTGTTCATTCTGGTTGATCTGTTCAAAATTATTCATAGTCTCTGTAATTATACAATACGTGAGCCCTTGGATTCAATTATATCTTTATTATATACGTCTCCCCCATGCAGCACACCTCTTAAATATTAGCGCTGAGACTGTTCAAAGTGCTGCGGGGCTTGGAGTCACCCACATGTCCTGACAAAAAGATATTCACTACAATCTTTTTGCTGAATGAATCGGTCTCGGAAAAATCATACCAACCACAGTGGGGATATACCACCCCTTCTACTCTCGTAACTAGGCGTCTCGGTCACTATTTCATTCATAACGCCGGCGGCGCCACTGTCTCTCTCAAATTTTCTGGACAAAATGCTCGCACGACCAACAAGGGGTTTGTCTACTCACCAGAAAAGTACAGAATATAGGTATCCCCCTGCCAACTTGGGAGTATGCACAGAAATAAAATCAATACCCGCTGGCTAATCCTCTTTTTCTATGAGACCGTCTTTCAACCAAATCACTCGGTCCATATACTTTCTATCCTCCGGCTCGTGGGTGATCATAATGATGGTCTGATTGAGCTCCTTGTTCAGCTTCTGAAAAAGCCGATACACCACCTCCGATGAAACCGTGTCGAGATTTGCAGTTGCTTCATCTGCAAAGAGTATTTTGGGGCTATTAATGAGGGCCCGCGCAATCGCAACGCGCTGTTGTTCACCGCCTGACATCTCTCCAGGGTAATGATGCAGTCTCTCTTCTAATCCCACAAGCTTCAAGAGTTCTGAAGCTCGTTCCTCGTTATGCGTACCACCAAGGGCCATTCCGGGAAAATAAACATTCTCAAGTGCAGTAAATTCAGCAATAAGCGCATACTCCTGAAATACATACCCCAAATGATTAAGACGAAATGAGGTGCGCTCAGCATCAGAAAGGGCAAGAATATCAACATTATCGATGAGCACTGTGCCGGATGTCGGAATATCAAGAAGTCCCAATTGATGCAAGAGTGTTGATTTACCGGATCCACTTCTCCCCATGAGCGCGACAAACTCGCCCTTCTTTATTTCAAACGAAACCCCCCTCAACGCTCGAGTTGGAACTTCTCCGGGATATGTCTTTGTAAGATTGTTTACCTTGATCATAATGAATGTGTTTAACCCCAGATTGATCTTAAGATATTCTGCCTCGCTACCATTTTTGCAGGAATAAATCCCGCAAAGATTCCCGAAATAGTAAGACTGATAATGTTGATAAAAATCTCAATGGGAGTGTACACCAAACTTGCGCTCCCAAACGGCATCGGAATTGGCCGCATTTGCAACAGTGGGACCACAAGGGAAAAAACAATCAAAAGCCCCAGCATGGTTCCAAGAGTGACATAGAAAAGGGACTGGAGAACATACGATACCTCGATGATACTTTCCTTGATGCCGATTGCTTTTAATATGCCAATTTGTCTGCGCTTGTTCACTGCGTTCACATAAATCATCACAAAGATTGTGATTGCGGCAACAATAATACTAATGACTGTGACAATAACCGCGATAATATCGAATGCATCAACAAGAATACCGACGGTACTAAGGCGATTCGTGTATTTTTCGATCTTTAAGTTTGGCGCTATCGCTCCAATCTGCTCGGCGTACTCATCGAGTGTTCCTCGGCCAAGATCCATTCGTACCATGATCTCTGAAGCATTGTCATAAACCGACAATATGGACTCCGCCTCCTCTGCTGAAATGAATGCAGTGCCTCCAACCGACCCACCCATGCTGATCTTAAATATTCCCCTTATCGTATACGTTCGGGTGATGCCATTGGAATAGGTCACCTGGACTTCATCTCCGACAATGGCGCCACCAAGGTCTGATGTTTGCTTTGTCCCAAATCCGCCGGAGAGATTTGCTCCGAGTACGATCTCGTCATTTTTCAGATCATCTGGGAATTCACCAGAAACGATATTTTTATAGACCGTGAGGATCTTTTTTTCCTCCGATTGAGTCACGCCAACTACTGGTGCAGAGACTCGCTTGAATTCACCCATCTTTTCCTTGTCATACGCGAACGAACCACCCAACTGATAGTGTCGAGCCGTTCCAATAACTCCAGGAATTGTTCCGATCTGCGCACGCACCTTCTCTTGGTTCAAGATAAATTCCTTGACCGTCGGTTCCTCTTGCGGCATGACAATAATATGCGCAGTCGAATTGTCTATCATTGACCGCATGATCCCGTCAGAAAAACCGTTCAGAAATCCGGAGACAAACATCAAATTGAAGAATGAGAGAGATAAAATAAATACAGTGAAGACTGCCGTAGACTTATTGCCCCTCGTGATAGTTTTATAAGCAACAAAAAATGCTGTTTTCAAGTCAGTTCCATTCATGATCTATTTTTGCTTTTTCTCAGCACCAAGAATAACCTGATCTCCATCGAAAAGACCCGAAATGATCTCGATCATACCGACATCGTTCTCGATGCCCGTATGTACCTCTGTCTCTGTCACCTGACCATCCGTAAGCGTCTGCACTATCTTTTTTCCATCCTTGCTTTGTACGGCACTCGCGGGGACAAAAAGTGCATCTTCTGAAATTGCAGTGTTGATCCACACATTAGCCGTCATCCCCGATCGAATGCGTTCGTCCACCTTGTCGAACAATATCGTTGTCTGATAATACACGGCACCGCCAATAATTGTCTCAACGGGATCAATAGTAACGACCTTTCCGCTAAATTCCTCATCTTCAATGGCATCAAACGTGATCCTCGCCTTCTGTCCAATACGTACATTCACAATCTTGTCTTCGACGACATTTAATTGTATTTGCAATGCACCACCTGCGGCAAGTGACACTACAATTATGTCTGCACCAACAACCTCACCAACCTCACCCCGGACGTTCGTTACCATGGAGGATACCGGTGCAGAGATCGTCAAATCCCTCCTCTGTGCTTCTGTCCTCGTAAGGGAAGCTTCTGCTTGTATGATTTGCGCCTGATACACGGCAATATCCGACGACCTTGCCGGGGCAGTCTTTAGGGTGAGCTGATTCTCTGCGATGTGGAGGGCTGATTCTTTCATTTGGAGATTTTCTTCCGCAAGAAGAAGGTTTGACAGCGCAATGTCAACATTCGTTCGCGCTGTGGAAATATCAGTCTTCCACTTATCGATTGTCGCTTGAGTAATCTTGGAACTTGGAGTAAGCGCGTTTACCATCAAGGCCTCATTCACAAGAAATGCCTTTACCTGTGAGGTATTTTTTTTAGCAAGAGTTGTTGCCAGAACAAGATCGCTCTCCGCTGAAACCTCCGCGAGACTTCCAGCCCACTCATTGAGTGTCACCTCGATCCCAACCCTCGCCTCTAGTACCGCGCGCTCAAGTTGCATATCGAACGGAAAACTAAAGAGTAATTGTGGATTAGATGTTTTAGGATTATCGAACAATTGGTCAGACCTTGCTCGCACTGCGTCATCGGACCGAGTATAGGCACCTTGTAATCTATCAATCATATTCTTCTTTGCATCAAGAAGTGACTGCTCGGCATTATACACTGCAGTCTCAGAGATACTCACGTCTTCGGGTGACGCTCCACTTAATAGCTGACTTAATTTTGCCTTCTGAAGGTCTATTCCCGCTTGCATTTCTTTTACCTGTGCATCGAGCTGAGTGGTATCTTGTTTGGCGAGAAGTTTGCCTGCTGAAATCTTGTCACCAACACGCGCATTCAAAAAAACAAGCTTGCCGCTTCCCTTGAAGCGCAAGTCAATCTGTGTTGGAGATTCGACTTTTCCACTTGCAGAAACCTCCTGAACAATATCCCCTCTTTTTGCAACCGCAAGAGTGTAGGAAGGAGCATTCAAACGCTGCATCAAAAAAATGCCGCTAATAGCCAGGGCAATCAGGGTTCCCAATGCGGTAAATAAGATTTTCTTGTTCATAAAATACACAAATAATAAAGAGTAAAAAAGACGCAGTCATTTCATTCCACTGCAATTCATCATAATATAAAATATCTTTACAAGCAAGTTACTTTATGATAAAGTAAACCAAAATGGAACGTAAGGAAACGATAGAAAAACTCATCGCCTCAATACACAAGGAGACTCGGGCTGCGGGGCTTTTTGTGCACACTATATCCGAGATCACTGGGATACATTCTACCGACATACGCTGTTTAGAATTTTTAAGTGAGGCACACTCCGCGACTGCCGGAGAACTTGGGAGGGCTACGGGGCTTACGACAGGGGCAGTCACTGCGATGATCGACAGGCTTGAAAATGGGGGCTTTGTAAAGCGCGAAGCGGATAAAAAAGACCGAAGAAAGATCATCATCAGACTCCTGGGAATTCCGAAAAAGCTCAAATTGGTACGGGAAATGTTCTCAAAGCAAATACCCGACATTCTCGCTGAGTACAATACGGCGGAATTACTATTGATTGCGAACTGGAACATAAAAATGGCCGCCGTATTTCACGAAAAAATAAGTAAACTCAAAGCAAAAGACTAACATCGCTTATATCTTTATTATATACGTCTCCGCCATGCAGCGCTTCACAACAAAAACGACATGCGACGTATCTCTTGAATTTATAGGCAACTGAGCCCATTGATCGGGTAATGCCTCGTGAGACCTCGGAAGCGTATTCTCGCATCGGTTTCCCGTCTTTTGTGCTAAGGTGTCTCGGTTGAGGCCCTCTTGGACGAAATGGGCTTCTGCACAAATGCTGAAAACCACGTGTGCTCGGTGCGACAAATTGCTATCTTGGCAAAAAAACGATAGCCTTCGAACAGAGCCTGCTGACTGGGGTCATCATGTCATCAATGAAATCGGAGTTCCTCAATCATGCAAAATCAATGCTGGAACAGAAGCATGGGAATGTGCTTACGGACGTCGAAAAGCAACTAGTGCTTCAAGCATTTACGGCATGGGAGTCACGGTGGAACGATAAGTCGCCGTCATGCACGCTTGATTGCCAGTGGCCGACATTTTCTCAAGAGGAAAAGTGCTCTACAGTGGAACGATTTTGCAATTCGTATATAAATCCGTAAACGAAAGCCGCCGCACAAGAGTGTGGCTTTTTATTTATTTGCTTAATTCAAAAAATAAACATCGTGTCGTGCTAATCGGTCACTTACGATTTCATGAACGGCCTCTCGGTCATACGAACCTATTCTCGCACTCTGCCTTTCGAAGTGCTGGATGACTCGGTCGCGGATAATTCCTTGTGAGACGTTGTAAGGATATTCTCACACCCCCTTCACCTCTTGTGCTGATGGGAGTCGGTCAGTAAATATCCCAGAGATTCTTGCTTGCTAAACACAGTGAGTTCGAGTAGTCTTTGACGCAGAACATTGTTGAGGTAAGGGGTAGTCATGTTGATATATGCCGTAATTGGTACGCTTGTGGTCGCACTGCTCATCTTCTTGGCGTGCCGTTATTTTCGAAATCATTGCCTCGAGTGCAAAAAGAGGACTGACTGGGACAAATATGACTCCTGCAAAGCGTGCAATGCGGAGCACGAAGCACGGGTGTCAAAGCACCGAGAAGAAATGACGGGGCGCATGATTGCGGTCACCCATGAAGTACTTGCACAATCAAGGGCAGAAACGGAAGAATTCGGTTTTAGTGATTACGATTTCCTCGATAGACCCTGCATGGTCTGTTCGCCTGGCCGGACTACTAGTCACCGAGAACTCTTTCGAGAGCGTGGTCTCGCGGGTAATCCGCAAGCATGCCAAGATTATTATTGGAACACTCACGTTCCCCTTGCAAGAAAGGCGCACAAAGATCGCGAGTCAAAGAAATTTTGGAAGCGCTGGCTGTACATCCCACCGACAAAAGAGGAGGAGGAAGCGGTCAGTCGAGTGAGCTGGTGGCTAAAGAATGCACTCAGTGCGGGTCGTGACGATCTTGCCCAGCTACGCGAGTACCGGACGTATCACGAAAAGCCTGACCATTGGATGGACATGACTACCAAACAACTCATGGAGCGCCGACTCTCGCGCGCAAAGAAGGCACTAGATTTAAATATTGATCGGTAATGTTTATTTCGGGGCCATTAGCGCCCCTTTTTGTTATACAAAATATCTTATGCCTCTCGGTCATCCGAACCGATTCTTGATAGCTGCGGGACTTGGAGTCGAACCAAAATTGACGGATTCAAAGTCCGCTGTCCTACCATTAGACGATCCCGCAATAACAGGATAATAGCATTTTATATACGAAAGACAAAAAAACCGCCGTTACTACGGCGGTGACTGCTTCAACCGATATCACGAATCGCACAATGTCCATTTTGCAGGATTATTCGTATGCTTTGATTGCGTAATTACCGCCCATTGTGGATCACCATGATTGTGAACGGGGGTAATCGTCTGCAGTGTGTATTCACCCATTTTCTGACTCATGTCTGACCTAAAAACATCATCATTGGTGATAGTGCTCGGGTCCCTCTCCGGATGAATACTCGCAAAGAATTCCCTTCGCCAGCCGCGGAGGTCCCCTGTCACAATTGTTCTCTGTACAAAGATGAATTCGGGACCTGCATTGCAAATGAAATTATAGCGGTGGCCCGTCCCGTCTTCGATCAGGGAAGCATAGGGCGGCAGATTCAGGAAGATGTCTCTATTGATCACGGGGTACTCCCCTAGGATGGTGTTTGCATCTCCAGAAACCATAATACCAAATATGTATTTTGGCAACTATATATAAAAAATTCACCGCCGAAATTCGGAGGTGAATGGAGGGTGAAAAGTAAAAAATTAAGAGTGCTCAACTCTTAAACCAATCGCGGGGATCGTTCACCATGAACTTCTGAGTGACGATCACCGCTTCCGGATTTCCTTCTCGATCACGGACGATTACTTCAACATAAAAAGCACCATAATTTTCCCGCACATCCATCTTGAGCATATCCCCTTGTTTCAAAGCACGAGGATCTGCATTCACGAGACAAGCATTTTCTTGCTTCAGCCAACCGTTAAAGTGGCGGATAACAATAGTGCGCTGTACATACAGCCGCTGCTCGTCGATGAACGCCAGGACCGCAAGTTCTTCTCGAGTACCGATTTTACAAATAGTATCGAGCGCAAATACACCGCGAAATGATTCCATCTTTGCCTCTTCTTGAGGTGGAACAAACAACACCTAAATACCGTTATAGAGGGTGTTGGCAAGAACGTCAACTACTTCCCTTCTCCGGCAACTTTAATAAGCGCTAATTCTATCGGGAGCGTCGGTACCGTACTAAATCCGATCTCACGGGTCGCATCGAGAAATGCATAGAGTACATGAGAGTTGATCTTCTTTTCGGGAGAATTTGCCAATCGCAACAGAAAAACGAGATCATCAGGAGTGAACTCATCTTTGTAATGACCTTCGGCGTTTTTGTCATAACGCAGCATGAGCGTCGCACGCATCTTTTCAAGAATGAGTCTCAAGTAGACCTTCATATCAACGTGTTCATCTTTGGCACTTTGTATCGCCGACAAACCGTCGGAAATATTTCCTGACTCGATGGATCCCAGAACGCGGTTCACAAGATCATGCGTCGGTGCTCCGACGATGCGAGAAACGGTGTCGACATCAAGCCGTCGGTCCTTCGCGGCTACCAGCACTTTTTCAAGTACCGAAAGCGTATCGCGAAACGAGCCGTCGCCAAACATCGCAATGATGTCTGCTGAAGGACTGTCGATTGTTACCTGCTCCTTTTTCGCCGTATCGAGCACATATTTTTTTAATTCATCGAGAGTCGGATCACGAAACACAAACGACTGGCATCGTGAGATTATGGTATCGGGGAGCTTATCTCTATCGGTGGTCGCAAGAATAAATACCGCATGCGCGGGAGGTTCCTCCAGAGTCTTGAGGAGTGCATTGAATGCTTCCTTGGTGAGCATGTGTACCTCATCGATAATGTAGACCTTGTACGGGGATTCGAATGGCATCGAGCGTACCGACTCACGAAGCTCGCGAATGTCGTCAATAGAACGATTTGAGGCACCGTCCATCTCATAGAGATCCGACGGTTTACACCCAATTTCGGCGGCAAAGATACGCGCAACGCTTGTCTTGCCCGTTCCTCGGCCTCCCGAAAAAAGATAGGCATGAGAAATAGATTTATCCTCAATCTCACGCAAGAGTATAGAAACAACCTCGTGCTGTCCCTGCACGTCTTCAAACTTACTGGGTCTATATTTCCGATATAAAGCGAGCTCGCTCATGTGAAGAGTATAGCCTGTCTGATACACCTTCTGCAAAGGGATATGCTCGGTCGCGGGGGTGCAACAAAATAGCCCCGACCGTACTGGCGGGGCTATGTTGATGAAATACTAACAAACGTCAGGGCCGTGGCTTCCGCAACAAAGCTCACCGAGCGCCTCATTCGTTGACGCCTGAATAGCGTCTTTGTGACAGCATGATTCTGCAGTTTTGCCGCACGGGCATTTTCCATGCTCATCAAGCACCACTTTTTTTTCGTCAGCGGAACATGCGGCAACGCCCTTTTTATCAGACCCTGCACATGCGCAATCTCCTCCGCAGCCTCCCATTATGATTTTTTCTTCTTAGCTGGAGCCTTCTTGACCGACGCCTTTTTAACAGAGACTTTCTTGGCAACACCTTTCTTTGCGACGACCTTTCTTACCGTCTTCACTGCTTTCTTTACAGTTTTTTGAACCGCCTTCTTGGCGACTGATCCGCCCTTCTTTGCGGTGCGTGTAAGCTCGCGCTCGACGTTCTTCCAGTTCTTTTTGAGTTCCACTGCAGCACGATCGAGGTCACTCGCCTTGATCGAGGTCATATTCCCGTAAACCTCTGTCGCGTTATCAATGATGGCTGCGTATGCCTTCTGATCAAGCTTCTTCATTTTCTTTGCCGCCTTCATGACATCAGCCTCCAGGTCTCCAACCCACTTTGCCGCCTTTTTGCGATGAGCTCCTGCATCCTTACTGCCATAAAAATAATACCCCGCTCCGGCCGCGGCCGCTGCTGCGAGCCCCAGACCGACTCCGACTGCTACTTTCTGCTTATTGACCTTTGCCATATATTTAAAATTAAATGAATAACACTCATGCTACACACCAGCGTCATGCTTATGCTTGCCGCGGGCTTTTTTATTACGTGATACAACAGAAGCGAAAAAATCACTCACGTGCTTCACCTTCATTCCCTCTTCGCGAACCCTTGCTCGCAATATCCGGATATCATCACGAATATCGTTGCTCTCCAAAGTGACATTTTTCATCACCTCGTCAAAGCTTTTGAGAATTCGGATCACATAGAATAATGCAACGATGAGCAATACTCCGAGAGCGATGACCACTCCCGTAGTTGCAACGAAGAACACATCCATCTTGAAAAAATCATCCATATGATGCAACTATTATATACCACCCCGCTTTCAGTGCAAACAAAAACCCCTCAACAATGAGGGGTCAGCGATGAATGATGAGGCGCAGGGCGGCTTTGATCATGACCAGCCCCATGATACATGAGAGGAGCGGAATGATGAGCATAAACGAGAATTTGATGTCGTAGATCACTACGATAGAGAAGTAGGCACACCCGGCAAGCAAGTGCAGCATGCCCCAGATCATGAGACAAAATCCCGCCTTACGCCGAGACTTTTCAAGGCGGAACGCACGCACGAAGGACTCTGCGAGGTCAACAACGAGCTTCATTGAATGAACTCCTTCTACGAATACGGATATCTGTTCATAGCATAGTACGAGTGGTACTAATGTCAATTCAACGATCCGTATCAGACAAAAAATCAGTCACGATGGATTCTATCTCCGCCGCCCCACCGGCCTCCATAAGTCTGACGCGTAATTCCTTTGCGCCGTCGAAGCCATTCACATACGCTTTGTAATGCTTCTTCATCACGGCAAAATTCTTCACATCGCCCAATAGTTCCACGAAGAGCCTAGTGTGTTCGAGCATGATGGCAAAGCGCTCTGCTAATTTCATTTCATCCAACGATCTGCCGGCAAACAAAAATGGATTACCAAAGATCGCACGGCCGAGCATGATGCCGTCCGCGCCTGTTTCTTCTGCTTTCTTTTGTGCATCATCGAGATCTTTCACGTCACCGTTGCCGATGATGAGCGTACCCGTTCCTTTCGCCATTCGGACCGCTTCCGCTATGTGCTCCCACCTGGCCGGAACATCGGACATTTCTTTTCTCGTTCGTGCGTGTACGGTGATTGCCGCAGGCTTCGCATCAAGGAGTGCAGAAAGCCACGTATCAAGTTCAACAGCGTTATACCCCACACGCGTCTTCACTGACACGGGGAGCTGGGGTGCACCCTCTTTTGTTGCGGCAATGATCTCTTGCGCAAGTTTTGGATGCTTCATCAGACTTGCCCCACCGCCTTGCTTCTCGACGTTCTTATCGGGACAACCCATATTGATATCGATACCATCGAACCCGAGTTGTGCGATCAATGCTGCAACCTTAAAAAAATGATCGGGCTTTGACCCAAAGACCTGTGCAACGATAGGGCGCTCTTCCTCCGTATACAAGAGGTCCTTCAAGAGCACTGCGCTTCCCGGCGACAAAAGACCGTCCACGGCGACGAACTCAGTCCAGAGCACATCGGGCTTTCCGTACTTTGCAACAATACGTCGAAGGGCGGCATCGGTGACATCGGCCATCGGCGCAAGAGCAAAAAAAGGTTTCGGGAGTTGTGCCCAGAAGTTTGACATTATGGAACTATAAGGTAGTTCGCAGGGTGGCGTCAACCACATTACTCCTTAATAAACAGACGTCACAAGACGATCGCATTTACTGAACCGGAGGCTGATCAGGCAAACGGAGAAGCGCCTGATCGAATGCGGAGAGCGGTTCATCTTTCTTTTCCTCTGTCATCAAGCGCGGAAAATCTGCACGCGTGAAAACGAGTGTCGAACCCTGCTCGAGCTTACCGCCGATGATCTTCTCGGCGACCTTTTGCTCTATCACCTCTTGGACAGCGCGTGTCATCGGGCGCGCACCCATGTCGGGATCGACACCATCAAGCATGACCGCATCGATGACCGTATCATTGATGACCAAATTGATACTTTTTTCACGAAGACGCTTTTGCAGCTTTTTCAGCATGAGTTCTGCTATGCGACGATAATCGGGAACGGTCAACGGATGGAACAAAATAATGCCGTCGAAACGATTGAAGAGTTCGGGCTTCAGCTTTCCCTGACCGATGATAGTATCAATGATCTCTTTTTTAACGCTTTCGAGTTCTTTTCCCTCGTGCATTGCCTCGCGTATCTGCGGCGCACCTGCATTCGATGTCGCGATAAAGATCGTATTGCGCGCATTCACCTTCTTCCCCTGTGCATCATGAAAGACTCCTTCGTCCAAGACCTGAAGAAAGAGATCGAGCACCTTGGTATTCGTCTTTTCAAACTCGTCGAGCAGAAGGACTCCGTAGGGCTGTTCCTTGAGCAATATTGTAAGTGCTCCGGGTGTTCCATCCATTCCGCCGATCATGCGATCGAGCCCATCATCACCCTGATATTCACTCATATCGAGACGCGCCATCGCATTCTCGTTCCCAAAGAACACCGTCGCTAGGGCTTTTGCCGTTTCCGTCTTTCCCACTCCGGTCGGTCCCAAGAAAAGGAATGCACCGATCGGTCTGTTCATGTTACGCACACCCGCTCGGGAGCGACGCATGGCATTCGCAATAACTTGAAGCGCCTCCTCCTGACCAACAACGAGTTTTTGCATAATCGTCTCAAGATTGAGCAATCTATCCCGCTCTTCCTCGCTAATATCACCAACGGGAATACTGGTCTTTTCGTGGATGAATCGCAGCACATCCACTTTCTTGACGATGTGCCCTCCGTGCGCAAGCATGCTTGGCGTCAGTTCAACCAAGATATCGATCGCCTTGTCCGGCATGACCCCTTCGCTGAAATAGTGCTGCGCCCCGCTGATGATCTCAGTGATCGCGGGATAGGTGAAAAAGATGGGATTTCTCCGTTCGGTCTCCTCAGCGACCTCCTCGATGATGCGAACGAGTGACGCTTCAGCCGGCTCCGTAAGCATCACCTTCTCAAAACGTTTCATGATCGCATTGTTCGGCTCAATGAATTGATGAAATCGGGAATTATCCGCAGTCGCGATGACTTGAATGAAATCCCCGGAGAGATACGGATCGAGAATGCCGACCACGTCCGCATCAATTGCGAGCGCACCCTGAATAAATCCCGGCAGGTCATCAATGACGAGAATAATATTCCCCGCCTTTACGGCGTCATTCATGATACGGATAAAAGACGTTTCAAGTTCCTGCTTTGTTTTCATCGTCGCGATGAACGCATTCGCATCAAAAGCCATGACCCGCTTGTGCATTAACGTCGGATTGATGTATCCGTTCATGATATCCCGTGCAAAATCCAAGATCACGTCCATTTTACCTGTGCCTTCTTCACCAACAAGAATAGCATTCGCTTCCTTCGAGCGGGACAAAACGACCTCGAGCTGCTTGATCTGCTCGCTTCCGTAAATGAAGTTAAAACTCGAACCTCCTCCGATCGCTTCTTTAGTGAGGTCATGACTGAACCGACTGAGCGCATATGCGGAACCGTACGCAAAGTCTGCACCGAACGACGGCGACTGTCCGAGCGACACCTTACCCCAATAACGTTTTTTCTGTTTTCTTTTTTTGATCTGTCGCTCCACCCACTCGGTCGCTCCGACAAGTTCGCGCTTTCTCACTCCGAGTCCAAAGAGAAACTGGTAGAAATCCGGATCCAATTCGGTTATTTTGTTTGAAAGATCAAACAGCGTGAAAACTTCACGAAGCTCAGATTCCTTTTCTGCAAAATTCACGATGGTTGTTCTGTTCTTCAAATACTCTCTGACCGATTCCTCGCCGATGCCGCAACGAGTGAGAATATGCCGTCCATATCGTGAGGTGGCAAATGCAAAGAGGAGGTCTCCGTGTGCAACGACATAATATATTTCCGCTACCTCGTAATTTGGGATCGTATATGGGGTCTGCGCCCCCACAGCGCCACGCTCGAGGAGTGCCTCGACATAATAATAGTAAGAATTGCCGTAGAAGCGAAGCATCTTCATTGTAAGCCAGACCGCAAAAGCCATGAGAAAAATGCCATTTCCGATAGGATTTTTTGTATCAAGCGGAATACGAGTTCCGCCGACAAAAGGAATGAGGTTCGGAATCGGGGCACTCGTAGGTATCGCGACCTGATCGGCACTTGGGACGGTCACCGTATCACCGAAAAACTGCTGATATTGCGTGGGGATAGCGACACCACTCAAAAGCTTCGCCCTGATAAGGGGGGCACAGAGTATTCCGAGATAGATGATAACGATCGTTCCGCTCAAAACAGAAACCCATCCGCGGATTTTTCTTGATAATACTGCGTCAAGAACGATCGTTTTGTGATAACGCTCTGCCGGTTCTTTAAAAAAACTGTTATTGAATCCAAGCATGATCAGAAGGTCAGTGAATGAATTCCGGTAATGAAAAAATGTCCGACAAGAATAGGGAGGATCGTCCACAGCAAGATGATCGCCATACCAAGAAGCAGTACGATAAAAAAGCAAATAATGGCAATACCGATGAGCGCACTACGGAGCACAAAGCCGACCATCCGCATGATAAAATTGACGACCATGTTGCCAAAAAACTCTCCTGGATCAATGATCAGACTTACTTTTTTCTCCTGAAGCCTCTTGAACGGAGCGACCCAGCTTCGCACGACGTCAGGAAAAGAAAAAAGATGATTCACATACCAAAGATAGTTCCACCAAATGTGGACAATATCCACATAGGCCAGTGAATAGTGCCAAACAAAGTAATCTCGCATGAGCGCCAATAGGGGCATATAGTAAAAGTATATCATGGAGCGGGCAACAACGAATAGCGAGTAGCAAATATGTATAAAAAACCGCAAACCATTAATGGCGTGCGGTTGTTGTTCAACGGATCTACCTGTACTTATTACACCGAATGAGCTGAGTAAAGTCGTTTTGGTCTTTTATAGCCAGGCACATGCCACTCTCATAAAATTCAAATCCATCTCTAGTGATCGCACCGTCAGCACTGTCGGTATCGAGTCTAAAAAAATAACCAGAGACAAATCCATCATTTGCAGTCTTTAACAGAACACTGTGTCCCTCAGGTTCCACCCTTCCACGATCACGTGCGCGATACTTGATTGTCAGCAATAGTTCGCGTGCTCCTCTATATTCATGTTTCGCAATAAGTTTTGCCGCCGCAAGCATATCCGTTTCATTGCGGAGCAACGCCAGTGCATGATCCAATTGCTCATATCGTTTAGAGTTCCCCTGGCAAGAACGATATGCGAAAGTATCGGCATAGACGAGGGCGCCCACTGCCTCGCTAACATCCCCTGACTTGATGGCAAGCGCCGCGTACTTCTCGAACACAGCGATCTGCCGTTTCATTTTTTGCATTTGCGGCGCACTCATCGAATCGCAGCGCTCTGTGAGTGGCGCGGCAAAGGAAATTTCGGGTAACGCGATAGCAAGCACAGCAAAAAATATTTTGACAAAATTCATGATTATCCTTTTCTGCGTGGTCCTAAAACATGGTACCATAAAAACGATAGAAGTCAACATAATGCTACCAATAGATGGCGGCTACTTATAGAATATTTTATTGCCAAAACGCAAGTCGATCGACTTCACCGTTGTTGTCCCCTTCTTTGTACGCGCGATCTCCTCTTCAGCAAGCTTCAAGTTTGCAACACTTGCGCTCGGATCCTTCGATGAGGTCCATGAAAAAATCCATGGCTTGTCACTCGTGAAGGAGTAATCATGCTCATCAAGCTGGTCGATCTCATGCACGAAAATTCCCTCCTTTTCCAGCTCAGCAATAACGGCATACACTCTTTCGAGTTCTTCTTTCGGAAGCATAAATAATCCGATCGGAGTATCCTGTTCGCTTTCACCCGCAATATTGGTGCGATAAATATCGAACGGGTAACCGGAGTACTCCGGAGCAAGCGCAAATACATAACCCTCACTGTCGGCGAGATAACAAATACCGCGGTCAGTCGTCGAGGCCTCAGCGCCACTCATGCACCAGAGATGCTTTGGCAGATACTCTATTATATTGATCTTCAGTATCTTTTTTGCCTCAACGTTCATGTCGACCGCTTTGATGTGCGCATCAAAAGCGAGTAACGCAAGTGAAAGTTCCGAGCTTGGGTAAAAGAGTGCATTGTTGCGGTCTATCCTCCAAAGGATCTTTTCGGAAAGTAGTTTTTGTGCGATATTCCTGATCTCATCTGCACTACTTGCTACCGCTCCGGAGACCTCGATCGTACTGATGCGAATAGCCTCCCGCTCCGCCCCCCAACTCACCGCGAAAAAAAGAAAATACCCAATCAATAAAAACTGACAGAGCCGTTCGAACGCGAGATCAATGCGACGCATCCGGGCTCGTCCTGATTTAAGTGTTTTACGCGAGAGAAAGGCCATACGCAGAGTTTAACCCCCGATGACACTTTTGCCCATGAATTGCTGCAGCGCTTCCGGAACACGGATCGTACCGTCGGACTGCTGATAGTTCTCAACAATAGAAACAAGGATGCGCGGTGTCGGAATGGCGGTGCAATTAAGCGAGTGCACAAATCGTAATTTCCCCTCCTTATCGCGATAACGCATATTGAGTCGTCTCGTCTGGAAATCATGAAAATACGACGCGGAACTGATCTCGCGATACTTCCCTTCACCGGGTACCCACAATTCGATATCATACTTCTTTACCTGACCGAGACCGAGATCTCCTCCGCAATTAACGACCGTGTGATACGGGATACCCAAGAGCTCAATGAATTCTTCGGTATTGCGGTTGATCTCCTCGTGAAGACGCACCGATTCTTCATGGCTCCCCTCGCACAGTACGACCTGCTCCCATTTAAAGAATTCATGGACACGGATAAGTCCGCGCGTGTCTTTCCCGTGCGCCCCCGCTTCGCGTCGGAAACATGGAGAGAAAGCGAGGAACTTGATCGGACCGCCCGAAATATCGATCGTCTCGTCCATATAGTAACCCATCGTGGCAACCTCACCTGTTCCGGCGAGAAAATCGCCGTCTTGGGTCTTATACAGGTCATCTTCGCCCTGAGGAAGATATCCGGTGCCGAGAAATGTTTCACGCCGTACGAGTGATGGGACGAGCATCGGCATGAAGCCTTTTGCGCCCCAGTGCTTGATCGCGAGTTGCCAAACCGCATTCGCGAGCATGAAGCCGTCACCCTTGAGAAAATAGCCGCGAAAACCGGACACTTTTGTCCCTCGCTCGAAATCGACCATGTCGTGCTTTTCCATGAGGTCGATGTGGCTTTGCGCAGGGAAAGGAAATGCGGTCGGTTCACCCCAGCGTTTCACCTCCTGATTCTCTGCATCGCTCTCGCCGTCCGGAACAGAGATGTCGGGCACGTTCGGTACCTGCAGCATCTCAAACCGCCAGCCCTCCATCACTCCCTTTAATTCTTCTTCTTTTGCCATGAGCGTATCCTTCAAGAGCTTCATCTGATCGATCATTGACTGTCGTTCGGTCTGATCGCTCGCACGCGCGATCTTGTCGGTATATGAATTCTGCTCAGCGCGCATTGTCTCAACCTCAGTGAGCAATGCGGAGCGCCGGCCTTCCAAACGCAACAGTTCATCTACATTAAAATCAATACGCTTCTTTTTGGCCGCCGCCTTGATGAGGTCGGGGTTTTCTCTTATGAATTTTATATCAAGCATGGAAACATCATAGCAAAACTGCGGGAAAAAGAAAAAAGTACAAAAAAAGCCGGATGTTCATCCTGCTTTCTTGTCGTAACGATTTGGCTTCATATAACGTTCCGCATCCTTTTCACCGAACAAATTGCAAACATCAAGAACATCAAGCGCGTAAAGAAATTTCTTCCATGCAAATTTCACAACTGTGAATGCGCCAATCGTTGCGCAAGTATAGGCAATCAGCTGCGGGTGAAAAAAATGAGCGCTCAATGTGACCCACAATGACTGAATGGCATTTGTACCGAAATGATATACACAGACAATACCGAGCAGTGCAGTCACGACAGAAACAACGACAACTACATATAATCTGAATCTAATGTTGCTCAATTTCTATACCCCTTATACGGTGTCGCATTTCTTGCAAAAGAATATCACTGGATTATCATCTGTCAACTTTCCTGCGATTGCGTTACTTGATCTATAATAGAATGCATCATGGGATATACAATCAGACAACTTTCCGACCAGGAGTTCCCTCCCCAGCTTCTCGAAATACCCGAGCCCCCGAAAGAATTATGGCTCGCCGGTGAACTCCCATCACCCGATACAGTGCTCCTTACCGTCGTCGGTGCACGCAAGCACACCTCGTACGGAAGAGAAGCATGCGAGGAAATCATTGCGGGGCTTGCGGGATACGACATCACCATTGTCTCCGGACTCGCCATTGGCATTGATGCGATCGCGCACGAGTCGGCGATACGCGCAGGACTTATGACCATCGCTGTTCCGGGATCGGGACTTGACCCTCGTGTGCTTTATCCGCGCACCAATTACCAACTTGCCGAGCGGATTCTTGAAGCAGGCGGTGCGCTGCTTTCTGAGTTTGCACCCGATACCCCTCCTGCTCCGTGGACGTTCCCAAAGAGGAATCGCATCATGGCGGGTCTTGCCCGCGCGACACTCCTTATCGAAGCACAAGAAAGATCCGGTACGCTCATCACCGCGCGACTTGCCACGGACTATAACCGAGAGCTTCTCGTTGTGCCTGGAAGCATCTTTTCTCCGCTTTCAAAAGGAACGAATCAATTCATCGCACTCGGGGCAACGCCGGTGACCTCCGCCGCCGACGTGCTCCGAGCGCTTGGATTTAACACTGAGGATATGGCGGAAAAAGTAGAGATCGATCTTTCACAATTCCCTTCCGATGAGCGAGCAGTGCTTGAGCTCCTCACCGAGCCACTGGAGCGTGAGCGGCTCATTACGCAAATGGGGGTAAGCGCGAGCGATGCGAATGTGCTTTTGATGAGACTCGAGATCAATGGATACATATCGGATACACCGGAGGGCATTCGCAGGAACTATATATAATAGCAATGGTAATTACTGCGTAAGGAAGTCTGCGCAACGTGTGCCAACGTTGCATTTTCACTATTCACAACGCGAAGAAACATGATGATAGCGGTGCTCTTTTTGAAATTTATTTTTTATCCACGATTTGCAAATTATTTTTTGGCATGATACTTATTGAAAGCATGTCAGTAGCAATGAAAAACAAAACGCTGGTCATTGTCGAGTCACCGACAAAGATCAAGAAGCTTGAAGCCTACCTTGGCGATGACTACATCGTCCTCGCTTCCGTTGGACATATTCGCGACCTCCCAAAATCCAATAAGGTCGCTATCGATATCGATGGCGGTTTTGTACCGCATTATGAAATTGTTCCGGGGAAGGACAAGGTGGTTCGCGAACTCAAGGAGGCGGCGAAGGTCGTCAAAGAAGTCCTCCTCGCAACCGACCCCGACCGCGAAGGCGAGGCTATCGCCTGGCACATCGTCGAAGTCCTCGGCCTAAAAAATGCAAAACGTATCGTATTTCATGAAATCACTGAATCTGCAATACAAGAAGCGGTGAAACACCCCCGTCCAATCGATGAAAACCTCCGCCAGGCACAGGAAGCACGACGCATCCTTGATCGTCTCGTAGGATATGACCTTTCGGGACTTATCTGGAAAAAAGTTCGCTATGGCCTCTCTGCGGGACGCGTGCAATCCCCGGCGCTCCGTATCATCATGGAGCGGGAACGAGAGATCCGTGCGTTCATTCCGGAAACATTCTGGAGACTGACCGCGGACGTTGCGACCGCAAAAAAAGAACCATTCACGCTCACCTGTAGCGAGGAGCCGAGAGACAAAGAACTTGTAGACAGGATCCTCAAAGAAGGAAAGATGAATGACTGGTATGTCCTCGAAGTGAAAGAAACCCAGGTTGCGCGCACGCCGAAGACTCCTTTTACTACCTCAACACTCCAGCAGTCCGCATCAACTCGACTCGGACTGTCCCCCTCGCGCACGATGCAGATCGCACAGAAACTTTATGAGGCCGGACTCATCAGTTATATGCGTACCGATAGCACCAATCTCGCGCAAGAGGCGCAGAAAGAAATTCTCGCTATGATCGAAAAGACCTATGGCAAGGAAAAGGCGATGGCACGTACCTACAAAACGAAGAGCAAGAATGCACAAGAAGCACATGAAGCAATTCGTCCCACGAGCGCATCAAAGAAAAAGGCGGGACTAACTCCAGAGCAGCAAAGTCTCTATGCCCTGATATGGGAGCGCACGATCGCATCGCAGATGATCGATGCCACCACATTGCGTACAAAAATAGTGGCGAATATAGAGGGAGCAAAGCAGCCAATTCCCGATTTTCATGCGAACGGATCGCGTATCATCGCAAAAGGATGGCTCGAAGCGGATCCCGATGCCGCTGGCGAAGAAGTCACTCTTCCAAAAGTTTCATCCGGAGATAAGCTCATACTAAAACAGCTCGACGCCCTCGAGAAGCAAACCGAACCGCTTCCCCGTTACACCGAGGCGGGTCTCATTAAGGAGCTCGACAAACGCGACATCGGTCGACCGTCGACCTATGCTTCCATCCTCCGGACCATCACCACGAGAGGTTACGTGAATAAAGAAGGCAAGACGCTCATACCGACTGATACCGGGGATGTCGTCAGTTCATTCCTCGAACAACACTTTGCCAAATACATCAGTGACACATTCACTGCAGAGATAGAGCAAAAACTCGATGATATCGCCCTCGGGAAACGAAAATATGCAAAGACGCTGAAAGAATTTTATGATCCATTCAAAAAAGATGTGAAATCGAAAGATAAAATTGAGAAGATTACCAACCTTGGTGAGGCACCGATGGGACTGCTTTGTCCAAAGTGCGGCGGCAATATGATCATCAAGCTCGGCAAGAACGGCAAGTTCTTATCATGCGCAAAATTTCCGGATTGTGACGGATTGCGCGGTATCGACGGACAAGAGATCGAGGGCCCCCGTCTCACCGGAGAAAAATGCCCCGACTGCGAGAAGGGTGACCTCATCGAGCGCGAGGGTAAGTTCGGACGATTCATTGCTTGTGCAAACTATCCGAAATGCAAATACATCAAAAAAGATGCCAATCTTAACCCGGTCACCTCAAGCGGAGTCAAATGTAATATCTGCAACGAGGGCGACATGATCGAGCGACGTGGCAGATTCGGGATATTTTGGTCATGTTCGAACTATCCGAAATGCAAACATGCGATCAAGGCGAAACCGACGGGGAAATTATGCCCAATGTGCCAAGCACTCATGATGGAAGGTACGAAAACAATTCCCGAGAGATGTTCAAAAAAGGAGTGCCCCAACCATAACCCGCACAAGCTCAATAAACCCAAATAGGTAGCTTGCAATCTGCATTGCAAGCGGAAAATTGTTTTTGTGAGACGGAGCATTGTTTCGCCAGCAGGCGAAACGCGAGTCGGGGTCGCGAGCGTTTTCGTTCGACGGAACGAAAACGACTTGTGACCAAAAACTATTCCCGAACGATGCAGCAAGAAGGAGTGCCCGAATCATAACCCCCACAAACTGAACAAGCTCACATAACACAAATACCACCCGCTCCAGAGAGCGGGTGATTGATTCTTGCTCAACTACCTACTTTTTCATCTGTACACAGTTGCACAAATCTGATTTTTCGTTATGATAAAAAATATGGAACATGTCAAGACACTCACCGAAATTACTGAAGTCATGCGCAGTAAGGAAAAAGAGCACATCGATCTCGTGACAAAGGCCTATAACTTTGCTGAACAAGCGCACCACGGACAGAAACGCTACTCCGGGGATCCGTACTTTATCCACGTTGCAGCGGTAGGATATACCCTTGCGGAGATGGGCATGGATACGACCACCATCTCAGCAGGGCTCCTGCATGACGTCGTCGAGGACGCAATGGTATCTGAAGATGATATCGAGCGAGAATTCGGAAAAGAGATCCGTTTTCTTGTCGACGGTGTCACAAAGCTCGGTAAGCTCAAATATCATGGGGTCGAAAGACATGTCGAAAGCTTGCGCAAACTTTTCGTTTCCACCGCAAAGGACCTGCGAGTCATCATCATCAAGCTTGCCGATCGATTGCATAATGTGAGCACACTTAAATATATACCGAAGGCCAAGCAGCATCGTATCGCCATGGAGACACTCGAGATCTATGCACCGATCGCAAATCGTCTCTCCATCGGTAAGATCAAGGGCCAGCTCGAGGATTACTCCTTCCCTTTTGCTTATCCCGAAAAATACGAAGAACTTCAAGCACTGCTCAAGGAGCGAAATAAGGACAATGAAAAGCGTTTGGAAAAAATATATCGCGGAATCCAGATAGAGCTTGTAAAGAGCGGAATCGTAAATGTGCATGGTGAGTACCGCATCAAGCGCATGTACAGTCTTTATAAGAAACTCGCGGAACATGACATGGACATCAGCAAGATCTATGACCTGTCTGCACTGCGGATCGTTGTCCCGACCCTTGCGGACTGTTATCGTGCGCTTGGTATCGTACACAGCGTCTGGAGACCGCTTCCCGGCCGCATCAAAGACTATATTGCCTTTCCAAAACCAAACGGCTACCAATCACTGCACACAACGATATTCACCGGCGACGGCGGCATCGTTGAGGTACAATTTCGCACCGAGGAGATGGACCGCGATGCGGCGCTCGGAATTGCAGCGCACTTTGCATACAAAGAAGGAATTCCGGGCGACGTGAGTGGCAAACTTCCCAATAAGCTCGATTGGGTGAAGCAAGTTTCGCTATTACAGAAAAATATTTCCGCGTCTGGAGAATACCTTGAAAATCTTAAGGTTGATTTTTTCGGTGATCGCATATTTCTTTTCACTCCCAAGGGTGACGTTGTCGATCTTCCTCAGGACTCCAGTCCGATCGATTTTGCCTATGCCATCCACTCGGATATCGGAGAACATATTTCCGGCGCAAAGATCAACGGAAAATTTCTCGCACTTGATACAAAATTGCACAACGGGGATATCGTCGAAGTCATCACCAAAAAAAATGCGAAGCCGTCGATCAAATGGGTTGATTATGCGAAAACAACTTTTGCAAAGCGCAGTATTCGTTCATATCTGCAAAAAGAAGAGGAGAAACGAAAGCGTTAAGGCCTCATCCATTAATAAGTTGCTATAAAAAATGGCTGATGCACAGAGGACCGTCAACACCAATAACGATGAGGTTATTGGTGGACGAGTCCTAAGCCCTAGATCGAAAAATTGCTGACCGAGTAGAGAGCGTCGTCTTCGGACTCATCGGTCTTTTTTATCTCACCTTCTGCTTCCGGTATCGCTTCTCGGTCACCTGGAGGCTCATGATGCTCATCGTCGGAAATATCGGTACTGAATCGTTGGAACGAGTCGAGGTGGTCGGGGGCGTCATCAAGAGGTATGAGCGGGGCTTGCGGAGCCTCAAACGGCGCAAAAGAATGTCCATCACGGGGAATGACCTCGTCGTGCGATATGCGAATCGGAGTACTCTCCTCGAGTGTTTTCATTGCCTTGCTTGTGTCCGATGCGGCGGTCGAGGCTTTACGCAGCAGTGAAAGCTGTTCGGAAAAATGCACCTTATCGAGCAATGCACGCAGGTCATCACTGGAGAAGAAATCAATGACCAACTTTCCGCCCCCTACCTGTCGACGTTCGATGGAAACGCGCGTTCCTAGGGTTTCCGCAAGCTCCTTTTCAATGAGCTCCATCTCGGGATCGCGAGGGATCTTGCTGCGTACCCGCTCTTTTGCGATGTGCCGCGCGATCTGTTCTGCCTCCCTCACGGTGAGCTTTTTGAAAAGAATTTCTTTATAGAGCGTATTCTGTTCTTCTTTTCGATCGGTAAGCATCATCAAAGGGCGTGCATGCCCCTCAGTGATGCGCCCCTGCGCAAGCGCATCGAGGATCTCTTTCGGAAGTACGAGCAATCGCAATGTATTCGAAACATACTCACGACTCTTCCCCACTTTCTTTGCGATCTCAGTGTGCTTCAAGCTAAATTCTTGTGCAAGCCGCGCAAATGAAATAGCGCGATCAACGGGATTGAGGTCTTCGCGCTGCAAGTTCTCGATGATGGCGAGCTCGAGCTTGAGACGCGGATCGGTCACCGCCTGAATGATAGCCGGCACACGCAAGAGTCCCGCAAGCCTGGAGGCGCGCAAACGACGCTCTCCTGCGATGAGTTCGTATTCCACGACCATTCCCCCATCAGGTAGCTCAACTTCGCTTCGCGTGACGACGAGCGGCTGAAGCACCCCATACTGGCGGATAGAGTCTGCAAGGTCACGCAAATGAGCTTCGTCAAACTCTTTTCTCGGCTGATAGGGATTCGGTTTGATCTTCTCGACTTCGATCCAAAAAATGGCGTTGTTTATAAATTCAGACATGCGCACATTCTAGCATAGAACCACCCGCCGCAATGATGTGTACAAAGTGTTGATGAGTTTGATTTTTGGATGCGAGTTCGTTACACTATCCCCACAAGCTGGAGTGGCGGAATGGTAGACGCGTGAGGTGCTGGATTAGCGAAGCAGCGCTTCGCAAGCACCGCAAGGTCGGAGCCATGTCGAGGCTTTGTGAGACAGGCGAGACGGGGTCGCAAGAACTTATGAGCGAAGCGAATTAGTTACTTGAGACCGACGTAGTCGTGCGCAGTGTGGATGTCGTGAGAATTGTTCAAAAAAATAAATAGTTCGTATTGCCGGAGTGGCGGAATGGTAGACGCGCACGACTCAAAATCGTGTTTCGAAAGAAGTGAGGGTTCAAGTCCCTCCTCCGGCACATTTTGAAAAATCAGCCCATGTGGGCGATTTTTCTTATGTGCCGGAGAGAAAGTGCTCTGCGGCACTTTCGTGAGGGACTTGAAAAGCTTTGCGATGTTTATAAAGAATTCTTATTCTGAATAAACCGCAAGGGTGTACTGACCGAGTAGCGGTCAAGTCCCCTCTTTCTTTGACAAAAAACGTAGTAACTCGTGACCAAGTCTGATACCCTTGCGTGCTTTCGTGAGGGACTTGAAAGGGATTTCGATATTTTCAAGGAGCCATGCTCCGAGAAAATCGAAATCCACCTGGCGAAGTAATCGCCAAGTCCCTCGTTAATTGCATCAATAAGACCTAGTGATTCGTGACCAAGTCCGAGAGTACTGCTCGGCTTCCGTGAGGTGACCCACTAGAGACGCGCATGATTGTACCTGCGCATTGCACTCATACATATTCTCAAGTAGAGTTGACTCAGAATCTCATAGTCAATTTACGGAGGAAAAATGCAACAAATATCGTCCCTCGGTGAGCTTTCGGCGATACAAAGTACCGCACTCGATGAAGCACTTCTAGTGCTAGAAAACTCCTACAATCCCTATTCTCACTTTTGTGTCGGGGCATGCCTCTATACACAAGACGGAAAACTGGTATCCGGAACAAATGTCGAAAACGCTGCGTATGGTTCAACCATTTGCGCCGAACGTTCCGCCATTTTGAGTGCAAATGCACTCGGAATCAGACGATTCATTGGCATTGCGATCATCGCGCGCGGAGAAAATTTCGACACAACGGAAGTCACTGGTCCGTGCGGAAGCTGTCGGCAAATGCTTTATGAACTTTCGCAAATTTCGAACTGCGACCTAGAGATCGTTCTTTCGACGTCAAAGAAGGATAAGATCATCGTAACAACAATCAAGGAACTTCTCCCGCTCGCCTTTGGCCCAGTTGATCTCGGCATCGACATCACCAAGTATCAAAAATAATATGTCGGCAATAAAAAAGCGCTCTGATCGAGCGCTTTTTACTTGTAACTATATCTTCCCAACCAGCTCAATCCCCGGCTTGAGTGTGACCTCTCCCGGTTCCCAGCTTGCGGGACACACATTGCCACCATGCTCAGCGACAAACTTTGCCGCACGTAATTTGCGGAGCAACTCCTTTCCGCTTCGTCCGATCGCATTGTCGTTGATCTCCATCGTCTTCAGCACCCCCTCAGGATCAACAATGAAGCTTCCGCGCAGAGAAAGCCCCGAGTCCCCGCCATCGGCAATATACGTTCCGAAGAGCATCGAAAGACTTCCGTCGGGGTCGGCGACCATCGGATATTGGATCTTCTTGATTGCAACCGAAGAATCGTGCCATGCTTTGTGTGCGTACACCGTGTCAGTAGAAACCGAAAGCACCTCTGCACCTTCCTTTTTAAATTCTTCATACATGTCCGCCATTTCTTCAAGCTCAGTCGGGCAGACGAACGTAAAGTCTGCAGGGTAAAAGAAATAGATAACCCACTTTCCAAGGAGGTCTTTTGTCTTAATTTTCGTCAATGCATCATTTTTAGTATCGTAGACGGCAAGCTCCATCTCTGGGAGCTTATCTCCGATCGACAGTGATACGTCAACCAGATCTCCACCGCATGCACAGGTCTCTTCATTCATAAGTGTATAATTTTATATGTAAGGCCCAAATTATAGCATTTTTCGTGAAAAGTTCTATACTCTCAAACATGAATAATGAGAAGCCAAAAATAGTCGTCGTTGTCGGTCCGACGGCATCGGGAAAGAGCGATCTCGCGGTAATTATCGCGCAAAAATTTAACGGCGAAGTAATTTCCGCGGATTCACGTCAAGTATATACAGGGCTCGATATCGGAACAGGAAAAGTGACCGAAGAAGAGATGGGCGGAGTCACTCATCACCTGCTTTCTGTCGTATCTCCGGAGGTCATCTTTACGGTAAGTGAGTATCGCACCATGGCACAACATGCGATCGACGAGATACTTGCGCGGGGAAAACTGCCCATCATCTGCGGTGGTACAGGATTTTATATTCAAGCTCTCGTTGACGGGATACAGTTGCCCGATGCACCACCGAACCCAAGGCTGCGCGAAACACTGTCTGCGTTCACGACAACAGCGCTTTTTGAAAAACTCACAGCCCTTGATCCGGATTTCGCCGACATCGTCGACAAGCACAATCCGCACCGACTCATTCGCGCCATCGAGATCGCGTCAGCGCTCGGGCACGTTCCCTCTCTCGAAAAACATCCGCTGTATGATCCGTGCTTTATCGGCATCTCAACAGATCTCTATACACTCCGTGAGCGCATTCACAAAAGACTCCTCGCACGCCTCAATGCCGGAATGCTTGATGAAATAAAAAGACTTCACGCGGAGGGACTGTTGTGGGAGCGAATGGAGGCGCTCGGACTGGAATATCGCTATCTTGCGCGCCACCTCACGGGGAAGCTTTCGTTCGACGAGATGACGAAAGAGTTAGAAAATGAGATCTTCCATTATGCCAAAAGACAAATGACCTGGTTCAAACGCGATAACCGTATTCATTGGTTTGAAAAAGATGATCTCGTCGCTGTCGAAAAGGAGGTAGGGAAACATCTCCTTCGAGAATGATCCTTAAAATATAAATTATGTAATTCATATCGGTCGATACAAATTACATAATATATTAACATCAAAAACCCCACTCATGGTGGGGTTTTTTACGACTATTCCTCGCCCATATATTCGGGCGGGAGAACAAAGACGTGATAATGCGAACGCTCAATGATGAACAGAATTTTATGCTTTTGTTGATCGGCGATAAGCCGGGCCTCAAGCCATGCGCGTTTCTGTTGACCAATATCCTTCAGACCGAGATCAAGCGAGGACCCACTTGTATGGGTGGAGCACAGAAATGCATAGCGACAGTCTGCGGGCGATAGCCCTCGCCTCACCTCTTTTGCCTGATCCTCAAAGGAGCGAATCATCGAAGTAACGCGAAGCGGAACGAAATGCTCACCGGCCTGCTCTTCCAGCGCAAAATGCTGATGCATATCATGAGCAAGTCCCGCGATATAATCGCGCACCCATGGACGAGTGAACCTCCTGTCGGGAGGGATCTCTTTTGACACCACTTCAACGTAAGGAGACGATATCTCCACAAGCTGACCTCCCGCTTCACGTCGGATATCCGCGAGATCGCGATATCCTCGAAGCCGAAATGTGCGCGCGAGACAAACTTCATGCCCATGATGCGCCGTGGATCCGCGCAGTGCGGACCAAAAGGCCCTGAGTCCGTTTTCCTCGCGTGCGGTCTGCTCTCGAAACACGAAATCCACTACAGCTCCAGTGCGATTCGTCTCAGTCACATGGCGGATGCATTCCGAAAATGCATCACGTATCGCCTCTTGCTTCGAGGAAAGCAATAGCTTCGCACCAAGCGGCACTCGAGATGGATCGGCAACCGGTGGCAGCTTATTCTGTCTCACTTTGTGCTTTCCGGACCGTTGGGGCTTCTTTACCTTCTTGCACAGCTTTTGTTTATGATTCTTCCGGCACTCCGCGCGAACGGACGTGTACTCCGTAGCCGGTGCGGCAAATGTGCTTCCAAAAAGGAGCACCATGAACAAAGCGGCTATCGCTCGTGCAATATGCTTCATTGCGTTCCCCCTTCAAAGAAACCTCTACGTTCACGCTAACATGCCTTAGGGTTTGCGCAAGGAGAGAAATCAGCGGGCCCACGAGGAATCGATCGCAGTACCGTTCGTTGCGGTCACAGATAATTTCCTCGCCGTCGCACGGAAATTTCCGCGACCCCGACTCGCAACCTCGCTTGCTAGCTCGGTATCAGCTCCGTCTCCCGCAAAGCGAAAAACTGCATTCGCAGTTATTTCGTCTTTGCGGGCCCACGAGGAGTCGAACCTCGGACTCTTCTTTTGGAGAGAAGAATTTTACCGCTAAACTATAGGCCCTGTATGGGAGAATATAACACGCAACGGGTATTGCTTCAACAAAAAACCACCGAGGGGTGGTTTTTTGATTACTTCTTTGCTTCTTTGAACGTGACGCGCTTGCGGAGTTTTGCGCTGTATTTCTTGAGTTCGATCTTGCGCGTGACGAGCTTCTTATTCTTGCTGGTCCAGTAGACCTCGCCTGTTTCCTTGTGTTTAAGCTGTATGAGATTATCTTGTGACATATGGGTCTTGTTAGGTGTTAGCAGGTTACCAAATACCCCTCAAAATGGCAAGTAGGGCCACCAAATAACAGACCCTAAATAACGTAAAATCGCTTGATGAGTGGATTCAGCCTCGTCACCACCTCATAATGCGTCGTAGCGGCAAATTGAGCCATTTCAGAGGACTCGATAAGCTCTTTGCCTTGTTTGCCGATGAGCACCACTTCATCCCCCATGCGCACGTTCGGAATGTCGGTCACGTCGACCACGATCATGTCCATAGCGACACGCCCGACAATGCCGGCGCTTTTCCCCCCGATGAGTACCCTTCCCTTGCTCGACAACATCCTTGGTATTCCGTGCCAATACCCAACAGGGATCACCGCAAGCCGCGAATCGCGCCGGAGCATCTCCGTAGAGTCATACCCCACGCGCTCACCTTTCTTTACCTCCTTAACCTCGCCGACAACGGCCTTCCAGGCAAGTACGGGATACAGGGCGATCGACCGCGACAGATGGTACTTCGCCTCATCAGACGGCCAGAGCCCATAGCAGCCAATACCGATGCGTACCATATCGTAATGCGTATTCGGATAAAGCATCGCGCCGCCCGTTGCCGCAGCATGACAGATCGGGTCGTGCCCCGCTTCATAGAATAATACTTTCCACTTTTCAAATTCAGCCGCTTGCCGTTTCGTAGCATCGCTATTCCTCGGGTTTTTTGCTTCAGCGAAATGGGTGTACAGACCTTCGACACGAAAAATACGGAGTGGAGTTTGAGCAATTTCACGAAGTAGCTTTAGTGCTTCTTCCATCTGGAATCCTTGACGATGCATTCCGGTATCGACCTTGATGTGTACGAGGAGTGGTTTTTTTGACGGTGGTAATTTGCACACCTCTTTGAACTGAGCAAAAGAAGATATCGTAATACTGATGTTGTGTTTTCTCGCGTCACGGTAAAGTGAAGGCAACGTGAAACCGAGAACGAGGATGGGTACATTGATTCCATTTTTTCGTAACGCCATCGCTTCGGTGATCGAATCAACACCAAGCCAGTCAGCGCCGAGGCGCACCATTTCCGGCGCAAATTCATGCAGATTGTGCCCATACGCATTCGACTTCACCACCGCCATCATCATCGTCTTCTTCCCGATCAACTTCCGAAACGTACGATAATTTTTCGCTATCGCGCGTTTGTCGACCTCGATCCATGTACGTAAATTCTCTGCATATTTCATAACAACATCATAACACTGAACAAACGATATGGAGCAGACTTTAGGCCTCAATGCGATTGAATAGCTATGCACCGATTGCAATACAGAGGGATGTCGCAACCGAAAGCACGGCGATGGCGAATCATTCTATGACAGCAATACGACGAAACGGTGTTTTACAAATAAAGACGAAGCTGTTATATTGCATTCACAAATGCGTAGGTGGCGGAGCGGTCAATCGCAATAGACTGTAAATCTATCGTCCTATGGGCTACGCAGGTTCGAATCCTGCCCTACGCACCAAATAAAATGAGCATCCCTTCCGAGGGATGCTCATTTTATTATGCGTAGAGCAAGCGAAGCTTGCGGGCAGGATTCGAAGACCCTGAGTTTATCGTAGCGAGCTTGTCCTCAAGCGATGCGAGATTCGAAGGGTGTACTGTCCATGTAATGGAAGAAACTCCTGCCCTTTCAATATGGCTTCCGGCAGGATTCGAAGCCGTTCTCCCATGTTTTTGAGCGATGGCTTTGCATCGTGAAAAAATGGGCGACATTGTTTACTTGCGAACAAACCGACCCTATGGTCGGTTTTACGTATGGTGTCCAGATATATGCCCTCTAAATAGCACCACTCTTACATTGCTTACATAAGTCACGTACATTCTCGGGAACATAATCACACGACGGTGCGAGTTTGAAATTCTCGCAGACATTTGCGGGCATTCCGCCACCCGACGCGCCAGCAGGAGGCATCATACCGGTCGGAATTCCTGCGGGAAGCTCTCCGCTCTTTGGAACTCCCTCGGGACGATAACCTGCTTCGGGGATGCCCTCCTTAGGAATACCCGCTGGCATTCCGGCAGGTCTAAAACTCTGCATGCACTCAGCGATAAACGGCTGTACGTCTTCCGGTCCTCGTATTGTAGAAACATCACCGATCTTCGACTTGATACAGTCACGCATTTCCGCTGGCGCCTGCTCGAGCATCTTATCCATTATTGCAGTCGCATTAGCCGCACATGATTGAAATGCATTCCCCATGTCGGGAGAAAGCTCGATGCCGTCTCCATTCATGATCTTTTCTACGACATCTTTTCCAAGTTTCTCTTCGATACATGCGCGCATTTCCGGCGGCATCTTCTCAAGACCTTCGCGCGCCTGTTGCATTCCGCTCTCACGCATGGACTCAAAACACTTTCTCACGATATCTCCGCTTTGCGCATCCATTTCCCCACCCGAAAGCATCTTATCGAGCCCGCTCGACCCAAGCCCTTTTTCGATACAGGCTTTTGCCTCGGGTGTTGCGATATCCATCGCTGCACTTATCTTTTCTTTTATCTTAGGCATCATATCTGCCATGCAACCCTTGATCAACTGACCCATATTTTGTGTGGGCATGAACGTACCTTCTGATATCTTTGCCAGCGCTTCTTCTCCTAATTTTTCCTTTAGGCATACACGCGCTTCTTCAGGAAGCTGCGGCAAACCGGCACGCAATTGACCCATTCCATCTTTGATCTCTTTCAATTGCTCGGCTGGAATGAGGCCATACTTTTCGGCAAACTTAAAACATTCTTCCTGGTGCGACGTATCATTACAATACGCCTCACAAGTTTCACGAGAACGGCACCCACCGGGACCCTCTCCGCCGGTCTTCCTCGCCATCTCGGCATCTTCCTTTGAAATGAGCCCTGCTTTCTCGGCGAAGTTCACACATTCATCGGCATGATCACTTTCGGAACAATATGCTTCACAAAGCGCTTTTGTTGTGCACTTTCCGGGAGTTTCACCCGACTTCATAAATGGGAGTACTCTGCGCGACTCTGCGACATCTTTTGGATCAATGAACCCTGCTTTCTCGGCAAACGTGAGACATTCATCAGCATGGGTCGTATCAGCGCAATATGATTCACATGATTTTTTGTCTGTGCAGCCACCCGGAAGCGTCGCGCCTTCTGCAAGTACTCTGGATATCCGTTTCGCGTCCTGCAATACATCTTTCGGTATCAGGTTGTGTCGTTCTGCAAATAAGAGGCATTCATCCAAATGCGCGACTCCATTGCAGTACGCCTCGCATGTTTTTTGGTCCTTACATGCACCGGGACCGTCTCCTCGGAGAACATCGGCAAACTCCCTCGCGCGAGCAGCCTCTTCCTTTGAGATCATGCCATTTTCTTCCGCATAATCCGTACACGCTACGATGTGCGCCTTGTCATCACAGTACGTCTTGCAGGACGACTGGTCCTTACAATTTCCGAGCTTAGTGATGGGAAATTTATTCTTCTCAGTTTCCGATCGCTGCAGATGCCCGACCGCACCAAACACACTATCGGTCACGACACCGTCATTGGTGAACGTATACACGCGCCCCCACAAATTCAACCTCATATCATCGGGACGCTGCGTCTGATACGAAGTGGAATATATCCCTTTTGTACCCTCGTTGAAACCACTGACGCTCCAGTTCATGTCGGCGGCAGTGTATCGAATCGTATATATTTTTCCTGCCATGAGCGTTCCCATGGGGTCGCTCGAACCCTTCCAGCCGGAATCATCAAAATTGGCTGTATCAAAATTCACGTAAAATGTTTTTCCCGACTTGATGTACGACTGCCATGGCCCGAGTTCGGGTGCCGCAAACGCAACGATCACCGAGCTCATGAATATTCCCGCACAAACGATCAGCACTGCAATGTGTCCTGCGAGCACATTCTTCATGTGAAAATTTTTCATATCGCTAGAAAGGATTCTGATAAGTGTCGGTATACGGATTGACCGTTTTTTCGAACGGATTCGTATCAGGCATCTTTTCGACTGGATTGGATGCACCAGTTTTTTGATAAATATCTCCACCAAAAGATTCGGCGGGTACCGCCTCTGCCGGTGTGGCATTTGTATCACTTCCTGATAATGTGTTGTCGGTCCCCTTTTGAGAAGTACCGAAATAAAACCAAAACATAAACCCTAAAATGACGGCGAACACGAGCGCGGCAAGCGCAAGTAGTACATTTTTTTTCATGATCAAATTTTATCATATCAAAAAGTATAGTGCGAACAGCCGGACTCCACTATGTCGTACCTGATCGACAACATATCGTTACAGAGACACATCTTTACCAGGATCTCGATCATCAATTCAAAACGATGAGCTGTGACCATAATGACCCAGCGACTCTGCTCAAAGAAAAACCGGCGTTCGCCGGTTTTTCTTTATTACACCTTCACATTGGACTTCACTCTCACTTTTGAGCGAATGGGTTCTCTCTTTTTGTCCACCTTGATGTCGATCTCTTCGCCTTTCATTCCGACAGTGACTAACCCCCCGGACATCATACGTTCTCTGATGATCGCTGAAGCGACCGGAGTGAGGATCTTGTCTTGGATCAGTCTGCGAAGCGGCCGCGCACCATACTGCGGATTGTATCCGGCCTTTGCAAGATAGCCGAGCGCATCATTCGAGATGACCAGCTTGATTTCTTTCGTGAGCAATCGTTCACGAAGTTTTTCAACCTGTAGCGTGACAATATTCTTCAGCGCTTCAGGAGAAAGAATATCAAACATGATGATGTCATCGAGACGATTCAGAAACTCGGGTCTGAAGTAATCTTTCAACCGAAGCATCACCTTGTCCTTGGTCTGGGTATATTCCTCCGCATCGTTCGCATTACCAAAGCCGATCGTCTGCATCTTGTCGATGAATTCGCTTCCGATATTGGAAGTCATCACAATGACGGTATTCTTAAAGTTGACAACGCGACCCTTGGAATCAGTGAGTCGTCCATCGTCTAAGACTTGAAGCAGGATGTTGAATACCTCAGGATGGGCTTTTTCTATTTCGTCGAAAAGAATGACGGAGTACGGGCGATGGCGCACCATTTCAGTCAAATTGCCTGACTCTTCATAGCCCACATAGCCGGGAGGAGCTCCGATCAGCTTGGAAACGGCAAATTTCTCCATGTATTCGGACATATCAACACGGATCATCGACTTCTCATCGTCGAAGAGAAATCCCGTAAGCGCCTTGGTAAGTTCGGTCTTACCGACTCCTGTTGGACCCAAAAAGAGGAACGATCCAATCGGTCGACCCGGGTCGGCGATGCCGACACGCGAACGCTTGATAGCATCGGCGATCTTTTGGATGGCCGCATCCTGCCCGACCACGCGCTTGCGCAGCTCGTCCTCGATGCGGTTCAGCTTGGATGCCTCTTCCTCAAGCATGCGCGACAAAGGAACTCCGGTCCATTTCGAAACAACTTTGGCGATGTCCGGCTCGGTCACCTCCTCGTGCAATATCCGCCGTGAGCTTTGCAATTTTTTTAACTTGGCGGTTTTCTCGATCAGCGATTTTTCCAGTGCGGGAATTTTCCCATAACGGATCTCTGCCGCCTTCGCAAGATCACTACGCAATTCAGCATTTTCAGCCTCGAGTCGAAATGTTTCAAGCTCTTTTTTGATATTGCGGAGTGCTAACACAAGCTCTTTTTCATTCTTCCATTTTAATTCAAATTCACGCGTTTCTTCTTTGAGATCAGCAATCTCCTTGCTGATGATCTTCATGCGGTCCTTTGCCTTTTTCCCCGCAGCGCCTTCGGACTCCTGTTTCAAGGCTTCATTTTCAATTTCCAGGCGCATGATCTTGCGATGTGTCTGCTCAAGGATCGTTGGCTTGTTTTCCAATTCGATGCGCAGTGACGATGCGGCTTCGTCGATAAGATCGACCGCCTTGTCGGGAAGAAAACGATCGGAGATATAACGGCTCGACAGATTCACTGCCGCCAAGATAGAGTCATCGGTGATCTTCACGCCGTGAAATATCTCGTATTTCTCCTTGAGTCCGCGCAAAATAGCCACCGCATCCTCGATCGAGGGTTCGTTGATATAGACCGGCTGAAAACGTCGCGTAAGCGCCGGGTCCTTTTCGATATATTTTTGATACTCCTTAAGTGTGGTCGCACCGATCGCGCGAAGTTCCCCTCGCGCAAGTGCAGGTTTCAGCATATTTGAGGCATCCATTGCCCCTTCTGCCGCACCGGCTCCGACGATAGTATGGATCTCATCGATGAAAAGAATGATCTTTCCTTCAGACCTCTCGATCTCCTTCATGATGGCCTTCAGGCGCTCCTCGAATTCTCCGCGGTATTTCGTACCCGCGATCAGGAGACCAAGATCAAGTGAAACAAGCTCCTTATCCCGCAAAAATTCGGGAATATCTCCTTTTGCGATACGTTGTGCAAGACCCTCAACGGCTGCGGTCTTTCCCGTTCCTGCCTCACCGATGAGTATGGGATTATTTTTTGTACGACGAGAAAGAATCTGAATGATACGGCTGATCTCTTCGTCTCGGCCAACGACGGGATCGAGCTTGTCTTCCTTGGCAAGCTTCGTGAGCGAGCGCGTGTACTTTCCGATAGCGCGCATTTTCTTTTGCCCTTCGCCTTCGCCATTTCCGCTATCACGCAGCTCATAGAGTACGCGCAAAACACTTTCTTTATCGATGCGAAATTTCGCTATGATCTCCTGCGCACCTGACGGGACGTTCATGAGCGAAAGAAAAAGATGCTCGGTTGAAATGAATTGATCGCTCAACTCCTTTGCAACCGCTTGCGACGCTTCAAGTGCTTGTGCGAGCTCGGGAGTAAGATACAGCTGATAGGACGAGGCGGTCTGACTGCTCGGCTGATTTCCCTCCTCAAGAGTCTCGATGATCGTCTCCGTCATGATGACGGGATCGATATCGAGCTTCTCGAGAATAGACAGAACCATACTCTCATCCTGGAGCACAAGACCCGCCAAAAGATGGACTGGTGTGACATGAGTCTGCCCACGCTCAATGGCGAGCTCGTGGGCACGCCTAATCGCATCTCTCGCTTTTGTGGTGAAATTATTGAATGGTGGCATATGAGTTTACGGTTGAATATAATACTTTTTGTCTGATAACCGCTACAATACAATATATCTTTCTATTGTCAACACTACGATGCGCTCACGATATCCTTGGGTTCCCCCGAAGTGGGTGTGGACTGTGCAACACCTGATGAAACTGCGGTAACAAGCTCAAGGATGCGCGATGCCGGATAGATTGCCAGACCTGTCCCCACCAGAGGATTCACCACAATACCAACCGCCTGTGCATCGAGATTGACCACGAGAGCGCCGGCATAATCCTCCGGAATCTTTGGATTCGTGTCTATCGCGGTGACGTGGTCGGGGGTCGTCGTGCTTTCGCTTTTCGTATAATGGAATTTCGAAAGTGTCCCCTTAAAAACCCCCGCTCCGTCCGCTCCACCCAACGCAATGATCGTTTGCGCTATTTTCGCATCAGTCTGCCGCCCAAAGGTCACGGAATCGAATATATCGGAAGGTATCGTGTCACTGATCTTGAGCAACGCGAGCGGAGTCTTCCCGATCGCATCGTGCTTGATCGGTACCGCCAGATAGGATCTCTCTCCGATGGTAATGCGATAGCTGGCGAGTACAACAGACTCAACGGAGATGCTCTTTTGGTCTGCAACAATCACACCATCACGAGATACCACAAATCCCGTTGCGAGCGGAGGAGTGCCTGTCGCCTCTGCCGCAGCAAAGATGAGCGCGATACGAGGCTGATTTTTTTCCACAGCAGCAACAATAAAATCGTCTTCCTTGGCATAGATGGTTACCTCCTTCGTGATAGTTGTGACCGGCCTTACCGTCGAACTTTCCGGGGTACTCGATCCTGTTACGACACGTTCGATCGTGCGCTCTACTACGCGATTGACTGTTTGCGTCAGCGTCGGCGGTGCCTCTTCGAGCATAGCAACGGTGATCACTCCCGTGCCAACAGAAACCACGAATGAGGTAAGCATCGTGAGAAGGATCATCTGTTTGTTATTGAGCTCATCCATGAGAACAGTATATCGTATTATAAATAAAGTATCGAGTACAAAAATCCGCCCCCATGGTGGGACGGCTTATGCTAAAAAGACAGCCTAGAGACGACGAGAAACGACTTCCCAGTCGATCGAAGCCCAGAATGCCTCAATATAATCAGCACGCTTTACCCCGTAATCAAGCACGAACGCATGTTCAAAAACATCCATCACCAAAAGCGGTGTCGCGCCGGCCAAATGCCCCGTATCGTGTTCATTGATCCATACGTTGAAGAGCGCATCGGACTCCTTATCGTGAACGAGCATTGCCCAACCAATACCTCGCATTGCACCCGTAGCCTTGAAATCTTTTTCCCATGCACCCACACTTCCCCAGGTTGAGATAATCTTTTGCATGAGAGGATGCCCTTCGGCTATCATCTTTCCCATGGAAGCCATATTTCCGAAATAAAGTTCGTGCAAACGCATGCCATCATACTCCCACCCGAATCTCCGCTTGAGTTCAGCATATTCGGGAGTTGTGAATGCTCCATCTGCAGATAATGAATTTAATTTCTCAACAAGCGCATTCGTATTCTTGACATAACCCTCATAGAGACCAAAATGATTTTTCAGTAATGCGTCGCTAAAACCCTTTGTCCCCAAAAGATACTCGAACTTTTTTGCTGTGTACATAATTGCTCTGTTAATTATAAAAATATTTTAATGATCATACCGATTCTAACATACTATTCGGTCATGACTTTTCCCCACAATTCGCGATCAAGACTTTCTTTCCCGTGTGTCAAAATAAAATAATTAAGGTACATGAACGGGATGTTGAGCAATCCCACGACCCACTTGAGTACGAGCTGCCCCCAGATCAGCGCCAACATAAGTTCCATACTCACACCAACATATGCAATAAAAACAAAAAGCACACTATCAATCGTTAGTGCGGGAATCGTCGAGATAACGTTGCGTAACCATAAATGTTTTCCATGGGTACGTTCTTTGAACCACGCATAGATATACGCATCGATATTTTCCGAGATGAAAAAGGCGACCCATGATGCGATGGTCATCTGGGGAACAACGACAAAGAGGCTATCCCAATATTTTCCTTGTTCACTCCAAAACGGATGAGGTTCGAACTGTGCACCAAGCCAGAGAAAGAAGACCATCGCCATCTGAGCAATGAGCGCAATGAAGATCATGCGCTGCGTTGCCTTGCGTCCGAATCGTTCATTGACGATATCGGTAAGCAGAAATGTCACAGAAAATACCAATACTCCCGCTGAGGTGGTGAACAAACCCATGCTGCCGAGATCGAACGAAGCAACTTTGGTCGCGAGTATTTGTGACATCAGTACGAACGCAACGTACAGTCCGACCAAGAGGTCCGAACTTCCCAGCCTGCGTGCATACAAGCTTCCGAGCAACGTAAAGCTCGTTACTCCTATGACCCAATACGCAAAAAGAGGAATCAGCATATGCAACCATTATACGATTCCTATACCAATGCAACAACGAGTGTTTTACGGATCTCCAGAAGCGCGAAAAGAAAGAGGTCGATATCTTTTTTTGTTGTGCTCCGCCCAAGACTGATGCGCAGACCGCTTGGCTCTCCGTCATGCCCTGCGGCCTGAAGCGCCATCAGTACGTGAGAATGTTCCGCATCTGCTTCATTGCATGCACTCTTGGTTGAAACGGCTATACCCTTCGCATCGAGTGCGATCGTAACAAATTCATGATCGGCACCACGGAGAGCAATATTTATATTATTGGGAAGTCGTGACGTAAGACTGCCGTTAATGGTCACATCTTCCTGCGTTTGAAGTTCCGCGATCAAATAATCTTGAAGTTGCATGAGGCGGTCGCATTCATTCCTTCTTTCGGACGCAGCGATCCGTAGCGCCTCCGCGAATCCGACGATGAGCGGAATGTTCTCAGTCCCTGCACGTAATCCCCTCTCCTGACCTCCACCCGTGATCAACGGATAAACGGGGATCGTTCGTCCGACAAAAAGGAGCCCAATCCCCTTCGGTCCGTAAATTTTTGCCGCATTCAATGTCATAAGATCGACGCCAAGCTGCGGAACTCGAAGCTCAAGATAATTTGTCGCCTGGCACGCATCGGTATGAAACAGGGGGTAGCAATCATCGCCCTCCGCACGCACGTCGCGAGACGTCCCTCGTACTTCTTTTTTCCAATTGCGTATCGCACGTGCAATTGCTCGGATCGGCTGCACAACGCCGATCTCATTGTTCGCGTACCCGATTGAAATGATCACCGTATCCTTGGTTATCGCACGAAGCAATTCATCAATGTCGATAATACCCTCTTTATCAACGGAAATAATGGAAAGCGTTGCACCTTCCCTCTCCAATGCGCGTGCCGCAGCGAGCACGGCATCATGCTCGATCGCGCAGACGACAATATGAGGGGTTTGCTCGGGATGATTCTGCCTCCACGACATCACCGTTCCCCTGAGCGCCAAATTACAGGATTCTGTTGCACTTCCCGTGAAAATTATTTCATCGGCATGCACCCCAAGTTCTTCTGCAATAGACCTTCGGGCATTCGCCATGGCACTCTTAGCAAGAACACCCTCCTCGTGGATCGATGATGGGTTACCGAACGTTTCTCCCCAGTATAGGGCCATTGCTTTCTGCACCTCGGTTGAGACAGGTGTCGCGGCGGCATGATCAAGATAAATGCGTTTCATGTATTTTTCAGTCTATGATGCAACGCCTTGTTTGACAATATATTTTGAATACGTAACCTGAGGCAAGGATACTTCTTTCATTTCAAGGAAATTTATGATTTGGTCAATCGTGATTACGCTCGTGGTTGCACTTTGCGCAGGGTTCTGGCTCAAGTCCTCGGCACTTGCATGGCTTTCGGTATGCGCTGTCATCATCACGTTGATCCGCACCAACAAAAACGGTGACGCGTTAGCATTTGTCTACGCAATTATCGCAATCATCATCGCGTGGACTACGTTCTATTTTTCGACATACCAGCACTGGGTCGGCGATCTCTTTGGATATTTTATGAAAGAGTTCGTACTTCGATGAGACACGAGGACGGCATGCCGTCCTTTTTATTTTTTTGCATAATAGTCCGCAGTTGATAGCATTGGGGTAGGACAAAATAGTACGAGGAGTTTCAGTGAAAGCACTCAAAAGTGAGCGAGCAAAAAGGATATTGAGCGGCTGCAATGGTGCACACCAGGGGATGATGCGGACGCCCACACGCGGCGGGAGCGCAAAAGGTGAGTTTGATTGTCCGGTATGTCGTCAAACCTTCAGGTGGGTGAAGGTACCCAAAGCCAAGTAGCACCCGAAAGGGTGTTTTTTGCAAATTTGGGAAGCTGGGCTATTATGTACTGCATGACACCATCACTCATCACCATTGTAATTCTGGGAATAGCAATTATCGTCCTCGTTGTATGGCTTATCTTGCTCGAGCGACGCATTGCCAAACTCGTCGGAGGGAGTGACGCATCTTCACTCGAAGACACTATCACCAAGAATCAGAAAGATCTCGGCGAACTGTTCGCATTCAAACAAGCGGTGGAAACCGAGATCAATGAGATCGACAAGCGAATGAAGAAAAAGCTTCACGGCGTGCGCATGCTCCGCTTCAACCCATTTCATGGCACCGGCTCCGGAGGAAACCAGAGCTTTGCCACTGCGTTTCTTGATGAAGAAGGCAACGGAGCAGTACTTTCTTCTCTCTACTCACGTGAAAAGGTCAGCATTTTTGCAAAACCGGTTGTCAACCGAACATCTGAGTTCGAATTGAGCGAGGAAGAGAAAGAAGTACTCAAATAGCTGAATAAGTTTGTTGTTGAGCCGTGGTTTCTCGACACTATTAATATTGTGTGGTAGTATCGCCATATTGCAATTATGGCTGAAAAAAACACAACATCATCCGTAGAACGCTCGCCAATCGTCGTCATTATGGGTCACGTTGACCACGGAAAATCGACGCTTTTGGACTACATCAGGAAAACGAATATCGTAGCTACTGAAGCGGGTGGTATTACCCAGCATATTTCCGCATATGAGGTAACCCACAAGGACGCAAAAGAAACGGAAAAGAGGATCACCTTCTTGGACACGCCGGGGCACGCAGCATTCCAAAGTATGCGCTCACGCGGGGCACGCGTTGCCGACATTGCCGTACTCGTCGTATCTGCGGAAGATGGAGTAAAGACTCAAACGATAGAGGCGCACAAGGCGATCGTAGAGGCGAAGATCCCCTACATCGTAGCAATCAACAAGATTGACAAGCCAAATGCGAATATTGAGAAAACGAAACAGACACTCGCAGAAGCTGAGATATATATCGAGGGATACGGCGGCGACATTCCCTTTGTCCTGATCTCCGCAAAAACAGGGCAAGGAGTTCCGGAGCTGCTCGACATGATGCTGCTCATCGCAGAAATGAACGAACTCACCGGTGATACAAGCATCCCCGCAAAAGGTGTGATCATTGAATCTAAGATGGATCCTAAAAAGGGTATTATTGCGACCGTCGTGATCACTGACGGCACATTAAACAAAGGGATGTTCGTCGTTGCCGAAGGGGCAATGACGCCCGTACGCGCGATCGAGAACTTCTTGGGAAAACCTCTGGAATCGGCAACATTCTCGTCCCCAATTCTCCTTTCAGGATGGACTGCCGTACCGAACGTCGGGGCAGAATTCACTGCACTGGAAAACAAAAAAGGGGCGGAGGCCTTGGTGGGACAAGCAAATCTCGTTAAAAAGATCGTTGTCAAAGACTCGTTACCGGCTGATGGAGTGCTCTTTCCCATCATCATCCGTGCCGATGTTGCTGGGTCGCTTGAAGCTATTGTTTCCGAGATAGGAAAACTGAAACATGAGCGGGTCATATTAAAGGTCATCCAAAAGGGCGTCGGGGCCGTCAATGAAAGCGACATCAAACTTGCCTTTGGAACGAACAATCCCGTCGTGATCGCTTTTCACACAAAGGCTGACACGCCTGCGATCGATCTCGCTGCACGCACCGATGTCACCATCCATCAATTTGACGTCATCTATAAGCTAACCGAATGGCTTGAGGAAGAGATCAAGCGTCGCGCGCCGCATATCGAAATGGAAGAAAGACTCGGAGAATTCCGCATCATTCGCTGTTTCAGCCAACAAAAAAATCTTCAGGTTGTCGGTGGCGCCGTTCTATCGGGAAAAATGGTCAACGGTGCGAGGGTGAAGATCATGCGCCGCGAGGTTGAGATTGGGGAAGGAAAGGTCGTTGAACTGCAGTCACAAAAAGTGAAGGCGGCCGAAGTTCTTGAGGGCCATGAATGCGGGCTTCAGGTAGAATCCAAATTCACCCTTGCTGAACGCGATGTGCTTATCCCCTATATTATTGTCAAAAAACAATAACATGATGGAACTTTCCCAAATGGCGAACTTCTTTGTTGCGGGTCCCCAGCGACTCGGTCAACATATCGGAATATGTCTTCCTCGTCCCCTTCCCCGCGTCGCGAATTTCATCCATTTGAGTAAGTTCCACTGCAAAATATGAGTAAGCTCAAACATCAGCGTGAGGAATTCATGCTCAAGGATCTCGCCGCGGATTTCCTTTCGCGTCAATCGAACAGAACTTCACTTATCACCGTCACGCGCGTGATTCTTTCTGACGACCAGAAACGCGTCGACATACTGTTATCTGTTCTTCCCAAAGAAGCAGAAAAGGCGGCACTCATTTTTGCTAATCGCATGACGACAGAATTCAAAGAATACATCAAAGCACACAGCAGAATCCGCATTCTTCCGAAGATACATTTTTCACCTGATTTCGGCGAGCAAAATCGACAGCGCATCCAAGAGCTCCTCGAACTTGTTGACGGTGAGCAAGAAACTGGAACTTCGCAAAAATAATTGGTATAGTTTGCGCTATGGCGTAGTGGCGAAGTGGTAACGCATAGATCTGCAAAATCTACATGCACCGGTCCGATTCCGGTCTACGCCTCCCTAAAACATTTTGTTGCAAAATGTTCGGGCGATCATTTTGCAACAAAATGATTTAGCCATGAACAAATGCTGCCCGGGTGGTGAAATGGTATACACAGGAGACTTAAAATCTCCCGTCGCAAGGCATGTGGGTTCGACTCCCACCCCGGGCACAAAGTAAATAAATCCCTGATGGGATTTATTTACTTTGTGCCCGGGAGAAAGCAAGCTGCCTTGCTTTCGCGTGGGAGTCGAAGCCCGTTTCGTTATTTGCGAAGAATTCCTATTCTGAGAAAATCGAAATGGGGTGCTGACCCAGCAAAGATCGAACCTCCCACGTTAATAGTGTAAAATGAGTCAATGAATAAAAAGATCGTCGCATCACTGACTCTCTCAATCGTTGTTTCATTTCTGATAATAGTTACTGTTTCGAATTATTTTGCTGAGAAAGAAATAGCGAACCAGCGCTCTGAATACACAACTCGAGGAATAGCCTTTGGCGAAACTCTTGCCCCGTAGGCATACCTTTTCCATATGCATGCATGGGGCTTTGTGTTCGTGAAACCAATATAAAAAATTTGCTTGTAGATGTGGTGATCTTTTGCATTCCCACATACATTCTTGTCTATGCTTTACTTGTTTTGATAGCCAAAAGAAGATCTCGAATAGGTGACGTTTCATCAAACGTAAATTAGCCCCAGTGTTCGAATCTATTGCGAATCTTCCTTGATTTGCTATGATAGCGAAGTTAGGGAAAATTGCCTTCGTAGCTCAGTTGGTAGAGCAGCTCGCTCTTAACGAGACGGTCGCAGGTTCGAATCCTGCCGGGGGCACCATAAAAAAATCCGCGACAAGCGGATTTTTTTATGGTGCCCCCGAAGAAGTGCCCTGCGGCACTTCTGGCAGGATTCGAAGCCGTTCTCCCATATTTCTGAATGATTCATATCATGAGGAAATGGGAAACGGGTACTGACGCAGTAGGCGTCGAAACTCCTGCCGTGAGATTTCAAAAGACTGAGTATATTTCGCATGCCTGCGCATGCAGGTCTTCAAAATACGAAACCCAACATGCAGAGCTTGTCTTCGTGTCCCCAATGGCATCGGTGTGATTTCGCACTTGCGAACAAGTCTATGAGAACCCAACTGATGTCGGTTTATTCTTCCACTTCCCTTTTATCCAAATTCCAGTACTATAGCCCTACACCCTGCCCAGGTGGCGTAATTGGTAGCCGCGCCAGTCTTAGGAACTGGTCTCGCAAGAGGTGGAGGTTCAAGTCCTCTCCTGGGCACAAAGAAAACCGCGTAAGCGGTTTTTGTGTGCCCAGAGCGACTGAATACTACAAAGAGTACTTCATTTTTCTAAAGCAGAATACTGCTAAGAAAAATTGGTCGCACCACAGAGAGTACTTCATTTTTCTAGAGCAGAATACTGCTAAGAAAAATTGGTCGCTGCTTCAGTCGCGCGAGAGGACTTGAAGCCGTTCTCCTGTATTTTTGAAGATTTCTTAATCTGACAGGTAGCCCAAATCTTGCACGCCAGTCTCTACGTAATCATCATGGATAGATTCATGATGATCATTCATTTCCCATCAATTCGTTTATTTTAGCCGAAGTGGTTTTACCAACATATCCGGTCCCCCTAACAAGACCCCAGGGCGCTAAAACATCTTCGGTATATTTTTCTTGGAATTTTATAACTGCTTTATAAGTCAAGAGGCCGAAATAATCAGTTTCCTTACCCGGAGAGCCAACACCCGAATCAGCCAATCGAGTATCGGGGTCGGAATTGAGGAAAATTTGCAAGCGTTTTATGTCTGCATTTGTTTGTCGGTATTGTCGGTATTGAGTAAATGGGTTAGTAAATGGCAAAATATTTATTCGCAAATTTTCCGTTACAGTAGTACCCGATCTTAGAACGATTATGCTTGAAGCAGTATCTGATGATCTGCCGTAGGCAGTGTAAAATTTAACATAAACGGTATATTGTCCATCCGGACAGATTAGATTTTTAAGTGTACCGCCAAATTTTGAGCATAAGTCCCATAGCTTGAAGGCGACATAATCTTCTCGGCTGGCATCAGTGAAATCTCCAGTCATTGAAATCGCCAATTGCTTGATGTCCATTCCCGCATTAAAACCAAGTATGACATTTCTATTTGACGTTGTGCTTGATCCGGAATTTACAAAAACCTTAAATCCACCTGTCGGCGTTATCGGCAAATTACTCCAACCTGCTGGCATACCACCTCCCCCACTTGAAGTTACAGCAGGAGTTACTAAGACGGCGTCCCAAATCAAAGTAAAATTATGAGAGTTGGAATTTCCGACGTTATCTGAGGCAGTAAAACTGATTACATAAGTTCCGTTAGTATCGACTGAGATAGTTGTGCTCGACGCGGTACCGTCTCCAAACGTTACCGCACCAGGTCCTGAAACTTTTGCCCACTGATAAGTTGAAGCGTTCATATCGCTCCCGGAATCTGAAGCTGCAGCGACTTGAGTAAATGTAGCTCCTTTATTTTGATCATCTCCAGCACTAATGGTGGGATTTTGTTTATCAATTTTTATGATATTTGACGATTCTGTGTTCTCAATATTCCCTAAATTATCTACTGAGTAGTACCTTATATATTGCTGACAACTAGAACCTGAGTCACACGACAAACTAACACTTGTTCCTTCAGTGGTTGGCACGCAGCTATTATTAGTGTCAACGCAATAATATGTATGCGCTATTCCGCTTCCGCTATTATCAGACGGGTTCAAATTAATAGTAAGATCTGAACTATGCCAATTATCATCAGCATTATCGGTTGTAGTTGGAGACGTATTTCCCACTACAATCGATTCATTAAATGAAACGCTCCAATCGTAAAGGGGCAGTCCGGTACTGCCTGAAGATGGCGATACGCTCGTATCTGTATCTCGAATATTACCACCTACGGCAGTAGCATCGCCGGCTTGTGCGCACCAAGATGCAACAACATAGCAACTCCAGGCGTATCTCAAATGTTGATCTGTGCCAGTCGGCGTATCACTTAGAGTAATTTTTACTTGACTGTTATTATTTATAAGTTCTACTGAATCTATTGAAACACTATTGCCACCAGCCTGTGTAAATTCAAACCCATAATCAGGACGCTCCGCAACGTTGGCAGTATCAATAGCTAATGTTCCATAAGGGATATTATAATTGGCGATTATTACGTTACTCGATCTCAAAATCGATGATGGCATGAGGGGATTCCAAGTCTGTCCCTCAAACAATACTTTATCCATAACTTTTGCAAACATCTCTCCCATTTTTTTTCTTGGGTATTCACGTCCATATGGAGCTTGTCCGACCGATAATGATATTGATACTTTGGCTGGACCAAAATAATTTTTCCGGGATTATCTATATGCGCGTTTAATTGTGCTTCAGCTATTTCCCCCGTTGGCGCGGAATTCATTTGATTTATAAATAATGGGATAGTGTCGTTACGGCTAGTCAGAGTATTAAGATCGGTTTCATAATCCAACTGCCATTCTTCAAGATAACTTTTATAATTTGCTCCGGCACCACCCACATAATCACTTTCTCCGTGAATTGAAGTAACTGCGATGGGTCGATACAGCTCGCCTAGCGTACTCTCAACGTAAGTTTTAGTTACACTTGCCTGTGTCATACCCTTGTTATACCAAGATGTCCCCTTTTTTAAACCACTGTAGTTAGTTCCACCATGTGCATGGAGGCCAACGACAATTGGACTGAGAAGATCTTCATACGCATGAAGGCTATTGGCCATTCCTGATGAGATTGTTTCCACATTACCGCCCTCTCCTTGCCCAGACTCAATTAATGGTATGAGCGGAGCAGCTGTTCCTTCAACTCCGGGGGTAAGCATAAGATTATTATAAGGCTGCGTAACGCTTATAGGCGGTGAAGCATAATAAACTACGGCCAGACTTTGCCCCGTTGACAATATCTGATAGTAGGTTGTTTGCTCATTTACCGCGAAGGAAACAGTCCCGGAATTATTTGTAAGAGCAGGAGTTGCTGACACGCTTATTATATGAGGAGACCCACTCGTACTTGTAGGTGTATAGGTGAATGTTTTTGCATCTGACGAACCGGACCACGACAACGAAGTTGGCGCAAACGTTCCGGCACCAGTTGATGACGATGTAATCGTGCCGGTATATTCGCCATCAGGCGTCACAATAAAATTACCGGATGCTGTAGCCATCGTGCCAGACGACGGGCCGGCAAAAGTAAATGATGTAGCGGGTGGCGCAAGGGTGACGACTGAAAATTCAGAACTGTCTGCGGTTGCAGGGACGCCATCGGTAACCCTGAGCTTGTAATAATAAATCGTAGCGGGAGATAGTCCGGTATCTGATAATGTGAGCGATGTTTGTCCGCTTAAAATATTCCCAACACCCGGCGTAAAACCGCTGCTTATGCTACGGTACCACTGATAAATATAGGGTGCTATTCCTCCTGTTGCTTCCGAAGATGAAAGATCGATACTTGAATCTGTTTTCTCCATTAAACTAATTGAGCCGGCGCTAAAAGTAGAAAACGGATATTCAAGCCCTGTGCCCGAATTGTATAAACTCGTGATCTCATCTGGAGTTAGTATTTTTTTCCAAAAACCAACAGAATCAATGCGCCCGTCCAAATACATTGTAGCACCAGAAGCCTGAAATCTCCCGATTGTAAATGCTGCGCTAGTATTTGCCGGCTCGGAACCGGCGACGCTTGTATTGGTATACGTATTATTAACAGTTATGGTATTAGTATGAGTGGTAGCATTGTGGCTACATGTGAGAAAATACCATTGGCCAATCTGGACTCCCCCCGTTGGAGTCACATATGCATCTACCGATGGAAAAGTAGAACAGCGAAACGTGTCGGAACTAACACCGTAATACAAAGCATATTCTCCGGTGCTGCCATATTTTCCAACAAACGTCATATTTGTTGATTTGGTATCAAGATAGACCCATGCAGAAATAGTAAAATCTATACCGCCTATACTCAAACTGGGATTATCAACGATGCTTAAATATTCTGAGTTAGCCATAGTTAACTGCGCAGAATTTCCAAGTTTGCCAACTCCTTGAGTCACCGTATTGTTGTCGGTCAGATTATTTGAACTAACACTATCTGCTCGCGTACCACTTACCTCATCTAATTTCCAATAAGAAATAAGTGATGTGGATAAATCCGTTGCAAAAACATGAGAGAAAAATTGTGTGTACAACGACACCGAAATTAAAAGCAGGGCAAATATTTTAAAATTTTTTCGAAAGGTTTTCATAATTCGTTACTCTTTCGCCATTGAAGATATATCATAAAATGATGGTTTTTAAAAAAATATTTTGTAAACACTTTCCAAAAAATCACCACCAACACAACCAACGATGAACCACCACCACCCGGCTTACGCCGCAAAGTATTGTAGGGCGAATAAAAGCTAAGGCCGTGGTGAATTCACCAAGCCCGAAAAAAATTAACCCCTTGCTCATTTTAGCCCAAAATATTTCGTATTTTGTTTCTAATCTTGTATCTCTTGTTCGTATTGTACCATATTTTTCCAAGTCAAAGACAAAATCGCCAATATTGAATTAGCCGCTTACCTCCTCTCAAAACCCTTGACTTTTCCCCTATTTTTGCTATAATGCTGACAGATATTTTCGTACTATCCGTAAGGGTAGATTGACACTTTCATAGTTTTTTTAGGAGCTACCATGACTATTTCTGAAAGCACCTTAGACAAGGTCGGCGCAATGGGCGCTGCATTCTCTCTCATTGACCTCATTCGCGGGTTCAGCCATGGAGGCGTTCACGTCGGCGGAGGCACGGGCGGAGTAGGTTTTCTTACTTCTCTTCTCACTGTGCTCGTCAGAGTATGGGAAGAAAAAGGCGGGAGCATGAAAGACGAAAGCGAAATGCTCGAGTCAATGTTTGCAAACCCGCAAGCAAAGAATGAAAAACTCACACCGCAGGAACGTACCAAGATCGCGGCCGTCATCAAGGCGATGACTCCGGCAGAGCAGAAAGTGTTCCGCATCGCAATTTTTGTGATGGACCCCGATGTGACGACGATCGAAGTACCGGAGAAAAAAGACAAGGACGGCAAAGTCATCGCTGTAGCCGGAAAACGAACCGAAAAAACGGGAATTGATCCTCGGGTCAATGTCCTGCACGGTATCGCCGAGCACGTCCATGACAACCTCGATAACGTCACCGAAGTGGCCGAATTACTTCGCGGTACGGGGGCGCTGGGTGGAAACAACGAGGCACTTAAGTTTCTCGTCAAGGTACAAGTAGAGCTCAAAAAGCTTCTTTGCACGTTCTTCGGGGTCGAATCCGTCGATCTTATCACCTTCGACATGGTCAAAGAAAAGGCAACCGTGCTCATCGGAAATATCGGTGTGCCGAATGCCAATTTGCCGGGACCTCCGGTCGGTCCGCTCATGCGAGTGGGTCGCCTCATCACGCCGGGGAGTTATCGCAATGCTCCTGCATCGAAAAGCGTGAAGTCCAAGAAAGAGGTAAGGTCGACGAGCCTGCTGAAGATGTTTGCAGTGGTAGCATGTATCACCGGCATCCTCGCTTACGGCTTGTACTTCGGAGCTTCAAAGTACCGAGCGTACCAAAGAGATACTGAGATTGACAACATCATCAACGCGTATCAACCGACCAAAACGTCGGCTGAGCAGCCGATGAAATAGGTCTCAAGGAGAAATCTCATGAGTTTATGGAAAAAAGCAGGCTACGGCCTTTTGGGAATTTCGGCCATTCTCGGTCGAAGGACCCTCTCGTCCGCATACGACCGCCAGATCGAGGGCATTACCGACGCGCATATCAAATATGTCGGCGGCGCAATGCTCTTCGGAGTTTGCGGTCTCGTGCTTAACTTCATCTTTTTGATGAATGGGATGCACGGCATGCAAACAGCGCTCTTCGGAGTTATCTGTCTTGCGTCACTGTATTACATGATCGCGCCAAAAATGAGCATTCCGCTCATCATCGCGGCCGCAGCGGTTCATGCCGGAGAGGCGAAAGATCAAGCGAAGCTCAAACTGCTCGGCGACGGAGTGAAAGACATTGTCAATCTGGCAAGTCTGGCACTCTTTTGGATCGGTGTGTACATCGTCGGAACGATCATTGCCCCATGGGACTTGAGTTGGGAATTCTTTCTTTTCCTTCACATGTTCATCATCATGGCACTACTGCTCTTTGTGAGCGGCAAGGCATCGGTCAGCACGAAAGTGTACGATAATTGCTTCAAGTTCACCATTGCTGTGATCGTTGTCAGCGTACTCACGATCGCAATCGGACGTGAGCACGTAGGACCATTATGGGCGCAATTCTCCGCAAGCAAAACTTCTCGTATCGAGGCCAAGTTGAACGCAAGTTCGATTAAGACCGCAGACGAAGCGTCAGCCGAGTGGATTGAGAAGAATGTTCACATCGATAAGCGGACCGGTGAGCAATTCGTCATCGTTACCGACAAGGTCACCGGCAAACAAAAACCGGTCGCCGCACAGCCCTACATTGAGAGGGAGAAGCAACGCAGGAACGAAACCATCCGCTCGGTCACGGAAAAAGGCGGAAAGACCAATGCGACAAACACGAGACAGGATAATAAGGGAGGTTACTTCTCTTATGAATACTGGAACGCAAAAGCGCATGAATGGTCGGAATCCTGGGGGGTACCACTCTTCGTCGGCATCATTGCAGTATTGGCAATGGTCGTGGCACACTTCATTCCCGTCATCTGGGGAGGAAAGAAACTCTTTGGAAAGTCAGGTACTGAAACGGCAAAGGTTGTTAGTACGCCGAAGGAGTCCGGAAACGGACTTGTTGCCACATTACTCGTTGCGGGTGCTCTCGTGTATATTGGCTTTCAGTATACGCAAGGTGAACGAGGAGCAAAAGCCAATATGGCACCGCAAACAAGCGTTGCGACATATGCCACACTAAAGAAAGGAGATGCCGGTCTGTGGATGGCCTACTGGAGTGACATGAACGGGCACTCCATTTACAGACTTCCTCAAGATAGATGGCATGGGCGAACTGTTTCGCTTTTGCCAGGCAGCTCTGTTTCGAATGTGTCCGACATCACGCTTGTTTTTGATCCTAATGATCCAAGTACCAATATCTCATTTAACGGAGATTGCGTTGCCGGTAGCTACGATATTCAAAAAGAGTGCGTCGGATACTGGAGAACAGAAGTGGGGTCCGGTACTTTCAGGCTTGAATGGTGGGGAAGCCAGGAAACATTCCACATTGCACTGTTTCCGGGACAACTGCCGGCAAAAGGACAGGCACAAGCCATCAAGGAGATACGCTTCGTAAAAAAACAATGAACGTTCTTTTGCTCACAAGAGCAAAGACCAAGGCATGATTGCCTTGGTCTTTTTTTTAAAAAACAAAGTATTCAGACCTACGCCCTAAATAGGAACAGTTGTTTGAATAGTAGGCGCGGTACCCAGTCCGCCGAGCGGTGCAAGTCCCAATTCTGTTTGGATGAATCCGATGATCGACCAGAGCGCTACAATCACAAAAATACCCACCATGCCCCATACGAGAAACATCCTCCCCTCCTGCACCGCCTTCTCATCATCGGCATGCCAAATGAATTTTACGACACCCCAAAAAAATACCGCAACCGCACAACCCAACAGTACGGGCATGATGGTCTGCATGAGATTAATGAGATCATCCATGATGGTGATCACCGACGTCTGAGCAAGTGCAAATGTTGGTAAGAAAAAAAACGTACCGAGAATAAAAGATCGTTTAGACATAATTCATCAGCGTCATATCGCCGCCTATTGAGCTAATAAGGAATCGCATGATACCAAACACGGCAACCATGATGAACATGCCAATGATACCCCATATCATACCGAGACGCCCCTTATCGCGCATCTCCGCATTATCCGGATTCCAGATATACGCGACCACTCCGTAGATAAAATAGACGGTCGCGAGTGCAAAGAGCAAAGCGATGATAGGATTCAAAATATACGTCGAGATGTTGCCGACGAAAGTGAGCACCGATGCGGGAATCGGGGGCGCAGCTGCTTCTGCTACGCTTGGAAAAAAAATGTTTAACATGAATAAATTATAGCATCTCAATAAAAATTGACTATCCGAATGAGCAAACAAAAACCCCCGAGAACATTCTCGGGGGGTTTTTGTAATCCTATTTTTATCAGGACTAGACTCCAGGAACAGCAAATGCTGGTGGTGTTGACGTGGTTATTGTCCCAGTCAATCCAAGCTGAGTCTGAGCCCAACCAAGAATACCCCAGAGAGCGACCATGACAAAGATCGCAACCATACCCCAGATCATAAGCGTCTTACCCTGCTCCTTTGCGGCTTCATCGCTTGCATTAGCGATATATTTGACCAAGCCCCAAAAGAACGCAACGACCGCAAGACCCATGAGTAATGGGATCAAAAGCGAGATAATACCCTGAACGCTGTTTACGAGATCGGCGATACCGGTGAGCACGGTTGCTGCAGAAGCAACTGCGGGACCCACAAGCATCATTCCGATGATAAATTTCTTCATAGATTTGATAATAATTAATAAATACACCGCCAAAACTATAACTTAATGCTATCGCACAAACCGATGTCAAGCAATAGAAAAAAAAGATACCTGTGGATTACTGTTTCCGTTACCCGGAATCACAAAAATCGACCTCTTCACATGCCTGATGATCATATTTTTGTACGATAAGAGCTAATGGATGCCGCCAGTCGAATCCACATAATCCGGTGCGCCTCCCGGCATAATCCCAAATGTATCAACAAGAAGAATTCGCACTATTCCCCATACGGAGAAGAGCACGACGAACGCGATAATCCCCCAAATGATGAATTGCTTTCCTTTTTCACGTTCAACGGGATCGTTCGCATTACCGATAAATTTTACGACGCCCCAGAAAAAGAACATGATGGCAGCGATCCAGAAAAATTGTCCGGCCTTCACCAAAATATTGTAGACAAGCACCTCGAGGTCAAAGACGTCCGTGACTTGCGCGAAAACAAGGGATGGAGTGCCAAGAAGCGTCGCAATACCGAACTGTTTGTTTATTGTTCTCATGAAAATAAAAAATAATTATGAGGGCGTACTCAAAAAAGGAATACCGAACGAACCTCCAAAGAGTGTTGAATTCAAGATACCGATGAGTCCCCACATCCCAAGCACAACCGCGATACCGATGATGGCCCACAGCAGATAGGGCTTGATCTCTTCGCGCCTTTTCTCATTATCTGAATTCATCATATAGAGCGCGATACCATATACGAGTCCGGCGATAAGCGCGGCAAAGAAAATGGAGATAATGTTCTTTAAGACTCCCAAGAGCAACTCGACGAAACTCTTGAAGTCCGTCGGCGTAGTAGCGGCAAAAGTAATAAGGGGGGAACAGAAGACTAGCGTCGCAAAGATGAATTTTTTCATATACATATTAAAATAATATCGCCGTACCATATACCATGTCTGCGATGACTTTTGCACCAAGGATAATGAGCCCGCCAACGAGTGTCCACGTGAGCCAGATCTTCGCCTTCGTCACCTGCGCTTCATCCCCCCCCGCGGTGACGAACTGAAAACCAGCATAAATAATACAGCACGCGAGCGCGGGTATGCCGACCAGCTGCATGATCTCGATCAGCCAATAGATAAAATCCTGAAGCGTAAGAATTGAGGGAGCCGGATTTGATAGCAGTGTCCATGATGCAGCAAGTGAAATTCTTGGTTGCGAGAGGGTGAGTGTGGCGAAAGATACTAAGGCTGTTTTTTTCATAAAGGTATTGGGATTCAGATCACAATGAGCTAATAGTCGCCTGTATCGCTGCGGCGATCACTTTCGCACCGAGCAGCACGAGTGCCCCCAACAGTGTCCACTTGAAGGTGGTACGAGCCTTCGCAATCTGCGCCTCATTGTCCCCCGCGGTCACAAAGAGAAATCCGCCATAAATGATGAACATCACAATAATGGGCACTCCGATAAGAAAAACGAGGTCGACGATAGCGAGCAGGAGATCGGGAATAGAGGTAATCCCACCGTAAGTGATCGGGTTTACATAGCTTGACGAAGCAGCAGACGCCGTATGCGTACCCATTAAAAGTCCGAGCGTTGTCAGGTTTAATGGTTTTGTTATGTAGTGTTGCATAAGTATCATGAATTTATGGCCCCAAGAAATTAAATGACGATCCGGTACCAAGGAAGAATTCGAGGATGAAATTAACAGTCACCCACGCCGCAAGTGCGATAATGAGTCCCCAGAACACATTCAAGAAAACGTCGTGCGCCTGTTTGACTTGGCCTTCATTGCCACGATTGGTCACGTAGAGAAAACCGGCATAGGCGAACATGACCGCACCCAATGGTGCTGCGATCTTGAAAATGAGGAAATTGATCACATTCTGCGCAGTCTCGATCACGTCGTTAAAATAACATTCCTCATGATTACCCGGGGTGGTAGCATTTGATGCCCAGACCAAGGGGCTCGGATCTTTGACCGCACCGTCTCCATTAATGTCAAATCCGCAAGGAATGATCGTTGACGGTGAAGCTGCGAATACAGAGAATGGGGTCACGAGTATCAAAACACCGAGGAATATCGCAGAAACAAATCGATGAGTGACACTGTTGTGCATAGCAATAAGTGAAGTTTAGTAGCGAGACAAAGCAACGTCAAGTTCCGTGTTCAATTTTGCAACAGCCGTAGCGGTGTCATTCCTCCCTGACGAGACTGATTCGACCATCGCTTGGAATGCTTTGTCGGAAATTTCCGGCTTTGGATCAAGCCAGGTACGTGCACGAATGGCCGCTTCGAAAAATACCGCCATCGCCGCATCGGTCGGAGGAACCGCGAGCAGGTCTCTTCGAACGGGGGGCAGATTGTACGCCGCAGCAAAGTCTTTTGCGGGATTCGCATCAAAGAGCAGTTTCTGCATAGCAACAAAGGCGGTGCTTTTATTTTTGGAGGTCTTCAGCACAGCGAGACCATGCACCTTTGCAAATGTTACCTCAGCCGTCGTTCCTCGCGGTTCCGGAACCTGTGCGACCGCAAAATTCAGGTGTGGATTTTTTGCCTTGATCTCGCTATATGCACTCGCGTAATCGAAATATACCGCGAGATTTCCGTTGATGAATTCATTGCGCGAATCACTGCGCGCACGACTCCATGTAAAAATATTTTTGAGCGGATTCGAAAAATCCATAAAGAAACGGAGGGCAGAAACAACATCCTGATCGGCAACAAATTGACCGGCATCGGATTTTGCAACCATGCTCTTGGGTGTTTTCCCATTCATCTTGACGATAGGGTTACCCACCTGAAGAAAGAGCATCGCAAGAATGTCTTTCGCATGGGTCACATTGACATACTCCCCAAATGAAATTGCGCTCTGAACAAGTTCGGAGGTACGTACGTCGCGTTTTGTGAATTTGGGGGTAAGCGTCAAGAACTCATCCCAGAACTTGGGCACTTCGGTAACCGATGCATTGGTAAAAATATCTCTGTTCCAATACATGACCATCGGGTCGATCGCAAACGGGAGCGCGACCAGCCCCTCATCGCGCATATATATCTCCGATGCCTGAATGAAGCTCGATGAAAAAAGACCCGGTGAAACAGCAGTGTACGGTACCAGCTCGATCTTATCGAAATGGCGCAGAATGAGATCATCGGGCAAAAGCAGAACATCGGGGCCCGTTCCGCTTGCGAGCGCCTCAACGATATCACTATCGAAATTTTTCGGATCATGAAATTGATACGAAATACTAAAATTCTTTTTATATATATCGTTAAATTTCTTGATCGTCTCCGAAAGACCCGCGGTGTCCTGAAAAGTACCCCATATGACGACGTTCCCCTGAGCCCCAGGAACGGTCGTGTCACCCTTTTTAGGATCCGACGTTGCAAACACAAGAAGACCGACAACGGCCATTATTCCAAAAAAAGTAAGAAGAATCGTCTGAAATTTCATAGGTACAACGTAGCGCTATGCCCGCATCTCCGTACTATTCACCTGATAAAGACCTTTCCGAAATATAAGACCATAATGAAAATTTCCCGCATTGACTGTTTTTTCAAAGGTGAAATTCAGCGATTCAACGAGCTTTCGCGCTTCTGTTTCAGGAAACACTTGTTCGGTCGTCGGTCCCATATTATTGAAAGACGCCGTCCAGTCGATCAGCATGAGTCTTCCACCCTGCTTGAGTACTCGGCGTGCCTCATCCAGAACGTTTTTTTTATCGGATGCCTGAAAGAGCACGTTCGAAACAACGACGACATCGCATACCCCATCGCTCAATTTCGTCCCGCCCAAAAGTTCGACATCTCCCCAGAGAAATGAAACATTGCCGATGTGCTTTTCTTTACAGGTATTTTCGAGGCGCGTAAGCAAGTCCTTTTGCACCTCGATCGCGTACACCTTCCCTGTTCCGTGCATGGCTTCTGCCGCAGCGATTGTATATGCACCCGACCCCGCGCCAAAATCTGCAACCACCAAATTATCGGCTAACCCTAATTGTTCGATATTCTTCTCCGGTGCTGAAAACATTCGTCAATTATAGCATTTTCTGAAGATATACGGGAAGCGCACAATCCCCACCTACATTGCTCCTGCTCTTTGGGGGCGTAGAACTTACCCTATCGATAGATATCATGAGTACCCACATCAAGATAATAGATGGCATCCTTTTCTTTTTTAATGATCACCCGATAGGTAAAGTTTGCGGAAAAGGCATACCAAGATCTGAATTTTCCATGAAGTTTGTGAAACTTCAAAGATTCAGCGTCTTTTTCTTTCTCAAATAAAGATACCGCGCGAAAGACGTCATTTTGCACTTCCTCGTCGCATTTTTTGAGTGAGCGAAGGAAGCGTGCCGTATAGAGATACAGCATATTAGAATTTCTTAAATAATTTCTTCAGGTCTCCTCTATACACGCGTCCGGCCTTAATGTCCGCCTCTGCTTCGTTGAGACGGCTCAGTGCGCGCTCCTCCTGCAATCGCCCAAGCGCAAAACGCACGAGATGTGCTTTCGACTCACTCGTCCCCGCTCGTAACTCTTCTTCAATGAACGACTCCAGCTCTTTGGTGATCGGTACGGTAATTGTTGACATGTACTATATCCTAGTACTATCTGATAGTACTGTCAATATCACCTTAACTTTACTTTCATTCTTCACCAAACATGAATGAAGCGATCTGTGCGAGGAATTGGAGAATCTTTATATCGGCCAAATTATCTCAAGCTTGCAGATAGAGATGCAGTGCGAGGCAAAACAGAAATACGCAAGCAAGCCTTACTCAGAGTAAGGTGCAGCGCATATTTTTGTTTTAACAAAGCAATGCGCTCTATGTGCAAGCTTTTCTCTCCTGCTTACAGGGTTATTAGGGAAGCGATGGAATCGCCTTCCCGCAGCTTCATGATCCGTACCCCCTGTGTCTGACGACCAAGGATCGGCACTTCTTTCAGTGTCACACGAATGACCTGGCTATTCTTTGAGATCGCAACAATCTCCCCATCGCGATCGGCGACCACAAGTCCCGTCATAATTTTTCCCGTCTTTGGTGTCACTTTTGCAGTTTTGATCCCTGACCCGCCGCGTTTCTGCACTTTATACTCTGAGAGTTTACTCATTTTACCGTAACCCTTTTCTGAGAGCACGACAAGAAGCGGATCGGCATCGGTTTTCTTGATGACATCGGCGGTCACGATCTTATCTTTGCCCTTCAGGTTCATACCGCGCACCCCTCCGGCGCTCCTTCCCATTTCGCGCACGTCAGAGTGCTTAAAACGGATAGACTGACCCTCTTGCGAAACAAGGGAGATATCATCGCCCGTTTCAACAAAACGTGCGGTGAGGAGCTGGTCGTTCGGCTGAAGCTTGATCGCAATGAGTCCGCTGCGGCGCACATCGCGGAAACCGTCTGCGGCGACCTTTTTGACCACTCCGCACTCGGTCACCATAACTAAGGAGAGTTTTTCTGCTGTCTTCATCTCCTTCGGCATCGCGAGCATCGAGGTCACCGACTCGTCTCCTCCGAGCGACAGATAATTCATGATGGATTTCCCCTTTGTTGCCCGCCGCCCCTCCGGAAGCTCATAGGCTTTTATCTGGTACGCTTTACCCTTGTCCGTAAAAAACAGGATGTCGGCGTGCGTTGATGTCGTCAAGAACATCTTCACGAAATCTTCTTCTTTCGTATCGAGATCCATCACGCCCACTCCGCCGCGTTTCTGCGTATGATATTCCACGGGATCGGTACGCTTAATGTATCCGCCATCAGAAAAAACAAGTACGGTTTCCTTCTCCGGAATGGTGTCCTCGATGGAGATCGTCTGCACTCCGCCTTTCATGATCTTTGTACGACGCTCATCTCCATACTTCTCTTTCATTTCTATCATCTCCGCCTTGATGACGCCCATCATCTTCTTCATACTTGCGAGGATCGACTCAAGCTCTTTGATGATCTCACTAAGTGCCTTCAGTTCATCATCGATCTTCTTGCGCTCAAGGCCTGCAAGTTTTGCAAGTTTCATTTCAAGAATTGCGGCAGCTTGCTTATCAGAGAACTTGAATTCCTTCATCAGATTTGCATGAGCGGTCGGAGTATCTTTTGAGGCCTTGATGAGTTTGATAATCGCATCAATATGGTCGAGTGCCTTTTTAAGCCCAAGTAAAATGTGCTCGCGGTCTTTTGCTTTTGCAAGATCAAACTCTGTGCGTCGCTTCACTACCGCTTTGCGATGTTTGATGAAGACCTCGAGAATACTCTTGATCGAAAGTGTCTGGGGGACTCCGTCAACAAGCCCGACCATATTGTAGTGGAACGTTGTTTCGATCTCGGTATGTTTGTAGAGATAGTTCAAGACTTTCTGCGGAGGTACGCCCTGCTTCAAATATACGGCAATACGAATATCGCCCTTTGCGGACTCATCACGAAGATCTTTGATGCCTTCAAGTTTTTTCTCACGCACAAGGTCGGCGATCTTCTCGAGAAGCATCGCCTTGTTCACGCGGTACGGTAAGCTCGTGATAATGATTTCTGTTTGCCCTGCCTTCTGCTCCACGATCTCCGCCTCACCGCGGCAAACGACTCCCCCGCGCCCTGTTGCATATGCATGACGGATATCTAACTTATTGTAGGCAACTCCACCGGTCGGAAAATCCGGACCTTTGATGAATTCGAGCAGATCCTCTCCCGTTGCCTCTGGGTTATCGATGAGATGAGTCAATGCATCAACGACTTCACCGAGATTGTGCGGAGGGATAGAGGTCGCCATACCAACCGCAATACCCAGCGTACCGTTCAAAAGAAGATTCGGGACAACCGACGGCAATACCGAAGGTTCTTTTTTTGAACCGTCATAGTTCGGACGGAAGTCAACGGTATCCTTATCGAGGTCACGAAGTACCTCCCCCGCAATACGCGACATCTTTGCTTCCGTATAACGATATGCAGCAGCGGAGTCTCCATCGATCGAGCCAAAGTTCCCTTGACCCAAGACCAGAGGGTAGCGCATCGAGAAAAGCTGGGCCATCTTGACCATCGCATCATAGACAGATGAGTCTCCGTGGGGATGGTACGATCCGAGCACCGCACCAACCACCGTCGCTGATTTTTTGAATCGCGCAGAGGAGGAAAGCCCCATTTCATGCATCGCATAGAGGATGCGACGATGGACGGGCTTCAGTCCATCACGCACATCGGGAAGTGCGCGGTCCACAATAACAGACATCGCGTAATCAATGAATGACTCTCGCATCTCTGTGACGATGTTGACCGGCAATACTCCAACCGTACCGATCTCCGGAGTTGGGCTTTCTTCTTTTTTTTCTACTGCTTTGCTCATAATGATGAAATAATTTTATGGGTTGGTATTCAATGATCCTATATCAATGGCGCTCGTTGTTGCTACGTCACTTGCTCCAACGCTCGCCACAAGCTGGTTTTGTTCAGCGGCATATTGCAACTGCCCGGTAGTTTCGCTCCATTGCGAAAGTGCGCTGTTTTTCATGTCAGCAAATATGTTGCCAACTACTTCCGTCGGCGATACTTCCTGCACGCTCTTGTCGGATGCTCTTACCTCAGAGTTCCGCCCCTCCCACCAGACTGAAACGATCAGCACCGACAGAAGCACCGTCGTTACCACAGCAATCTGCTGGCGAACATGACGGGGTTTTGCTTTTAATGTATCTAAATAATCAAGCATAAATATAGTTACGCATGGAGAAGCGGTTCAAGGACGATAACGTCCCCTTCCTTTCCTTCAAGGTCTTTCTTTTTCAATATCAATTTTTCTATTTGTACGACATCTTCCGCTCCTGCTTCTTTCAAAAATGCTTTCAGTTGCTTGTCGTTCTTATCTTCAAAATCAACGGGAATGATAAGCTTGGCGTCGAGCATGACCGCGATCTTGCCGGCATCAGAAGGGGTCAACACATCACCTCCCGATATCGGAACAACGAGAATATCAACTTCCCCGATACCCTCGATGGTCTCAGGCGATAGCTCTGTCCCCGCAAGCGCTCCAAGGATGCAGATCCGGATGCCTTCGAGCTCTACTGTATATATAGTATTCAACAGACCGGCCTCTCCGACGGATTTCGGTGATAAAAAACCGGAGACGGCGACTCCGCCTATCTCATACTCCCCCGGACCGGACACAACGAACGGCACCTTGTCGCCATGCGAAAGGTTTTCTACTCCGTTCAATTCCGGGTGATTCATCGATACCAAACCGATGCGTGCAGCAAAACGGATCGGCTTCATGCGCGACTGTTTTCCAAAAGGATTCGCAGCAATAACAGTATCTCCTTGAGCGATCTTTATGAACTGGCCTCCATGGTACGTGATTATCATGCGGTTGAGTATAACAATTTCATTCAAAAAGGGAAAGACAAAAACAGTTGAAAAATAGCGACATATTGTGTGTAATGCACTAGTCTAATGGGTATTGACATTATACACATATAATGCTATTACTCTAGAAGAGGTGATTGGAATTCCCACAAGGGTTGCTGGCAAAAGAAGGACGAGCATGATGCTCATCTGTGCCGTGCAAACCATCGACTGCCGCGTATGACGCGCCCCGTCCCCGACAACATGTAGGGATGCGGCCAAAGACTGCGGCGCGCGGGTTCATATCCGTCACCATTTCGTCGCCGTCGGGCGACAGCACGGACCAAGGGAGTTGCCTTCCCCTGGTCCACAACAATGAAAGGGGCAGGATGCACCACATTCGCGATCCCACCTGATCTTTCCCACCTCCCCCAAACCGCTCGCGAACCCCATTCAATTGGTAACGCATATGAGCTTCAAAAAAAGCTGATCATCAATCAGCACTGCGCCGAGTCGACTGCATGGAAAGAGATGAGCCCCGAAAGGATAGTAAAGAGAAACGCTTCGTAAAAAGCAGATCTCCTGGCCGAGCTCCACACCAAGTGCAAAGATTCACAGCAGACAGGCCACGCCATAAAAACGCGTGGTCTTCTTTTATTTACCAAAACTTGACAGTATTTGAGGAGATGGATAGATTAAGGCCTCGTGGTAAGCACTGAGCAATCAGACACAAACCTTGTTCATTCCCTTTGCTAAGGAGAGAGTATCGATGAAACGCAGTCAACAGAGTTTTATTTAAACGCCAGCCGGCCGGTGCTCGAAATAGGTTTGTCCCCAAAAGGACTCCCGTATTGAGCGCGAAAGCCCAAAGCCCCCACCCTAAAAGTGGGGGCCAATTTTTTACATAGGGTACCCCTCTGTACATAGGGTACTCCTATGTAGCAGTGACTTGCATAATTGGGACTCATTTGATAGTCTTTTGGCACAACTGAATATTAACAACACTATTGGGATTAACCCGTCATCAAGTAAGGGGGTTCCTCAAAATGGATGAAGTTCGAGACGTGGAGAAAGGGACGAGGAAGACATATTCATATATGTTGACCGAGTCACAGAGGCTCCACAACGAAGAAATTCGCCATTTTTAGAAACACTCACTGAGACGACCCCCAAGAGGAACAGTTATCTGCCCTCACGCAGATTTTTATTTTTATGACTACAATAGAAGAAGATGAAGTGATCATCATTGGCGGCGAGCAAGTGCTCGACCCTGGCCACGTGATGACGAAGTATATGGCGGAGATCGTGAAGCGCCCGGAGCCGGGTGAGATTGTTGAAGGTCCCGTCATCAAAGTAGACAAGAAGGCTGTGTATATCAACATGCCTCCTTACGGCATCGGTATCATCTATGGCCGTGAGTACATGAACGCGCGCGACCTCGTGAAGCACATGAACATCGGTGACGTCATCACCGCAAAGGTCGTTGAGAGCGAGAATGAGAATGGTTACGTCGAGCTTTCACTCAAGGAAGCACGTCAGTCGCTTATCTGGGCCGAGGCGGAAGATTACGTACGCAAGAAAACCGTACTGGACCTTATGGTAAAGGATGCGAACAAGGGCGGACTCATGCTCGACTGGCAGGGTATCTCAGGATTCCTTCCCGCATCACAACTCTCGGGAGATCATTACCCTCGCGTCACGGATGGTGACAAGGATAAGATCCTCGAGGAATTGAAGCGACTCGTTGGAGAGAAGCTTTCGGTCGTGATGATCACCGCGGTTCCAAAGGAAGGCAAACTCATCTTCTCGGAGAAGGAGCAGAATCAGAAAGAGAAGGAAGAGATCGTCGCGAAGTATCGACTCGGCTCGATTGTCGAAGGAGAGATCACCGGCATCGTCGACTTCGGTGCATTCATGAAGATTGAGGAGGGTCTCGAGGGGCTCATCCATATCTCAGAGATGGATTGGGGTCTTGTGGACGATCCACGCAAGCTCTTCAAGGTTGGTGAGCATGTGAAAGCGCAGATCATCGAGATCAAGGATAATAAGGTTTCGCTTTCCGTAAAGGTTCTAAAAGAAAACCCATGGAAAAGTGCTGAGAAGAAATATAAGAAAGGTGATGTCGTGAAAGGTGTTGTTATCAAATTCAACAAGTACGGCGCACTTGCCTCCATTGAGGAAGGTGTTGCGGGACTCGTCCATGTTTCGGAATTCGGCACAGAAGAGAAGCTTCGCGCCGCGATCGAACTTGGCAAGGTCTATCCGTTCACCATTACCCTCTTTGAGCCAAAGGACCAGCGCATGACGCTCTCGTTTACGACAGAGAAGAAGGCATAAGCTCGCTCTCGGTATTGCTTGTCGAAAGAAAACACCACCCACTTGGCCTGCCTGCGCAGGCAGGGTGGTGTTTTCGTTCGGGAATTGACAACACTATCGCAGTTGATAGCATGAGTATCAGCAATGTTGTTTGGAGGGAAAAATGGCTGAGATCAAACGTGAACCCACGGGAATTCGCTGCAAACTTGAAAACTGTGAGGACGGGATCATCATCAAGAAAACGGTCATCGAACTCGCTATCCCAAAAAGTGAGATTCGCATGGGAGGAGGACCCTTACCGATGCAGCATGTTGTGACCTGCTACTGCAATTCATGCGGGACCGTCTACGAGCCCGAAGTCATTCTCAAGAAGATGGGTTCCATGTCTCACCCATGAACTGGCAAAATTTTTTGCAAAAAAACCGTACCAATTGGTACGGTTTTGCTATTTCAAAAGAGTTCTCTGCGCCAAAGATAGGCCGGTATCGCGAGTCGTTCGCGGAACGTGAACGATGAGCGGGAGCGAACCCACCATTCGTCAGCATCGAAATGATAACCGATCGATGGGTCGGTCATTCCCTTTGCGCCGGGGAATCTGGCATTACGGAGACACCGTATGCAGCGTTCCACATGATCCGGATGAGCCGCGGCATAAACCTGAGAAACCAAGTGGCGTCGTGCTGACAGAAAACCTGCTGCTGCGTCGGCGACATCGCGCGAAGAGAGATAGCCTCTTTCTTTCAGCGGAACGGTGTAATGGACCTGCGCACCGAGCGACCGGAGCTCTATAGCGACTTCCCACTGCGCGATCACATAGCAACCTTCTTGGTCACCGCGTACGTATGACGCGACCATCCTCGCGATCTCCCGAGAACTGAGCGAGGGCTGGGTCTTTCCGATTCTGCCGAAAGAAAATGCAACAATAGCCTTCAAGGAACACCTCCGTGTATCACGATGCTGCATCCAGACTACTTATTCATAAGCATGTCTGCAAGTGCCGAGCAATGAGCCGATGTAACAACTGCAATTCAGGTATCTCGACCGAAGAGCGAATTTTCCGAGCGTTCTCAGCTCTTCAGGTCCTGCGATCTTACTTTTTTGATCGTATCTTTAAATTTTTCATGACCATTAGTGATCAAAAAGACAATACGTTCCGCAATACCGATACTCCGACTTTTTATCGTGGACAATTCTTCAACAGTAAATTTTTCCAATACAAAATCCCCTGCTTTTCTCCGTGGTGCGTCCAAGGTGATTGCTGGCGCGACTCCGACGCGGAAGCGGTAGAAATCGCGTGTCTTAATAGCGGCAATAATAGACACCACCCCATTCTGTCCTCCTGCCCCACGGTCGCGTGCCGAACGCCAGTCTCCGGTTGGAAGATCGGCGTCGTCATGAATAACGATAAGCTGTGCGGCCTGATCGGGACTTTTCACGAGCGTAAGAAGACTTTTGCCGGACTGATTCATATAAGTCTCCGGCTCGAGAAGGACAACCTCGTTCCCCGCGATCTCACCGTATGACGCTAATGCATCATATGTTTTTTTATATTCCCAAGAAGAAAAGTTATATTTTTTTCGAAATTGCTCGATTACGATGCGTCCGGCATTATGACGCGTCTTTGCATATTCTCCTCCGGGATTTCCCAACCCTACGATAATCCATTTCATTCCTGCATTGTAACGTAAATTCCTTTTTTTCATAGCATTGTATTTTCCGCGACGTAAATGACGAGCGCTTCGCGGCGTGTCACACTTATTGCTATTGTGTCAAGGGGTTTTTTCCCGTATGATAAGCGGAAATGAGCACCCAAAATAACCCCGTTTCAGATCAGCAAGACACGCACAACATCAACACAGAGAGCACAGAGGGGACGAACAGGAATGAGGGGAAAATTTCTACACTCAGGGTCATTTGGGAAACCGTGCGCTACGCGATCATCGCCGCACTCATCATCATCCCCATTCGCACCTTCGTCGCACAGCCGTTTGTCGTATCCGGTAACTCTATGTATCCCACCTTTGAGAATGGGCAATATCTTATCGTCGATGAAACAGCAAAATACATCGGTGAATATCATCGTGGTGATGTGGTCATTCTTCGCTACCCCAATGATCCGTCAAAATTCTTCATCAAGCGCGTAATCGGACTCCCCGGAGAAACGGTGACCATTCAAAATGGCAAGGTTTCAATCACCAGCGCAACACAGAAAGAACCGTTGCTGTTGGATGAGCCCTATGTGAAAAATCCAAAGTTCGACAGCTCTTCACGCACGCTCGATAACGAAGAATTCTTCGTGATGGGCGACAATCGCGCACAAAGCTCCGACTCGCGTGTATGGGGCCCGGTACCAAGACGGCTCATGGACGGCAATGCGTTACTCCGACTGTATCCCCTCACGCTCGTCGCTCTCCATCCGGGAGGAATTCAAAGCTTTGGGGTCACCTATTGATTATTTTTATTATTTATTCATTTAGTCTTCACGCTATGACAAAGAAAGAGTCCGAAAAGAAAGAGATACCGACAGCCCTCAAGGGAATGAGAGACCTGATCGGTGATGAATCACACAAGTACCAGGGCTTTTTTGAAAAGGCAGCGGAGGTTGCTATCTATTACGGATTTCAGCCGATCGATGTGCCGATCATGGAGCGCGAGGAGGTGTTCCTCTCTACGCAAAGCGAAGACACCGATCTCGTGGGGAAAGAAATGTACTCACTCAAGACAAAGAGCGGGGAAAAACTCGCGTTGCGTCCCGAGGGTACCGCTCCCGTGATGCGCGCGTATCTTGAGCATGGCATGCAGTCACATCCGCAGCCCGTAAAATTCTACTACTACGGCTCATTTTTTCGTCACGACAATCCTCAACGCGGTCGCTATCGTGAATTCAAGCAGTTTGGCATTGAGATGATCGGCTCATCGAAATCGATCAGTGACGCAATGGTGATCTATTTGAACGCTACCATCCTAAAAGAGGTCGGTCTCACAAACATCATGATTGATGTGAACTCGATCGGAGACAAGGAATCACGCGCGCCATATCTTCGTGAACTCACCGCATACTACCGAAAACATATCAATCACCTGTGTGCGAACTGTAAGCAGCGCATCAAGACGAACCCCCTGCGCCTGCTCGATTGTAAAAGTCCCGAGTGCCAACCATTCAAAGAGAAAGCTCCGCAATCGATCGCCCATCTTTCACCTGCAGCAAAACAGCACTTCAAGGAGGTCCTCGAGTTCCTTGATGCGCTCAAGCTCACCTATCGCATCAATACTAATCTCGTTCGCGGTCTCGACTATTACACACATACGGTCTTTGAGATCACCGAGATCCCCGACGACCGACCGGCTGAGATCTTTGCCGAGAACGCAACACAGCTCGAAGCCACAGATAAGGAGAAGGACGACAAGAAAAAGAAGCATGAGCGTGAAGACGCGGAAAATGCGCCGATGTCCATCGCCGGAGGAGGTCGTTATGATTACCTTGCGAAACGCCTCGGAAGCAAAAAAGACATTCCCGCAGTCGGAAGCTCCATCGGTGTCGATCGTGTGCTATTGTCCCCCAACTACAAAGGCTCGGCACCACGCATCGTAAAGAAGCCGAAGATCTATTTCATCCAGCTTGGTTTCGAGGCAAAACTAAAGTCACTCGAGATCATTGAAGTACTGCGTAACGCACGTATTCCCGTTGTTCATGCACTCAACAAAGATTCGCTCGGAGCACAGCTTGGTATCGCCGAGAGAATGCAGGTTCCCTATGCGCTCATCTTTGGACAGAAGGAAGCGCTTGAAGGCACGGTGATTGTGCGCAACATGCTCACCCGCTCACAGGAGACAATAAAGATCGCAAAGCTGGCGGATTATATAAAAGCCATCAAATAGAAACCGCTCGGCATTGCTTTTTGAGGGCACGCATAAAAGTCTGCTGACTTTTTGCTCAGACTCCGCTCCGTCGAGCTCCGTAGCCCCTCAAAAAGTAACACCTCGCTCCCAGGTGCGTATTTCGAGTTGGCATGTGTATAATATGAATAGTTTGAAGACACCAAAAAAATATGCTTGCTAAAATAAATTATCTTTTTGCCTCGAGGTGGGAGCATCTTAAAAAGTACGGGCAGACATCCGAGTATGAGGCTGTGCCAGGGTCTGCACTGCCAAGATTAAAATACAAAACACCAAAAGATAATTTACTCTTTTTAATTGAATTTCTTGGTCTTTTCTTATTCGTGCTGCCAACCTTGGCACTGTGTGTTTGGCTCATAGAAAAGTGTATAGAAAAATTTATTCATTATGCATATCCAGTAGTTCACATACTCGTCTATGTGCCAGTTGCAACTGCAATTTGTCTCGTGATCTATTATGCGATTTTCCCTTCATTGGTAGACTTTTTAAAACGCAACAAAAGGGAATCAAAAGGTACCTGACACCTTTTTCTTGACTCTACATCCTTACGTGATATGATATTATCATATTTAATTATCATATATTTATGTCTACCCTTTCCGTGCCCCTCACCCCTCAACTTGAGATTGAAATTGATCGGATGGTCAAAAATGGCGTTGCTTCGAACAAGGCCGCAGTCGTGCGCCGTGCAATCGAGAAACTTGTCGAGGATGAGGCGGTGAACGCGGTGCTTCTTGCGCAAAATGAGCCAACGCTGAAGGGTGACCTGCGCAAGCTCATGAAAAAAATTCGCTAAATGAGCACTATGGCTATCCTTTTTATCTCATTCAAGCCGACTTTTGTACGGCAACTCAACAAGCTTGAGTCCGGCTTACAAAATGAGGTATTTGAAAAAATATCCTTGCTCAAGGATGTTAATAACCATAAACTTATTGCAGTCCACAAATTACACGGGCGACTGTCTGATTGCCACAGCTTTTCAGTGAACTTTAAATACAGAATTGTCTTTCAATATCTCTCAAAAAGTGAAATCGTTCTTCTCGCGATCGGTGATCATGGCGTGTACAGATAAAAATACCCCGCCAAGATAGCGGTTTATATCAAGGCAAACAAATAGAAGGATGCTCGGGGTTACGTACTTTTGAAAGGCACATGGTCGGGCTCTCCTGCGGAGCCCGCCATCACTCTTTGCCAATTGCTCCATAAGAAATGAACGAAGCCGGAAACTCTTCAAATTTCTAGCGACTTGCAATCTAGACGAAGTGTGCTATGGTAATATCAGATTTTTCAACCAAAGCTGGAGAATCAAAATGTTCAGTGCAACACGCATCTTGAATGGGATCGTGGCGGCGTTACTACTACCAGTAAGCAGCTTCCTTATTCTGGGAACCGCCATCGGTACCGTCATGTGGTGGTCTGGTGCACAACTCGCGCTTGTGCCACTCCTTTATGTGTTTGATCTTTTTTTTCGCAGGCGAGATTCACGAAGCGATATGACTTGTTCCATTGCGTGGACCCTTCTTTTCTTGCTTGCTACCCTCAGGAGTATTACAAGATTTTCGCTTGATATTCCTCAAGAAATAGGCGGTCCATTATTTTATCTCTTTACCGCCACGGTTCTGTGCGTACTACCGCTCCTCCTCAATGGCACCTATCTTGTGCGACTGATCCTGCAGAAACGGATCGACACGCAGTTGCCTGCAGCCTAACAATTATCACCGTCCATCTGGACGGTGATTTTTTCTTACATCCCCCGATCGAAACGCTAAATGTACTGAGACCGAGACATTGTTTTTTGGGACAATAAGGAACTCGAACGCCGTTTCCCAGAATGGATCGCAATATTTTCAATACATTGCTCGCTGCGGCGAAGCGAGCACGACAAAAAACAGCAGACCCTTAGAGTGTTTTGAAAACATTGCAACCGAACTGGGTCTATGTTAGGATTTCCCCACGTATGAAAATCATCGCAGAAGTCAAAAAACAAGGGAGCGAATCAGGGGCGGCAATTATCCGTCGTTTTACTAAACGCGTTCAGGGAACAAAGGCGCTCATCAAAGTGCGCGCAGATCGTTACTTTACTCGCAAATTGTCCAAATTAAAGACGAAGCGCCGTGCGCTTGTCTCTATGGGTATGCGCGCGAATTACGATAAACTGAAAAAACTTGGCAAGATCCCCGACAAAGTGGAAGGTCGCCATGCCCACAAGTAAGAGCCCGGCATCATTTGCGATCACACAACTCTCAAAAGACAGGGTTCCTCCCCTGCCTTTTTTGGCATTAAAAGAAAAAGTGCTTGGAAAAAAATATAACCTTTCTCTCGCCATTGTCGGTGATGCGCGCGCAAGGGCGCTCAATATGAAATATAGAAATAAAGAGTACACGCCAAACGTGCTCTCGTTTCCCATCGACAAAATGAACGGGGAGATCTTTATGAACCTCAAACAAGCAAAGCGTGAACATCGCGCGCGAGGTGAATCGTTCGAGTACTTTGTGGCACTCCTGTTTATCCACTCCATGCTCCATTTGATTGGGAAGCGTCATGGCAGTACAATGGAAGGTGAAGAGCAAAAACTTCTCAACGCCTTCAAGATCAAAAACATTCTTTGAACTTATCCGGCGCTGACTCGTATCACTCCTAATTTTAAACATGGCCAAGCGTATTATTTCCGGAATAGACATCGGCACACACACCGTTCGTGTGGTCATTGCTGAGCATACCGATGGTGGCGGACTGCCGCACATTCTTGGTGTGGGAAAGGCAGAATCACGAGGCCTTCGACATGGCTACATCATCAATATTTCCGATGCAATAAAAGGAGTGAGAACGGCAGTCGAGCAAGCGGAACAATCAGCGGGTGTGCGTATTCGGGAGGCGTATATTTCTATCGGCGGAGTCGGACTTGAAGGAACACAAACAACCGGAGCGGCGATCATCTCGCGAGCAGATTCTGAGATCACCGAGGCTGACGTCGAACGTGCACATCGCGCATGTGAACAAAATCTGGTAAATGCCGCCAACAAAAAAATCCTCCACATCATACCGATCGAATACCTGATCGACGGCAAGAAGATATATGGGAGACCGGCGGGAATGAAGGGGCTCAAGCTTGAGGCAAAGTGTCTCATCGTCACATGCCTCGAACAGCACTTAAGCGACCTCATTCGCGCCGTAGAAGAAGCGGGAATTGAGCCGGTTGACGCTTGTGCCTCTCCTATTGCTGCGTCATTTGTTGCGCTCACAAAAGCACAACGCATGGCAGGCGTCATTCTGGCAAATATCGGAGCAGAAACGATCTCTATTGTTGTATATGAAGAAGGAATACCTATTTCCCTGGAAGTATTCCCCATCGGCTCGACCGACATTACGAACGACATCGCGCTCGGACTAAAAATACCACTCGAAGAAGCGGAGCTAATCAAGCTCGGAAAGAAAGCGCACGAGTTCCCCAAAAAGAAATTGAACGACATCATTCTTTCTCGTCTTGAAGATATGTTCAGTCTCGTTATCGCACATTTAAAAAAGATCGGGAAGCATGAACTCTTGCCTGCCGGCATCGTGCTCACGGGTGGCGGGTCGGGCATCGAAACGATCGAGGACTTTGCTCGTGCAGCAATGCGACTCCCATCCACGATCCCCACCAATACGATCGATTTCACCAATAACCCCAAATCAAAAAAACAGATAAAAGATACGTCTTGGTTCGTCGCGTATGGACTTGCCATTTGGGGTGCGACCAATGATCGCCCGTCCATGGCCGCTGCAGGAAATTTCTTGAACAACATAAAAGCGATGGCGTCCAATCTCTTGAAGCAACTGATGCCGTAACAGCAGAGCGCCTTGGCAACCGATCATTTATGATCTGTATAACAGCCTGCTCCCCGAGCGTTCGCTTTCCTTCTCTTTTTTGTTATACTCTAGGGTATTATCGACTAATTCAGCACGGGTGGAGCCGTGTCATTAATACGTATTATCATGCCCAAAGTTAATCCGGAGATCGAAGCTTTTGCCCGCATCAAGGTTGTTGGTATTGGAGGTTCAGGAAGGAATGCAGTCAATCACATGGTGCGTTCAAAGGTGAACGGTGTCGAATTTATCGTTGCGAACACTGATGCGCAAGACCTGCACAATTCGCTCGCGTCGAAAAAGATCCATATCGGAAAAAATCTTACACGCGGACTCGGTACGGGAATGAATCCCGAGCTCGGTAAGCGCGCCGCAGAAGAGACAAAGGAGGAGATCCAGGAAGCGCTCAAGGGGGCAGACATGGTCTTCATCGCGAGCGGAATGGGTGGTGGTACGGGCACCGGTGCATCCCCCGTCTTTGCACGTACTGCACGCGAGCTGAACGCACTCACTATCGGCGTCGTCACGAAACCTTTCTTCTTTGAAGGTACGCAGCGTATGTTCCTCGCAGACAAAGGTCTTGAGGCACTTGAGGCTGAAGTAGATGCGCTTATCGTCATTCCGAATGATAAACTGCTCAATAACTCCAAAGACACGACCGTCCTCAATGCATTCGCTCAATGCGATGAAGTGCTTCGTCAGGCGGTCGAAGGTATCTCCGACCTGATCACCACGCCGGGCCTCATCAACGTCGACTTTGCAGACATCAAAGCTGTCATGGCCGATGCGGGAACCGCACTCATGGGTATCGGTCTTGCGTCCGGTGAAAATCGCGCGGTTGAAGCGGCGCGGATCGCGATCAACTCTCCGCTCCTCGACGTTTCGATCAACGGAGCACGCGGAGTACTATTTGCGATCGCGGGCGGCGAGGATATGACCATGAGTGAGATTCAGGAAGCGGCAAAAGTGATTACAGAATCCGTTGACGCGAACGCTCGCGTCATATTCGGAGCGATCATCGATAGTAAATTGCGCAAAGGTGAACTCAAGATTACCGTCATTGCTTCCGGCTTCCCTGAAACAGGACGAGCTTCAAAAAATCAGCAGAAAACGATCGAAAACAAAACTGAGGAATCCGAGGATGACGAGGCTAATGAAGATACGCTTTTCGCGCCAAAAGAAGAAAAATTTGCAGACATGGTGCGCAAAGATAAGAGTGGTGCCGAACGCGCGATCTTCAATACTATTCCCGAAGAGAAGCAGCGTGTCGTCTCGGTAAAGCGTGAAGAAGCACAGCCAAAATTCGAAGCGGAAGACGAAGAGGATGACGACTTGGGAGTGATACCCTCATTCCTTCGCCGCTCCAAGCTTCGCTAATAAATTTTGCGAGCTGCTTCGTTGTCTGCGACGATCGATCCGGAGAACTTATAGGAGTAAGTCCTCTCGGATACGCTCGTCTTGACGCCTTGTATCTCATCAAATTTTATTAAGCGAACGCGTGCTGGTTTTTCAATATAACTTTTATTTTTAATTATTTTTTATGTACGACTTAGTGATTATTGGAGGAGGACCGGGCGGTGTGGCTGCGGGAGTATACGCGGCACGCAAGCGTTTAAAAACACTATTCATCACCTTTGACTGGGGCGGGCAATCGACGGTATCCCCCGGTATACAGAACTGGATCGGTACGATAAATATTCCCGGAGCCGAACTCGCAGAGAAACTGAAAGCCCACTTAGATGCATATAGGTCTGACATCGTAGAGATCAGAGAACATGAACTCGTTACAAAAATTGAGAAAACTGAGCATGGTTTCACTGCAACCACCGATGCGGGAGGATCATACGAAACAAAGACCGTACTCGTGACGTCAGGAAGTAAGCGCCGAAAGCTTGAAATTCCTGGTGCTGATAAATTTGAACATAAGGGAATCACGTATTGCGCATCATGCGATGGTCCCATGTTTGCCGACCAGGATGTTGTTGTTATCGGCGGAGGGAATGCGGGTTTTGAAACAGCAGCGCAACTCCTTGCATACGCAAAGAGCGTCACACTTCTTCAGCGCGGCGTAGAATATCGCGCAGACCCAGTGACGGTTCAGAAAGTACTTTCGAACCCAAAAATGAAAGGTATCACCAATACGGAACTGCTCGAAGTGAAAGGCGGTAATTTCGTCACAGGCCTTACTTACAAAGATCTGACAGATGGGCAGACGAAGGAGATTCCCTGCAGCGGGATATTTGTTGAAGTCGGTCTCGTTCCGGCAACAGACTATATCAAAGAACTTGTCCCTCTCAACAAATACGGACAGGTCATCACCGATCCCCGCACGCAACAAACGCAAACCCCCGGTATTTGGGCAGCGGGCGACTGCACTGATGGTCTCTATCATCAAAACAATATTGCCACAGGTGACGGTGTGCGCGCTCTTGAGGATATCTACATGCACATCCACGCAAAATGATTTTCTTGCATAAAAAAACCCCGCTGATCGGCGGGGTTTTACTGTCTTCGAAATTATTTTCCGGCTTTTTGAGATGCTTTCGGCTCCTTGTCCGACATCTTCAATACCTTTTTGACACGTTCGAGTCGAAGGTATTCCACGTGGTCCATCGCTTTGACTGCGTCCCGTGCCTTTTCGCCAAAGAGATACAAGGCTGGGTCGCGTTCAATTAACGGTGCCCGTGTCGCGCTCGGGTCGCTTGATGCTCCCCCTGAGACAATAGCCCCATCGAGGTCACACTCATGGATATCCTTTTTCTGATCGATAACGCCTTCTATGTCGTAATCAATATCAGGATCGATGCCCTTGCATTGAACAGCGACGTAACTTGTCGGAGAACCGAGGAGATATTCAGCCTCATTCAAACGAACATAGCTGCCATCGCCAAATGGTCCGATGTTCTGCATCGAGCCTTTTCGCCATGTCCCCTTGCCGATGATCACGCACCTGCCAAGCTTCTTCAGGTCCCCAGCAAAGATCTCCGCGGCTGATGCTGAACTACCGTTAATGAGCACTGCGCATGCGAGACCATTCGTGATATCGCCACGTTGAGGTTCCGGAATTCTCTCACCGGCTACCGTACCGTATGCATGAACACCATTGTTATCGCGGATCGATACCAATGGATCAGTGCTGTCTGCTATCGCGTCAACTGCTTCGTAGGCCTCGGTCAGCAACCCCCCGGGATTGTTTCGGACATCAAAAATGATCCCCTTCACACCCGAATGTCGAGCGAGCATTTGCTTCACTGACTCGACCATTTTTGAACGTAGCGCAGTCCCGAATTGGACGAGTTCCACATAGGCGTACTTGGCATTTGGATCGTTCGGCATCCTGAGGATCCGTGTCTTCACCATCGGGACCTTGATTGAGGCACGCACGACAGTGATAGTGAGGAGTTGATCTTTGTCTCCTCTCAAAATCTCAAGGATGACGGGTGTGTTCGGCTTACCGGCGATCTGTCCGATCGCTGCTTCCATATCAGGAAGAGAAGTGGTTAACACACGTTTATTACCGTTCACAATGGCGACGATTCGATCACCATCTTTTACCCCAGCCTTTTCTGCGGGTGATCCTTCCATGACATGAACGACACCAATTGCCCGCTCATCGGTAAATCCAAAATGTACACCGATCCCCTGCATATCCCCTGACATGCTTTTCATGAATGCAGCAGATTCTTCTTCGTTCATGTAACCTGAATGCGGGTCGCGTGACGAAAGAATACTGTGATACACGCCGTTCATGCAGGTCTTGAAGTCCACTATCTGCGGCTCGATCACGCACGAGAGCTGAATGACATCAAACAATTTAAACACCAGAGCCGAAAGGTGGATCTGTTGCGCGGTCATGTTTTCACCGAATTGTTGGGGATGCCGTGCTGCAAACGTTTGCTCAAGCTCCCGAAGGACCTCTTCCTGGCGATCAGAAGACATATTCCGATCCGATAGGATCTTACGAACGACCTTGTCCACGCACACATCATCATCGGTGATAGCGGGGTAAATATTGCAAGCCATGACCGTCAGTGAGACAGCCTTTTGGGACAATACCGCATCGGGCGAATCTTCGGGCGTTCTAGCCCATGCGGTAGTGGCCATGAACACGTATGACATCACGACCAATGCCACGATACTCCGGAGAGTTGTTTTCATGGTAATCTCCTTTCAAAAAACTTCACTTGTTCCTTATTTACCCTATACCAGTTTCAAAATATTGCAAGAGAATTGTCAATAATCAAAAAATAGACGCAAAATTATCGCTTTTGGTGTCTGTCGGTCATTGATTTTTTCTGCTAAGTTTCCGAAACATTACCTCAAATACAACCGCGCAAACGGAGTCTTGCGGAGACTATGAAAATAGAGATTGTCCTACAACGCACGATATGTTAGTATCTCCTTATTCAGATAAACGATATTGGGCGGTTAGCTCAGTTGGTAGAGCGCCACTTTGACGTAGTGGATGTCAGAGGTTCGACTCCTCTATCGCCCACAAGAAAAAGCCCCATTGGGGGCTTTTGATTTGTGGGCGAAGAAAGCCAACTGCTTGGCTTTCGCTGGAGGAGTCGAAAAGCTTGGTGATGTTTTTGAGAAATTCATATTTTGAAAAAACCACCAAAGTATACTGTCCCCGTAGGGGAAGACTCCTCGATTCGTGACCGACTATTCTGTTGTCTGCATGACTTTCGTTAGAGGAGTCGAAGACCTTCTCCCATATTTTTGAGGATTTCCTAATCTAAAAAATGTGAAAGGGGTACTGACGCAGTAGGCGTTGAATCTCCTCTATCACCCACGCAGCGACAAAGAAATTATCTGTACCAAGACCTCTTTACATACTAATCCTGAATGCTATGCTTTCACAGGATTGCAACAATGGGTGGACAAATATGAATCGCACATGGAAAGCTTTTTTAGCGAGCATTTTTTTGGGGATTCTCATTGGGATCGGAATATACATGCTCACGGGCAACATGCAGGCAACATTATTTCTCGGGGTTGGCATCTGGGGCGTCGCGTATTTCATTTGCGTAGGAATCACCTCAATGGCCGCTTCGCTCTCAAAGATCAGGAGTCTTATCGAAAAGCAATGCTCGAAATATCAGTCATGTCAGTGCAAAAATGATGCAAAACCGGATTAACTCCGGTTTTTTATTGGGGCAGACGCTCATTGAACCTCCACTCTTCCTATGCTAGTATTTCATCATCGCATCCTTAGCTCAGTTGGTTAGAGCATTGCATTCACATTGCAGGGGTCGGAGGTTCGAATCCTCCAGGGTGCACCAACCTAGGACGCAACTGCTTGCGTCCGTGGAGGATTTGAAAGGATTTTCATTATCGAGTCCGCGAGGTTGAAAATCACCTGCGGCGGTAGCCGAGAATCCTCCAGGGTGCACAAATCAGACACAAAACCTTCCCTGCGGAAGGTTTTGTGTCTGATTTGTGAGACAGAGTCATGTTTTTTCAGCAGAAAAAACAGACGAGTCGGGGTCGCGGAAATTTTCGAGTGGCGACGAGAAATTATCTGTGACCAAGGATGGCTTTTCGTCATCGAAATACGAAACCCGTACCACTCCCGTAGGGAGAGAAATTCCTCCAGGGGTACACCATCAGCAAGAAATTCCTCCTTCCTACCTCCACTTCACCCCCTCAAACCAATCTCCCGGGCAGGTGGTCTTTGGATTCGCCATGCGATGAGGAATGATCCGATCGATTGCAACATTCGGGTAGTGTTCTTGAATGATCCTTTTTGCACCCTCTATCATAGTGTCGGGTGGTGGAGTATGTTCAAAATCCCCATCAAGACAAATACCGATACTACGGCAATTGATACCCCAATTCCCCGCCTGCCAGCCTATCTCATCATCATTCAGCAACCGCTCCGCTGTGCCGTCCGTGCGCACGAGCCAATGATATGCATAGAATACCATCCGCCTCTTTCCTTCTTCTACTCGAAAATGATTTGACCAGACCGGAGTTCCTTCTATCTTTTTTTCCGTTGACGGGGACAGATAGGACTTCGCGTAAAGCCTGAGAAGATGCATGGCATCAAGTCGCTGCCAGGTGATCCCGCTTTCACCTTTCGTGTGGTGGATGACAATCGTATCGAGGGGCTTCCGCTCGGCATCCCAATCCTTTCCTTCTCCCCCCAGAATAACCATTCCATCACTCAAAAGAGCCTCAAAAAAGCCGTATACCGCGTCTCGCGCCGCCTTACGGGTGCTCCGGTCGGAACCCTCGTATTTGGTCAAAATTGCTTCAAATTCGGGGTATATGACACGATACCAATCATGCCGTTTTACGGCTGCATTCTTCCACTTGTCTTGGTCAAAAAATGGACTTTCAGGCATACAAAGATTATACCTGAAAACTATCGCTGAAATTAAACTGAATGCGGTTTGCCGCTGATCGCACTACTCCGCTTCCTTGTCCGTGAACACGATGAGCCGATCTGCGTAACTTTTTTTTGCCTTGTTCCACACCCCGCCACAAGTAATGAGGTTAAGATGTATTCTTCCGTCGCTTGAACCAAACACCTCTCCGGCATCCGAATTTTCTTTGTACGTACGAACCTCGCGCACGACGAATGTCGTCATCGTATTTTTATCGTCAACAACGGAGAGTTTGTCTCCGCTTTGCAGTTTGTTGAGGTCATCGAATACTGCGGGTATGCCATTTTTCCATCCATAATGTCCGGCAACGACGGAGCTCCCAACCTCTCCGGGTCTTGGGCCAAACTCGAACCATGCGACATCATTTGGACCTTTTGGTACCGCCATTGCCCCGTCAGGAGTAACTCCCACAAATTCAAATGCTGCATCAACGTTGATCTTTGGTATCTTGAGTCGGATCGGAAATCCTACACTCGACTGCTCACCAAGATAAGCAAGGTCTGCAATTGACGCAACGGCGATCGGATGCTGCGATACGCGAGTCTCATTCTGCAATAGTTGTCGAGCAAAAAAAGCCCGTCCGAAAAAACCGATCCCGGCTACCACAACAAATCCGACCCCCACAATACTGAGGGCAACAAACGATCTTTTGAACGATTTTTTTGATTGCATGGATATGTTCACTCCTTGATACTACTGCGCCGGTGCCGATTCGCCAACAGCCTCATCTGCGATGTCGGCATCCGCATCGGCCTTGGTATGATGCACGCGTCCATCAATATGATTCGGTGGTGCATAGACCGTATAGATCTTTAGGGCTACTGCACCGATATTTCGGAAATTATGCTTCGTACCGGGAACAACGACCACGACGTCACCCGAACTGACCGGAAACTTTTCGTCGTCAAGTATTCCTTCACCCGTACCGCTCAAGAAGAACAGCGTCTGCTCGGTATATTTATGCGTTTCCTCTCCGACCTCACCATCGGGCGGGATGCTCATGACGACGAGTTGGCTATTTGTGCCGGTGAATAAAACGCGCCTAAAGTCTTCGTTTTCTTCCGTCTTTTTTACGATGTTTGTATGGTAGCTCATATATTGCGTAGGCTGACCGCTTATAGACGAGATCGGCTTCTTGGAGAAATTGAAACCAAGCATATCTGAGGTCAGAAAAATAATGATCAATAAAGAAAATACAATTCCCACGATACCACGATACTAATAATGATTTTCATTGTTTTCAGTTGCATATGTTTTTTCAAAGGATTCGTAGCACAAAGGCCCTGCCAACGCAGGGCCTTTCCTGCCACTAGTTACAAACTACTTCTTTGAAACAGTGTGGGGGTTACGCAATGCGTTTTCGGAGCACCATAACCGAAACGAACATGAACATACCGACTGCAAAGAGCGGCAATGCAAGTCCGTTATCTGTTCCGGCATAACCCGTGTTTGGTAACATCGGAGTAGCAGCGACAACGACCGTCGCGAGCGCAATGTCTCTTGCCGTCAAGCCATTGGCATCACCCTCGGCAATGACCGTATTGGTCGTGGTCTCTGTCATCATCATACTGCACGTGTAGACCCAGGTCTCGGTGGGATCAAGCTTTGAATCGCCATTCGTATCACCGTAGACAAATCTCACCGCGTTGCACTTGTCATCAGTAAGGCGAACATTGCTGAGTGCAACTGTTCCCGGATTCGTCACTGTTTTGGTATACGCAACGATCCCTCCTCCCGCGCGAAGTGCGAGCGGACTCGGAACCTTTGTCACATGGATCAATGGGGGCACGACGGGCAAACCGACGACGACTGTCGCACGTGCGATGTCGACCGCGGAGATACCGTTAGCCCATCCGGTCGCGGTAACAATGTTCGTGTGAGTTTCCGAGATCACACTGGAACACGTATGGACCCACGTTTCATTCAGGTCAAGCTTACTATCGTTGTTGGTGTCACCTGAAACTAGCACGATAGGACTACAGGTATCGCCGACCATCGTGATATTCTCGACGGGCACAATTCCGATATTACGAAGTGTGTAGGTGTACGTGACCAAGCCTGGGCCACCGGGTAACGACAAGGGGCTCGCGACCTTGATAACGTCCATAAGCGGCGGAACGAGCGGGACGATAGGTGCGGCGATGTCGTTATTCGTGATGATACAGAACTTATTATCACCAGGATTAAGACTTACGCCTCCTTGAAGGTCACAATCGCCTGAGAACGTACGCGTGTATTTGGTAAGGTCGACTGTTTCAGTGACCTTGTACGCAAGCGCAGGCGCAGGGAATGTGTTGGTCACCCCGGAGAGGACCGACGCACCGTTAACGAACAACGGGAAATCGGAGATCTTCTTGGTTCCTCCGCCGTCATTCACGACATGCTTCACGACCGTGATCGTTGCAGGCTGCTTGGAGGACACCGGCACTACAGCACCGGTAGCACATCCGGAAATATTGGTCACACCGCCCGTCGACAAGGTTCCAGTGAGCGCCATCATGCGACCGACAACCGTTGCACCGGTCAAGAGAGACACATTGCTATTTGCAATAAGCGTCCCCACAAACTGTGTGCCTGGAGATCCTTGTATCGTAGCGTCTCGATCGATCTGCCAATAGACGTTGCAGGCATTGACGCCGGCACCCAAAACAACCGTAGCGGCGTTAGTGAATGTAAGGTCGTTATTGATCTGGAAGATCCAAACATCCGTAGGGCTTCCGTTCAAGGTAAGCGTCGTATTGATCGTTGCGTCGCCGGAGCGAATATATAGGCCCGGGGCCGGAGTCATGTCCGGAGGAGAAGCAGGGTCCCACGTCGTTCCAAGAGGTTGATTCGTAGGATTCATACTTGTCCATGCAGCCGTCGCATCGGTCTTTGCAGTTCCCGACAGTCCGCCTGTCCCAAAATAGCTTGAACCCCCAACTGTCCAAGGACCGCTGGCTGAAAGACCCGGGTTGACACCGAGGTCACCGGAGACCGTGGCTCCGGAACCGTCGGCAGTCATTGCCGAACCACCGAAGACAGAGAAACTTGCCGCCGTACCGAGGTTCGGTGCGACCGCAACCGTCGCGAACGCAACACTGGGACCGGTAAAACCGAGAGCCAAGGAGGCAACGAAGGCTGTTGTTATCGAAACTTTATTAAAAATTTTCATCTTATTTATTGCTAATCTTTTAAGACCATTAATTACTATATTTTACAAGCATCTACAAAGAGGCACAAGGCTGATGTGCACAGCAGTGATAGCTGCTATAAAAAACGGAAACCTTTTATAGTTCCCGTTTTTAATGTGAGCTATTGATAATGTGCACTAATATAGGCACGAGTTATCGGTCCAAAATTCCCCAAAGGCGGAGTGATTCCTGCCTGAGCTTGGAATTCTGCAAGTGCTGCGCGGGTAAGGGAGCCAAAATACGTCGTTGCACCATTTTTTCCAAGTGCTTGTGCCGCCGGACCCTTTCCTTCTGAGATCAGGAATTGCTGAAGTGCGGTGACACTGGTCCCCCTACTCCCTTCATTGAGACTTATCGCAATCGCGCGCACTTGCTGTCCAAAAGCCGAAGCTGAGGCCCCCTGCTGTGCAGCCTGCGCCGCCTTGAGTGTTCGCAAGGTTGCCTGCAGTTCGACAAGTCGAGCCTGTAAGGCAATCAGATTTGCACTCGGTGCGACCGACGTAGTCGACGTCTGTGCTTGTGTCGATACTGTTTGTCCGGCACTCGAAGAAGTGACGGTCGGTGTCGATACAGGCGTCACTACGGGTGTCGGCGTCACGACCGGAGCGACAATCGCTGCGGAAGTTGGCATGACAACGGTGTTTGCATCAAGCGTGACTGCCGACTGTGCCAATGCGCGGCCGTTCAATTGGGCGCCGGTATTGAGTACGATTGCCGTCTGATCCAAGATATTACCGTTCATGACCGCGGTTGTATTGATGGTCGTCTGTCCGGCAACAACCCAGAAAATATTATTTGCCTGCGCACCTCCGGCGAGGATGATCTTCGCACCGGAGCTGATGTCGAGGTTCTGTGCGACCTGAAAGATCCAGATACCGTTTGCCGAACCCGAAAGCGTCACATCGGTGGGAATCGTCAGCCCAGTACCCCATTTATAGACGCCGGCAGGAAGGGTAAGTCCGCCAATGTTTCCCGCGCCAAGTTCAGTAACCGTAGGCGCACGCCCCGCGGCGTCAGTATATGCGTTTTGCATGTCGAGTATCGCGGTGGTGAGATTTGCAGGAGTTGGGTCCGCATAGCTCGGTGCATATACTTTTCCGGTCACTAATGCTGATGTAGAAAACGCACTCGCTGCAGGAAGCGTTAAATCGAATCCGGTAATATACGTCGCAGCCGCCGGACTAACACCAATGTCACCGACAACGGCGGTAGTCCCCGTTGTTGAGATCCCTGTTTTTGCAAGGATCACGAAATTGCCTGCTGATCCGAGATTTACCGTTCCACCCTCGACCGCTAATGCGATCTGCCCGGTAAGACCGAGCGCTGCAGAGACAAGCAGCGTCGCAAACATTGAATACTTATTGAATTTCTTCATAGCTATTATTTATTTATTGATAACTTGTTAATTTAACTTACTGACCCCTTAGGGTGCGGGTCACGTGATATATACGCGATGCGTGTAATGATCCACGGATCAAATTCAACGATGATAACAAGCATGGTCGACAGCCATCCTTGCACTTCGATAATAGTAACATACTTATTCTCCAATAAGTTAATGCTATGCTTTAAAGCTACTATACTTTATTTATATCATTCCCCAGCCTATCAAACGAACAGATTTTAAGGCCTCCACGATGATCAGGTCATTGATTATTACAAATAAATGTTTATGCTGTCCGGCGATCTCCCCAACATTCGCGTTGCAGGCATCCGTATAAACAATGGAGCCTCGCGCACCTTGCGCAATATCATTCATATGTGACAAATATATTGACAGGGTCGTCGCGATTGGTGATGACGATGGGTGCATGGTCCGACATCATTCCGCTCAACAAAATAACCGCCTAAAGCGGTATTTTGTACGAGCGGAGATGAGAGGATATTCGGTCACAGGTTACTAAGCCTTTTAGCGCAAAGCCTACTAAAAGTCTAAGTATCTTCGACCCCGACTCGGCGACAATACTTTTCAAAACTAAAGTATCGTAAACCGCCTCCGTCTTTCGAATCCTCTCATCTCTCGCAGTGATAAATTAAAAAAGACCTTACGGTCTTTTTTAAACCACCTGCGGAGATGAGAGGATTCGAACCTCTGGTGGGGTTACCCCCACGGCAGTTTTCGAAACTGCTGCCTTCAACCGCTCAGCCACATCTCCAATGTGTCCTAGATTCGAGCGATTGGCAAAATCTACCATATCTATCTAGATTTTTCCAGACATTGTGCTAGTATGTGACGCATCGGCCTCATCGTCTAACGGTTAGGACAGCACCCTTTCACGGTGTAGATCCGGGTTCGATTCCCGGTGAGGTCACTAGTACAAATATGAGCACTCGTCGAGAGTGCCTTTTTGTCTGTGACCCCAAGTGAGTAAGCTACTTTGCTCACGTCAGATAATCGAAGCCTTTTCCATTATTTGTGAAGGATTCCTATCCTGAATAAATTGGAAAACGGGTACTGCTCCTATAGGGAGAGATTCTCTGTTGATTCTAGTGAAAAGTTTTTGAAATTCTCTGCACCACAAAATTTGCTAAATAACGTACTAACTTAAATTCTAACCTGAATTGCAACAAGGAATTATTGGCGCGCTGTCAATAAAACAACATACCCGTCGGG
>Ga0155135_109_pt1 | contig 15252 bp, 3 predicted proteins | sample RifCSPhighO2_01_FD_106103 | JGI IMG/M metagenome (GOLD analysis project Ga0155135, IMG submission 106103) | Candidatus Lloydbacteria bacterium RIFCSPHIGHO2_01_FULL_49_22
CCACCCGTAGGTGTATGGGCCGTGTCGCAGTCCCATCGGTGGGGGTCAGGCTCTCACCTCCCCTAAACGTCATAGCCTTGGTGGTCTATTACACCGCCAACTAGCTGATATTCCGCAGGCCGACCAAAAAGCGATAAATCTTTACCCTTTCGGGACTATCAAGTATTAGTCCATCTTTCGATGGGTTATTCCTGACTTCTCGGTTCGTTCCTACGTGTTACTACCTCGTTTGCCGGTGACACTCCACACAATCGACGATCATGTATTGATCGCATTCTGTGTGGAGTGCCCCCTCGACTTGCATGCCTTATCCACGCCGCCAGCGTTCATCCTGAGCTAGGATCAAACTCTTAAAGAAAAGTGAAACGAGACAAAAGAAAACACTGTATCTTTCGCTGTTTCATTTCTGAAAACTTGCATAACTTGATTATTTCACTCGTATAAATTTCGTCTTGTCTTAAAATTTACACAAGTATGTAACACACTATATAGTTTTAAATTTCATCTGAGGCCCTTCTAGGCGTCAGACCAAATTAAAAACGGCTTCTCAAAGACCGTACCGTTCCCCCCGTGAATCACCTTGATATTCTTGATATTTCAGCTCATCTAAGGAACGTACTGGCCATTATACATGCCGACTTTCTTCGGTCAAGGGGAAATTGGTGGCTCAACCACATAGCGAGATATGTGGATAGCTATGGATATTCCCACTTATGTGTATAAACTGTGGACGAAAGAGCTTTATTCTAGAAATTGGAACGAGAATATCGATAAATAAACAACCCCGGAGCAATGCTCGGGGGGTTGTTTCATTCTTGAGAGGATAATATTAAAAAAACGTTTATTCTCCGCGCGCAGCAATGAGTCGAGTGATGGCGATCTGGAGAGCCTGCTCGGTGATACCCTGATTCTGGAGATCGCGGAGGGTCCCAATGGTCTCATTTATCTCCTCACGCGTCGCCTCACCCTGCTCAGCCCTCTTCAGCACTTCCACCGCCGATGAGATATTTACACTACTCTCGGGAAACTGAAATTCTGCAGTTGGTGATTCCATAGACATGATTTTTTGTTTAATCTATTACTACTCTATTATACTCTTAATATAACGAAAAGTCAAATTCTTTCGCATGAACAAAAACGCCCACAGGGGCGTTTTTGTTAGATAAAACAACTACTTTTTCTTCGAATGTTTTGCCTCCTTTTTACGCTGCCATTCTTCGACGGCAACTAGAAGCGGTGAAGCGACGAAGATCGATGAATAGGTACCGGCAATGACGCCGATAGCAAGGATCAGTGCAAAATTCTTCGTTGTCTCTCCCCCAACGAAATAGAGAGCAAGAATAACGAGGAGCACCGTCATCGACGTATTGATAGAGCGGGCGAACGTCTGCTCGATCGAATGACCAACGGTTACGCTGAATTCCTTCCATGTGCGCAGCTTAAGATTCTCACGCGTGCGGTCGAACACAACGATCGTGTCATGCACGGAGAAGCCGAGAATGGTCAAGATCGCGGTGACGAACAGCACATCAATCTGCACATCGATGTAATAGTGGCCAAGTGCAACGTAAATACCCGTCGGGATCAGTACGTCGTGCACGAGCGCAACGATAGCGACAATTCCGTATGTCCATGATGAGATAGGGTGGGATACGCCGCGAAATGCGAATGCGATGTACAGAACGATAGCGAGAATGACGCAAAGGATCGCCCAGCCGGCCTTAGTACGCAACTCATTTCCGACCGTCGGACCGATCGAGTTGAAGCGACGTTCTTCGATCGTTGTTCCGCCATTATCCGAAACGACAGACATCAACTGTTGACGCTCCGGCTCACTCAGATCTTTTGTGCGCACCAGGAAACCATCTGCTCCAGTTTCCTGCACTTGCGTGCCGACCCAATTAAGCGTTGCGAGCTTCTCTTTCAATGCCCCTGCATCCGGTCTGCCGTTGGGGTATCCGACTTCAAGCAACGACCCTCCCGTGAACTCGATCCCGAAATTCCAAGGATGGAAGAACGCGATGGAGAAAAGCGACGAAAGCACGAGCAAGATCGAGAGAGAGAAAAAGAAATACTTGTGTTTAATGATAAACATATGTTTTTACTTAAGGCCATTGCCGAATAAGAACTTCACGACCTTTCCGTTACCACGCGTTCCAAGAGCGAGCAGGAAGGTGCGCGTCACCGTGATCGCAGAGAAGAGTGAGACGACGACTCCAATACCCAGCGTCAGTGCGAATCCCTTGACCAGAGACGTTCCGAACCAGAAGAGAATGATCGCAGAGATCATCGAGGAAATGTTCGAGTCACGGATCGAAAGCCACGCGCGGGCAAATCCGTCGTGCATCGCATCGCTGATGTCTTTCCCCTTCTTGAGCTCTTCTTTCATGCGCTCAAAGATGAGGATGTTCGCATCCACCGCCATGCCGATGGAAAGAATGAATCCTGCGATACCCGCGGCAGTGAGTGTAACGGGAATGAGCTTGAATATCATGAGCATGATCGCGATATAGATCGAGAGTGCAACTGTTGCGACCAGTCCCGGAACACGGTACCAGAACAAAAGAAAGATCGCGACGATGATGATGCCGAAGAGTCCCGCTTTCACGCCGGAATGGAGCGCGCTCGCACCGAGAGTCGCGCCAACGGTCTGTGTGGAGAGCAGACTAATGGGCACAGGGAGAGCACCGGAATTGAGTCGCCCAACAAGCTCACGAGCATCGGTGATCTTGAAGTTGCCCGATATCTCGGCGTTGCCGTCGAGGATAGCCTCGCGAACGACCGGAGTGGAGATAGGCGCGCCATCAAGATAGATAGCGACCGTTTTTCCGACATTCTCTTTTGTGAGTTGCGCGAACATTTGTCTTCCCTCTTCGGTGAAGGTCAAAAGGACCTTCGGTTCATTCGTGCGAGAATCAAAAATGAGCGACGCTTTTTGAAGCTTCGAACCGTTCAGCAATGTATTCACGTAGTTGGGATCCTGCTGAAGCAATGGGTCGCTTGCAATGATGGACTGCTTTAGCTCCTCGGTAAGCTCGGGGGATTTCAGCAACTCCTGTGCTTTTGTGTATGCTGCCTGAATTGCTGTCTTTTCCTCACCATCGGGACGCTCGACCTTGAATTCAAGCAAAGGAGTCTGCCCGATAAGTTCGACCGCTTTCTTGATGTCGGTCACGCCCGGAAGCTCAACGATGAGACGCTGCGCAGGTGTACCCGAAAGCGAATTTGCAACCTCGGTCTGGATGACCGGCTCGGATACGCCAAAGAGATTGACTCGGCGTTCGATGACGTCACGGAGCGCATCCATTGTCTGTCGCACTTCCTCCACGGCGACCTTCGAGGTGTCCGCTTGATAGACAAGTTGCGTACCCCCCTGGATGTCGAGTCCGTACTTGAACGGGAACTTTGCGAATGCATTATCGGGCTGATATTGACCAATATAAATAAAATAGCCGACGCCGAAACCTGCCAAGAGCAGCATGAGGGCGATGAATCGTTTTCTCCACATAATATGGGGATTATAAGCACAATCAAACCGAAGAGCAAGCGCGCTCAACACGAACGCGCAATGAGCGCAATGTTCATTCGTCACCATGTGACCGCCGTTAAATGGTGCTTTTTTGCGCCACACCACAGGAGTACTTCCATTTTATAAACCAAATTAGGTCGCTCGCTCGGAGACGAGGGTGCAGACGCACTCATCTCACTCACTCGTATGGCGAATAGGGGTACTCTATATATAAGTAAAGCTCATGGGGGCATGAGCTTTGCCGCGACATTATTCAACTAAAAAGGTCAAGGGACTAAGACTTTCATTTCCCTATCACTCTTCATAAAAAGATGGCAAGAGTGAAATTTGAAGAGTGAACAATACCAAACCAACCACTGTTCGGAACCACGTGGGAAATCTTGCGCTACTGAATTAGAAGTGTGGAGTCAGGGGGGACGACAGTATCCTGGGTTATGATTGGTTCAGCGGACAATTGGTCAGTCGTTATTTTTTTGGACAATACCGAGTCAGTTAACGGAATGATCGGCGTATCATTCGTGGTATCGGCAACCGTTGTAGTCTCCGTTGAGGTATCATCCGGAGGGAAATCTATGGTATCTGATACGGTGGGAGCACTCCCCTCGTTCGAACTACCTGACGGAGTACCCGCATTCACGGCACCGCACTCACCAAAAATACTCGTGAGAACGCCGGCAAGCACTTTCACACAATAAGGATTTCCGTCAGTCTCATCGTAGAGAGTAACACCGATACGATTGGTGGGCGTTCCCACTTGAAACTTCTCAGTCGCCGTGATCGTTTTCGCCGAAACACTCTCAACGACCAACGCGCCGTTCTCGTCAAGTGACCACTTCCCCAAGGACGACATCATTGCTTTCACATTTATGAGCGACTGTCCTCCAAAATTCATTGGACGATTTGCCAGATAACGGACATCGAAGTTCTCGGGGTCAAGATCGAAGAGTGAAACAACCTCCCCTGATGCGCCCCCCGTAAGGTCGATGGTTGAACCCACGATATGCGCACTCAAATCCTGATACTTGAGATTGACGAAGGTAAGTACCATACCCGTGGCCATTGTATCCATCTCTCCTTCAACTCCACTGAAATCATCGAGGGCGATACCTACCGTCACCGACGATGTCGCTATTGCCTTTGCACCGACACCGGGGATGCGTGAAAGCGTAATGCGGTCTCCCTGCATGATTGGGCCATTTTCAAGATTCACTTTCACGGGGACACGACCGGAGAGCGCGATGGGGTATTGCCCCGGCAACAGCGCATCTTCCTCACTCATACCGAGTACAATACCCGGTTTTGTCGAGACGACTCCGAGAATGCGCGATGAGGATGCGGTCTTGGAACCTTTCGCGATACTTGTACTCCCCATCGTCATCACGATGTCCCCCGCCTCAAGCGAAGTGGTCGCCACGTAATTTTCAGCGAGATCGGATGCGCCCGTCGTATGCTGGAGGGCAGACACGCGACCCTTCATACTTGCGACACAGGTGCCATCGTTGTCAACGCAGATACCACCATTGCCAATCTGCAATCCCGCCATCGTAGAAGATGCACTCCCCACGCCGATAGTCGTCGTGCCAGTAAAATACGCGGTGCCACTCACTGAGAAGGTCGCCTGAGTGGGGCTGGAGGTTCCGATTCCAACATTACCGTTCGCATTGATACGGAATATACTCGAGGTTGCAGAGAGCACAGACGTGGTTGTTGCAACATCAAAAAGCGGAGATTGTGATCCGTTCGTATTTTGAATCGAGAATTTTGCAAATGCGGAAGAAGTTCCGACGGCGATACCACCGATGGTCGGAGCAATATAAACATTACCGCCTCGTGCCGCTGTGCCACCAGCAGACCCCGGAGTGATGGTGATATCCCCACCTCGCCCTGGAGTTGCACCGCTCATACCCGCACCACCCGATCCAGCCGAAATACTCATGTCACCTCCTGCACCACTCACCCCCCCCGCAAGAGTTCCGGCACCACCGGCACCAGTGAAGAGAAGAAGGGGTCCGCCGGCACCACCATGTCCAATATTGATTCCACCGTCATCACCCGCGCCACCATCACCTCCACCGAATGACACTTGACCGCCGATTCCACCAGTTGTACCTGATCCAAGTCCTTGTCCTCCCGCTCCTCCGATAACGGAGTTTGCCCCTCCCTGACCTCCGTTGCCACTACCAGCATACCCCGCGCCACCGATTACATATATGCCATCTACGCCCTTGGGATTTGATACAGCACCTGTCATTCCTGCGACCCTGAGAGCGGCAAAATTCCCAAGGATGGTTGAAGACATTTGCCCGACATCAAGATTTCCAGATATTGTACTTGTCGCCGTCGTTGATGTCGCCATGAAATATTCACCGACGATCTCCCCGACGACGGAGAGCTTCGCATACGGAGAAGACGTGCCGATGCCGACGTTGCCGCCATTTGCGACGGTGAACATTTCACCGAGTGCATTATTTAGAGACATAAGCTTCCCGGTGCCCATTTGAGTAGTGGAGGCGAGTGCGACGGAAGAGGAGGCGAAGATGGAAAGTGGGGAGTATGCGACTTGTCCGAGTTGCTTGGTGTCGAGAGTTAAGCGGTCCCATTGAGTGTACTTAGTGTTCGTACCAAGATCTTGGATGGCACTTGCTCCGGTGCCGGAGTAATAGTTACTGGTGAGAACATTGTTGGCTGAAGCAGATGAGGTAATGTTGATAGCATAACCTGTACCAGCGGTGTCTACGATCTGATTAGAGGAAATGATATTATTATTTGCAGATGAAACAAGGATACTCTGATTTGCACCGCTTCCCCCATTATCATAGAACAAATTACCCGTGATAGTGTTGTTGTCGGACGAAGTAACGACTCCGAGTCCCTCAGTGCCGTTGCTGTTAAGCGTGTTACCAGTCACGCTATTTCTTGCTGAAATAAAGAGATAAATACCAGCGATAGTGTTGCTATTTGCCGAATTACTCGTCATTGTATTATTTGCTCCGGCAATGAGACTGATGCCAACATTCACGTTGCCATTTGTGATGTTTCCAGTCACGCTGTTATAACTTGATGAGTTGAGTGTAATACCGCCGCTGCCGCCAGCATTGTTGTTGGCGATGTTCCCCATCAATGTATTGTAATTTGAGGAGACCTGAAGGAATATACCGTCGTTGTCATTGCTATTCGATGTGTTACCCGTAAGCATATTTCCAACAGAGGTAGATAGTGACATACCATACCGATTCGTCCCACTCACGATGACATTCCTAATTGTGGATGTTGAAACACCAATAAATTTAATACCATCCTGACTCCCCGAGTTATTTCCCTTGTTCCCATCGATGAAGAGGTCGGCGATAGTGATGTACGAAAGGGTGTTTGCGGCGATGGCGTTGGCGGTTGCGTTTGTACTCGATGCAATATGAATCACTGTTGATTGTCCCGCACCAATGAGTGAGGTACTCGTCGCCATTTGAATCTTGTCCCCTGCTCCGGTAGAGAGGTAGTAATCTCCTTCCATGAGGTAGACCTTGCCGCCGCGACCACCTGCGTATGCAGCTTGGAGTGCGGTGTTGATGGCGGTTTCTGCACCTGCGCCGTCTGCGACATAATCTGCGTACGCTTTGTTCGTGGAGTTTTGTGCTGCGACGGTATAGGTTGCACCGTCACCATCGGGAGATGCTGCTCCCCCTCCGACACACGTGCCGTTCACTGCGAAGCAGCCGGCGGAGATATTGAAGCCTCCATTTGAAGTGCTGGTACCGGTACCGTTAATGGCGAGATTGCCGCCGAATGTGGAGGTTGCGGTCGTGGTTCCAGTGAAGAAGGCGCCAACAATCTGCCCGACGACGGAGAGTTTTGCGTATGGAGAGGTGGTGCCGATGCCGATGTTACCACTCGAGAGTGTTGTGCCCACGCCATCGAGTCCAGTTCCGAAGAGGAGGTTACCGATGTTGAGTGATCGGGTTGCAGTTGAGGAAGTCGCGTCGATGTCGTATCCGAGAATGATATTGTTAGAGCCACTCAAAAGCGCATCGCCAGAGTTATATCCCAAAAGTATGTTATTACTTGCAGTTTGGATATTCGCTCCAGCGTTATATCCTAAAATTGTATTATTACTATATGAATTACCTGCGTTACCGGCGGCATTATAGCCAACAATAGTATTTGCTGATCCTGAATAATTATAAGAACCTGCGTAATCGCCGATACCGACGTTATAGTTTCCGGTTCTATTTTCTTTTCCTGCAGAATAACCGAAGAATGAGTTAAAGGCCCCCGTGGTGTTCAGTTTGCCGGCGTAACTCCCTACAAATGAATTACCACTACCGGTTGAAGTATTTTGTCCCGCACTTCGACCTACAAAGGTGTTTGCATTCGCTGAGGTATTAGAATAACCAGCAAGGTAGCCCATAAATGCGTTATCGAGGCCAACGGTATTTACGGAGCCAGCACCTAACCCAAGCATAGTATTTGCGAGACCTATTCCGCCAGATCGAAGTTCCAATCCTGCAGTACCATCAGAATTACGAAGAATTTGTGTAGCTGCTGATATCGTTATTTCTTTGAGCGAAACGTTATCAATTGTCCCTACCCACACCCCAAATACTGGTGTGAATTTTAGCGCACCATTTCCTGTTGCACGAATAATTTGTACCTGATTGGTAAGTGTACCGACATTCAGACCAACATCAACACCATCAACACCTCCTACGGCAGGCACAAATGAGCTCGCTGTAGTTGCATTAATGGTGAACGTAAGCATATATATTTTTCCGGCGCTAGGTGCTATTGAAAGCGCAGTGTTGGAAAGCGTAACTGGCGTTGAATTGCCTGTAGTATGAGTAACGACTCCCGAACCAACGGTCCAATTAGTTCCTGTCCAATTACCTGTATCAGAAGAAAAGTCGCGGTCTGACACACTTGTTATCAGCTCGGGGCCAATAATTGATTCCGTATTTATCCCGACGATATCAAGTCGCGCCGTGGGACTCGATGTGCTAATTCCCACATTGCCATTCGCGAGCACGGTGAAAATGGATGATGTTGCCGAGCCGTTCGCATTCGTTGAGGATGCGACATCGAAAAGAACAGATTGATTTCCGTATACTCCTTGGACAGAGAGTTTGGCCCATGGAGAGGTGGTGCCGATCGCCAGTGCCTTATTCGTATTATCGAAAGAGAATTGGGTATTGTCTCCATCAAATGCGGTACCATTGGCAAATTGAACCGCGCCGTTTCCGCCCACGGCAGTTGTTGCTGCTCCCCCTCCGACACACGTGCCGTTCACTGCGAAGCAGCCGGCGGAGAGTGCAATGCCTCCGGCGAATGTACTTGTTGCACTTCCAATGACTGCCAGATTGGTGGTGGTTGCGGTATTTGAAACAATGAAGTTGGAGGTGGAGGCGACTCCGTTGTTGAAGATGGAGAAGAGTGAGGTTGAGGCGGAGTTCACTGCTTCAAACGCACGAGAGGTGTCGAGAGTATCCCCTCCCCAGACGGTGAGCTTGGCATAGGGAGATGAGGTGCCGACACCGAGCTTGCCGATCAAAGGTTGAGTGGTGAGGGTTGTTCCGGTGGTGGTCGCAGGAAGGTTGGCAAAGAGGAAGTTGCCGATATTCATCATGTTGCTTGAGGATACGGCGGGGAATTTGATGTTGTAGCCCATGCCGATGTTGTTGTATCCCGTGGTGATGGCGGTGCCCCCGATGTTTGCATCGTGTCCGAGGAAGATGTTGTCGTAGCCGGTGGTGACATTGAATCCTGCTTGATAGCCGAGGGCGGTGTTGAATGAGCCGGTGGTATTGGAGTAGAGGGCGGTATTTCCCAGTGCGTTGTTCTCTGAGCCGGTATCGTTGGAGTAGAGGGCGGTATATCCCAGTGCGTTGTTGTCGTAGCCAGTGGTGTTGGAGATGAGGGACTGATAACCCAATGCGTTGTTCCATTCGCCGGTGGTGTTGTTGAAGAGGGCGGATTGGCCTAATGCATTATTATTTGTGCCGGTGGTGTTGTAGAAGAGAGACTGATACCCCAATGCGTTATTGTTTGAGCCGGTGGTGTTGTGGTTGAGAGACTGAAAACCCAATGTGTTGTTCCATCCGCCCGTGGTATTGGAGGTGAGAGACTGATAACCCAATGCGTTGTTTCCTGAGCCGGTGGTGTTGAAGAGGAGAGCTTGGTAGCCATTAGCATTGTTGTATGAGCCGGTGGTGTTTTTATAGAGTGCTTGATACCCTGCCGCAAAGTTATGATCCCCCGTCATCGGCACACTTGATGAGCCGTAGAGGGCTTGGTAGCCGAGGGCGATGTTGTCGGTGGCGCCGGTGGTGTAGTACGACATGCCCTCGGAGCCGATAACGACATTGCGGAGTGCGCCAAGGGTATTGGTGGTTGTGCCACCGCCATTGATGAAGATACTGGCATTCGTGTTGGCACCCATACCAAGTGCACCGGAAGCGAGCACACGGAAGAGGGATGATGTCGCCGAGCCGTTCGCATTTGTCGTCGTCGCAATATCGAAGAGCGCGGTCGTTGAACCATACGTATTCATGATGGAGAGTTTTGCCCAAGGAGAAGTGGTGCCGGTGACGATATCGGTGGCGAATTCATTCACACCACCAAGTACCATTGCGTTTGAGCGGGTGATCTGTGCTTGGGCGCCGATGGCAATGGCGTTTGAGAGGGTGGCGAGGGAGACGGGACGACCTGCGAGTTGAGCACCTTGGGATTCAACGCGGTAGCCGGCGTTCATTCCCATGAAGAGGTTGTATGAACCGGTGGTGTTCGCGCGACCGGCATTTGCTCCGACGGCAGTGGAAGATGCACCGGTAGAATTAAGACGGAGGGCGTTACTTCCCAGCCCGCTGTTATCAGTACCGGTGGTATTGGTACGTATAGCATTCTGCCCCAATGCAGTGTTGTAAGAGCCGGTAGTGTTGGAGTAGAGGGTGTATGCTCCCAAGGAATTATTTTCGACGCCAGTGGTATTGGAGTAGAGAGCAGATTGTCCCAATGTGTTGTTGTTGTAGCCGGTGGTATTGGAGTAGAGGGCGGTATGTCCCAATGCGTTATTGTCGTAGCCGGTGGTGTTGGAGTTGAGGGTGTATGCTCCCAATGCATTATTGTGGTAGCCGATGGTGTTGGAGTAGAGGGCGTAATATCCTAATGCATTATTATTTGTCCCACCCGTGTTTGAGGTGAGGGCGTATGCCCCCAATGCGTTGTTCTGGGAGCCGGTGGTGTTGGAGTAGAGGGCAGATTGTCCCAATGCGTTGTTTAACGAGCCGATGGTGTTGGAGTAGAGGGCTTGATTCCCTGCTGCGAAGTTATTATCCCCCGTCATCGGCACACTTGATGAGCCGTAGAGGGCTTGGTAGCCGAGGGCGATGTTGTCGGTGGCGCCGGTGGTGTAGTACGACATGCCTTCCGAGCCGATGACGAGATTGCGAAGTGCTCCGAGGGTGTCGGTGGTTGTACCTCCACCATTGATGAAGATACTGGCATTCGTGTTGGCACCCATACCGAGCACACCAGACGCGAGGACACGGAAGAGAGATGAGGTTGCCGAGCCGTTTGCGTTCGTCGTCGTCGCAATATCGAAGAGTAGGGTGGTGGAGCCGTACGTTCCCTGAACGGAGAGCTTGGCCCATGGAGAAGTAGTGCCGATCGCCAGTGCCTTTTTCGTATTATCGAAAGAGAATTGAGTATTGTCTCCATCAAATGCAGTACCATTGGCAAATTGAACTGCGCCGGTTCCACCGACTGCGGTAGTAGCTGCTCCCCCACCGACACACGTGCCATTCACTGCGAAACAGCCTGCGGAGATATTGAACCCTCCGTTTGAGGTGCTGGTACCCGTGCCATTAATCGCGAGATTTCCTCCGAAGGTGGACGTTGCGGTGGTTGTGCCTGTGAAGAATGCGCCGACAATTTCGCCTACGACGGAGAGTTTTGCGTATGGAGAGGACGTGCCAATGCCGACGTTGCCATTGTTTGCGACAGTGAACATTTCACCAACGGAGTTGTTGAGGGATAAGATCTTGCCGCTCCCCATTTGAGTAGTTGAAGCGAGAGCGACGGAGGAGGAGGCGAAGATGGAAAGTGGAGAGTATGCGACTTGGTCCGGAGTGTTCAGTGTGAGTCTATCCCACTCTGTATATCTCGTAGTTGCGCTTGCATCAGAAACATAGATGGTAGTATCGGAGTTCGTGTATGAATTTGAGGCAACGTAATTACGCGCGCTAGATGAATCGAATTTAATGAGCGGGTCAGTGGAGGTCGCCCGGATATTATTCGAGGAAATCGTATTATCGTTCGAGAAAGAGATATCAATGGAGGGATACACGCCGAACATGCCATTCCCATACAATGCATTCCCCGTAATCGTAATATTACTTGCGAACAGCAGGGCAATCCCTGACTGAAGATTATTCATGATGGTATTTCCGACAACGGTACTGTACGAAGAGCCAACATTGATGCCGATACCGTTACCGGTTGCCACATTCCCCGAAATAGTCAGACCTGTTCCACTGGAAGCGACGATGCCGGCACCTGGATTACTGCTCACCGTGTTCCCTGTAATGGTATTATTGGAAGCACTCGTGAGATAGATACCGTAGGTACCATTGCTGCTCACGGTGTTCCCTGTAATAACATTCTCATTTGAAGCACTCAGGTAAATACCGCGACCACCATTGCTGTTCGCGATATTTCCGTTCATGATATTTTTATGAGAAGCAGTGAGATTAATACCGTATGAGGTATTGCTCGTGAGAATATTTCCGCTAATGACATTGTTCTGAGATGAAGCGAGGGAGATACCATACTGTCGCGTTCCTGTTGCAGTAATATTTTTGATCGACGAGGAGGCTACGGAAGTGAACTGAATGCCGATTTGAGTACCCGAGTTCTGTGCGCCATTTCCATCTATGAAGAGATCAGCAATAGTAACACCAGTGAGCGAATTTGCAGCGATGGCATTCGCTGTTGCATTCGTCGATGACGCGATATGAATGACGGTGGATTGGCCCGCACCAATGAGGGATGTGCTCGTCGCCATCTGGATCTTGTCCCCTGCTCCGGTTGAGAGAATGTAGTCACCCTCGAGGAGGTACACTTTGCCACCACGACCACCTGCGTATGCGGCTTGGAGGGCGGCGTTGATGGCAGTTTCTGCGGAGGTACTATTTGCGATGTAGTCTGCGTACGCTTTGTTCGTACTGTTTTGTGCGGCGACGACGTAGGTACTCTCCTTTCCTCCTCCGACGCAGGTGCCTGCGGGGTTGCGGAAGCAGCCGGCGGAGAGTGCGATGCCTCCGGCAAATGTACTTGTTGCATCTCCGGTAACTGCGAGGTTGGTGGTGGTTGCAGTGCTTGAGACGATAAAGTTTGAAGTTGAGGCGACTCCGTTGTTGAAGATAGAGAAGAGTGAGGTTGAGGCGGAGTTCACTGCTTCAAATGCGCGGGAGGTTGCAAGGGTATCTCCTCCCCAGACCGTGAGCTTGGCATAGGGGGATGAGGTACCGACACCGAGCTTGCCGGTTAAGGGTTGGGTGGTGAGAGAGGTGTTCGTCGTGGTGGCGGGAAGGTTGGCAAAGAGGAAGTTGCCGATATTCATCATATTCCTTGAGGATACGGCGGGGAATTTGATGTTGTAGCCCATACCGATGTTGTTGTATCCCGTGGTGATGGCGGTGCCTCCGATGTTTTCATCGTGTCCGAGGAAGATATTGTCGTAGCCGGTAGTGATATTTCTTCCAGATCGATTGCCGAGGGCGATGTTGAAGGAGCCGGTGGTGTTGCCGTAGAGGGCAACGGAACCTAATGCGTTGTTGTTGGAGCCAGTGGTGTTGGAGATGAGGGACTGATAACCCAATGCGTCGTTGAAGCTGCCGGTGGTGTTGGAGTAAAGGGCTTCATTACCCAATGCGTTATTATTAGAGCCAGTGGTGTTGGAGTAGAGGGCTTGGTAACCGTTAGCACTGTTGTATGTGCCAGTGGTGTTGAAGAAGAGGGATCGGTACCCCGATGCACTGTTCTGTGTGCCGGTGGTGTTGGAGTAAAGGGCTCGGTAACCGTTTGCGTTGTTGTATGAGCCGGTGGTGTTGGAGAAGAGCGCTTGATTCCCTGCAGCGAAGTTGTAGTCCCCCGTCATTGGCACACTTGATGAACCATAGAGGGCTTGGTAACCAAGGGCGATGTTATCGGTGGCGGCAGTGATGTAGTAGGACATGCCTTCCGCGCCGATGGCGATATTGCGAAGTGCTCCTAGAGTGTTGGTGGTCGTACCACCGCCGTTGATGAAGATACTCGCGTCCGTTGTCGCACCCATACCAAGTGCACCGGAAGCAAGGACACGGAAGAGGGACGATGTCGCCGAACCGCTTGCGTTCGTTGAAGTAGCGATATCGAACAGTGTTGAAGTATTACCGTACATTCCCTGAACGGAGAGCTTCGCCCATGGTGATGAGGTGCCGATCGCCAGTGACTTATTCGTATTGTCGAAAGAGAATTGGGTGTTGTCCCCTGCAAATGCGGTACCATTGGCGAATTGAACCGCGCCGGTTCCGCCTACGGCCCCAGTGGAGGCCGAAGTAACGCAATTGCCGGAGGAATCACGGAAACACCCTGCGGAGAGTTGGATGCCGTTTCCTGCGGTCGTGGTGGAGAAGCCTAAGCGGAGGTTGTTGGCGTACAGGTTAGAGGTGGTGGCGGAGGTTCCTGATGCGTTCGTGAAGGAGAGGTTCGTGACCGTTCCATTCGTGACGGCGCTGTTTGTTGTGGTCGCATTCGTGATCAGCACCGTCCCCAGTGTCGATGATGCGGAGTTCAGGTTTTGCAATGTCGATGATGCGAGGGAGATGAGACCGTTCGCGAAGGTGTTCAGTTGGTTCCAGGTGTTGACAGTGGTGGTGGAGACGAAGAGTCCTGCGACGGCGAGGCGGGCCAGGGTGTCGGTGAAGTACAGGTTGGTGCTGCCTTGCGTGAGGTCATCAGTGGTGGCACCGCCTGAGACGTATCCCCCGGATGCTTTGAGTATTCCCGAGAGTGTGCCGATAGCCAATTGTGTCGTCGCGAGATTGCGGAGTGTCGAGGTCGCCGAGGTTGAGGTGGCGATGAGGGTTGATGCGGTGATGGTGTTATCGAAGACACCGGAACCTGCGACAGAGAGTTTCGCATAGGGAGAAGATGTCCCGATACCGATGTTGCCGTTCCCTGTTGCGGTGAAAACGGTCGAAGCTCCTGCCGTGAGTGTGAGGACATCCCCTGCACCCTGCTGATTGAGCGTGAGGAGTGTTGCTCCCGATGAGGCGGCGATGGTGGAGGTCGCATCAGTACGGACAAAGCTTTGTGAATCGAGACCGTCTAGGGTATCGGCAACCATTGCAGCAGGGACAGCACCAAGCTGCTTGCGGGGGGTCATCTCACCGTCCCATGTTGGTGCTCCGGTACCGCCGATCTCCACACCGAGATAGAGGGTCTGATTGAAGTTCACATTCGCGAGTGAGGTGACGGACCCAAGCATTACCGAGAGCAGACCGTTTGATACCGCGATGCGTGTACCTGCGGTGTTGTGCATCTCTTCCCAGATGTTCGTGGTTGTCGCAGATGAGGGAGTGGTGTACAGGCGGAAGGCGACGTTGTATGCACCGTCGGGGATGGCGATGTTTCCGGCATCAGAAAGCTTTGCTTGGTAGTTGATCTGTTTGGGGAAGAGGGAGGAGTCGGCG
>Ga0155135_113_pt1 | contig 9234 bp, 4 predicted proteins | sample RifCSPhighO2_01_FD_106103 | JGI IMG/M metagenome (GOLD analysis project Ga0155135, IMG submission 106103) | Candidatus Lloydbacteria bacterium RIFCSPHIGHO2_01_FULL_49_22
CATTGCACAATTTTGGCGGCGACCTACTCTCCCTCCACGCCATTGTCCATTGAAGCGGATGCTCCACCGGACAGTGGTGTGAAGGTACCATCGGCGCTGAGAGGCTTAACGGCTCTGTTCGGGATGGGAAGAGGTGTTTCCCTCTCGCAAAAGCCACCAAAATTGTACAATCAGCACTTTCTCTCTGTGGGAAGAACGAGGGCAATTCGCGCACGAACGCCCGTGCATTGCCAATCCATAAAAGGAAAAAGGAGTTACATTGTCGTTTTATTAGTACTTCTCGGCTCCGCTCCTCACAGAGCTTCTACCTGAAGCCTATGTACCTAGTCATCTTCTAGGAAAACCGTCCCGTTTAACGGGGACATATTGCCTTATCTTGAGGTGGGCTTCCCGCTTAGATGCTTTCAGCGGTTATCCCGTCCAAACTTAGCTACTCGACGATGCTCCTGGCGGAACAGCCGATACACCAGAGGTTTGTTCTTTCCGGTCCTCTCGTACTAGGAAAGACTCCTCTCAAGCAACGACGCCTATGGCAGATAGAGGACCAACCTGTCTCACGACGGTTTGAACCCAGCTCGCGTACCGCTTTAATTGGCGAACAGCCAAACCCTTGGGACCTTCTCCAGCCCCAGGATGCGATGAGCCGACATCGAGGTGCCAAACCCCTCCGTCGATATGGACTCTTGGGAGGGATTAGCCTGTTATCCCCGGGGTAACTTTTATCTGATGATCTTCCACGCTCCTACGAGCGATGGTCGGTTCACTAAATTCCACTTTCGTGACTGATCGACTGATCGGTCTCTCAGTAAAGCTGGCTTCTGCTTTTGCGCTATCGGTGCGATTTCCATCCGCACCTAGCCAACCTTAGTAAACGCCTCCGTTACATTTTAGGCACTGTGTTAACCGGGTTAAGACATTCAGAGTTTATATCGCATACAAGGAACGACGTATTCCTCGACGATCTGTTTCAGCCGATCGGCTGAAACAGCAGCAATATATATCTGATATCCATCTTTTTGATTTCGAGGTCTTGCCTGAAGGTTGAATTTTTTATCCAGTATATGGATAAGTTTTTCAATCTCCTGCTTTCGAAATCCTTGAGTATTGAGGATTCTCGCTCTATGGAGTGATGATTTTTGAGAACCATCATCCATAAACCACACTGCGAGCGCCAAAGGAGACAAAAATTTTTCGATACGCTTCGGTATCACTTTTTGTTTCCCTTGATAAAACTGCTGCGCATGGAATCGAAAATTTCCGACGCTCAACGTACTGAAGCCGACATTCTTTGTCCGGCTTTCATTTCGAGTTTTTTCTTTTTCCTTCGGTTCCGTACGAACAAAGTCACGGAACTCATGGAAAAGCCAATCAACATATTCTTTCTTGCGAAGGGATTGCTCGACCTTGAGCCGATAAGTCCGTCCTCTGTTCTGGGTCTCCAGATGGCCATCTCCCAAGAGAAGTCCTGTCAGGATCTCTTTCTGTCGGGAGGAAAGAATGAGTGTTTTCTTGTATTCCTCGATTGTTTTTGAGCGCATACTCTTTAGATTGTTCGGTATCTCTTTGCATATCATACATCGAGATTCTTTCTGTCGCCAGAAAGTTCAGACTATATCATCTCCGATATATTTTGTCATGCAAAATATCGTCGGATGCTAACGTGTAGTCGTTGAGGATATCCCTGCTGATTGTCCGCATCACTTGAGAAATTTTCACTACCCGACACAAAAATGATGTCGAATGAGTATTCCAAGATACTGGCGGATGTTCCAGCATATAGTTAGCTTTGCGCTCCGACATTTCTGTCGGAGGGCCCCCGATCGGTCCAGACACACATCATATGATAACCATTCTTGTAATAGAGGTCCGTTGGGCGGAGAATGTTTATCAACCATACCGATTTTTTGAGGCGACCGCCCCAGTCAAACTACCCACCAGGCACTGTCCTCGCACCGGATAGACGGTGCTAAGTGAGATTCAAAATAACAACAGAGTGGTATTCCACTGGTGACTCCATGCCGCCCGGAAGCGGCACTTCAAAGTCTCCCACCTATTCTCGGCAGTTGTCATCTTGAATCAATACCAAGTTGCAGTAAAGCTCCACGGGGTCTTTCTGTCTAGCCATAGGTAGGGGGCATCTTCACCCCCACTGCAATTTCACCGGGCTCTTCGTTGAGACAGTTCCCAAGTCGTTACACCTTTCATGCGGGACAGAATTTACCTGCCAAGGAATTTCGCTCTATGATTCTCCCTGTCGCCATGGAGTATGGACTGTATCTTCTCCGACACTTCGCCAGAGTTCAGCATTCAGTCTCTGAGGACTCTAAAAACAATGATAATTTTTTATGGTTCATTTTTTCAATCGTTTTTGCGATTTTCGTCATTCCGCTTCTCTTGCTATGAACATTTCTGCTCATCATATCTACGATTTTTGCAAAAAGATTGAAATCACGATTTTTGGCTGTTCTTGGATTGTTCGCACGAAAGAATGGAATAATAATTTCCGTCAGCTCTTTTCTTGATCTCACGCAATAGCGATAAATATTTTCATTGTGATTATCCTGTCTTTTGTTGACATAAATTTTTCCACAATTGAAAAAATTTTTCAGAATCACCAATGACTTCTTGCTTTTCTCGCCTTGCGTCACCACGAATTCCGGAAATACTTGCCAACCGAATCGCGTGGTTTTATTTTTGAAAAGACTGACTGAAAAACATCCCTCCCCGTCGACATATCCGACGATCCAGCCGATTGTTTTTAGTCTTTCCTGCTGATTGTCTGCACTGCAAGCATTTTTACGCGGCATAATTCCATATACTTTTCTATGGAATAATTATACCATAGTAGCTTCAGATGCGCCAGACTTCCCAGCATATAGCTGAATGTTTTAGGACATCTTATGTTCACACATAAGATAAGCAGATACTTTTCCTTGTGTAACTTTCTCACTCTCGGCAAATTTTCTGTAAACCAAACATTTTCCATAATCGTCCCAGTCCTTCCGATCCCGCCTAAGCGGGACCAGAACCTTAGGACGATTATAGTTATCGCCGACGTTCACCGGCGCTTCGGGGATTGGCGTGAACCGCTCCCGTTAACGTTCCGGCACTGGTCAGGTGTCAGCCCCTATACTTCCCCTTACGGGTTTGCAGAGACCTGTGTTTTTGGTAAACAGTCGCTTGGGCACTTTTGCTGCGCCCCGCCTTGCGGCGGGGAAGACATCTCGCGAACATACGTCTAGATTTTTTGCCGAGTTCCTTAACGAAGAATCACCCGTTCACCTTAGGCTACTCGCCCAATCCACCTGTGTCGGTTTTCGGTACGGTTGCGTGTGGATCCCTCACACCAACTCCAGAAATAATCCCTTTCATGCGGATTTCTGCCAGAGTTGGCGTGAGGGCATAGAAGCTTTTCCTGGTGCCGCGCTCCCTCTCGTTTTCTCGTGCCGAAGCACGAAATTCCAGAAATGACTTGGATTGAGTGTGTGACGGATTTTCCTGCCACACATCCTCATCATCCCTACGCAAATCCAGTAATGCGCAAGAGGTACTGCAACACGTCTCTTCATTTACGAGCCACAAACAGTTCAGGAATATTAACCTGATGTCCATCGACTACGCCCTTCGGCCTCGCCTTAGGACCGACTAACCCTGGGATGATCGCCATTGCCCAGGAAACCTTGGATTTTCGGTGTTCCGGAATCTCACCGGAATTGCGGTTACTCATCCCAACATTCTCACTTCCGTGCACTCCACCGTCGCTCGCGCTTCAGCTTCAGCGCACACGGAACGCTCTCCTACCGTCCCGCACCTATTTTGCGCCACAACTTTTCACTTTTATTGTGACATCACAACTCCTGCAAACTACATTTTCCTGTGGTTTGACAAGAGTTTTTTTCGTGCCTTCGGCACATGCGCAAAATAGGTGCGGGACCCATATCTTCGGTACCATGCTTAAGCCCCGTTATATTTTCGGCGCAAGATCTCTAAGCTAGTAAGCTATTACGCACTTTTTAAAGGATGGCTGCTTCTAAGCCAACCTCCTAGGTGTCTCAGAAATCTCACTTCCTTTCACGCACTGAGCATGGATTTGGGGACCTTAGATTATGATCTGGGCTGTTTCCCTTTTGAGCTACGAGCTTAGCCCCGTAGTTCTGACTGCCGTGGTACGAACAGAAGCATTCGGAGTTTGGTTGAGAACTCTACGGCAAGCCGCGAATTCTCATTCAGTAGCTCTACCTCTTCTGTTTAATGGCACGACGCTAGCCCTCAAGCTATTTCGGAGAGAACCAGCTATTTCCGAACTCGATTGGAATTTCTCCCCTACACACAAGTCATCCCCTGACATTGAACGATCAGTGGGTTCGGGCCTCCTCCGCCTTTTACAGCGGATTCACCCTGCTCATGTGTAGCTCGTCCGGTTTCGGGTCTACTCCACGCGACATCCCGCCAAAAGGCGGACGCCCTTTCAGGCTCGCTTTCACTACGCATACGCCACACAGTGGCTTATGCAAGCCGCGTAGAAGTAACTCGTTGGGTCGTTCTGCAAAAAGCACGCGGTCACCCCACGCATCACGCTGCGCGCGATGCTTGTTTAATGTAAAATGTAAATCTCAAAAATGAAAATGACGGAGTAAAATGTAAAAATTACTGGAATTCAAAAGTATTTACCATTAAATTATTTTGAATTGTCATTTTGCACTTTGATTTTTTAATTTTGCACTGAGTCATCACCCGAAGTGTGATGCGTAAGGCTCCCACTCTTTGTTAGCGTATGGTTTCAGATCTTTTTCACCTCCCTCACCGGGATGCTTTTCACCTTTCCCTCACGGTACTAGTTCGCTATCGGTCTGAAGTAGTATTTAGTCTTGGAAGTTAGTGCTTCCGGATTCGGACGGGATTTCACCGGTCCCGCCGTACTTGAGAATCATGACATCCGCATATCTCTCTTTTCACATACAGGACTGTTACCTTCTGTGGTGCGCCGTTCCAAGCGCTTCTGCTAAGAGTGATATGCAAATCCCGATCAAACGAGTGACATGATCTCGCAACCCCGCTGCACAGCAGCGGAATTTCCAAATCACAAACCCCGATATCCACGCAAATCACAACCCTCAAAATCCAAATTACAAACGAAAAAATTTTCTCTTGTGAATTGGATATTCGGTCATTGAAATTTCATTGGAAATTGGAAATTGGAAATTGGTCATTCCGATGCTGTGCATCGGTTTAGACTCTTCCGCGTTCGCTCGCCACTACTTGCGGAATCTCAAATTGATTTCTTTTCCTTCGCCTACTGAGATGTTTCAGTTCAGCGAGTGTGTTTCATTATCCTATGAATTCAGATAATGATACCGATGTAAACATCGGTGGGTTTCCCCATTCGGACATCCCCGGATCACAGTTTGCTTGGCAACTCCCCGAGGCTTATCGCAGCCAGCGACGTCCTTCATCACCTACTTCAACCAAGGCATCCACCATACGCTCTGATTTGTAACCGCCTTTTTCCTCACTCCCTTGCACCGTGCGGTGCAAGGAAAAGATTGGCAATGCACGATTTTCCGTGCATTGTTTTTTTACCTACGTTCTTTGATCCGTGATTGCTGCCGCGCAGTTTCCGCAAAACGATCCTGCCGGAGAATCCGGATCCCCCATCAATTGTCAAGGTGCCGATGCTGCGGAAACATTTTTTCACGCGCTTTTTTTGTCCGTGAAAAAATGTATCCGCGCCACCCTCTTCATCTTTTGAGAAACAAAAAACCCGCCGTGCGGGATGCTTCTGCACAAACACAGCGCAAAAATCACCCGTTCGTAGTTGTGGTTATGCAAAGTGTGTTTCGCACAGAAAACTTTTTAGCGTTTAAAAAAGTGACTCGTACGACCCATCATATCACATCCCGTTTCCCTGTCAATAGTGTCAAACGGGCGATTACGCATCAACGGCCAATCCGTTCGATACGGTTCCACTATTGCGCTTTTTGGGGCCTTTTTTCGACAAGTTCGGAAAATTCCTGATAGATCGTTTCCAGAATATGAAGATCGGGAACGCCGTCGGCGGAAAGGGACCCCATGCGCGCGCGCACCATGTTTTCCTTTTTCTCCTCGAATCCATTGCCGTTGGGGTGGAGAAATACGATCGCGAAATCGTGCAGGAAACGGATGAACGCGCGGCACTCCTCGCAGTCGCCATATTCCGCGAGCAATTTCTGCGTGACATGCTCCACTTTCGTGGCATCCGTGAAGAGCGATTGGAAATCATCATAGATCGCGTGAAATACTTTCTCATCGATGCCGAAATTCGTCGCCATGAGATAGATCTCGCTCTCGATCAATTCCTGCTCGATGCGGCGGATGTCCCAGTTATTCACTTGTGCGGAAAGAAGCACATTTTCCAGCGCGCGCAAAAAATCGATGAAATATCCCGCCTCCTCGTAATTCTTGTATCGATCCTTGAGATGCTCGCTGATCGCCATGATATGTTCGGTTTTCTCGTGCATCTTCAATTGCTCTTTTTCATAGGCCGCATCGAGATTCTCCTCCGAACGCAACGAGGGTACAGGGGAATGATCATCTGTGTGTGAGGATTTTTTATACAGCATCATCATTGATTTTATGATTAGGGCTGCGGCTCTGTCGGCGTTGCGGGAGCGGAGAGCGTGTCCGGCTGGGCTGCCGCCTCTTGCGGCGCCGGTTCGCTTTGCGGCGCGGATGAGGGCTGCGGCGCCGTAAGATTGCTGATGCCGCTTTCAATGTTGGTGATCATCGTCTGAACGCGTTCCCGCGCCTCTCCTGATTCCTCCGGCAAAAGTTCCATCACTTTGCGATATTCCGCGATCGCGTCTCCGATGCGGTTCGTCTTCTCATAGAGCAGTCCCAAACTGAAGTGCGTATTCACTTCCTTGTCATTCACGCCAAGGATCCGCTTGAAGAGCGCTTCCGCGATCGTATTGTCATCATCTTTTCCGCGCGCCTGATAGAGCCGTCCGAGATTGAAGACATAGGTCACGTTATTCTGCTCCAGCAGCGCCGCGGCGTTCATACTCTCCAGCGCCCCATCAAGATCGCCGAGCGCCTCGCGCGTGAGCGCAAGCTGGTAGTGCGCCGGCGAGAAATTCTGCTTCTGCGCGATCGCTTCTTCGAATAACTTTTTCGCTTCCTCGATGATCGGCACGCGTTGCGCTTCTTCCGATGTCGCCGCCGCGCTCAATCGCACCTGTCCGATCTTCACCAAAAATTTCGGGTTGTGCGGTTCGAGTTCCAGTGCGCGGCGATAGGATTGTTCGGCGAGCGTACGCGAGTCCGCGACATACAATCCGGCATTCTCATAGATTTGTCCGAGCACTTCCGTCGCCAAAACATCGCTCGACATCAGTTCGCTGCCGCGGCGCGCGGCGGCGATGGAATTGTTGAGGTAGCGTTGGATCGCTCCGACGTTCCGATCGCTCTCCTTCTTGAGCGCTTCTGTGTTGACAAGCACCATATACTCCTGCCCCAGTCGCGTGTAATATCTGCCCTCGCTGCCATAGAGCGCGATGGCGCGCGACATCTTTTGCACGGAGCCGTCTTCCGCGACCGTCTGTGCGCGCAGTGCCGCTCCCGCGGAAAGGTCCGCAACAAAAACCTTTCCGACAAACACGAAAAGGAATGCGACACCGGCACTGATGATCATGAAAATGAACGCGAGCGTGAGGGCGAATTTCGGCGATGCCTTTAGCGAAAGAGCGATGACGCGTTCCTGTGTGCCGCTCTCCCACACCGACACGACGAGCGTGAGGGCGAGAAGGAAAATGCCAAGTATGAGAATCACACCATCCGTCCGTGCGATCATGAGATCAACGATCATGGTGAGTGATGCGGCAAGCAGTCCGAGGGAATAGATCTTGTTTCGTTCCCGATCGCGTGAGAGAAGATAGACGGCAACGCCGATGAACGTCACCAGCGCGAGAACGAATGTCACCGTGCCGATTATCCCGATTGTCGGAAGAAACTCGAAGAAGAGTCCCGTTCCCTGATAGAAGCGCAGATCGAAAAATTGATTGAGATTGAATTCCTGTGGCCGATACAGTGAGAAGTCGTGACCGAATGTCGCCGGACCGGAACCGAGAAAGAATTCGTGGCGCATCGTTTCCTGCGCGATGTTCCATGACAGCGCGTAGTTCGGAAACACTTCCACAGGCAGCGTGATGCGCGTGATCTGATTTTCACCGACCATCAGGATCATCAACATGATGACAAACACCGCCATCGGAATCCATGTGAAATATGCCGTCGGACGCACAATGCGCGCGAGGATATAGATGAGGAAAAAGCTCACGCCGGCGAGCGTCCCACCCCACGGTACGAATGAAGAAAGCGCCAGAAGAAGGAAAAGATGGAGGAGAAGGACGAGGGAAAGCGCGCCGGTCGCGATCATGCGCGCTGCGCGGCGCGGCGCGTCAGCGGATTGCCACAGCGCAAAAATTCCCATCATCAGAAGCGGGAGCAGAACGCTCACAAAAACGGTCAGACCGGACAGCGAACCGATCGGGCTAAGCGGAACGTACTGCGCCAGCGCGTCCGGCAGAAAACGCACGCCCATGATGCCGAGTGTCACCCACACGGACAGAATGCCTGCCGCACAAAACAGTCCGCCGAGAAAAATGCGCAAGCGTTTCTCCGTCGTGTGCGTGACGATGAGATAGAACCCGATGACGATCGCCACGATACCGATCAGACCGCGCGAAGGATCACCGAAAAATCCCCAGAAGCTGTGCCAGCGATCAACGGAAAAAATCGTCGCGAGAAGATAGGCGGCAAGGAACGCGAGGAACGGATAGTCCAGCGGCGTGCGACGGATGTGCATCTCGCCGCGGATCACGCCTTTTGCCGCCCACGCGACCAACGCGATGAGGAGCCAGAAATAAAAATACAGTTGTTTTTCAAACGCGACACCTTGAAATGTGAGTCCGACGAAAAAGAGCGGGAGACCGAAGAAAAGCGCCGTGATGCTCGTCGTGATGATACCGTCCAAAATGCCGGTGATGCGCGATGACGCCGCGCCGTTTCCATTGTTCACGACGGGAACCGTCCTCTGCTCCCCGCGCTGTGCATCAGGTCTTTCCGTGGCAATGTTAATGGATGTAGCGACACGTTTCACGATTTGCGCGGTTTCCATAGCGAGAAATTGTTTAGCGAATAATCTCCTTTTTATTATAGGAGAACTTTTCCTTAAAAGCAAACCGGTGACAGAGCGAG
>Ga0155135_114_pt1 | contig 6189 bp, 5 predicted proteins | sample RifCSPhighO2_01_FD_106103 | JGI IMG/M metagenome (GOLD analysis project Ga0155135, IMG submission 106103) | Candidatus Lloydbacteria bacterium RIFCSPHIGHO2_01_FULL_49_22
TGTGTTGGCAGCGCCAAATTTCCTTGATGTCTCGCGGAATGAAAAATTGGTATTTGTCGGAAAGCATGATGTGTTCTACGAAACGTTGAAACAGTTTGTCCATGAAAATGGTTGTGGTTCGCTCGTGCATTTTGCCGGAGAAGTCAGTCATGATGAGTTGGGCCGGCTATACCGTCACGCACAGGCGGTAATTATCCCATCCCTGAGCGAGGGGTTCGGATTGCCGATGGTTGAGGCGATGCGTGTCGGGGTGCCGGTCATTTCAAGCGCTATTCCCGTATTGCGGGAAGTAGGATGTTCGGTATGTACATTTAATCCGCACTCCGTTGAATCGATGATGAATGCATTTAAGCGCTTTCGCGGGCTTCCGAAAAAAACAATCCGTGAGTGTATTATCGCTGGCCAAAAAAAATCAGAAAAATTTTCATGGAAAACCATGGCGCAAAAGACGGTAAAAATTTATGAAAGTTGCTCTAGTTTATGACCGGGTAGTGAAATGGGGCGGTGCAGAACGGGTATTGTTAGCTCTTCACAAACTCTTTCCTGACGCGCCGTTATTTACCAGTGTGTATGACAGGCGGAATGCTTCATGGGCAGATGGTTTTGACGTGCGGACGACATATTTACAACACATCCCGACGGTTGCAACACACCATGAATTATACCCGTGGCTTATGGCGTTTGCGTTCGAATCCTTCACGTTCGACGACTACAATCTCGTTATATCGGTTACCAGCGCTGAGGCAAAAGGGATTATCACAAAGCCCCAAACAAAACATATATGCTATTGCCTGACGCCGACACGATACCTCTGGTCGCATGAACGGGAGTATATGAGCAATCCGTTGCTACGGTATGGTGCTTCACCCGTTATATCACATCTGAAACGGTGGGATGCGGTTGCTGCGCAGCGGCCGGACGTGATGATCGCGATATCTCATGCTGTTCGGGAGAGAATTCAGAAGTATTATGGGAGGGAGTCTGAAGTGATATATCCGCCGGCAGAAATAGGAAATAAGAAATACGAAATGAGAAACTTGAAATCCCGATTTCCTCAACAGAACTTTTTTCTCGTTGTTTCCCGTCTGGTGACATATAAAAAAGTCGACATGGTTATCGATGCGTTCAACCATTTAGAGATGCCGCTTGTTATTATTGGTACGGGCCGGGAAGAGAGAAAGTTGAAAAACCGCGCGCGCGACAATATACGGTTTATAGCATCCTTGACTGACGATGAATTATGCTGGTATTATCAACACGCGCAAGCACTCATTTGTCCGCAGGAAGAAGATTTCGGACTTGTATCAGTTGAGGCGCAATTGCAGGGGACGCCAGTTGTCGCGTTCGGAAAAGGCGGAAGCCTTGATACTGTTATTCCGGGAAAAACAGGCATGTTTTTCGATACGCAAACGCCGGAAGCGATTGTTAGTATGATACAATCATACGATAAGACGGCCTTCGATTCCCGGACAATCATACAGCACGCAGAGCGCTTTTCTATGAATAGGTTTGAAAAAGGCATTATGAACATTATCGCCCGGACAATGGGCGCATAGGTACAATACGCTTCTATGAACATATTGATATTTGCCGGCGGAGTCGGAACAAGGCTCTGGCCGCTTTCGAGAAAAAATTCACCAAAACAGTTTGAACATATTGTCAACGATAAGTCGACGCTTCAGCTTGCGGTTGCGCGTCTCTCTCCTGCGTACAAGCCGCAGGATATGTATATTTCAACGAACATACAGTACGTCCCCGTTGTGCAAAAACAGCTTCATGCAGTCCCCGCGGACCATATTGTCGGTGAGCCGGAAATGAGGGACGTCGGGCCTGCCGTTGGGCTCATGACTGCCATTCTTATGAGCATCGGGCCAAAAGAGCCGATGGCTATATTGTGGTGCGACCACCTCGTGAAAAATGAAGCTTTGTTCAGGACGGTTCTTCAGGCAGGCGAAAATATTGTCCGGACGGAGCCTGATAAAATTGTGTTTCTGGCACAGAAACCGCGGTTTGCCAGCCAAAATCTCGGGTGGATCAAATTTGGCGACACAGTCAAAAAACAGAACGGTATTTCAGTAGCATCATTTCACGGCCTGACATACCGGCCTGCCGCTGAGGATGCCAGGAGGTTTTTTGAAAGCGGCAGATATGCGTGGAATCTCGGGTACTTTGTGACAACACCGGCGTTTCTCTGGAAGAAGTTTGAGCAGACAGCGCCTGACATGTTTGAAAACCTCACGAAATTCAAAGACGCATGGAATACAAGTGCCTGGGAAAAAGTGCTTCATGAGACATATCCGAAGCTTGAAAAGATCAGCTTTGACAATGTGCTTCTCGAAAAACTGGACCATCACGAGGGGTATGTCATTTCCGAAGATCTTCAATGGAGTGATGTTGGAGCGTGGGAGGCGCTGAAAGAGGCAGTCGAGACATCTCCTGCGGCAAATGTTACCCTGGGCAATGTGCTTGTGCAGGACAGCAGTGACTCACTTGTGTACAATTATCATAATAAGCAATTAGTCGTTGCCATTGACATGGACGAAATGCTTATCGTCAATACTGACGATGTTCTGCTCGTCTGCAAAAAAAAGTCAGTGCCGAAAATCAAAGATACGGTGAACAACCTGCAGGGGACGAAGTACGAACATCTCGCATGATATGAACATATACTATTACGATGTTGCGAAACGGATATTTGATATCGCAGGATCTATTGTCCTGGGAATCATGTTTCTTCCTGTCTGCCTTGTGGCTGCCATTGCGATTAAAATGACAAGCCCGGGGCCGGTCTTTGCTGATACGCCTGAGAGGGTCGGCAAGGAAGGGAAAGAATTTAAGATGTACAAGTTCAGGTCGATGGTCGTTAATGCGCACAATATGCTACGAAACGATCCGAAATACAAGGACCTCTACAAACAATATAAGGACGGCAGTTATAAACTTCGTAAAGATCCCCGGGTAACGCTTGTCGGAAAGTTCATCAGAAAGCATTCCATAGACGAGCTTCCCCAGATCATTAATATTTTAAAAGGTGACATGAGCCTTATTGGTCCGCGGGCATATTATCCCGATGAACTTCGGGAACAACAAAAAAAATATCCGTCAACAAAAGTGCTGGTCAAAGAGGTGCTTTCAATCAGACCGGGCCTGACCGGCGAATGGCAGGTGTCGGGAAGGAGCGAAGTGAATTTTGACAAACGGATCGCTATCGATGCTGCGTATGCACGAAGACGTTCACTACAGCATGATGTCAGGATACTTCTGAAAACCCCCGCAGCTATGATCACCGGCAAAGGCGCGATATAATAGTCCTATTTCCCCACGGGTTGCACTTTTGAAAGGTACCGTTGTATACTACCCGGATATGGTACAAGGGTTTACGATTAAAAAAATAGATCCCCGGCAGCCGGCTCGCGCGTCGCTTCCCCAGCGAAATTCACCCGGTTTTTTTACGAAGAAACGAAAGCGGTTCATGGGTATGACGCTGATAGCCTTGCTTTTGTTTGGCATCGGGATATTTATATTTGTCGTCCTTCCGTTGAAAGATGTCTATGCGAAGGCACAAGTGGCTATGCTGGTTGGCAGAGAGGCTGCAGCTGCAGCAAAACAACAGAATCTTCCTGAAGCACGTGCAAAACTGGACGATACAGAACGTGCGTTGAAAGACGTTGAAGCATCATATAAAAAGCTTGCGTGGCTCGCATATGTTCCTCTTGCCGGCGGGTACTATCGTGACGGAAAGCACGGTATGAACGCAGCCTTCGAGTTCATTGCCGCAGGGAAAATCGCCGCAGATGCCATAACGCCCTATGCCGATCTTTTAGGGCTTGCTGAAAGTGACACGTCATTTGTAAACCTTCCTGCCAATAAGCGCATCGAAATGGCAGTTCAGACACTCGATAAAGTGACGCCGAAACTGGGAGAGATCGGAGAGCATCTAGCCCGTGCCCGCGACGAGATAGAGGAGATAGACCCGAAACGGTATCCTGCCAAAGTAAGCGGAAAGGACGTCCGTGCAAAGATTGTGAACGCAAAACAACTTTCAAACCAAGCAATCAATGCATATATCGATGCACAGCCGCTTCTTGAAATACTTCCCGATATGCTCGGCCAGGATGAAGTGAAGCGATACCTCGTGCTATTCCAGAACGATGCGGAGCTTCGTTCAACGGGAGGATTTATTACCGCGTATGCGGTATTTGCGATGGACAAGGGGAATATCAGCGTTGAGCAGTCTGAAGATATTTATAATCTCGACGACAAACAAAGCAAGCGTGTAGCAGCGTCGCCTGAAATATTGAAATACCATAAAGGTGTGTATTACGCAAACCTGCGGGACAGTAATACATCTCCTGATTTTTATGTGAGCATGCAAAAGTTCGAAGAGCTGTTGAAGAATGTCCCGAATGCGCCGAAGTATGAAGGCATTATAGCCGTTGACACCCATGTTCTTGTTGAAGCAATGCGGGTGCTTGACGGTGAGATTTTTGTTCCAGAGTACAATGCGACATTTTCGGTACAGCCGGATGATCGGTGCGACGGATGTCCGCAGGTCGTGTACGAACTTGAGGAGTTTGCAGACAGGCCGACCGGTCATGTGCGCGCTGACAGGAAAGATATTCTCGGCAGACTGCTTCTGACGCTTATGAAAAAAGCAATGGGCGTATCACCGGGACAATACTGGGGATCTCTTATGCAGACATTTATCGGAGAAGTGAACCAGAAACATATTCTGGCATACATGAAAGACTCTGACCAGCAAAAGGCAATCGAATCTCTCAATTTTGCCGGACGGATTAAAGAATATGAGGGGGATTATCTCCATATCAATGACACCAATTTCGCCGGTGCAAAAACAAACATGTTCACCAGGCACTATGTTACCCAGGACATTGAAGTGGCTTCTGACGGGACAGTTGTCAAAAAGATCACGATTGATTATAAAAATCCGTCACCGCCATCAAACTGCAGCCTTGAAGCAGGAGGCCTATGCTTGAACGGTCTTTTGAGAAATTGGCTTCGGGTGTATGTACCAAAAGGAAGCACGCTTGTCGAATTTACCGGCGCAGGTGAAGAAGGGATTACCACATCAACATCGGAAGACCTTGGCAAGACCGTATTTGAAGGATTCCTGACAGTCAGGCCTGAGGGGAGCGCGCATGTCACCATTTCGTATAAACTTCCGTTTTCGGTGACCGGAAATGAATACCGGATGCTTATCCAGAAGCAGCCCGGCACTGTGGGGCATGAATATATCAATAGTATAAACGGAAAAGAGTTGGACAAATTTAACCTGACAACAGACAAGGAATTTATCTATAAACTGTGACGTATGACAAACACGTATAAAACTGAAGCCATTGTTATAAAACGCCGGAACTGGAAAGAGGCAGATAAGATCCTTACGGTATTTACGAAAGAATACGGAAAAATAAGCGTTCTGGCAAAAGGAGTCAGGAAACTTTCAAGCAGGCGCGCGCCGGTGGTCGAATTGTTTAACCACACTGAACTTATGTTGCATCAAGCGTCATTTCTTGATATTGTTACTGAAGCGGCGATACATAATTCATTTGAGACAATCAAGAAAGATCTGGTGCGGATATCGCGGGCATATGAAGCATGCGAACTGGTTGAATATCTGACGGGCGAGGACCAGGAAAACGAGGATGTTTTTTATCTTTTGTTGTCCTATCTTGAACAGATAAACACTCATGAGCCGGCAAGCACCGCGCAATTTAAACGACAAATACTATCGGCTCTTGGGTACCTATCAGAGAAGGACAGCATTGAACAGGAGATTGATGCCTTTATTGAATCTATCGCAGAACGGCGGCTGACCGCACCCCGTATTTATGAATAATAGATCGATACTTATTGGAATATGTGCTGCTTTGCTTGTAGCTGGCGGTGTTGTTGGATTTTTGATGATGAGGCAGGAAGCACAGCCGTCAAATGAAATTCCTGCAAATGTTTCCCCGACGCCCACTGAGGCGCTTCAGGAAGCTCCGGAGACTATCGAAGTATCTATGACTGTCAATAAAGCGCGCACGGCGGTGACTATTGACCTGTCGGGACTGGATAATAAATATGAATCCCTTGAATATGAACTGCAATACATGACCGGAAAGGGACCGAAAGGCTCGTTGTCCGGCACGAAGCCAATTTCGTTGAAGGACTCAGAAGATTCGT